>Ga0255182_1000184_pt1 | contig 52450 bp, 52 predicted proteins | sample Atl_UVDOM_RepA_8_FD_188420 | JGI IMG/M metagenome (GOLD analysis project Ga0255182, IMG submission 188420) | Freshwater microbial communities from Altamaha River, Georgia, United States - Atl_UVDOM_RepA_8d | ecosystem: Environmental > Aquatic > Freshwater > River | place: USA: Georgia...
CTCGGGTGCAGGCAAATCGACGTTGTTCCAGTTGGCGCAGCGCTTTTACGATCCCGAGGCGGGAACCGTCCGTATTGATGGCGTGGCGCTGACCAGTGCCGATCCCGCCGAGTTCCGGCAACGCATGGCGCTCGTGCCGCAAGACACCGTGCTCTTCGCTGCCTCCGCGCGTGACAATCTGCGTTACGGCAATTGGCTCGCCGACGATGCAGCGATCTGGGCGGCAGCGGAACAGGCCAATGCGGGGAATTTCCTGCGCGAACTGCCGCAGGGCCTCGATACCTATTTGGGTGAAGGTGGCGCGCGGCTCTCGGGTGGCCAGCGGCAACGTATCGCAATCGCGCGCGCGCTGCTGCGTGATGCGCCGATCCTTTTGCTCGATGAGGCGACCAGCGCGCTCGACGCGGAAAGCGAGAAGCTGGTGCAGGATGCGCTCGAACATCTGATGGAAGGCCGCACCACCATCGTCATCGCCCACCGCTTGGCAACCGTGCGCAAGGCCGATCGCATCATCGTGATGGACGAAGGCCGGATTGTTGAAGAGGGCACGCACGACGCCTTGAGCAAGGCTGGCGGCCTCTATGCACGGCTGGCGAGTTTGCAGTTTGATGCCTGAGATAAGTGCGCGTGAAAGGGACTGTCCCCTTGGGGACTGTCCCTAAAGCGGTACACTCTCGGGTTGTCCGGCGATTTGGCCTAATGGTCGCCCTGTCCGTATTGCCGATTCTATGACGGCACCAGCATCAAGCCCGTCTATTAACATCGCGTTCCAGTTATCAACATGCTGGCCGAGCTCATGCCAATCCGTCAATCCATCATCCCGCTTTTCGAGATGGGCACGCGCGCTTGACCAAGGCCAATCTTCGGCCCTTTCCACAATCGCGGCGGCGACCGGATTGTTCTCGATGTAGCGCGCTGCAAACATCATGTGCCGGTCATCCATAGGATAGCTGGAAAATCGTCCCTGAAACAGGTGACCGGTTAGTTTCTCACGCTTGTTAATGCGCTGGGCGTAAGCCGTATGCGTTGCCGTCATCGGCGCACGCAGGCCGTCCGCATTTTGTGGCACCAACATCAGATGCACATGGTTGTCCATCAGACACCATGCAAGGCAGCGCGTTTCAACCCGGTGCAAGGCCGCTGCAAGAATGCGCAGATATGCGTTTCGATCCTCATCACAGAAAAATATTTTCTGCTGACGGTTTCCACGTTGCGTAACATGATGTGCAACCCCTGGAATCACGATGCGAGCAGCTCTTGGCATGTACAATGGATAGCGGAGCAGCTGCAGACCTGCAAGGTGTGTCCCAATAGGGACAGTCCCTAAGGGGACAGTCCCTTTTTCTTACATCGTTTCGAACAAAAAAGGGCGGCACAATGGCCGCCCTTTCGTGTCGATTGCCTGATCGGATCAGTTGCCGGGAACGGCAGACTTTCCGAAGACGCGATATTGTTCGTTGCCGACAAAACCGAACTTCGTGATGCCCGAACGCTTCACAACCGCGAGCGACTGGTCGACGATGTCGTACCGAGCCGTTGGTGCGGGCTGGAACTGCAGTTCGGGTTCCGGGCTCATTGATTTGGTCTGAACGAGATACTGCTCGATCTGGTCCAGCGTCGACGGCGTACCGTTCCACTGGATTTCGCCATTCGGCAGGATCACGATCTTGTTGACCACCGGGTCGATCAAGACTTCCGGCGGCGGCTGGTTCGGATCCTGCACGGGCAGGTCGATATTAACAGCGTGCGATACCGGCGGGATGGTGATCATCAGCATGATGAGGAGAACGAGCATGACGTCGATCAACGGCGTCGTGTTCATTTCCATCATCGGCTGGCCATCATCCTTGCCACCACTCATTGCCATGATTTTTGCTCCTTAACGGGTTCGGCTCAATTGGCCGAATCGAGCGGCGGGAAAGGCGACGAAATGAAGCCGACACGGGCAAAGCCCGCCATCTGCATCGAATAGATCGCGCCACCGATGCAACGGTAAGGCGTGTTCACGTCACCACGGATATGGGCTTCGGGAAGCATGTCCGGGGTAATCGCGCCAGCCGCAGCCGCCGCTTCGCCACCCAGGGCGTCGAATTCGCGCTTCAGATGCTTCGCTGCGCGATCAACCAGTTCGGTTGAATCGACAGGGGTGACGTTCCAGTAAATCCGGCATTCACCGCCCGTAAACGCACCTTGATAGGCATCTGTGCCTGGTTCGTTGCCACTCGGGTCGGTCGTGGTGACCGACAGCAGCACATTCTCACGCTTCGCCTTGGTGGGTTCGAACTGAACCACCGGAAGCTCCATCTTGACCGTCTGGATGGCCACAGGAATGGCGATCAGGAAGACGATCAGAAGCACCAGCATGACGTCCACAAGCGGCGTCGTGTTGATGTCTGACATTGGCGTGTCTTCGCCGCCGCCTCCAGTACTCATTGCCATTTGCTATTCCTCTCTGACTGCTAGCCACCTGCCCAAATGGGCGAGGGGCATATGAACAGATGAAGGGCCGCCGCAAAGGCGGCCCAAAACCCGTTCTTACTTTTTGGCAGCGGCCGGAGCAGCAGCAGGCTTGGCAGCCGGAGCAGCCTTGACTGCGGGCTTCACCTTGCCGTCCGAAGTGATGTAGCCAAGCACGTCATTCGAGAAAGCCGACATGCTGCGGGCGATCGACTTGTTGCGTGCCTGGAGCCAGTTGTAGGCAAGCACGGCGGGAACCGCGACGAACAGACCGATTGCGGTCATGATCAGTGCTTCACCAACCGGACCAGCGATCTTGCCGATGTCGGCCTGACCAGCGATACCGATCTTGATGAGCGCCGAGTAGATGCCGATAACGGTACCGAGCAGACCAACGAACGGAGCGGTAGCGCCCACGGTCGCGAGGAACGCCAGACCACCAGCGAGCTTGCTGTTGATCGACTCTTCCGAACGGGTCATCGCGCCGTGCAGCCAGTCATGTGCTTCAACCGGATCGGTCAGCAGGCCATGCTGCTTCTGAGCCGAGATGCCGTCGTCGACGAGCTGGCGGAACGCGCTGTTCTTTTCGAGCTTGGCAGCACCTTCTTCAAGGCTGTTTGCGCGCCAGAAGTTAGCCTGAACTTCCTTCGCTTGCTTCAGAACCTTCTGCTGCTCGATCAGCTTCGTGAACATGATGTAGAACGAGAAAACCGACATGATCACCATGACGCTGAAGATTGCCCAGCTGATGGGGCCGCCTTCGTTGAGCGCGGGGATGAGGCCGAATTTTTGTGCGGCAGCGGCTTCATTGCCAGCAGCTGCAGTGAGAATTGCAATCGACATTGGTACTTCCTCTCAAATTCAAAAATCTAAGGTCATAAAATGCCCGGCGTCAGAACTCCCCCTGCGCCGGGCCAGAAATCATTTCGGTATCTGCCAGCGGACGCGGCTCGACCAGCTTCCCGAAGTCGGTTGGCCATTGGCATCAAGTGCCGGGTCGAAACGTGCGCGACGCTGGATGTTCTTGCAGGTTGCATCGTCAAGGTCGGCATGGCCGCTGGACGAGGTGATGGTGCAAGATTGGACACGACCATCAGGGCCAACCGTAACTCGGAAGCCGGTGGTGCCTTCGCGTTCCTGTTGCAGAGCACGCGACGGATAGTCGTTGGTATTAGCCCAGTTGCCGGGATTACCCTTTGGAATCGGGTTCGGGCGCTTGGCGACCGGCGGCGGCGGCGGCGCAGGAGGCGCAGGCGGCGCAGCAGTCGGGACAATCGGCGCTGCCGGAGGCGGCGTATCGACGGTCCGAACGGTCGGCGGAGGCGTTACCGTGGTCACGAGCGGCGGCGGTGAGACGACGGGCGGCTCGATCTGCTTTTCCGGCTCTGGCGGCGGTTCTTCCTCTTCAGGCGGTTCTTCTTCCTTCACGTCAACGACATTCAGCTTCGCCTTGACTTGTTGCACCGCCTCATAAGCAAGACCGGTTACAAGCGCATAGCCAAGGAAAGCGTGAAGGAGCGCGACGATGACGATCGAGACTAGGCGGCTCGAACTCATTCCATCTTGATCAGCATATGCCATGCGGAAACGACTCTCCTACTTTCCCCAAAAGGCGCGGACCGCTCGGCAAGCGTTACTCAAACTAAGTAGCCACCCAACTGGTCAGCGCTATTGAAATTTTTTTTAATCGGCTGATTCCGGCTCGTCTTAGCGATGCCCCTAAGGACAGGCAACACGGATTCTGCGATTCATGGGCAATTCATCACACTTGCCGCAATCAATCGCAGTGAATAGGGATGCCTTGACGTCGCTGACGTCAAGAAATTCGAGAGGAATCCTGCGTTGTCCATGCATTTTACCATCCGTGCCGTAGCGTTATGCGCTCTCACCCTGGTACAACCCCAATTGATGGCACAGGTTCCCCCAACGGCGGGCTTTGCCGTCCCCGCGCAGGGTTCGAGCTATGCCGACATCGCCGATCTGGTGGTGAACTCCCCCCTGATTCTTGACGCGCAGATACGTAAAGTTACGAAATTGCCCGAAACGCAGGCGGTCGGTGTGCCCGCCAATATCCAGCGTGTGGTGATCGATGCGGATGTAAATTCGCTGATCCGTGGCAGTGATGGCTTTGCCGCCAAGGCCCGCTTTCTTCTCGATGTGCCAAAGGACGCAAAGGGCAAAATCCCCAAGCTGCAAAAGCGCCGCTATTTCCTGCTGGGCAGCAAGGTGGCGGGCAACCCGGGGATGTTGAAACTGTCGCGCCCCGACGCATTGGTGGAATGGAGCCCGGAAAATGACGCAACGTTGCGCGCGGTCACCAAGGAAGCCGTGCAGATCGATGCCGCGCAGGCGGTGAGCGGTATATCGGGTGCTTTCCACACGCAGGGCACGGTGATCGGCGAGGGCGAAACGCAAATCTTCCTGCGCACCGCTGGCGGCCAGCCCATCTCGATTTCGGTGCTCAGCCGCCCCGGGCAGGCGAAACGCTGGGCGGTATCAACCGGCGACGTAATCGACGAATCTGCAGTCGCTCCTGCGCGCAACACTTTGCTCTGGTATCGCCTCGCATGCAGCCTGCCGCGCGCGCTCGACCAGCGGCTGGTCGAAAGCGGCCAGCCGCGCGACATAGCCAATGCGCAGGCAGATTACCGTTTCGTGCTGGATTCGCTGGGGCCATGCGGGCGCAACCGCCCGGCACCCCGTATGCGTTAGCCGTCAGCGCGAGGCGCCTGGCACCCACAATATGTCGCCACCTGCATCCTTGTTCACCAGGCGACACAGGACGAACAGATAGTCCGACAGGCGGTTGAGATAGGTCGTCGCAAGCGGGTTGATTGCCTCGTACGCAGCGGCAGACACCAGAGCGCGTTCGGCACGGCGGCTGATGGCGCGGGCAAGATGCAGCGCCGCGCCTGCTTCGCTGCCGCCCGGCAGGATAAAGCTGGTGAGCGGGTCAAGCTGTTCGTTGGCGGTATCGATCGCGCCTTCGAGCCAGTCGACCTGCGACTGGACGATCCGCAGTGTCATTTCGCCGGGTTCGAAATCCTCACCCGGGGTGGCGATATCCGCACCCAGATCAAACAGGTCATTCTGGATCCGGCGCAGCCCGGCAACATGCGCCGCACCGCCGCCGCGTTCGAGCGCGGCAATCGCGATACCCAATGCGCTGTTGGCTTCATCCACCTCGCCAATGGCATGCATCCGTGCGTCGGCCTTTGACCGGCGCGAACCATCGACCAGGCCTGTGGTGCCATTGTCACCCGTGCGGGTGTAGATCTTGTTCAGTTTGACCATCGACCGATGTTATTTCGCGAACGCACCACCGATGACGATGATCGCGACGATGGCGACAGCGATTGCCTGCCACTTCACACGAGCAAACATCATCTCATTCTGACGCGCCAGCGAACGCGGCACGCCATGTTCGTCAACATCGTTGGGATCCATATTGGCAAAGGCATGAAGGCCGCGAACGACAGCGAAGACCACCATTCCCATCACCAGCACCAAGGCAATAATCAGCAAGACGCCCATGGAAAATTCCTCATCATGATGGCGCAGCCCAATAGCCGCACCGCTTTACCCGCCCTCTAGGACGTCGAAACGCCAATTCCAAGCGGAAGCTTGCCTTGCCGCAACTCTCCGACAAGTTCGATACCGGATATGCCCTTGGCCCGGATTTCCGAAAGGGGCTGGGACAACCGCGATTTGGCAAGTTTGTTCCCATCTTCGTCGAGCAGCAGCGGATGGTGCCAATAGGTCGGCTCAGGCAAATCCAGCAGTATCTGCAACAAGCGATGGATCGCCGTGTAGGCAAACAGGTCCATCCCGCGCACCACATGGCTGATGCCGTCAGCCGCATCGTCCAACGTTGCCGCCAAATGATAGCTTGCCGGTGTGTCCTTGCGCCACAACACCACGTCGCCAAACAGCGCCGGGTCCGCGATTTGTGGGCCGGCGACCAAGTCTATCCAACTCAGCGCACCCCCCTCCCGCTTGCGGGAGGGGTCGGGGGAGGGCTTGTTTAAAACCGGAGTGGATTCATGCCCTCCCCTAACCCCTCCCGCAAGCGGGAGGGGAATTGAAAGCGCCCGCTCCATATCCAGCCGCCAGCAATAATCACCCTCGCCCCCTGTCTTGCCACGGCAGGTGCCGGGGTAGACAGGGCCATCGGGGCCATGGCGCACCGGTTTGTGCTTTAACGCTTCGGCGATGTCGCTGCGCGTGCACCAACAGCGATAGACCAGTCCCCTCGCCCGCAGCCGGTCCAAGGCTTCTTTATAGCGCGCGATGCGCTGCGACTGGAAAATCACAGGGCCATCATGCTTGAGCCCCAGCCACTCCATATCCTCGATGATCGCATCGATATGTTCCTTCCGGCTGCGCGTGCCGTCGATATCCTCGATGCGCAGCAGGAATTTGCCGCCAAAGGCACGCGCGAAATCATGCGCGCACATAGCCGAAAAAGCGTGGCCGATGTGCAGCCGGCCATTAGGGCTGGGGGCAAAGCGCGTCGCCGCCACACGCTGCGGCGGGAAATCTATTCCGGCTATTTTACCCACAGAATTACCATATCTGGTGGTCGATGCCCTCTTGACGTCAATTTATGCCGCCATAGTCTGGCAACTGTCAAAATGCTGTAACCTCCTTGGGAGAGGGAGGAAACAGTGTTAAATAGCGTGGGGAGACGTTGAAGGCATGCATCACGCCGGATCATTCCAAGCCGCCGGTCGGGCACGACATCCCGATAACTGTCCCGCGCTCGTGCTCAACGCCGATTATACCCCCTTAAGCTATTATCCCTTGAGCCTCTGGCCCTGGCAGACCGCGATCAAGGCGGTGTTCCTCGAAAAAGTCGATATCGTCGCCAGCTATGAACAGCATGTGCATAGCCCCAGCCTCGACATGCAGATTCCTTCGGTCATCGCGCTGCGCCAATATGTGCGGCCCAGCGAATATCCTGCCTTCACCCGTTTCAACCTGTTCCTTCGCGACAAGTTTGAATGCCAATATTGCGGCTGCACCGATAATCTGACCTTTGACCATATCGTCCCGCGCAGGCTCGGCGGACGGACGAGCTGGGAGAATGTCACCACTGCCTGCCTGCCGTGCAACCTCAAAAAAGGCGGGCGCACCCCCGCGCAGGCACATATGCAGTTGCGCATGGCAGCGATCCGCCCGACCAGCTGGCAGTTGCAGGATCGCGGCCGCGCTTTCCCGCCCAACTATCTTCACGATAGCTGGCGCGACTGGCTCTATTGGGACATCGAGCTCGAAAACTGAGAATCTAACATGGGGTAAAGCCTGAATTGGCTGGCCTGTCCGGGCAGCTAAAACCATGCGCATGGTCGCATCCTCCCCACCAGCAACCACCGCCTGCGTTTTTGGCGCAACGGGGGGTATAGGTTCCGGCTTTGTCGAAAGGCTCGCCGCTACCCCCGACATTACGACCCTATATGCAGGCGCCCGCAAGGCCCCACCGGCCGCAGGCAAGATCACTCCATTCGCCTTTGACCTGGGCGATGAAGCCAGCATTGCGGCGGCGGCGCAAACCATAAACAGGCCAGACCTTACCATCATCGCCACCGGCATGTTGCACAGCGATCAGATCCAGCCCGAAAAAAGCCTGCGCGCGCTGTCGGCAGATGCTTTTGAAAGGGCATTCGCGATCAACACCATTGGCCCCGCGCTGATCGGCAAGCACCTGCTCCCCCGATTGCCCAAGGACCGGCGCAGCGTGCTTGCCTTTCTCTCCGCTCGCGTCGGTTCGATTTCGGATAATCGGCTGGGTGGCTGGCATGCTTATCGCGCGTCAAAGGCGGCGCTCAACATGCTGGTGCGCAACTTCGCGATTGAAATCGCGCGCACCCATCCCCAGGCGATTATCGTCGCGCTGCACCCCGGCACCGTCGATACTGCGCTGTCGCAGCCTTTCCAGCGCGGGGTAGCGGAAAACAAATTGTTCACCCCGGATTTTGCTGCGGGACGGATGCTCGACGTGCTGGCCGAACTCACCCCCGAAGACAGCGGCCAACTGATCGCGTGGGATGGCGAGAGGATCGCCTTCTGAGATGCTGCAAGTCGTCTGGTTCAAGCGCGATCTTCGGCTGGAGGACCATGCGGCGTTGTGCGCAGCCGCGATCCGCGATCGTATCTTGCCGCTGGTGATCGTAGAGCCCGATTATTGGCGGCAACCCGATGTCTCTGCCCGGCAATGGAGTTTCTGGCGCGGCTGCATCGCCGATCTGGGCGAGGCCATAACTGCAAAGGGCGGGCAATTGTGCATCCGCGTTGGCGATGCGGTTGAAACGCTGGCGGCGATCAAGGCCGCGCATGGCCCCTTCGTTTTGCGCGCGCATGAGGAAACCGGCAACGCTTGGACCTTTGAACGCGACAAGGCGGTGCGCCGCTGGTGCAAGGCGGAGGGAATCGCGTTTGAGGAAAGCCGCCAGTTCGGCGTCTGGCGCGGGCGGCGCGTCAACCGTGACCGCTGGGCGCAAGGCTGGGACCGGATGATGGCAATGCCCGCGCAACCCGCCCCGCCTTTGCTGATGTGGGAGAGGAGCGAAAGCGATCCCCTGCCCGATACCGCTGCATTGGGGTTGGCGGATGACGGCTTGCAGGTCGCGCCTATTTCGGGCCGTGCCGAAGCCCTGGCCACACTGCACAGTTTCCTCCACGAACGCGGTGAGCATTATACACGCGAAATGTCTTCGCCGGTCAGCGGCGAGGCCGCCTGCTCCCGCCTTTCCTGGCATCTGGCCTATGGCTCGCTGTCGATCCGCGAAGCCTATCAAGCGGCACAAGCGCGCTATCGCGAACTGCCACTATCCGAAAAGGCATGGCGGCAATCGCTGCGCAGCTTCATCGCGCGGCTGCACTGGCACTGCCATTTCATCCAGAAACTCGAAAGCGAGCCCGAGGCTGAGTATCGCCCCATGGCGCGGCTTTATGAAGGGCTGCGCCCCCGCTCCGCTGATGCAGTAAAGCTGCAAGCGTGGAGCGAGGGCCGCACCGGTTATCCCTTCATCGACGCTGCGATGCGCTATCTGAACGCCAACGGCTGGATCAATTTCCGCATGCGCGCGATGCTGATGAGCTTTGCAAGTTATGATTTGTGGCTGCCCTGGCAGGAGAGCGGCCGTGCGCTCGCGCGCAAGTTCATCGACTACGAACCCGGCATCCATTGGCCGCAATGCCAGATGCAGGCGGGTGAGACCGGCATCAACACCATCCGCATCTACTCCCCTGTGAAGCAAGGTTATGACCAAGACCCGCAGGGGAATTTCATCCGCCGTTGGGTTCCCGAACTGGCGAGCGTGCCCGATGCCTATCTGCACGAACCCTGGAAACTCGACGCCGAAACGCGCGCGCAGCTATGCCCCGATTATCCCGACCGCATCATCGACCATGCTGCCGCGGCAAAGGCTGCGAAGGACGCAATCTATGCGCTGCGCCGCAAACCCGAGGCGCGCGCCGAGGCCAAGGCCGTCGTCCAGAAGCATGGCAGCCGCAAACGCACCGCCGATCGCAAGCGGGCAGGCGCAAAGGCCGACCAGTTGAAGCTGGCGTTCTGACCCATGCCCAAGATGCGCAAGAAATCGGACCTGCCAACCAAAAGCTGCGCCGCGTGCGGGCTGCCCTTCACCTGGCGCAAGAAATGGGCGCGTGATTGGGAAAATGTCCGCTATTGCTCGGATCGCTGCCGCTCGGGCAAGGCACGTGCACCTGCCTAGTCGCCCGCGCCAACCTTCGCGGCGACCATTTCGAGCAGCGGCAACCGCGCTTGCATCCTTATCGCCAGCAATGCCGTGCCGCTGACTTTCCTTTGCACAAACAGCGTATCGGCAGGCGGCACATGCCAAGCCGCCTTGTCGGCGATGATCGTTTCGGCATGACCGCGCACCTGATCGACGAAGCTGCGGTCGGCAAAATCGAACAATCCGGGCCTGCCCAGATGCGCCATCAATATGTCGATCATCCCGTCAAGCGCGGGCCGGTGGCGCTGTAGCGTGACGGGCGAGACGAAGCCGATTTCGATCAAAGCATCACGCAGTGCATCATGATCCTGCGCCAACCCTGCAAGCATCAGCCGCCGATAGGAAGCCACTGTCTTTTCCGGCACCGCGCGCGCTGCACCGAAATCGAGCAGCACGATACGCCCGCTTTCAGGCTGCCAGCGATAATTGGCAAAATTGGGGTCGGTCTGCATGAAGCCGAATTCGAACAATTCGCGCAGCACCAGATCGAGCAAGCCCCCCATGGTGCGATCGCGCACCTCTTGCGATTCCGATTGCAGTGTCTCGATCGACTGCCCGGGTACAAAATCCATCGCCAATATCCGCTTGCCCGACAGTTCGGGATAAGGCGCAGGAATCAGGAAAGCCTCTTCGCCTGACAGCAATTGGCGATAGCGCAGCATCTGCTCCGCCTCGCGCACATAGTCCGCCTCTTCGTGCAATTGCCGCTTCGCCTCGGCGAGCAGGGGCGCGATGTCGAGCGTTGATGGTAGCAGGTTGGAAATGCGCAGCAGGCTGGCGACATTGTCGACATCGGCATCGATGCTTTCGGCAACGCCCGGATATTGCACCTTGATGGCCAGCAATGTGCCGTCGGGTAGCGTCGCACGGTGCACCTGCCCGATCGAGGCCGCCGCAATCGGCCGCGCCTCAAAATGCTTGAACCGCCGCCGCCAATCGGCCCCCCATTCGGCGATCAGCACCTTGTTGAGCTGCGCGGGCGGCATATAATGCGCGGCATCGCGAAGCCGCGCCAAAATGTCGGTCAGTTCGGGCGGCAGGACATCGCCCGCATCCATCGAGATCATCTGCCCCAGCTTCATCGCCGCCCCGCGCAGCTTTGATAGCTGTTCGGTCACCCGGGTGGCATTGGCGGGGGTCAACAACAGGTCGGAAAGGCGCGGACGCTCCCCGCTTGCTAGCTTGCGGGCGCCCTCTGCCAGCACGCCGCCCGCTATCCCGCCAGCGAGTTGCCCGAACGAGGCAAGCCGTGAAAGCCGGGCGGATGGAACCTTGCGGTATCGCTGATCGCTCATTCAAACCACCTTTGCAAACGGGGCCGGAAACGAAGGAAATGGCGATAGCCCCGTTCGAGCAGTCGATCGACCAGGGGCAATTGGGCGATCATGCCAAAAGGCAGCAAAATAGGGATCGCCCGCCACATCGCGGCAAAGGCAGCCGCGCCCGAAAGCAGCCGCCCCTTTTCCATCGCATGGAAGCGCGCGAGCATCTCCGCCCGGTCGATCGGGCAGGCCGCATCCTTGTTTGCCAGATCGACAAATTCGATCCGCCGCCCTTGGTCAAGCCGCCTGTAAAGCGCAATTTCGCGTCGACAGAGCGGGCAACCGCCGTCGAACCAGACGATCAGTCTTTCGCCTTGCTCCATCACGCCGATCCCGCCAGCGATGCGAGGAAATCAGCGGCATCGGCTGCAATCTCCCGCTTCCTCTCATCGCTGAAGCGATCATAGTTGCGCACCATCTGCGCCATGCGCGGATTGCCCTTCAGCCGATCATGATGGCGTGCGATGAAATCCCAATAAAGATAGTTGAACGGGCAAGCCTTTCGTCCTGCTTTCGCTTTCACATTATAGCTGCAACTGCCGCAATAATCGGACATGCGGTCGATATAGGCTCCGCTCGCCACATAGGGTTTGGACGCGAGCAGCCCGCCATCGGCAAACTGGCTCATCCCCACCGTATTGGGCGCCTCTACCCATTCATAGGCGTCGGCATAAACGGCGAGATACCATTCGTGTAACTCAAATGGATCGACCCCCGCGAGCAGCGCAAAATTGCCGGTGACCATCAGCCGCTGGATATGGTGGGCATAGGCCTCATCGCGCGTCTGTTCGACGCAGTCCCTGATGCAGGCCATTCTGGTGTTCGCGGTCCAGTAGAAAGCGGGAAGTGGCCGGGTGGCATTCAAGGCATTGCGGTGGACATAATCGGGCCCCTCGCGCCAGTAGATGCCGCGCACATATTCGCGCCAGCCAATGATCTGGCGGATGAAGCCTTCCGCCGCGTTGAGGGGGGCGCGGCCCTCACGATATTCGGCCTCGACCGCGCGGCACATTTCGAGCGGATCGAGGAGGCCGCAATTGAGATAGAGCGAAACAACGGCATGGTAGAGGAACTTCTCCCCCGCCAGCATCGCATCCTGGTAATCGCCGAAATGCGGCAATGCGGTCTTCAGGAAATGCGCGAATGCCGCCTCGGCATCGGCGCGGGTGGTGGCAAACCAGAAGGGTTCGAGCGTCCCGAAATGGTCGGCAAAACGCGCCTCGACCAGATCAATCACCTCGCGGGTGACCGCATCGGGGGCGAAGCGCAGCGGTTGCGGCATCAAAAGGTCGCGCTCCGCGGCCTTGCGGTTGTCATGGTCGAAATTCCACTGGCCGCCTTCCGGCTGCTCACCTTCCATCAGCAGCCCGGTCTTGCGGCGCATCTCGCGGTAGAAATACTCCATGCGCAGCGCCTTGCGCCCCTCGGCCCAGCTATTGAACTCGGCATGGCTAGCGATGAAACGGTCGTCGGGGAGGATCTCAATATCCAAGGCCGTATCAAGCGCTTGCAAGCCTTGCAGCACGCGCCACTCGCCGGGTTCGGTCACGCGGATTTGCTCGGCACCGTGCCGCTCGGCAGCGCGGAGCAGTTCGCCCGCAAGGCTGCCGCTATTGCCGGCATCATTCAGCCGAACATAGTCGACCTGCCAGCCGGCCAAACGCAACTCCTCGGCGAAATGGCGCATCGCGGAAAAGAGGAAGGCGATCTTCTTTTTGTGATGGCGAACATAGCTTGCCTCGCCCACCACCTCGGCCATCAGCACGACGGCTTCACCCGGCGCGACCCCGCGCAGTGACGACAGTTCAGGGGTCAATTGGTCTCCCAAAATCAGGATGAGCGTCTTCGTCATGCAGCGCCCCTAGCCCTTCGCACCAGCAGCGGCACTACAGGCATATGGACGTGTTTTGCGCACCTCCGGGGGCGGCTATTGCGATTGACATGACAGGAACGACACCACCCCTTCCCGATGCTGCCAAGTGGCTGGGCTATGCCGGCCTGTTGCCGCAGGCGATTGCCGTGGCGATGCTGTTAGAAGACACGACGCTCAAATGGATCGCGATTGCCGGGGGCTATGGCTATGCTGCTTTCATCTTCAGCTTTCTCGGCGGGGCCTGGTGGGGGTTGGCCCTCAGCGCAGCGAACCCGCCGCGCTGGCTCTATCCGGTCGCCGTCCTCCCCAGCCTGATCGCGCTGGCGACTTATCTGCCGTGGATATGGGGGCTGCAATGGCCGGAGCCATCGCTCTGGGTGCTGGCTTTCGGTCTGCTGCTATCGCCGCTCGTCGATCGCGCGCTGGGCAGGCATATCGCACTCCCGAAAGGCTGGCTGCGGCTGAGGGTGCATCTGTCGGTTGGGCTCGGATTGTTGACTGCGCTGCTGGCGCTGGCCTGAACTCAATCCTTTTTGTTGCGCAAGGCAGGTACCGCTGCTGCCGCGTCTTCGGGGGTGATCCCGGGTGGCGGGGCGACCGAAAGCCGTGCCTCGCCGCGCATCACCCGCGCCGCACGCTGGATGGCATCGCGCACCCGGGGATAGACGCCGCAGCGGCAGATATTTGTGATCGCCGCATCGATATCGGCATCGGTAGGGTTTGCATTTTTCTTCAGCAGCACCGCGGCGGCCATGATCATGCCCGGCGTGCAAAATCCGCACTGCACAGCCCCTGCCGCAACAAAGGCCTGTTGCAACGGATGGCTGCGATCGATCGAAAGCTTTTCGATCGTGGTGACAAACCGGCCCTCGGCTTCAGCCAGTGTCACAAGGCATGAACGCAGCGCCTCCCCGTCAATGTCGACCACGCAAGCGCCGCAATCGCCCTGCCCACAGCCAAATTTCGTCCCCGTCAGGTTCGATGCATCGCGCAGCGCCCACAGCAAAGGGGTTTCAGGATCCATGCGATATTCGACCGGGCGGTCGTTGACGGTCAGCTTGGTCATGACATTGCCGCGTTAGCAGCCTCATCGCATTGCCGCCACCGCATTCACAAATCCGCGCCCCGCCAAATGCGCGCACGAATATTTCAAAAACGGAGAGAAATATGTAACAGGCTTCAACTCGACTGTGGCAATTGTGCACCAAAGCGCTGGAAATCGGCCATTTCGAGAGCTTTGCCGCCTCCGCAACGGTTGACAAGGCCGGAACATATTGAAACTACTCGAAACAGTATTTCTGATGGGCTTGCTAGCGCAAACTGGTCGGGGACTAACCATTAGGGGGGCTATCGAGCCTCACCGATGAACTGGGGACAATCATGAAGAAATTCGTTGCAAACGATACTGCGCGTCGCAAGCTTGGCTTGCTTGGCGTATCCGCACTTGCGATCATGCTCTCGACGCCTGCCTTTGCGCAGGATGCTGCCGAGGGTGAAGACGACGCTGCGGCTGAAGAAACAAGCGATGCCATCGTCGTAACCGGCACCCGCATCCAATCGGTTACACCTTTCAGCAGCCCTGATCCGGTAACCGTGATCGAGACAGAGATTGCCGCCAAGGAAGGCAAGTTCGATCTCGCCTCGACGCTGCAAAGCTCGCCCATCGCATCGGGATCGACACAGATCACCGCCGCCATCTCGTCCAACTTCGTGACCGCGGGTGGCCCCGGCGCGCAGACGATCGACCTTCGCGGCCTTGGCCCGAACCGTACGCTCGTCCTGCTGAACGGCCGCCGTGCAGGCCCAGCTGGTACGCGCGGTGCGGTGTCCTCGTTCGACCTCAACGTGCTGCCGCAGGCGCTCGCTGAAAATGTGCAGATCCTGAAGACCGGTGCATCGTCGGTTTACGGTTCGGACGCGGTCGCAGGCGTGGTCAACATCCTGACCAAGAAGGACATGGATGGTTTCTTCGTTTCGGGTAACGTCTCCATGCCGTTCGACAGCGGCGGCGAAGAGTATCGCATCGGCGCCATCTACGGCAAGAAGTTCGACCGCGGCCACATCATGGTCGCTGCCGACTATAAGCACACCAACGAGCTGAGCCGTGGTGACCGCGCTTACCTCGCCTGCCCCGAAGCCTACACCTTCCGCCAGGATGGCTCGCGCGCTGACCTCGTCGATCCGCGCACCGGCCAGTTCAAGTGCGAAGACCTGCGCTGGGGCCATGTGTGGACCTACAACCTGATCGGCAACATGCGCCTTGATGGCCCGGGCGGTCCGAACACTGGCATCAACACCTCTTCGGGCCTTGCTTCGTCGGCTGGCCGTGCCACCGTTTTGATGCAATACCAGTATCCGGGTGAAACACTGGGAATCCCGGCATTCGGTGCCCCTGCTTTTGCTGGTGACTTTGCGGCACCGGCTGGCTGGTTCCCGACCGGATACAGCACCGCATCGCTTGCTGTTCAGAACAGCTATCACCCCTTCGTCGAAGAACAGACGATCATTCCGGAAACCGATCTCTACACTGCCTATATCGACGGCGCTTATGAGATCACCGATTCGATCGAAATGTTCGGTGAGTTCCTGTTTAACCGCCGTCAGACCTACCAGAATGGCTGGCGCCAGTTCTGGAACTTCGGCTACACCGGCGACCTTTACGGCACCGGCGCTGGCAACTACTTCAACTATTGGGCCGATGGCTGGCAGGGTATCAACCTGCTGAGCCCGACCGGCATCACCAACCAGTCGGACAGCAGCCAGGAAGTCGATTACTATCGTGGCGTCGGCGGCCTTCGTGGCGATTTCGGCGGCACCGGCAACTGGAAGTGGGAAATCTACGGCCAGTACAGCAAGAGCAACGGCCGCTATCGTACCCAGCAGATCCTGCAGGATGCGTATGACACAGGCTATTTCCAGTTCAGCTCGTGCGTTGGCACCGTTACCCCGATTTCGGGCAAGCAGTGCATCGACATCCCCTGGACCGACCCGAACTTCCTCGCGGGTAACCTGTCGCAGCAGCAGATCGACTTCCTGTTCGATTGGGAACAGGGCAAGACTGTCTACACCCAGCTGACGGGTGAAGCGACCGTTACCGGTTCGCTGTTCGACCTGCCTGCGGGTCCGGTCTCGATGGCAGCCGGTGTCACCGGACGCCGCGACAAGATCAATGACACGCCGGGTGAAATCACCCGCGCGGGCAATGCTTGGGGTACCTCAACGTCAGGTATCACCGCAGGCAAGAGCGACACGCTCGAAGCCTTCGGCGAACTTAACATTCCGGTTCTGGCTGACACTGCCTTCTTCAAGGAGCTGACCTTCTCGGCTGCCGGCCGCGTGACAAACGTCAAGGCAACCCGCGCATCGGATGGTTTCAGCGACAGCGACAAGGGCAACTTCACCTACAAGCTGGGCGCCAACTGGGCGGTGAATGACTGGCTGCGTTTCCGCGCCAGCTTCGGCACCTCCTATCGTGCACCTGCCCTGTTCGAGCAGTTCCTTGCCGATGAAACCAGCTCGGTTGCACAGGGTCGTATCGACCCCTGCATCAACTGGGGTACCAATCTGGCTCTGGGCAATATCTCGCAGCGTATCGCAGATAACTGCGCCGCTGACGGTATTCCCAACAACCATAGCGGTACCGGTGTTTCGGCGAACATTACTGCCTCGGGCGGTATCGGTGTGCTCGAATCGGAAACCTCGGAAGCGTTGGTTGTCGGCACGATCCTGACCCCGCGCTTTGGCTTCCTGCCCGATACGCGGATCAACATCGCGGTCGACTATTTCGACATCAAGGTAGAGGGCGAAATCACCCAGCTTGGCGGCGCGAACATCCTGTTCGGCTGCTATGACTCGGAGAATTTCGCAACCGAACCGCTTTGCGACCTGTTCACTCGTGGCCAGACCGCAGCGCCGTTCAACGTCGCCAACATTCGTGACAAATTCGTCAACATCTCGACCCAGCGCAACACGGGCGTCGACGTGGCTGTCGATATCCGTCACGATTTTGGCAAGCTTGGTACATTCTCGGCGCGTGCCGACATGACCTGGCAGATCAAGGACAATGTTCGCCTGCTGCCGACTTCACCGCTGGTTTCGACCAATGGTGAGGCTGGTTCGCCGAAATGGGTTGGCGACTTCCGCTTCATCTGGGATGCTCCCAGCGGCGGCACCTCGCTGTTCTACGGCGTCAATGTCATCGGTGGTACTTCGGATGTCGGCGATTTCCTTCGCCGCAACGGCAACAACCCGTGCATCAACTCGCTGACGCGCGGCCTCTATTGCCCGAAGCTGACCACGCCGGCGACTTTCTATCACAACATCTCGCTGACGCAGGAAATCAACGACCGGTTCGACATCACCCTTGGTGTCAGCAACCTGTTCGACACCCGCCCGCCCCGGGTTTCGGTGCTGAACGGTGGTCAGATTTCGACGCTCGGCCCGGTTGTTGCGGCTTCGCAATATTCGTTCGTCGGGCGCCGCGCGTTCCTGAACGTTTCGGCGAAGTTCTGATAAACCCACTTGGGAAAGACCGGGCGGCATGGCAACATGCCGCCCGGTTTCTATTTATGCAGTGCAGATTGGATTGGTCGCAATATGCCAGAGGTCTGGGTTCAGCCTGACACGCTCGACGACGAAAACCGCAAATTTGCGCAATCGCCTTTGCGCCAGCCGGTATTCCTCAACAGCCTTCCCAAAAGCGGCAGCCACCTGCTGCGCAACATTTTGCGCATGTTCGTGCCGGTCGAGCAGCAGTACAAGGCGGACTTCATCCAGTGGCCCAACCTGCAGCAGCACAAACACGCCTTTAATCCGGCACGCCCGATGATGAGCTGGGGCCATCTCTTCATGGCCGACGCATCGGTCATCGAAACCGCGCCGACGCGACGCATCCTGCTTTATCGCGATCCCTATGACTGGGTAATCGCCCGCGCGCGCTTCTTCCTTTCCGAACAGTTCAGCGGCAATGTCGATCATCTGAAATCGGGTGAGTTCGATGTCGACGAACTGCTGACCATGATGATTTTCGGCCTGCCGGGCAAAGCGCCCTCGCTCAACGACATATACGAACTCAATGTCGCCGCATGGCTGGGTACCAAGACCTTTATCGTGAAATATGAGGATCTTGTTCACAATCTTGGCATCATCGACAGCGATGCAGCCGAGGCCTATTTCGCCAGTCTGTTCGAAGCGTGCGGCATTGAACGGCCAAGCGACTGGCGCGATCGCGTCGCTATCGGTTCCGACCGCAAGCAAAGCGGAACCGCGCGCGAACAACTGACCGGCGTATCAGTCGAGTTTCCCGAAACGCTCAGCGCCCGGCACAAAGCGCTGGTTGATTACCAGGCGCCGGGCTTGCGCACCTTGCTCGGCTACGCTTAGGGTCGCCCGTAATGAACCAGACCACCATTTCCGCCTATCCCCTGCTCGCCCAAGCCGAAAAGCTGATGCAGGCTGGAAAACTGGAGGAAGCGGCGCAGCGGGCAATGGCGCATTTGCGGCAAAAACCCGATGAACCACGCGGTCTGTCGCTGCTTGGCACGGTTGCGATGCAGCTTGGTGCACTGGGTCAGGCCGAACTGTTCCTGCGCAAGGCGATAGCAAAGGGCGCAAGCGACCTTGATACCCGCCGCAACCTTGCCTCGACGCTCAACCAGCAGGAAAAACTGGGCGAAGCGAGCGCGATGTTCACAATGCTGCGGCAAGAGAGCAGCGATCCTGTTTTTGGCGGGATGCTCGGCATCATCCTCGACAAGATGGGAAAGACCGAAGCGGCGAAGGACATCCGCAAGCAATTGGTCGAAAGCCATCCCGAACGGCCGCATTACTGGATCGCCTATGGCCATAGCCTGCGCGCCGAAGGCCAGGTGGAAGAGGCCGTCGCCGCCTATCGCAAGGCTGCGGAAATCGATTTTGAATGTGGCGAAGCCTGGTGGGGCCTTGCCAGCATCAAGAGCCGGGTGCTGACCGACGAGGATATCGTCGAAATGCAACGCGCGATCGATGTCGCGATCGACATTCGCAACAGCGCGCCCACCCATTTCGCACTCGCCCGCGCCTATCACGACCGCAAACTCTATGACAAAGCGTTCCACCATTATTCGATCGGCAACCAGCAGCGCGCCGAAAGCATCGGATACCAGGCGCAGGAACTGACCGACGAGGTCGACGAGACGATCCGGACGGTCGATGCCGCCTTCATCCAGCGGCTCGAACGTGAGTCGGTAGAACAAGCAACGCCGGTATTCATCGTGAGCCTGCCCCGTTCGGGATCGACCTTGCTGGAGCAGATGCTGGGCAGCCATCCGTCGATGGAGCCGGTGGGCGAATTGCCCTATATTCCGGCGATCCTGCGGTCGGTGATGGAAATGGCGACCCGCCGCGGCAAGGTAACCGTTCCCGCGCTGATCGCTACTATCCCCGATGAACAGGCAAACGCGATGGGCCGTGATTATTTGCGCCGTGCCCAATTGCACCGCAAGACCGAACGCCCATACTTCATCGACAAGCTACCACACAATTGGAGCAACACGCTGTTTATCAAGCGGATTTTGCCCAATGCCCGGATCATCGATATCCGCCGCCCACCGATGGATTGCTGCTTTTCGAACTTCTCCCAATCTTTTTCCACCGCGCACGCATCATCCTTCGCGCTCGAGGATATCGGCCAATGCTATGCCGATTATGTGCGCTATATGGATCATCTCGGCCGCGTTGCGCCGGCGATGGTGCACCACATCGCTTATGAACGGCTGATCGAGGATGCAGAGACCGAATTGCGTGCGGCGCTTTCTTATCTGGGGCTTGAATGGGACCCGGCGGTGCTCGAATTCCACAAGCTCGATCGCGTCGTCCGCACGCCGAGCAGCGAACAGGTCCGCCGTCCCTTGAATCGCGACGGGATGGATACCTGGAAGCCCTATGCGCAGTGGCTCGAACCGCTGCGTGCGAAATTGGGCGTGCTTGCGGAACGCGAATGGAGCACGCTGGGTTAGTTAGATGACGGACTGCGTGGGCGGAAAATCGCTGGCTTTGGCGGAAAAAGCGCGATTCCGGCTTGAACTTTCGGCCAATTCGCTATAGGGGCGCGTGCGTTAGGCCGCAGCTTGGTTGCGGCTGTTTTCATTTTTGCCGCAGAAATGGCTGGTTTTTTGCCATCTCGGCCGATTCGATGCGGCCAGAATGTTTGGAGTTTGGATTTTTTATGCAGATTATCGTTCGCGACAATAATGTGGACCAGGCGCTGCGGGCCCTGAAGAAGAAATTGCAGCGTGAAGGCGTCTACCGCGAAATGAAGATGCGCCGTCATTACGAAAAGCCGTCGGAAAAGCGCGCCCGCGAAAAGGCTGCCGCTATCCGCCGCGCACGCAAGATGGAGCGCAAGGCAGCAGAGCGCGACGGCAACCGTTAATCGGCTTTGCCATAGGCAAAAAAGAGGGCGTCCTTTCGGGCGCTCTTTTTTTATCTGCACAACTGGTTATTAGGGCCGCAACAACGTCCCATTAAAGGTGCCACCATGTCCGTAACCACCGTTCCCATCCAGCCGATCAAAAAAGGTTCGATTTCCAAATTCTGGGCAGGGATCGCAGTCGTGGCGCTTGCCGGTGCAGGCCTCGCTTGGTGGGGCACGGGCAGCATTCGTGGCGAATATGCCAGCAACGAACAATATCTTTCGGACAATGCCGAACAGGATGGCGTCACCGTCACCAAATCCGGCTTGCAGATCCAGACAATCCGCAGCGGTGAAGGCACCCCGCCTACCGACAATGATGTTGCAATGATTTCGATCACCGGCACGCTGCGCGATGGCACGGTTTTCCAGGAACCGGCCTCGGGCCCCTTCCCGGTATCGGGCGGCATCCCGGGCTTCACCGAAGCGCTGAAGTTGATGCAAAAGGGCGGCAAGTACAAGATCTGGATCCCGGCCGAGCTGGGCTATGGTCCCAACGACATTCCTGATCCCAAGACCGGCGAAGTCGGCATCCCCGGCGGCAGCGTGCTGATTTTCGACGTCGAACTGCAGGATTTCCTGCCGCGCGAACAGTTTGAGGCGGCGATGCAGCAACAGCAGGAACAGATGCAAAAGGCCGCGGGTGAAGCTGCCGCGGTAGGTGGCCCGCCGCCGCAAAACTAAGCGGCGGGTAAGTAACCCGCAATTAACCGCTTTTGCCTATCTTCCCCTCGCAGTTGCGTAGGGGAATGACATGACTTTCCAGTTCGATCAGTTTGCCGCAGCCATCCGTGCGGGTGGCGAAATCACCGCGCATGACACGCTCATGCTGCGCCAGGCGATCTGGAGCGACGGCGTTTTGACGCAAGCTGAAGCGCAGGCGCTGTTCGAATTGAACGCCATGGCAAAGTCGAAAGACCCCGAATGGATCGCCTTTTTCACCGAAGCGGTGTGCGATTACGTCATCGATGGCAGCGATCCCAAGGGCTATGTCAGCGAAGAAAATGCGCTGTGGGTGGTCGAGGAAATCGACAGTGATGGCCGCGTCGATAGCGCGGGCGAACTCGAACTGCTGGTCAAGCTTGCCGAAAAGGCGGTCGACCTGCCCAATGTCCTCAAATTCTATGCGCTTGAACAGATCGAACAGATCATCATTTCGGGTGAAGGGCCGACGCGCGAAGGCGACAAGACCCCGCATGTCGTTACCGCTGCCGAAGCTGCCTTGCTGCGCCGCCTGATTTTTGCTGCTGGCGGATTTGGCCCGGCGATCGTCAGCCGCGAAGAGGCGGACATGCTGTTTCGCATCAAGGATGCCTGCCTTGGCAACGACAATGCCCCCGAATGGGAAAAACTGTTCGTGCAGGGCGTCGCCAACCACCTGCAGGGATTTTCGGCCTATGCCCCGCTGACACGCGAGCGCGCGCAGCAGCTTGAAGGTTTCATGCGCAACAGCTCCCCCAGCATTGCGCGCTTTTTCTCGCGCATGGGGCAATTGGACCTGAAGGGTGCACTCGCCGACCTGTTCCGCACCCCCGCTGCGCCGCGCGACCTTGATGCAGAGGTTGAAGCTGCCGAAGCGGTCACCGCGCCTGAAAAGGGCTGGCTCGATGCGCGTATCGCCGAACGCGCTGGCATCGACAGCTATGAGCAGGCGCTACTCGATTTTCTGGCGGATTAAAGCCCGCCGAGAAGCGCGAGGACAACCCCCGCGCCCACCAGCAAAAGCCCTAGCGCCTCGCCCGGCTTGCGCGCCTCGCGCAGGTAGAAACGGCTGAAGCCCAAGGTGACTATGACCTCCACCTGCCCGACCGCCCGCACCAGCGCCACCGGTGCGGTGGCAAATCCTGTAAACCAACAGGCCGAACCCAGCGCTGCAAGCAAACCGACCTGCCCCGATGTGCGCCATGTCGAAAAGACGCGCGGCAATTGTTCACGCTCGCGCACCGCGACATAGCTGCCCTGCATCAGTGTCTGCCAGCCTTGGACCACCACCAGCGCCACCAGCGCGGCCAGCAGCTTGTCCGACGTCGCCAGTTCGAGCGACGCTGACTTCACGAATATCGAGGTCATGGTAAAGCCCAACCCTGCCCCCAATCCACACAGTGCGGCAGGCTGCACAATATCGGGTAGACGCAAACGTTGCCCACCCGCAGCAACGATCATCACGCCTGCAACGCCGACCGCAATCCCGCTTATGGTCAGCCAGCTCAAAGTCTCACCCAATAGCAGGAAGGCAAGCAACGCGCCCTGCATCGCCTCGGTCTTGGCAAAGGCGGTGCCGGCGACATAGTTGCGATAGCCAAAGGCCATCAGCAACAGGTTGGTGCCGATGATCTGCGCAAAACCGGCCGCGGCGCAGAAAGCGATGAAGGGTAGATGGAGGGCCGGAAGGGCGCTCCCCGTCCACCCCAAATATAGCGCCAGTAAAAGGATCCCGACCGGCAGGCCGTACAGATAGCGCACGAGCCCAGCCGCGTTCACCGAAAGCTCGGCGCGCACCCTTTGCTGCACTGCTGTACGCCATGCCTGGAAAAGGGCGGCAAGCAAGGTGGCGGGAAGCCAGATCATCTCGACGCCCTAGACGCGATATTTGCATCCGTCACCAACGCTGTCATAGTTTGGCATTCATGACAGGAGGCGAGGGTTTATGCAGTTTGCCGGCAAGACAGCAGTCATCACCGGGGGCGCAACGGGCATCGGCTTTGCGCTTGCCAAGCAGATGGGGGCGGCCGGTGCGCGGATCATCCTGTTCGAACCGCGCGAGGATGTGCTGGGTGAGGCGACCGAGGCACTCAAGGCCTCAGGCATTGATGCCAAATATCTGGTCGGTGATGTTACCGATGCCGCATCGGTCGAGGCGCTTGCCGACTTTGCCTGGGCCGAGAACGGACGCGGTGACATCATCGTCAACAATGCCGGGGTCGGCGGGCCGCGCGGCGGCATTTTCGATACCGATCTGGCTGCGGCACGCGCGCTGTATGAAATCAATTTCTGGGGCGTCTGGCACGGCATCCAGGCGTTCGGGAAACGCTATCGCGCCGACGGGCTGCCTGCCGCTATCTACACGACTGCGTCAGAAAATGCCCTGTTCAATGCGCTGCCCAGCGGCGGCGGCGCTTATGTTTCGGGAAAGCATGCGGTATTCGGCCTGATGGACGTGCTGCGCCGCGAAGTGCAGCGCAAGGCCAATCTCGCGCAAATCGAGCTTGGCGTCATCATCCCCGGCTGGGTGGCAACCGCTTTATCAAGCCATATGGGGATGGATGCCGATCGCTTCGCCGCCACCATTTTCGCGCAGATGCAGGCGGGCGAATATTATCTGGTCGGCCATGCCTATAATGTCGTGCGGATGCGCGAGCGGATCAACGAACTCGAAGCCGCCTTTGCCACCTACGCCCCGCGCTATGAGGGCGATGAGGAATATGATGTGCAGCTCTATTACCAGCGAATGGCAGCGGAGCGGGCTGGAAGCTGAGGCGCCAGGCGTCAGGCGCTTTCGAGCAAGCCTTCCTCAGCGATCTTCTTCTTCCAGACAAGCGGCGCGCTGGTGTGGACATTCTCGCCAGTGGAATCGACTGCCACGGTCACCGGGAAGTCCTGCACTTCGAATTCGTAGATCGCCTCCATGCCAAGGTCTTCAAAGCCGACGACCTTGCTGCCCTTGATCGCGCGGGCGACGAGATAGGCCGCGCCGCCGACCGCCATCAGATAGGCTGACTTGTGCTTGGCGATGGCTTGCGTTGCCGCAGGCCCGCGCTCGGCTTTGCCGACGCATCCGAGCAGGCCCTGTTCGAGCATCATGTCCATGAACTTGTCCATGCGCGTCGCGGTGGTGGGGCCGGCGGGGCCGACAATTTCCTCACCCACCGGATCGACCGGGCCGACATAATAGATCATCCGCCCCTTGAAGCTGACGGGCAATTCCTCGCCCTTGGCGAGCATGTCGGCAATGCGCTTGTGCGCGGCATCGCGGCCGGTGAGCATCTTGCCGTTGAGGAGCAGACGGTCACCCGCCTTCCAGCCGGCAACCACTTCGGGGGTCAGTTCATCAAGGTTCACCCGCTTCGCCGCACTGTCAGGCACCCATTCAACCTTGGGCCATTCGTCGAGCTTGGGTGCCTCAAGGAACACCGGCCCCTCGCCCTTCAGCGTGAAATGCGCGTGGCGGGTGGCGGCGCAATTGGGTATCATCGCGACAGGCTTTGAAGCCGCATGCGTCGGATAATCCATAATCTTGACGTCGAGGATCGTCGCAAGCCCGCCCAGCCCCTGTGCGCCGATGCCGAGCGCATTGACCTTGTCGAAAATCTCGATGCGCAGTCGCTCAATATCATTTTGCGGGCCACGTTCCTTGAGCTGCGCCATATCGATCGCGCCCATCAGGCTTTCCTTGGCGAGCACCATCGCCTTTTCCGCGGTGCCGCCAATACCGATGCCGAGCATCCCCGGCGGGCACCAACCAGCGCCCATTTGCGGCACCATTTCGAGCACCCAGTCAACGATGCTGTCGGACGGGTTCATCATCTTGAACTTGGTCTTGTTCTCGCTGCCACCACCCTTGGCCGCAACGTCGAAGCTGACCTTGTCGCCCGGCACCATTTCGAGATGGACCACCGACGGCGTGTTGTCGCGCGTGTTGACGCGGGTGAAGGCGGGATCGGCAAGGATTGACGCGCGCAGCTTGTTTTCGGGGTGCAGGTATGCGCGGCGCACGCCCTCATCGATCACTTCCTGCAACGACCGGTGGCTATCGAGCACGCATTGCTGGCCCCATTTGACGATCACGGTAACGATGCCGGTATCTTGGCAGATCGGGCGGTGCCCCTCTGCACACATGCGGCTGTTGGTCAGGATCTGCGCAATCGCATCCTTGGCGGCCGGGCCCTGCTCCTTCTCATACGCCTCCCCCAGCGCGCGGATATAATCCATCGGGTGGAAGTAGGAGATATATTGCAGCGCGTCGGCAACGCTTTCGATGATGTCGTTTTCGCGGATCGTGACGGTCATGGATCAGGCCCTGTTGGTGGCAGTTGGCACCGCCTTTACCGCGCAAACTCGTATCTGCAAGAGATGTATTTGCCTCCCTCCCGCTTGCGGGAGGGGCCGGGGGAGGGCCTGAAAGCGCATCGAGCTCGCTTTGCTCGCCCCCTCCCCTTACCCCTCCCGTAAACGGGAGGGGGATGATCCGTCACGAATTCGGATTCAGCAGGAAAACCACATAGCCACGAAAGTTCGGATTGCGCGCAAAGCCGGGCGGGGCGCGCCATTCACCATGCTGCACAAGGCCGATTTTGAAGGGCAGTTTCACCCGCTCCACCTGGCGCAGATAGGCCTGATAGCCGGGGATCGTCTGCCGCCCCTGATAGGTCTGCAGCACGACCTCATCGACTGTCCCGGCCAAGGCATTGAGCGCCGGGCTATCGCCCCCGCTGCTCCAATCGAGCAGGCCGGTTACCGAGAGGCGCGTTTCAGGGGGCAGGTCGGTGCGCAGCTGCCGCAGAAATCCTGCATAGCCGGGAAGCCCGCGCGTAGCCGCGTCAAAATCGATCTGGATACCTGCAATCCGGTTACCCTTGGCCCGCCAGCTTTCAATGTCGCGCAATATCCGCGGGAGGACATCTTCATCCCAAGCAAGGCTTTCGACGCGATAGACGATCCAGACCTGCGCATGCTGCACCCTTGGCACCGCCGGACGCAGGTCGACATAGCCAGCTTGCGGCCCGCCCTTGATCTCGGCAGCAAGGATATAGATCGTCTTTGCATCATCGAGCACCGGTTGCGCATCGACACCGGCCCATAGCCAAAAGGCATCATAATCAGCCGCATCGACCTGCCTGTTCGTCGACTGCCCGCAGGCCGCGAGCAAGAAGCACGCAGTCAAGGTCAACAATCGTGGCAAGGCCAGCAGGCGCGGCAAGGCTTTACCAATAAAGGTTCAGGTTTTTCGACCAGGGCGAAGTCGGGAATTCCCGTTTCAACTGCTGGAACCAAGCCTTGCGAACCGATTCCGGCTGGTCAGTTTCATCACAGCCATTGATGCCGCTGGGGGCATAGCACCGGATCGCGCGGTGCAGCGCATAGGCCCTGTTTTCAGGCCCGGCTGCGGGATTGGCAATAATCGCCTTATAGGCATCCAGCCGCGAGAAACGCTTGCCCGGGAATGGGTTGGAGGCACCGCCCAACTCATCCTTGTCGCGAGGCTCATCAAGATATTCGGTGACGCCGTAATAATCCGGATCCATGCCGTTCGTGCGAACAAACTCACCAAGGCAAAGTTGCGCGCGCGGCTCACGCGGATTGGCAGCCAGCGTCGTGGCAACTGCGCGCAGCGACGGGCAGGCAAATTGCTGCGAACCTGCCCAGTTGAAAATAGCGACTTCGCTGAAGCGCGGTGTTTCATAATCGTCCGGGGCAATCCGCTTGGCATTGGGCGGAATCAACGAGCTGTCTTTCAGGAAGTCGGCATAGCGGCCGCGGAGCAATTGCTTGTAGAGCAATGCATAGAGCGCGACATTGCGCTCCGCCGCAGGTGCGCCACGATCGGCAGACCGCACCCGCAAGAGAGAAGGCCCGGCGGCATAGCGGATCAATATCTCGCGAATGTCGGGATCGCGGACGGGCGAACCAGCCGCAAAAACAAGATCAAGGGCCTTGGTGCGTTCGAGGTGCAGCGCAAGTCCCAGCTCCGCCGTTCCCCTTTGGAAAGGCAGCTTTCCGGCATTGAGCGCTGCGATCAAAGCTGCACGCGCGCCTGCATCACCGGCAGCATCAAGCGCAACGGCGCGCAACAATTGGCGGCTATAGCCCACATAGCTGTTTCCGGTTTCGCCTGCCGGGATCAAGCGCAGCACCTCTGCCGGATTGTTGTCGACATAATAGGCATGCGCCGCGAGCAGGTAATCGAACAGATCTTCCCTGCCCTTGTATAGGCCGCGTAATGCTTCGATCGACTGACGGCTGATCGGGCCATCATTGGGATCGCCAAGCTGCGCCTGGTCATAATAGCGCATCTCGCGCAGCACGATTACCGCGAGCAATTCGGGATCGCTGCTGTCATCGGGCCCCAGTTCGCCGAACAATTTGATGTCGAGTTCCTGCACCAGATCAACCAGCGAGATATTGCGCCGCCCGGTATCGCGTTCGGCAAATTGCGCGATATATTCACCGAGAAGTTTCTGCCTTTCCTGCGAGAGCCAATAGACCCGGCGCAAAAGACCGCGTGCAGATGCTGCATAGGCACCATCCGGCCACCGTTTCAGATAGCCGCGAAAGGCATTTTCAGCCGCGGCGAGTAAAGACCTGTCGCCGCCTTCCTTTTTGAGATCGCCATATTCGCCAAAGGCAGTTTCGGTTGCCTGGTTAAGGATTACCCGCGCGAGCATATAGGCGGATGCCTCTGCCAGCCAGCCATTGTCGGTCTTGCCGATGCCGATCAAAACCGCACGCGCACCGGCAAAATCGCCATCGTAAAATGCGGCGGCCGCAATCAGGTAATCGGCAAAGGCCCTGCCGGTTTTGGAGGCGACGTTGCGGATCGCGACCTCGGCCAAAGCCCGGTTGGTTTCGCCGCCGGAACATTGCGGCTTCATCGCGCTGCGTGCGGCGGCGAGCACAGCGCGTTCTTCTCCGCTCAACCCCTTGGCCGATCCAACAGCGGCGATAAAGGCCGCTGAACCGGCATCGTTGGACAAGCAACGGGTGCCAGACTCAAACAGCGCGGAATCATCCTCCTCCTTGCGACCGGGTGCCAACTTCGCCGCGAAATAGGGAAAGTTGAACGGCTCTGCATCGCCGCGGCGGCGTTCGTTATAATAGCTGTCATAATCGGGAATGTTCGATACCCCTACCGAACCATGCCGATCATGGAGCAGCATCAACAGGTTGACGCGGGTATCGTTGCCCGGGCTCAGCAAGGCCGTGCTGCTGCACCCGTTCATATCAGTCTGGCGGACTTTCCATTTCGGATAGCAGGTTGAATCCGCGCTGGCATAAGCAGGGCTGACGGCAAATGGCGCCGCAAGAGCAAGGGGGGCGAGAAGGGCAGCAAGGGCAAGCGAGCGAAGTTGCATGAGTCGGGCTCCTCTCTTGCAACTATTCGGGCAGCCTTGTGCGCGCGTCAACTGCTGCGATGCACCAACGCCTTGATTTTAAATCGGCAAAGCCCTGAACTGCCACGGCCCGTGAGGCACGGTAGCTGCACCCGAATTGGTCCTGATTGATTGGTTGGCGAGCGTCTCCGCCGCCCGCCGCTTATTCCGCAGCGGGTGGGCGCAAGCGGATCAGGCCTTCCTGCGCGCAGGTCGCCACCAGCCGCCCGTCGCGGGTGTAGATCGACCCACGATTGAAACCGCGCCCGCGCCCCGTCCAGGGGCTGTCGCAGCTATAGAGCAGCCAATCATCGACGCGGAAATCGCCATGCAGCCAGACGGCATGGTCCAGGCTGGCGCTCATCATGCCAGGCGTCATCCAGGTCACGCCATGCGCCAATGTGCAGGTGCCGAGCAGCCAGCTATCGCTTTGATAGGCGAGCATCGCGCGGTGAACCGCGGGATCATCTACCGTGCGGTCGCGCAGGCGGAACCAGATATCCTGCCGCGCGGGGCGGCGCTTGTCCCCGCCCAGCCAGTCACGCGCATCGACAGGGCGGCTTTCAAAGGCGCGTTCGCGCACGAAATTGTCACGGAATTTTTCGGGCACCTGGTCGGCAAACATGGCACGCAGCTGCGCCTCGTCCTTCAGTTCCTCGGGCGGGGGAACGTCGGGCATTTCTTCCTGATGGTGCAGCCCTTCTTCAAGTTTCTGGAACGATGCCGCCATGTTGAGGATCGGGCGATCCTTTTGCAGCGCGATGATGCGGCGGGTGGAAAAGGTGCCGCCGTCAAAGTCGCGCTCGACGCGGAAGGTGATTTCATAATCCTCATCGCCCGCACGCATGAAATAGGCGTGCAGCGAATGCGCGATCCGCTCGCTGCCCACCGTATCCTGCGCCGCAGCGAGAGCCTGCGCGATCACCTGCCCGCCAAAGACCCGGCCCTTGCCCCCCGGCTTTCGCATGCCGAGATACCAGCCATCGCCCATGCGGTGGACCGAAAGGAGCTGTTCAAGCTCGGTAACGAGCGGGTGCTTTTGCGTTTCGTTTCCAGACATGACGGGCGCGTTAGCAGCGTGGGGCGGCTTTAGGCAATGTCTGCGGGCGCGAATCTTTCTTGTCGCAAATATGGATCCGCTTGGGCTGGATATATCGGTGTGCCGGGGTGCACCGCGAATGCGAATCCACGCACCTGCGTCAGTCAAGTGGCCGCCCGATTTATCCCCACCGATTTTTTATCGTGGATAAAAAAAATGCGTCGTGCATCGGAAAAACTCTTGCACGCTAATCAAGTCCTAGAAAGTCCGTGCGTCGCTGCGCTGCACCTCAATCAAGCTGCGACGAATGGAATCAGGCAAGCGACGAATCGAGTCCTTAATTAACCATTTACCCTCTTGCGTCTGAAAATGGTTGAGGCACTATAGATAGCGGTTGGCCACAGGGGGCATACCTACAATTTGTGTCTCATCCCGCAGGAGCAATTCTGCGGAGGGGATATTTTGCCCGAAAAAAATCGGCGCAAAACACAAATAAAAGGCCCTGTGGCGACACAAAAATGCTAAGGGAGGCGCTTGCTTCCCGAGTCGAACAAGAGGCGAACAAGTTTCTTGGGTCTTGGTAGTCGGAGCTGGCAATCGAACGGGGTGAGGGCCAGCCCAAATAAGGGGAGCAAAGAGTCACATGGATTTCAGAGATACTGGCCGGGAGGCCGGAGAAGGCAATATGGCGGACATGCTCGAAGCAGAAAAGACACAGACCGAAACCCCGCAGGTAAAGAAGGCAAAGCCCGAAAAGGAAGTCACCGAGGCGAAAGCCAAGGCTGGCACCGATTCGAAGGCCGTGGCCGCGCGCCGGTTCGATGTCGTCACCGATAGCTCGCGTGATGACCTGCTGACCGAATTCGGCAAGGAAACGCTGAAGGATCGCTACCTCCTCCCCGGTGAAAGCTATCAGGATCTGTTCGCGCGCGTCGCAGACGCCTTTGCCGACGATCAGGACCATGCCCAGCGGCTCTATGACTATATCTCAAAGCTGTGGTTCATGCCCGCCACCCCCGTGCTGTCGAATGGCGGCACCGGACGCGGCCTGCCGATCAGCTGCTATCTGAACAGCGTCGACGACAGCCTGGAAGGCATCGTCAACACCTGGAACGAAAATGTCTGGCTCGCCAGCCGCGGCGGCGGCATCGGCACCTATTGGGGCAGCGTGCGCGGCATTGGCGAGCCTGTCGGCCTCAACGGCAAGACCAGCGGCATCATCCCCTTCGTCCGCGTGATGGACAGCCTCACCCTCGCCATCAGCCAGGGTTCGCTGCGCCGCGGATCGGCCGCCTGCTATCTCGACATCTCGCACCCGGAGATTGAGGAGTTCCTCGAAATCCGCAAACCCTCGGGCGATTTCAACCGCAAGGCGCTGAACCTGCACCATGGCGTGCTGCTTTCGGACGAGTTCATGGAAGCGGTGCGTGACGGCACCGAGTTCAACCTTGTCAGCCCCAAGGACGGCAGCGTGCGTGGCAGCGTCGATGCGCGTTCGCTCTTCCAGAAGCTGGTCGAGACCCGCCTCGCCACGGGTGAGCCCTACATCATCTTCAGCGATACGGTGAACCGGTCGATGCCCAAGCATCACCGCGAGCTGGGCCTCAAGGTTTCGACGTCAAACCTGTGCGCCGAAATCACTCTGCCCACCGGCCGTGACCATCTGGGCGGTGATCGTACCGCAGTCTGCTGCCTGTCGTCGCTCAACCTTGAGACATGGGATGAGTGGAACGGCGACAAGATGTTCATCGAGGATGTGATGCGCATGCTCGATAATGTCCTGCAGGATTTCATCGATCGTGCGCCGGACGAGATGGCCCGCGCCCGTTATAGCGCCAGCCGCGAACGCTCGGTGGGCCTCGGCGTGATGGGCTTCCACAGCTTCCTGCAATCGCGCGGACTCGGATTTGAGTCGGCGATGGCGAAGTCGTGGAACATGAAGATCTTCAAGCATATCCGCGCGCAGGCCGACCAGGCATCGATGGTGCTCGCCACCGAGCGCGGCGCCTGCCCCGATGCCGAGGAACGCGGCGTGATGGAACGCTTCAGCTGCAAGATGGCGATCGCGCCGACCGCGTCGATTTCGATCATCTGCGGCGGCACCAGCGCCTGCATCGAGCCGATCCCGGCGAACATCTATACCCACAAGACGCTGTCGGGCAGCTTCATCGTCAAGAACCCCTATCTTGAGAAACTGCTGCAGGCGAAGGCGAAGGATTCGACCGCGATCTGGAACTCGATCCTCGAAAAGGGCGGGTCGGTGCAGCATCTCGATTTCCTCAGCCCGGAGGAGAAGGACGCGTTCAAGACCAGCTTTGAGATCGACCAGCGCTGGCTGCTCGAACTGGCGGGTGACCGTGCGCCCTTTATCGACCAGGCGCAGTCGCTGAACCTGTTCATCCCGGCGGACGTCGAGAAGTGGGACCTGCTGATGCTCCACTTCCGCGCATGGGAACTGGGCATCAAGTCGCTCTATTATCTGCGCTCGAAATCGATCCAGCGCGCTGGCTTTGCCGGCGGGGTAGAGGCGGACAACACCGCCGACGCGCCCAAGATCGAACTCGCCGCGCAGCAGACCGATTATGAGGAATGCCTGGCCTGCCAATAAGGCAGAACTGACCGATTTCCCCCTCCCCCCTGCGGGAGGGGCGACACAAGACTGAACCGAGGAAGAAGCGCAATGTCCCTGTTAGAAGCCCGCAAGTCGTACAAGCCGTTCGAATATCCCTGGGCCTATGATTTCTGGAAGCGCCAGCAGCAGATCCACTGGCTGCCCGAGGAAGTTCCCTTGGGTGAGGATTGCCGCGACTGGGCGCAGAAGATCAGCGAGCATGAGCGCAACCTTTTGACGCAGATCTTCCGCTTTTTCACCCAGGCCGATGTCGAGGTGCAGGATTGCTATCACGACAAATATGGCCGCGTGTTCAAGCCCACCGAAATCAAGATGATGCTGACCGCGTTCAGCAACATGGAAACGGTGCACATCGCGGCGTACAGCCACCTTCTCGACACCATCGGCATGCCCGAAAGCGAATATTCGGCGTTCCTCGAATATGAGGAAATGGCCGAAAAGTGCAATTACATGCACCAGTTCGGCGTCGATAATGACGAGGATATCGCCCGCACGCTCGCCATGTTCGGCGGCTTCACCGAAGGCGTACAGCTTTTCGCCAGCTTCGCGATGCTGATGAACTTCCCGCGCTTCAACAAGATGAAGGGCATGGGGCAGATCGTCAGCTGGTCGGTGCGCGATGAAAGCCTGCACTGCGAAGGCATCACCAAGCTGTTCCACGCCTTTACCAAGGAGCGCGACTGCCTGACCAAGGCGGTGAAGGAAGACATTATCGATTGCTGCCAGAAAGTCGTGCGACTGGAAGACAGCTTCATCGACCTCGCCTTTGAAATGGGCCCCGTGCCCGGCATGACGGCGAAGGAAATCAAGCGCTACATCCGCTACATCGCCGACTGGCGCCTGGGCCAGTTGGGCCTGCAGCCGATCTACATGGTCGAAGACCACCCGCTCCCCTGGCTCGCCCCGCTGCTGAACGGCGTGGAGCACGCCAACTTCTTCGAAACCCGCGCGACCGAATACAGCAAGGCATCAACCCGCGGCAATTGGGGCGAAGTTTGGGACAGCTTTGACAAGCGCAAGAAAAAGGTCGCCAATGATGGCGCAGCCGAAGCGGCGGCAGATGAGGCCGATATGTTTGCGCAGGCAGGGGTTGCGGCGGAGTAGGTGGCCCAAAACAAGTTTGGCCTAAACAGACACATTCCTGAGGATGTAAAGCGACAGGTTCGGACTCGCTGTGGCTTCGGGTGCGCCGTTTGCGGAGCTACAATCACTGAATACGAACATTTTTTTCCAGATTTCGTTGATGCGATTAGCCACGATCCGCACCAGATAGTCCTACTATGTCCTACACATCATTCGTTAGTGACCAAAGGACTACTGCCTAAGGATCAGATCTGCGAATTCAGCCTGAACCCCGCGGCAAAACAACAAGGGTTCTCGTTATTCAATCATCCATGGTTCAAAGGTATTCCCTCCCTGAAAATGGGTGGGGGGCCGCTGATTAGCGGTACACCCATACCGATTGAAGTTCGGGGAGAGAGTGTGATTCGCTTTCAAGAACCAGAAGAGGGTAGTGAAATTACTCGTATTTCAGCTAATCTGCGGGATGCGGCAGGCAACCAATTTCTCAAAATTGTTGAGAATGAGTGGCAGGTGATGTCAGGAGATTGGGATTTCCAGTGTATCGGAAACCGATACATATTTAACGACAGAACTGGATCACCAATGCTCCGGTTAAGGATGGAACCTCCAGAATATATTGCAATTGAGATTCTTCGAACATCTGTAGACGGTATACCAGTTCACATAACGGAAGATAGTTTGATGATCGGAACGAATAGCTTCTCTGGCGGCATCTTTAGCAACTGCAGTGTTGGCATCTCTATAGGATAACCTCTTCGAGGTAATTCCGGCGATAAAATAGTAATTAGCGCCCGCCGATGGTGGGCAAGTCTCACCGGTACCATAGCGATGCCCGTCAATTAAGTGCCGCATCGCAATCAACCTTTAACCAACAGCGTGCGATGTTTGATCCATGGCCCGCGATTCCTTTCTGAAAACCGCCGTTCCCTTGGTCGCCCTGACTGCTTATGGCGTCTACAATCTACCGCCTTTGACCGAAAAGGAAAAAGCCGCAGCCGCAGCAGAAGAAGCGCAAGCACGTGAGGTGGAGCAGTCAGTCTATTATTCCGGCTGCAACGAAGTGAGAGCCGCTGGCAAGGCGCCGCTTTACAGCGGCGATCCTGGCTATCGAGAGGGTATGGATGGCGACGGTGATGGTATCGCCTGCGAGCCGTATCGCGGCGGTTACTAGAAACCAAAACACTCCACCATTCCCCTTCCCCCTATCCCCCACCGCCATAACCCGCTAGGCGCTGCCTATGGCCGATCTCTATCTCAAAGCACTCGAATCCGAACGCCGCAGCCTGTGGGCGACGGCGCGGTTGAAGGGGTTGCCCAAGGATTCGCCCGAACGGGTGCGGATCGCGCAGATCGATGCCGATATCGCCGCGCACAAGGCGAAGGGCAAAACGCCCAAGCCATGACCGGCCACCCCGCCACCGCCTACAAAATCCTCACCGCCGCCCAATGGGCGCAGTTTCGGGCCGATGGGGTATTCCACGGCGCGCCGGTCGATCTGGCCGATGGCTATATCCACCTCTCAACCCGCGACCAGTTGCAGGGCACGCTCGACAAGCATTTCGCCGGGCAAAGCGGGCTGGTGATTGCCGAGGTGGACTTGGCGCAACTGGGTGAGACGGTGAAGTGGGAGGTTTCGCGCGGCAACGCCCTGTTCCCCCACATATATGGCCCGCTGCCGATGGCGGCAGTGCTGGGTGTGCGGCAGGCGTAGTAGCGCCCCCTCTCCCCTTGGGAGAGGATATGGAGGCTTGCGACCCCGGACTTGATCCGGGGGAGCTAGCCGGAGTTGGTGAGGGGCTGTGCCTTGTCGATGGCGCACAACCCCTCACCCGGCTACGTCTAACCGCCAAAGGCGGTAAGCCTGCGCAACCCTCTCCCAATGGGAGAGGGCTTTGTATCCAGCCCCTTTCAGAACAGCTGCTGCAACGCTAAGTCATTTGCATGAGACGGCTTACACCTGTTGCGCGTAATTTGCGGCGCAGCCGAACCGAGGCTGAATCCCGGCTATGGTATCACCTGCGCAATAGGCAGATTGAGGGCATGAAGTTCCGATTTCAGTCCCCCGTCGCAGGTTATGTCGCGGATTTTCTTTGTGCCGAAGCCCGGCTGATTATTGAAGTGGATGGCGGGCAACATGCGATACGAGCCGCACAGGACGCCGAACGAACGCGCACGTTGGAAATGGCTGGTTATTCGGTTTTGCGTTTCTGGAACAATGATGTGCTCTCCAACACAGATGGGGTGATTGAAACAATCCGACTGGCCATCTTAAACGCTTTGGGGAGGAATTAAGCACAGAACTCCATCCTTTATCCCTCTCCCATTGGGAGAGGATATGGAGGCTTGCGACCCCGGACTTGATCCGGGGGAGCTTACCGGAGTTGGTGAGGCGTTCTGCCTTATCGATGGCGCACAACCCCTCACCCAGCTACGTCTAACCGCCAAAGGCGGTAAGCCTGCGCAACCCTCTCCCATTGGGAGAGGGATATTTGCCACTGTCCTACACGCACCCTGCCGGCTTATGCCCTGTGCTTTTTCGAACGAAAGGCCAGCGACATGACCCAAACCCAAGATCCCGATATCCGCCTGCCTGCCGCCGCCTATCTGCGTTATGAAAGCCGCGCGGATGGGTGGAGCGCGGGGCGGCAGGCAGCGTTCCTCGCGCATCTGGCCGACAATGGCCTTGTCGAGGATGCGGCGCGATCTGTGGGGATGGGTGTCGGTGGCGGCTATTCGCTGCGCCGCACCGCGCGCGGCTATGCCTTCAGCCTGGGGTGGGAGGCGGCGCTGATCATCGCGCGGCGGGTGATATCCGACCGGTTGATGACCGCCGCGATCAAGGGGGAGGAAGCACGCTGGGTGCGTGAGGATGGCGTAACCACCTATACGCGGCAGAATACAAAGCTCTCGCTCGCGCTGCTCGACCGCGTCAATCCGGCGCTTTCCCAGCCAGAGGTAATCGCGGTGGCGGTGCGTTTTGACTGCTTTCTGCAGATGATCGACGAAGGGCTGAACGGCGCGGAGCTGTGGGAGCTATTCTTTGACAAGGCCCTGCCCCCGGGCGACCGCGAAAGCCGCGAAAGGGTGCGCCATTCGCTTCTACTTTCTGAAGATTCTGCGGGTTTTGAGGAAAAGGACGAGCCGCCCATCGAGTATAAATCGATGGAGGGCGTGGTGACGGAGGAAGTCCCGTCGCGCGAAGCGCCTTTTCCCGTTTCACGCGAAGACGCAAAGGCGCGAAGAGGGCGATACGTTGCAAGCGATCTTCTTTGCGACTTAGCGTCTTTGCGTGAAAATCATGGTTCAGCACCAGGGGCGGCGGCCGCCTTGGTACCAGCGGGCGAGGCCTTCATCGACAAGGATGCCGCCAAGGCTTTGCCCGCCGCGCGTCAGGATGCGCAATTTGCGGCCGAACCGGTCTTCATCGCGATCGATGCTTTCAAGGCTGAACGGGCCCGAATTGACGAGCGCGTGCATCCGCTGCGTCGCCTGCTTGCCGAGCGCCGCCTCTTGCGGGCAGCGCGGCTCATGCGTTTCGGGGGTATCGATATCGGCGATGCGGATCTTGGTGCCGCGATAATAGATGGTGTCGCCATCGACCACGCAATTGGTGCCCCCACCAGCATGGCAAAAGGTGAAGGAGGCGCGCTCGCTATCGCCGCTGCCCACGGTACGCGGCATGGCGGGCGCGGCGGCCTCTGCCGGGGAAGCGGCGAATTCGCGATATTGCCAGATGCCCAATTGGGCAAAAACCATCGAGCCGACAAATGCCAGCAAAGCGAGCCGCCAGGGCCGACGGCGTGCAGGCGCGCGCCGCGCCCGCGAAAAGCGCGTAATCTTGTTCATGTTCCACCACCCTTGCGCCCCGAAGGCCGCAATAGCGCCGGCTGGATAACCGGCGGTACGGCTTAGCTATGCCGAGTTTACATTTGCGTCAACGGCGCGCCAAAGCGGGGCTGCTCCATTTCGGGTTCGGGCGGGGGGAACAAGCGCGGTTATGGAGCAAGATGCTGCTTGCCCAATTGCTCTGTCTGGGAAAACCGCCCGGTTTTGCCGCAGGGTTTACCAGCGAAAGGCGAAGGCGCATTCGCCTGCGTCGCTGCCATCGGGGTGGAAACGGCGCTCGATGATCCGGCCTTCGCCTTCATGGTCCACCAGTACCACGGTGCTGCACCTTGTGCCGTAAACTGGGGCCTTGATGAAAATCGGGATGCCGCCATCGTCCAAAATGCGCTCATCGCGGAGGAGCGCGAACAGGCTTTCCGGTATTGCATCGGCGGCAATCCATTCCGCCAGCGCCGCCTCCATGGAGGATTTGCGCGGCCATGGCTCGCCCGGATGGCCGTTGGAAAGCCCGTGGATCCCGGGCGAAAGCGGTTCGCGCTGCGGCTCTGGCAGGTTCGACAGCAGGATCGTCTGCCCGCCATCGTGGAGCAGCAGGTTGAACGGGTTGTAATCGGGCAGTGCCGCAAGGTCGGGCATTTCGCCGTGCGCCAGCCAATCACCGACGAGCGCGCCGCGCGACAGTTTTGCCGGGTCCGCCCCTGCCGGGTTGCGGATATTGGTCACCACCGCCAGCCTGCCTGCATCCGAAACGCCCAGCCAGCCGCCGCCTGCCTGCAAGTCACGCCCGGCGATCACCGCAGGCGCGTCGCTCCACCTGCCGAGCGGCAGCGCCGCCCGGTCGTGGAACTCATCACGGTTGCCAGCAAGCACCAGCTTCCAGCGCGGATGGCAATCAAGGGCAATGGCAACGACGCACATTGCGCCCCTATTGCCCAGCACGAACTGAAAAGCGAGCGCGCTCTTGGATCAGCCCAGCGTCTCGACGCGCAGGTAGCTGCCGGAATAGGGCTTTACCAGGCGGGCAGCCTCTTTCCATTCGGCCCGCAACCACTGCTCCTGCGCCGCCTTGTCGAGCAACGCCGGCATGCCTTGCGGCATCGCCCCGCCTTCGACCGGGCGCAAGGCTTCCGAGGCATCGACCGTCAGCATCGCAAACACCGGCATGTCGGTCAGGTCGCGCCATATCCCCGCCGCTGCCATCACCCCGCCTCCATCAAGGCTGCACCGCACCCGCGCATTCCGCCCGCCCACAGGCAGCGCAAAGGATGTGAGGGGAATCAGGCAGCGCAGCTCGACATGGCGCAGGTTACCGATCCAGAAGGGGCTTTGCAGGTTGCGCACATGGCCCACCCAGCGCACCGTTCCGGGGGCCGCCATTTCTGGCACCTGCCCCGGCGCGGGATACCCCCAATGCATGGGTCGGATCAGTTTCCGCGCAGTTCGCCCCGCGTTGACTACCACCGGCGCAAACTGCCCTATCGCGATCGCACCCCCGCACCACGGATCAGGTCCGGGATCGGTATCCAAGGCTGCAGCAATTTCGGCAGACGCCATGTCGAGACGACAGTCCATCGCAGCCTTTGCTCTGTGGGGTTCAGCCCTGCTGGGCCGCGTTCAATCGATGTCGTCGCGCGTTTCGGAACGCCGGTCAAGACCAGACCTGCGGTCCACGCCGGAACGCCGTTCTATCCCCGATCGCCGTTCTGGCCCACTATAGGCCGGATCGTTAACCCGGCGCCGGTCTTTACCGGAGCGCCTCTCAATCCCCCTGCGGTCGGATTTTCTCTGGTCGCCCTCAATCATCATCGCCTCCCACACGGCAATTCAGTCTCATAACTGCTTGTGCGACTTATATTTTGTGTAATATGCACTAAAACTAACGTTATAGCAAAGGCGCTTTACCATTTGATTAATGTCAAGGAACCGCCGGCAAAAGCGGGGCAAGTACACTCCATCATCCAAGGGAGTTTACTATGTCTGATCTTTCAATCCTTCCCGTCACCATCTTTGCCGGCATGATGGTTTCGTTCATGCTCGTGATGCTGTTCGTCGTGCTGACCGATCGCGATACACGCAAATCATAAGTTTTTAATAGCGCAGGTGGACAGTCACTTCGTCGCCTGCCGCTAGGCTCTCTGCCTTGCGAACGGTTGCCTTTACCGGCAGCAGGTAACCGCCATTTTCCCGGCTGGGGAAGACCGAGGTCTGCCAGTTGGTGTCGCCAATGGTCGCCGATACCCGGATCGAACCCCAACCCCGACGCTGGCCGCCCTCCAGCCGCTGCATCAGCGCGGTTGCCCGGATGGCATCGGCGGCTTCACCTTCAATGGTCACGAAGTGCCAGCTCGCTGTGGCTTCCGGGCTCGCCCAGATCCAGAGCGTAGCAGTTACATCGACGCTTTCGCTCACTTCGCCTTCCGTCTCACAGGTACCGGAATGTTGCAGATATCTGCACCCCCTGCCGGCGTTATGAAGAACGGATCGCGCCGGTTTGCGCGCGCGTCGGCATAGGCAGCGAAGCTGGCGCTATCGGTTGAGAGATACTCAAAAGCGGGCAGGTCAGCGATTTCATCGCCAAGTCGCGCCGAGTTGATCTGAACCCGCTCTTCTTCCTTTTCATAAAAGCCGAGCGGTCCCGTACCACGCGGCAAAGAGGAAAGATGTTCGAGCCCCTCGATCACCCGCCCGACGAGCGCGATGTTGCGATCGAGGTGGCGAGGTGCGTGGCCGATTACGGCATAAAGTTCCGCACCGGTTCCAGTATCGGGCGAAAGGTTCCGGCCAACGCCCACCATGCCGTAGCAGTGGGTCGGCCACCAGATTTGCTCCCAAGAATATCCAGCGGTGGCGATTGGCCAACCCCTGTAGAAATCCACCCAGAAAGCAAAGGGATCGCGACTATGCCATGCGGGATATGGCTCAAGTTCGACTTTCTTCACAATGGGTGGTGTCGACACTTCTGACGCTTGTTTGTCTTGACGCTCTTTATCGCGCTTTGCGTTTTCGTTCTGCCATTCGAACAGGCTCGATGCATAGGCAGCCTCGCTGACCGTCACCAGCCCCTCCGGCAGCACCTTCTTCTCGGTCGCATCGCCCCATTGCACGACATAATTGTCCTGCACGCGGTTGATGCTAGTGCCATCCCACCATTTAGCCGCAGCCAGCTTACGGATATTGCCGACCCAGCCCTGGCTGAACGGCGGCGGGATCAACTGGATAACCACACGGCGCGCCTTGCCCTTGGCGTCAGGCGCGAGGTCCATCACCAGCAGGTCCGACGGCGCAATTGCGGTCCACTCCTCTGCTTTCGCCTTGGCCACGATTTCTGGCGGCGAGGGAAATACAGGCTTTGCATCCTGTGCCGCCAGCGGGAACGTGGCCAATGCAGCGACGCAGGTGATTAAGGTCAGCTTTTTGATCATAGGACCTTATTGCAAAGCATCGGCGCTTGCGAAAGCGGCATTCTCACGATAGGGCGCGCCATCCAGGATGCGGAGACGTGGCCGAGTGGTCGAAGGCGCTCGCCTGGAAAGTGAGTATACGGCAAAACCGTATCGAGGGTTCGAATCCCTCCGTCTCCGCCATTTAACTGAAATATGCCGCCAACATTCGCTTTAGCGAAATGGCGCCTCAATCATTGCGGCGATAACCTTGGCCGCATGATTCAGTGTCGCGCCCGATTGCCACATGCGGTGCGGACGCGACTTATCCGACAGTTCGCTTTCGCGCGAAGCCAGAACGGCACCCAAAGTTGATCCTAGAAAAACGAAACGCTCATTCTTTTTTGCTGCGGGCATTTCAGGCATCAGCCGGCGCAAATGATCCAGGCAGCGCTGATATCCGGTATTCCAGCGCCCCTCCAATGCTTCCATGAAAAAGGCGCGGTGCGAAAGGCCGAGCAGTGTGAAGAAGCGGTTGAAGCTTTCGTCTCCTGGGCTTGCGTCGGGATCGAGCGAAGTTTCGATCATCCCTTCGATCACCTCGGCAACGGTGTGTGGCCCGCCTTTGGCTTCGCATGAATCGAGCCAGGCATTGCGGCGTATGTCGATCGCGCGAGCGCCATCGACGATGAGTTCGCGCACCAAGGCCTCTTTCGAGCCAAAATAATAACCCACAACAGCGTGATTTTTCTGGCCCGCCGCTTCGGCAATCTGGCGCACGGTTACGCCATCAATCCCGCGCTCGGCAAACAGACGCAAGGCCACCGCCTTTAGATGCTCCGCGGCATCAGATCGCACTTTCGGGGCGGGATTTGCCATCGCCAGAACCTAGGCTTGACTCATATTTACGTCAACTGCATTATCCAATTGGATAATAATGGAGAGGATTCGCTGGAACTATGATCGACGGGGTCGATCTTGCAGCGCTTGAACAGTGGATGGACCGGCAGGGGCTTGGAGAGGGGCCCATTGCTGATGCCATCACATTGGCGGGCGGCACACAGAACATTTTGTTGCGGTTCAGCCGGTCTGGTTGCAGCTATGTCTTGCGCCGCCCGCCACCCGTTTTGCGGGCAAATTCGAACGAGACGATGCGCCGCGAAGCGCGCGCGCTTGCCGCACTCAAGGGTAGCGCGGTTCCGCATCCCGAACTGATTGCCGCTTGCCCTGAAGAAGATGTTATCGGGGCGTCCTTTTATTTGATGGAGCCGATTGAAGGGTTCAACGCGACCCAGGGCTTGCCCGCTTTGCATGCCGGCAACGCATCCATCCGGCATCGCATGGGCCTTGCCATGGTCGAGGCGATCGCTGCGCTAAGCAAGGTCGATTACCGCGCGGTCGGACTCGAGAGTTTCGGCAAGCTCGACAACTGGATCGAACGCCAGGTCGGGCGTTGGGCGTCGCAGTTGGCAAGCTATTCCGAAATGCCGGGCTGGACCGGGCCCGACGCGATCCCGGGCGTTGAAAAGGTCGGCAAATGGCTCGATGCACATCGCCCTACCAATTTCCAGCCTGGCATCATCCATGGTGATTTCCACTTCGCCAATGTGCTGTTCCGCAACGACAGCGGCGAACTGGCGGCGGTGGTCGATTGGGAATTGTGCACTTTGGGTGATCCTCTGCTCGACCTTGGCTGGCTGGTCGCGACATGGCCCGAAAATGACAATCCGCACGCAACCGATGTAGCGATCAGGCCTTGGGAGGGTTTTGCATCGCCCGACGAACTGGTCACCCATTATGCCGAACTGACTGGTCGCGATTTGGCGGACTTTGATTGGTATGCGGTGCTCGCTTGCTACAAGCTGGGCATCATCCTCGAAGGCACGCACGCACGCGCCTGTGCAGGCAAGGCCCCGCGCGAGACCGGCGACCGGCTGCACGCCCACACCATCCACTTGTTTGAACGTGCGCTGCGGCGCATCAGCTGAAAGGAAATTCCATGACCAATGACACCGATTTTACCGGCAAGCATGTGCTGGTCGTCGGCGGTTCGAGCGGAATTGGCAATGGCATTGCACACGGTTTTCGCGAACGCGGTGCGACAGTCCATGTCTGGGGAACGCGCGCGAACCCTGCCGACTATGACCTTGCCGATGGTTCGGACCTGAGCGGGCTTGGCTATACCTGTGTCGATGTCGGCGATCCCGATGCAATCGAAGCGGCGCCATTGCCTTTCGATACGCTCGACGTGCTGGTGCTTTGCCAAGGCACCGTTGTTTACAAACGCGGCGAGTTTGAGCGGCCGGGCTGGGATCGTGTTATGTCGGTCAATCTCGACAGCCTGATGCATATCTCACGCAAGTTCAAACCGCAGCTTCTGCAAAGCCAGGGCAGTGTCATCATTGTCAGCTCGATTTCGGGGCTGAAGGCCAATATCGGCAATCCGGCCTATGCAGCTTCCAAGGCGGGCGCGATCAGCCTCACCAAGACACTGGGGCAGGCTTGGGGGCCGGAAGGTATTCGCGTCAATGGTCTCGCCCCGGGCCTTGTCGATACGAAGCTGACCAAGGTGACCACGCAAAGCCCAGAACGACTTGCTGGCGCGCTCGCCAATATCCCGCAACGCCGCATGGGCCTGCCCGCCGACATGGCGGGCGCCGCCATCTTCCTCGCATCCCCGCTCGCATCCTACGTCACCGGTCACACGCTGATCGTCGATGGCGGGCTTTCCCTCTGAAAGGACTTTTCCGATGAATTTCGAACATAGCGACAAGGTCAAGGCGTTGCTCGCCCAGATCCAGGCTTTCATGGATGAACATATCTATCCGAATGAGGAAGACTATCACCGCTTCGTCACCGATCCGGCCAATCTGTGGAAGGAATGGCCAAAGATGGAGGAACTTAAGGCCAAGGCGAAAGCACTGGATCTCTGGAACCTGTTCTTGCCCCATGAATATGGCGAATTCTCACCCGGCCTGACCAACCTTGAATATGCGCCGATTGCGGAGTTGCTCGGCCGCGTGCCTTGGTCGAGCCAGGTGTTCAACTGCTCGGCACCCGATACAGGCAATATGGAAGTGCTCGCCAAATATGGTTCGCCTGAACAGCAGGAAAAATGGCTCAAACCTCTGCTCAACGGCGAAATCCGTTCGGCCTATGTGATGACCGAGCCGCAAGTGGCTTCGTCGGATGCGACTAACCTTGAGCTGTCGATCACGCCGGATGGCGACGAATATGTCATCAACGGCCGCAAATGGTGGATTTCGAACGCGATGCACCCGCGCTGCGACATCTGGATCGTGATGGGCAAGACCGATTTCAACGCCCCACGCCACGCGCAGCATTCGCAGATTCTGGTCGAACCGAACACGCCGGGCATCACCATCGTGCGCCACCAGACCGTATTTGGTTCACACAATTCGCCGGGCGGCGAATCCGAACTGCGTTTTGAAAATGTCCGCGTGCCAAAGGAAAACCTGATCCTTGGCGAGGGCCGCGGGTTTGAGATCGCGCAAGGCCGCCTAGGGCCGGGCCGCATCCACCACTGCATGCGCTCGATCGGGCAGGCGCAGCGCGCGCTCGAAATCATGGCGCGCCGCGTCGACAGCCGCGTTGCCTTTGGCAAAAAACTCGCAGACCAATCGTCGATCCGGCAGGATGTGGCGAAAAGTTTCTGCGAGATCGAAATGTCACGCCTGCTGACGCTGAAGGCGGCCGATGCAATGGACCGTTATGGCAACAAGGTCGCAAAAGACTTGATCGCCGCCATCAAGGTTGTGGCCCCGCAAATGGCGCAGACCGTGTGCGACCGCGCCATACAGGCGCATGGCGGCATGGGCGTTTCGGACGATACGCCGATCGCCCGCTTCTTCACGCTAAACCGCTTTGTGCGCATCGCCGATGGCCCGGATGAAGTGCATATGAGCCAGCTCGGCAAGCAGAAGATCAAGGAATATGTTGCGATGAACGAGCGTTGAGGAGGCGGGAATGGCATCGCTTTTTGACCTGACCGGAAAGGTCGCGCTCGTCACCGGCGGCAATAATGGCATCGGGCTTGGCATGGCCGATGGCCTTGCAGCGCATGGCGCGACCGTCGTCATCTGGGGCACAAATGCCGCACGCAATGAGGAAGCTGCGAAAAAGCTGCGTGCGCATGGCGGAGAAGTGCGCGCGGCGCAAATCGACGTTTCGGACGAGGCCGCTGTGGCGAAAGGCGTCGACAATATTGTCGCCGAATTCGGCCGGCTCGACCAAGCGATTGCCAATGCCGGCATCTCGATCTCGCGTAAAAGCCTGTTCGACATCAGCGTCGAGGATTTCCGCAAGATCGAGGAAGTGAACATTCATGGCGTGCTCTTCACCTTGCGTGAAGCGGCACGGCACATGATCGATCGGCACAAGGCCGGCGATAGCGGCGGATCGCTCGTCGCCATCTCATCGACTTCCGCAATCCACGGCGCTGCACGCAATGAGCATTATGGCGCAACCAAGGGCGCTGTCGTTGCCATGGCGCGCGCTATGGCAGTCGAGCTTGCCCGTTATGGCATAAGCGTAAACAGCGTGCTGCCGGGTTGGACGCGTTCGGGCATGACCGCTGGTCTGCAGGAGTGGGACAAGTTCAACGAGGCAGTGATCAGCCGCGTACCCACTGGCGACTGGCTCGATGGTTCCGATTTTGCGGCGATTGCCGTCTATCTCGCCAGCCGTGGTTCGCGCAATCACACCGGCGACACCATCGTCATCGACGGGGGCTACACCATCTACTGAATATCGCGAGGGAGAGAGCGATGGGCTGGATCAAGAGCGGCGAGCGCACATTAACGACGGCGGAGTTTGACGAACGTGCGCGGCGTGCCGCAACGGTCATCCAGGGGTTGGGGGTGGAGAGTGGCGACGGCATCGCGCTCTACCTGCGCAACGACATCGCCTATTTCGAAGCTGCCTTTGGCGCAGGAATGCTGGGCATTTATCCGGTACCGGTCAACTGGCACTATACGCCCGATGAAGCCAATTACCTGCTGACCGACAGCGGTGTGAAACTGCTCCTCATCCACGCCGATCTTTATGGGCCGATCAAGCAGGCAATCCCTGCTGGGCTGCAGGTGATCATCGTCGATACACCCCCTGAAATTAAAGAGGCTTACGGCATTTCAAAGACCCCTCAGCCTGAAGGGCTGCCGCGTTGGCACGATTTGCTAGATGCGGCAGCCCCATTTTCAGGTGAAGCGGAGATGGCCCCGAGCACGATCATTTATACATCGGGTACCACCGGTCGTCCCAAAGGCGTCCGCCGCGCAGCCTTCACGCCAGAGCAGGCGGAAGCGGTCAACACCATGCTTGGCTGGTCTTACGGCTATACCGATGTACTGGCGGGCAAGCGTGATCCGGCGAGCATAACGACAGCGGTGATTGGCCCGGTCTATCACAGCGCGCCCAACGCCCATTCGTCCTTTTCAATCCGCATCGGGGCTAACGTTGTAATCTGCCCACGCTTCGACGCCGAGGCGCTGCTTGCACTCATCGAAAAGGAACGCATCACGCACCTCAACATGGTGCCGATCATGTTCAACCGGCTGTTGCGCCTACCCGAAGAGGTGAAGCGCAAATATGACCTGTCGAGCCTCGAATATGTCACCCATGCCGCCGCACCCTGCCCGCCGCCGGTCAAGCGCGCGATGATCGAATGGTGGGGGCCGGTGATCTGGGAATATTATGGTTCAACCGAGATGGGCAATGTCACCTGCCTGTCGTCCGAAGAATGGCTGGCGCATCCCGGATCGGTCGGGCGCGTGCAGCCCGGAGTGACACTGCGCGTGGTTGACCCGGAGGGGAATGACGTTCCGCCCGGCACCATTGGCGAGGTTATCGGCAAAGGCCGGCATGGCACCAATTTCACCTATCAAAACTCGCCCGAAAAGCGCGCCTCGATGGAGAAATACGGCCTGATCACGCCGGGTGACATGGGCTATTTCGACAATGACGGCTTTCTCTATCTGTGCGACCGTATCAACGACATGATCATTTCGGGCGGTGCAAACATCTACCCTGCCGAAATCGAGGCCGAACTGCACAAGCTGCCCGGTGTTGCCGACTGCGCGGTGTTCGGCATCCCAGATGAGGAATTTGGCGAAAGCGTGATGGCGGTGGTGCAACCGATGCCCGGCGCATCTCTAACTGCAGAAGGACTGCAAGCCGAGCTGAAAAAAGTGCTCACCGGATATAAGGTGCCGCGCCGGATCGATTTTGCCGACAGCCTGCCACGCGAGGATTCGGGCAAAATTTTCAAGCGCAAGTTGCGTGAGCCCTTTTGGGAAGGACGGGAGCGGAGAATATGACCGAAGCGATACTCGAACCGGATCTGCCAATCATCGATCCGCACCACCATTTGTGGGATTGGCGATCGCGCCTGCCCTTCCTGCCCGCCGAAATGACCCATCCGTTCGAGGCGATCCTGCGGCAGTCGCCACTCTACCTGCTCGACGAATTGCTGTCGGATACAGGCAGCGGCCACAATGTCATCGGCACCGTTTATGTCCAGTGCGGCGCCTTTTACCGCGCCGACGGCCCCGAAGCGATGCAGCCGGTGGGCGAAACCGAGTTTGTCAACGGCGTTGCCGCCATGGCCGCAAGCGGCGTCTATGGACCGACACGCGCCTGCGCAGGCATAGTTGGCCATGCCGATCTGGGGCTGGGCGATGCGGTGGCCGAAGTGCTTGATGCGCATATCGCCGCCGGAGGCGGGCGTTTTCGCGGCATCCGCCACATGATGGCCCATGACGATGATACCGCCGTGCTGGGGCCATTAGCCCATGCAGCCCCGAACCTCTGTTCGTCGCCGCAAGTGCACGCAGCACTGAAGCATTTTGCCAAGCGCGAGCTCTCGCTCGATATCTGGGTGGTCGAACCGCAATTGGCCGAAGTTGTGGGCCTTGCCCGCGCCTTCCCGGATGTGTCGATGGTGATCGACCATGTTGGAACGCCGGTCGGGCTCGGTCGCTACGCCGGCAAGCGCAATGATCGTTTTGCAGGCTGGAAAGCAAGCATGGCCAGCCTCGCCGAACTGCCCAACGTCCATATGAAACTTGGTGGCCTCGGCATGCCTTTCCCCGGCTTCGAAGGCATGGGGCCGGAAGTGCGGCCATCATCCGAAACGTTAGCGGCTGCTTGGAAGCCCTATATCGAGACCTGCATCGAATTGTTTGGCGCAGATCGCTGCATGTTCGAAAGCAACTTCCCTGTCGATCGCTGGGGTGCTGATTACCCGACACTGTGGAACGCCTTCAAGCGCATCGCATCCGGTGCATCGACGAATGAGAAGGCGGACCTGTTCGCGGGCACCGCCGCCCGTTGCTATCGTCTGGAAGGACTGGCATGAAGGCACTGCGCTATTTCGGAGAACGCGATATCCGCCATGACAGCATGGAGGATCCGAAGCTCGAGTCCGACCGCGATGCCATTGTGCAGATGACCGCTTGCTCGATCTGCGGCAGCGACCTGCATATCTATCACGGCCATGGGTTTTCCGAGGACACAGGCTTTTGCGTTGGTCACGAAGCTGTTGGTGAAGTGGTGGAAGTAGGCCGCGCTGTCACACGGGTGAAAGTGGGTGACAAGGTGATGATGCCTGCGGCGGTCGGCTGCGGGGCCTGCCGATCATGCCTGTCGGGCGTGGTCAACAATTGCGAAAATAATGGCAGCGGCTGCTATGGCCTCTCGGCGAAGTTGCAGGGGGTGCAGGCGGAGGCCTTCCGCGTACCGGCCGCCGACATGAACGCAGTCAAAATCCCCGAAGGCATCAGCGAAGACCAGGCGCTGATGATGACCGACGCGATGGCCACCGCTTGGTTCGGTGCGCGCAACGCCGATATCCGTCCCGGCAGCAGCGTGGGTGTCATCGGGCTCGGCCCTATCGGGTTGATGACCGTAGAGGCAGCCTTTGTGATGGGCGCGCATGTCGTCTACGCCATCGATCCCATCCCCGAGCGGCGCGCACTGGCCGAAGCCGTGGGTGCAATCGCGCTCCACCCGGATGAAGCCATGGAGCGCATCAAGGAAGACACCAAGGGTCGCAGGCTAGACTGTGTGATCGAGGTCGTGGGTAGCGATGCGACCGTCGATTTCGCGCTGCGCTGTGTGCGGGTGCGCGGAACGGTTTCGGTGATCGGTGTGCAGCAATCACGCCGCTTCCCCTTCCCGCTAGAGCGTGCCTTTGCCGGTGGCCTGACCTTCCGCGTCGGGACATGTTCTGTGCCCGAAGAGCTGCCAGCTTTGTTCCCGTTGGTCCAATCCGGTCGGCTCAAACCCGAGCGCTATATCAGCCACCGCCTGCCGTTGAGCCAAGGCGCCGATGCCTATGACCTGTTCGACCGCCGCGAAGCCGGGGCATTGAAGATGGTGTTGGTGCCTTAGCGCCTTTCCCCTTGTCGCTTGATGATCGGTCAGGCTAACAGCCAGGAATGAACAGTCTCCAATTCGTCCAGCGCTCGATCCTTGGCCAGACATGGCAGTGGCGCGGCAACCGGGCGGATGCGGGCGATCCCGATTTCACGCCAGACGACCTCGTCACGCAGTTGCTTCTGGCGCGCGGCGTGGCACGCGACGATCTGGATCGGCACCGGACGCCGACACTGCGCGGATTCATGCCAGACCCCTCCATCTTTCGCGACATGGATGTCGCGGCTGAACGCTTGGCCGATGCAGTGCAAAGCGGCGAAAAACTGACCGTATATGGCGACTATGACGTGGATGGCGCAACCAGCGCCGCCCTCCTCATCCGCCTGTTTCGTGATCTGGGGCTGGAGGCTGGCTATTATATTCCGGACCGGCTGCTCGAAGGCTATGGCCCCTCGGGCGAAGCGTTGGTGCGCTTGGGCGACGCTGGCAACAAGCTGGTTGTTACAGTCGATTGCGGCGCGATGGCGTTCGACGCCCTATCGCAGGCAAAAGCGGCGGGCATGGAGGTAATCGTCGTTGACCATCACAAATGTGCTGCCGAATTGCCCTCCGCCTTCGCCCTCGTAAACCCGAACCGCCTCGACGAGGCCGACGAAGCCGCCGCACATGGCCATCTGGCAGCCGTCGGCGTGGCCTTCCTACTCGCCGCTGCGATCGTGCGGATATTGCGCAATCGCGGTTTTTTCGCGGACCGCGCGGAACCCCGGTTGGTCGAACTGCTCGATATCGTCGCGCTGGGCACGGTTGCCGATGTGGCGCAACTGAAAGGGCTTAACCGTGCTTTTGTCGCGCAGGGCCTGAAAGTCATGGCGGCACGCCGCAATATCGGGCTGAATGCCCTGGCCGCAGCGGCGCGGCTGAACCGCGCGCCAAGCTGCTCAGACCTTGGCTTTGCGCTCGGCCCGCGCATCAATGCCGGTGGGCGCGTGGGCAAATCCGATCTTGGCGTACGCCTGCTAACCACCACCGATCCGGAGGAGGCGCGCCTGATCGCGCAAGAGCTCGACCGGCTGAACGAAGAACGCCGCGCGATCGAAGCGCAAGTACAGGAAGCTGCTGAGGCAGCGATGGCGAGCCAGCATAATCGCGCTGTAGCACTGGTTTCAGGCGAGGGCTGGCATCCCGGCGTGATCGGCATCGTTGCCGGACGCATCAAGGAGAAGTTCGGCAAACCTGCGATTGTTGTCGCGGTTGATGCGGATGGCACCGGCAAGGGCTCGGGACGCTCGATCACAGGCGTTGATCTGGGCGCTGCGATCATTTCAGCCCGTGAAGCCGGTTTGCTGGTTGCAGGCGGCGGGCATGCCATGGCTGCAGGGCTGACGGTCGAGGCCGGAAAAATCGATGCGCTGTCCGATTGGCTCGATGAGCGCCTGGCAGGCGACGTTTCGCGCGCCAGTTCCGAAAAGGTGCTCTCGGTCGATGCCATGGTCAATCCGCGTGGATTGAGCCCGATGCTGATCGAAACGCTTGAGGCTGCCGGCCCATATGGCACGGGCTGGCCGGGTCCGCGGGTCGTGACGGGGCCGGTGCGCGTGGTGAAATGCGATATCGTCGGCAAGGACCATGTCCGTGCGATCGTTTCGGGAGACGACGGCGCCTCATTCAAGGCGATGGCATTTCGCCAAGGCGAGAGCATCTTGGGCCAGCAATTGTTGCACGGCGATCGCGGCCAGAAATACTGGCTCGCGGGGCGGGCGAAGCTGGATGATTGGGGTTCAACCCCCAAAGCCGAATTGCACATTGATGACGTCGCACTTGCCTGAATTTCGCTCGCTGACGAAATCTTTGAAATCAGGCAAACTCGGTTCTTGACGAGTGCAAAGCGAATCCGTAAAGGCGCGCTTCCATCTTCGATGGCCCCTTCGTCTAGCGGTCAGGACGCGGCCCTTTCACGGCTGAAACACGGGTTCGATTCCCGTAGGGGTCACCAGTCAAGCACTTTATGTTATTGTTTTCACACAATAAATTGCGACTTTCCCAAATTTGATCCCACAATCGTTCCCACATTTTGATTGGGATGAACCGGGTTGCACTGGGTCTTGGCGGAACCGGAAATCGGACAATTGACTGCTCAGTCATCAATTGCGAGGCGCACTCTCGGCGCGAATCTTGACCGTGCATCGCACCGGCGTCCGGGAGATTGCAGCCGATTTCCGGCAAGCGTCAATCACATCCTGATTGTCACGCCACAGGTCAGCGGCCTGCATGAGCCCCCTCCAAGCCTCAGGACTATCGGTCTGCATGAGGCGTGCACCTGCATCCCAACGCGACGGTCCGCCGATCATTCGCGCTGCCATCCGCTCCGGCCAGTACCACTTCTCTGGAACGGCGCGGGCGATGGTGCCGGGAAAGAACGACCAGAGCAGTAAACCAGCCAGCGCGCCGACCCCAGCGCCCTGCCATAGGCGGCGGCGTTGCTCCGCAGCAGTGCGCACCTGCGTGATCGCTGCTTTCATATCCTGCGCCGTTTGCCGCATCTCTTTGCTAGCTTGGTCGATCCTTTCGTGGTCGGCGCGCCGTGCCGCCACGGCAACGGCCTCGATGCGCGCGCCCAGATGTTCGGGCGTCAACTGCATTGCGGGGTGCACTGCGATGTCATCCAAGCTTTCCGAAATGGCCCCCAATTGCTTGGTCATATCGGTGAGGGTCGCCCCATAGTCGGGGATAACGATGCCTATCCGCTCGGCGGCAAGGTGTTGGACAGCGCGCCGGACCAGCGCCATTTCACCTTCGAGCCGCGTAAACGCCTCTGCGGCGGGGTCGCTCTCAACCGTTGTGGACCCAGGCTCGGGCTGAAGCTGAATCTCGGGTTCGGTTTCGGCCTCCGTGTCCAGTGTCACTTCTTCGTTATTGGCTTTTTCCATTTCATTTCTCCTTAGAGGCTCATTCCAATCGAGCGGCTCCGCTCGAACGACACAGACGCAGCAAGGTCGCGCGAGAGTTCGCGCATAATGTCCTTGCCAAGACCGAGTTCCCGCGTCCGGTTGCGCAACAGCGACTCCACCTGCGGATCGCGCTCCAGGCCTTTGGCCATGTCGGTCATTCGGTTGGTGAGCCTCTGCGC
>Ga0255182_1000185_pt1 | contig 52212 bp, 56 predicted proteins | sample Atl_UVDOM_RepA_8_FD_188420 | JGI IMG/M metagenome (GOLD analysis project Ga0255182, IMG submission 188420) | Freshwater microbial communities from Altamaha River, Georgia, United States - Atl_UVDOM_RepA_8d | ecosystem: Environmental > Aquatic > Freshwater > River | place: USA: Georgia...
CGGCCAGAATCGATAGACAATAAAAATAATGCCAGCAGCCACCAGGAAGGGGATGCCCAACACCGCTGGGTGGATCGCCAAAAATGACGGGCCCCTTAAAAGCCCAAGCGCGCCGCCCATCAACACCGCCACAGTCGCAACACCGAGCGCGCCAAACATGTGCATCACCCCGCGATTCTCGGGGCCTCCCGCAGCCGGATGTGCAACTCCCGCAGCTGCTTGTCATCCACCGACGACGGCGCCTGTGTCAGCAGGCACTGGGCCCGCTGGGTCTTGGGAAAGGCAATGACATCCCGAATGCTCTCTGCCCCGGTCATCAGCGTCACCAGCCGGTCAAGACCGAAGGCGATTCCTCCGTGGGGTGGTGCGCCATACTGAAGTGCATCCAGCAGAAAACCGAACTTGGCGCGCGCCTCCTCCGGGCCAATCTTCAGTGCAGTAAATACCTTGCTTTGTACTTCTGCCTGATGAATTCGGACCGATCCGCCACCGAGCTCCCAGCCGTTGAGCACCATGTCATACGCCTTGGCCAGACACTGGCCAGGATCAGAGTCCATCAGGTTCTCATGGCCGTCTTTCGGGGCAGTGAACGGATGATGAACCGCCGCCCAACGATTTTCTTCCTCGTCATGCTCAAACATGGGGAAGTCCACGACCCACAGCGGCCTCCATCCAGACTCAAAGAGCCCATGGGACTTACCAAATTCGCTATGCCCCACCTTAAGACGCAGCGCTCCGAGCGCATCATTGACGACCTTTGCCTTGTCTGCCCCAAAGAAAATCAGATCACCATCCTGTGCCCCGGTCCGTTGAAGAATGGTGTTGATGGCCTCGTCGTGAAGATTTTTCACGATTGGCGACTGCAGGCCATCACGGCCTTGTGCACGCTGGTTCACCTTGATCCAGGCCAGGCCCTTGGCGCCATAAATTTTTACAAATTCGGTATAGGCATCAATCTCGCCTCGAGAGATCGCCGCGCCCCCGGGAACACGCAGTCCCGCCACTCGGCCCGAGGGGTGATGGGCAGGTTCAGAAAATACCTTGAAGTCCACCGATCTCATCACATCCGTCAGCTCCGTAAGCTCAAGCCTGACACGTAGATCGGGCTTATCGGACCCAAAACGTTGCATCGCCTCTGCATAGGCCATCACCGGAAAGGGTTCGGGCAATGCGATATCGATTGTTGTCTTAAATACATGGCGGATCATGCGCTCGAACAATGCACGAATCTGCTCTTCGGTCAGAAAAGACGTCTCGCAATCAATCTGGGTAAATTCCGGCTGTCGATCGGCACGTAAATCCTCGTCGCGAAAGCACTTGGTGATCTGGTAGTAACGATCAAACCCTGACACCATTAAAAGCTGCTTAAAGAGCTGCGGGGATTGCGGAAGCGCAAAAAATTCTCCTGCGTTTACCCGCGATGGCACCAGATAATCTCGGGCGCCCTCGGGCGTTGACTTGGTCAGCATAGGCGTCTCGACATCGACAAATCCCTCTGCATCCAGATAGCGACGTACCTCCATTGCGACCCGATAGCGCAGCATCAGATTTTTCTGCATCATGGGCCGACGCAGGTCTAAAACCCGATGGGTGAGCCGAGTGGTCTCCGACAAATTGTCATCATCAAGCTGAAACGGTGGCGTAACGGATGGATTAAGCACGACGATGCTGTGGCACAGGATCTCAATCTCGCCGCTCTTCAAATTCGGGTTTGCCGTACCCTGCGGCCGCGGCCGCACCAGGCCGGTGATCTGAATACAGAACTCATTGCGCAGCGTCTCGGCAGTCTTAAACATTTCGGGACGGTCAGGATCACACACGACCTGCGCCAGCCCCTCACGATCACGCAGATCGATAAAGATCACGCCGCCATGATCGCGCCTGCGATGCACCCAGCCGCAGAGCGTGACGTGTTGACCAAGTTGTTCGGCGCAGACCGAGCCGGCGTAATGGGATCGCATGGCGCTTCCTGAATTCAATGGAATCAAAAGAAAACGCGGCTCTAGGATTTCGGCCGCGAGGACATTGGAGGAACGGTGCCCATGCTCACTACATACTTCAAGGCAGCATCGACGCCGATTGATAATTCAACGACATCTGCACGGGGCATCATCAGAAAAAATCCTGACGTCGGGTTTGGAGTTGTCGGCACATAGACGGAGACACAATCTGCTGGCAGATGCGCCGCTACATCCGAGGATGGCGTACCCGTGAGGAATCCGATCGTCCAAGAGCCCTGACGGGGATACTGCACCAGTACGGCCTGACGAAATGCCTGGCCGTTCGGCGACAGGATGGTATCGCTCACCTGCTTGACGGAGGAGTAGATCGATCTGAACAGCGGGATTCGATTCATCACGCCTTCCCAGACCTCGACCAATTTCTGGCCGATCAGATTCGCCGCGAGAAAACCCGTCAACAAAATGAGTAGCAGTACGACCAATACGCCAAAGCCCGGGATATGTACCCCGAAGAGGACCTCCGATCGCAGCGCGACCGGCAGCACGCTATCCAACACATCGAATGCCCAAGTGATCACCCAGACCGTGATCGCTAACGGTGTCCACAGCAGCAGACCCGCGAGCAGGTAACGTTTGAAATGGGTGCGGACGATCTGCATGGGGACCTGTTAAGCGCCGGACGATGCCGACGGGGTGACTGAACTTGATGTGGCTGCGCCCGATGCGCCGGACGCAGAAGATGCAGCACCGGTGGCGGCAGTTGCTGCGCCGGAAGAAGAAGGTGTCGCCGCCGGACTGTCAGACGACGTCGCTGCCCCGGACTCTGCGCCGGAAGCTGCCGTTTGTGCGGCCTTCGGATTGGATGGCTGTCCTGAGTTACGAAAATCCGTCACATACCAGCCCGAGCCTTTTAGTGAAAATCCGGCGGCCGTGAGCTGCCGCGCAAGCCGGGCCTGTCCGCACTCAGGACAGTCCCGCAACGGCGGGTCAGACAATTTCTGCAGGGCGTCCTTCTGGAACCCGCAGTTCTCGCATCGATATGGGTAAATCGGCATGGCGGTGTGCTGAGCTCAAAAAACGCGCGCCGCGAATGCGGCGCCTTGGGAAAGCCAGCGATTTTACCCGACAGTGCTACGAAATGGGCCACGCACCGGGTGGCTAGGGCCCGGCAAAGGGCCCTCTGAAAACTAAAACGGAATATCGTCGTCGAGGTCGTCAAAACCGGGTGCCTTGGCCGCAGCCTTCGGGGGGCGGGACGACGCCGAAGGGGCGCCAGATGCATCGGCCGTATCACCCGCTGACTCATCACGCCGGCCGCCCACAAATTCGAGCTCGGTGAGCCTGGCCCGAAGCGAGAAGCCCTGGCCACTGCCATCTTTTTTCTCGTAGGTCTCAATATGTGGCTCGGACAATGTCACGAAGACCTGTGACCCCTTCGACAGGTAAGGCTGCAGGCGCTCCACCCGCTCGCCCCACATCGTGGCGTTGACCCACTGGGTCGGACGACGGCCATCACTGCCCTTGCGGCCGTAATCAAACGCCAGCGAAATATCCATGACGGGCTTGCCATCCGGGGTATACCGCGCCACGGGCTCATTCCCAACTCTTGCAACTCCAACCATCAACATAGATTCATCTCCTGAAAAACGCCCGGTATTGGGACAGGCCACAGCATGCGTAGAAACTCGGCGCCTGACGATATGGCATCCGTCTAGGCTGCACGGGGGTGGCGAGGGCCAAGCTCCCGCAGCCCAAATGAGATCATGCCCCAAAGCAGGATTGTCGCAGCACAGGCCAGATAGACGGCACTGGAGCCGAAGGCCTTGGCCATCACCCCGCCAAGCAGCCCGCCCGAGAACAGGCCCAAAGACTGCGTGGTGTTGTAGACCCCAAGGGCAAGTCCCCGATGCTCCTGTGGCGCAAGGCGCGACACCCAAGACGGCAGAAACGCCTCCAGGGCATTAAACGACGTGAAAAATGCCAGCAGCACCAGTGCCCAGATCCACAGACTCTGCGGCACAACAGCGAATGAAAAAATTGAAATCCCCATCAAACCGATCGCCGAGAGAAATGCCGGTCTGCTGCGCCCAGTCCGCTCAGCCCAGAAGATCGGCAGCAGCATGAGCACGAAGGACAACACCACCACCGGCAGGTAGAGCTGCCAGTGATCGGGCAGGGCCAAGCCCATCTGAATCAAGGCCAGGGGAACCACTACAAAAATTGCCGTCTGGGTCATATGAATCATAAAAATTCCAAGATTCAATCGCATCAGCTGGCCATTGCGCAAAACAGTGGCCCGCGCGCGGGCCCATGAGTAGTCGGTCTGCTTTCGACGGGCGGGCTCCGCCATCCGACTCACTGGGATCATGGCGCCGAGCACCAATAGCCCAGTCATCCAAAATAAACCTGAGATGCCCAGCGCCGACGATAAGACAGGGGCCACGACGAGCGACAACGCAAAGGCAAGGCCAATGGTGCCGCCGATCAATGCCATCGCCCGTGTGCGCACTTCATCCCTCGTCGAGTCGGCGAGAAATGCAGTCACCGCCGCCGATATCGCACCGGCTCCTTGGAGCGCTCGGCCCACCGATAGCCAGACAATTGAATTCGATCCGGCAGCGATAAAACTGCCCACGGCGAAAATACCCAGCCCAATCAAGATAACCCGACGCCGGCCATAACGGTCGGAGGCCATGCCAAAAGGAATCTGAAGCATTGCCTGAGTGAGGCCATAAACACCAACGGCAATACCCACCCACAGTGGGTCACTGCCCCCCTGAAGGCCTTGGGACTCTGCCGCGAGCACAGGAAATACAAGAAAGAGGCCAAGCATACGCAGGCCATACAGCATTGAGAGGGCCAGACAGGCACGCCACTCCTGCGCGGTGAATCGGATCCGGGAAGATGCTCTTGTCATAACCAACGGTTATAGTAGTCGATTGGCCATTCACCGGCCCCTGTGGTCGGGCCGGGTCCGATTTTCAAGACACCCATACATGCATTCAGCCATTCGGGTTCGGGGCGCCCGAACCCACAATCTAAAAAATATTGATGTCGATATACCCCGGCATCAACTCGTTGTGATTACCGGACTTTCTGGATCCGGCAAGTCATCACTCGCCTTTGACACCCTATATGCCGAAGGCCAACGGCGCTATGTTGAATCGCTATCGGCCTATGCACGGCAGTTTCTTCAGCTGATGGAGAAGCCGGACGTCGATCTGATTGAAGGGTTGTCGCCGGCCATTTCAATTGAGCAAAAAGCCTCCAGCCATAATCCGCGATCGACGGTGGGTACGGTGACCGAGATTCATGACTACCTCAGGCTGTTGTTTGCCCGGGCGGGCGTGCCCCACTGCCCTTCCCATCCACAGCATCGACTGGAATCCCAAACCGTGTCACAGATGGTCGATCAGATGCTGACATGGCCGGCGCATTCTCGGCTGAGCGTGCTTGCACCGATGCTGTCGCAACGGAAAGGCGAACACACCGACCTGATCCAGAGCCTGCGCGCACAGGGATTTGTCCGGCTCCGAATTCAGACCGAACATCAGGCGCCAGTCATCTGCGATATCGACCAGATTGGCGCACTCAATAAAAATCAAAAACACTCGTTAGACGTTGTCGTCGATCGACTTCGCGCCAAACCCGATATAAGCCAACGCCTCGCAGAGTCTCTTGAAACAGCGCTGCGCCTCGGCAATGGGCGGGCTATCGTGCTGTGTACGCCCGAACATTCAAAGGACGACACCTCAGCGGCTGAACATGTATTTTCGACGACCTTCTCCTGCCCAGAATGCGGATTCAGCTTAAAGGACCTGGAGCCAGCGCTGTTTTCCTTTAACAACCCCGCGGGCGCATGTCCCGAGTGTGACGGGATTGGGTCGGTTGAGTTTTTTGATGTCAAACGTGTGGTGCAATTTCCCCACCTAAGCCTCGCGTCAGGCGCAATCAAAGGCTGGGATCGTCGCAATGCGTTTTATTTTCAGCTGCTGCAAAGCCTGTCAGACCATTATGGTTTTGATCTTGAATCACCCTTTGAACAGCTGCCGGAATCCGTACGCATGGTGCTGCTCTTTGGCTCAGGTGAAGAATCCTTACCCCTAAAGTACCCGGGAGATCGCGGCACTCTGGTGACCCGCCAACATCCATTTGAGGGAATCCTACCGAATCTGGAGCGTCGTTGGCGAGAGACCGATTCCACAACGGTGAAAGAAGAACTGGGACGCTACCGCAGCATGCACGACTGTCCTTCCTGTGCAGGCTCACGGCTAAAGCCGGAGGCACGCTTTGTGCGGGTTGGTGCGCCCGGCCATGACATCGACCTCCCCAGTCTATTAAGGATGCCCCTGAAGCAGGCGGCAGATCAGCTCGCGCATCTCGAACTCAGCGGCATGCGGGCAGCGATTGGAGAGAAAATTCTGTCTGAAATTTCCACTCGCCTTGGCTTTCTGATTAATGTCGGGCTGGACTATCTGACACTTGAGCGGCCGGCAGCCACCCTATCGGGCGGTGAGAGTCAGCGCATTCGACTCGCGAGCCAGATCGGGGCTGGGCTTTCCGGTGTGATGTATGTATTGGATGAGCCCTCAATCGGGCTGCATCAGCGGGATAACGATCGGCTGCTGAGCACCCTGTGCCGACTGCGCGATCTCGGCAATACCGTGATCGTCGTAGAGCACGACGAAGATGCTATCCGCGCAGCAGATGTTGTCATCGACATGGGACCAGGTGCGGGCGAACATGGCGGCGAGCTCATTGCGCAGGGAGATGTTAAGGCCATCATGGCCGAACCCCGCTCACTTACGGGCCAATATCTCAGCGGACAACGCAGCATCAGCAGCCCGCCGGATCGGCGACGGCCGGGTGACCGCTGGCTCAGACTCCTGGGTGCACACGGCAATAATCTGAAGCACATCACCGCAGAGATTCCTTGTGGCCTCATGGTCTGTATCACAGGCGTGTCAGGCTCCGGAAAATCAACCCTGATCAACGACACACTGGTCGCAGCAGCAGCAAAAAAAATCTATGGCGCAAACTTAGAGCCGGCCGGTGTCGACGCAATTGAAGGTCTTGATCACTTCGATAAAGTGATCAGCGTCGACCAGAGTCCAATTGGACGCACACCGCGCAGCAACCCGGCCACCTACACCGGGCTTTTTACTCCGATTCGCGAGCTGTTTGCCCAGACAACCACCGCCCGGGAGCGTGGCTATGACACAGGCCGATTCTCCTTTAACGTCAAAGGGGGACGCTGTGAGGCCTGCCAAGGCGATGGCCTGGTGCGCGTGGAAATGCATTTTCTACCTGATGTCTATGTGCCCTGCGATGTCTGCCACGGCCTGCGCTATAACCGGGAGACCCTGGATGTGCGCTACCGAGGGAAGAATATTGCCGAGGTACTTGATATGACCATCGAGCAGGCCATGGAGTTTTTTCGGGCCGTGCCCAATGTGTCACGACGACTGCAGACATTGATCGATGTCGGTCTCGGCTACATTAAACTCGGACAGAGTGCGACCACCTTATCAGGTGGAGAGGCGCAACGGGTCAAGCTGTCACAGGAACTCTCGAAAAGAGACACAGGAAAAACGCTCTACATACTGGATGAGCCGACCACCGGACTCCATTTTCATGACATCGCTTTGCTGCTCAAAGTGCTTCATGCCCTGCGGGATGCGGGCAACACCCTGGTGGTGATCGAACATAACCTGGATGTGATCAAAACCGCCGACTGGATTATCGACCTCGGTCCCGAGGGAGGTGATGGCGGAGGCGCTGTGGTGGCCACCGGCAGCCCCGAGGACATCGCAGCATGCCCGGCGAGCCACACCGGCCGTTACCTGGGTAGCCTGTTAAAACGCCAGGCCTGAGGCCAGAATCTTGAACGGTCGGCCTGGACTGTCATAGGCTGCAACCAACATTTCTCCCATACTCGGCCAGTGGCCGGTAAGCGCAGAGACTGTCACCTGATGCGTGACCCAGACTTCAAATTGCCCATCGGATTTTCGCCCCGTAATCAGCCGGGCGGCCTCCGTTGCCTCGGCAAGCTGTGCCTCTCGATTTCCTTGGCCCTGAAAGAAAGAGTTCAATGCAGTCCATGGTTCTACGGGCAACATCGTGCCGAAATTCTTTTCACTAAAAGCTTCTTTGGCCGTATTCAGGCAACGACACCACTGACTTGAACGCACACGAGAGGGCGTCAGGCCGTGCTGTCCGAACCACTGGCCCAGTCGCCTGGACTGCGCTCTCCCCTCCTCTGAGAGATCGCGCTGACTGCTGCAGTCATCCAGCCGCATGCCGGGCGGATCTCCATTTCCCGAAACGGTCTGGGCATGCCGAATCAACACCACACAATGGCCTCGCTGCAGCGTCGAGACATAGGCCGAATCTCTACGGCCCTGACCTGCTGCCAACATCGGCCCAGCGAGTGGGAGTGCGACCGCCGCCCGCACAAGTCGACGCCGCATCTCCCGCACACCAGAGAACCGATCATCTCTCTCTTGCGACGCCGGGTGGAAATCAGCCAAAGAGGTCATCCAATTTTTTTCTTGCCTCATCTATTCCGGCGTTCGATTGTCCGCGTACATGGGGATATTCCTCGGCAATGCGATCCTCCCAGTATGTGGTCGGATTAGGTGATTGGCATAGGCGTCGCCAGACCTCCCCGGGAACCGACTGATACGACCGAATACTTCCGTCGTTGAAATGCAGGTCAAGCTGCTGCCGGCCCGACTGATAATCCGCCTGCTGGATTCTTCCGATCGAGAATTTCTTTGTCTCCATGGCCAGGAATCTTACGGAACAAATCTATAACGCGATAGCGGGCAGCACCCGCAACGCCTTCCGAAGAATCTTATAAACATCAAGATCAAAAGTGGGCCGACCAGACTCAAGCATCTCGTGGATATCCTCTTCCCGCGAGGCAGTGCCCAGATAACACCATGCGTCCACCAAATGCAGCACCTCTGCCTCTCGGAGTCCAATCGGTCCTGGATAGGGCCAGTTCGGAATACGGTGCCGCGCCATGGCCATCAGCAGACGTGCGTGATGCAGACTGGGTGACTCAGTGCCGACGCAGGCGCCCCTGCAAGCCCGCAGCTGCACGCCAAAACAGGCGGCACCTGGCCTTGTTTTCTCCAGTCCGAGTAAGACCTTACAGAGTTTTTCCTGCTGGGCGAGCTCAGACAGCATGGTCAGGGCATCCTTCTGTGATCGGAAAATACCGAAGAGGTCGGGCTGACTGCCAAAATTTAGATCACGGGCCCAGACGAGCTCTGCCTGAGGCGCAGGTCTCGGCGGCGATTGCAGCCCATCATCCTCAGCGAGCGCGCCATAGGTTGCAGGGATGCGCCAAGAGCAGAGCTCCTTATTTCTGCGAAGCCGTGTGTTGTGGCTGGGCAGCAGTTCTTTGATCAGCGCAGATTCTTTTAATAAGGCAGAGATCTCACCAGGAGTCTCAATCCAATCGACTCGACGCACCTGTAAAGACAGACTCAGCTCCTTGCCCCGGACATGATCGGAGGAAAAGTGTGACAGCACCCGTTTTCGCAGGTTATTACTCTTGCCGACATAGAGCGGAAAATTATTGTCACCATAAAAAATGTAAACCCCATGGGACTCAGGGATCTGCTCAGGCAGATCCGGATCGAGATGCGATGGCAGCGCCGGTCGAGCAGACAGGCGCGTGACAAGCTCCTGAAGCTGATCATGCGGAAATTCCTCGCGGAGTTTCTGCCAGAACTGGGCAATTAAATCGGCATCGGCTAGCGCGCGATGGCGATCGGGACTCTTCAGTCCATGGCGTGCCATGAGTGCATCGAGATTGTGGCGAGTCTCCTGGGGATAAAGCGCCCGAGACAATTTAACAGTGCACAACACCCGCGCACGAAAATCAATTCCGGAACGCTTGAACTCGTTTTTAAGAAACCCATAGTCAAAACGGGCATTGTGGGCAACGAAGAGCTTGCCGCTGAGCCGTTCTATCAGGCCAGGCGCAAGCGCCTCAAATGTTGGCGCATCGGCCACCATATTCTCGGTGATGCCCGTCAGCCGTTGAATGAATTCAGGGATACGTGCCTGAGGATTGACCAGCTGACTGTATCGGCTGATCCCTTGCTCAGATATCTCCACGATACCAATCTCGGTGATTCGATCACGGGTTGCGGTAGCCCCCGTGGTCTCCAGATCAACAAAGACCATCGTGGGCGAAGACTGCAGTGTCATCCCAGCCGGGCAAGCCGATCAATCGCCCGTGAGAGCGTGTCTTCTTTCTTGGCGAAACAAAACCGAACGGTCTTATTCTCTACCGGATCCTGATAAAACGAGGAGAGCGGTATTGCGGCAACGCCAATCTCTCTGGTCAACCACTGGGAAAACTCAACCTCGGTCTTATCGGATAGCGCTGAGTAATCCACCAGCTGAAAAAATGTACCCTCGCAGGGATACAGCTTAAATGGAGTCCGAGAAAGGCCCTCACGGAAAAAATCACGTTTGCGTTGATAAAACGTCGGCAATCCAAGATAACGCTGCGGCGATTGCATGTAGGTGGCTAGTCCTACCTGCATCACGCTGTTAGTGACAAAGACATTGAACTGATGGACTTTTCGAAACTCCGCCATGATGGCCTTCGGGGCCACAACAGAGCCCACCTTCCAGCCGGTGACATGAAATGTCTTTCCGAATGAGGAGACCACAATCGAACGCTCAGCCAGCGCCGGATAACAGCTTGCACTCTTATGCGGTTCGCCATCAAAGATCATATGCTCGTAGACCTCGTCGGAGATCACCATCAGATCATGACGAACAACAATCTCCTGCAGTGCCCGCATGTCTGCATCCCGCAGAATCATGCCCGACGGATTGTGCGGAGAATTAATCATGAGCACCCGTGTTTTCGGAGTGATCGAGGCCGCAACCCGATCCCAGTCAATCCGATACTGACGTGTCATCGGGACACCTACGGGCCGGGCGCCTGCCAATAGGATACTGGGAATGTAGCTGTCATAGGCGGGCTCTATCACCATCACATCGTCACCCGGATGCACGAGCGCCAGCACTGCGGTCATGATGGCCTGGGTTGCACCCGCGGTAATCATGACCTCGGTCTCCGCCTCATAACGACGGCCATACAAGGCATCCACCTTGTCGGAGACCGCCTGACACAGGTCAGGCCAGCCATTGAGCGGCGCATACTGATTGTGGCCCGATCGCATGGCCGCATTCACCGCATCTAAGAGCGCATCATCAGGGTCAAAGTCCGGAAATCCTTGTCCAAGATTCACTGCGCCATGCTCGCGGGCGAGGGCCGACATCACCGTAAAGATGGTCGTGCCCACATTCGGCAGACGCGATTTCATCGAGGCAGTGCCGAGACGCCCATCAAATACTCATCCACAGCTCGGGCGGCCTGACGGCCTTCGCGGATTGCCCATACCACCAGGGACTGGCCACGACGCATATCGCCGGCTGCAAAAACTTTTTTCACATTCGTGGCATAACAACGATCGCCATCAGTGCTGGCCTTCGCATTGCCGCGCGCATCCTTATCCACCCCAAAGGCCTCAAGTATTGAGCCGATCGGAGATACAAATCCCATTGCGAGCAGCACGAGATCGGCCGGCATCGTTTTCTCAGTACCCGGGATCTCGACCATCTTGCCGTCTTTCCATTCCACGTGGACCGACTTTAACGCCTTCACGCGGCCGTTCTCACCGATGAATTCTTTGGTGGCTATGGCAAAGGCCCGCTCACAGCCCTCTTCGTGGCTTGATGAGGTCCGCATTTTGATCGGCCAGTAAGGCCAGACCAGGGCTTTGTTTTCATGCTCCGGCGGCTGTGGCATCAATTCAAACTGGGTCACGCTTGCAGCACCATGTCGATTCGATGTGCCCACGCAATCCGAGCCCGTATCACCGCCGCCAATGACGATCACATGCTTGCCATCTGCACGAATCTGCTGGTCCAGTGCGTCACCGGCGTTGATCTTATTTTGCTGAGGCAAAAACTCCATGGCGAAGTGGACGCCCTTCAGATCCCGCCCAGGAACCGGAAGATCACGGGGCTGCTCCGCGCCGCCCGCAAGCAGCACAGCGTCAAACTGCTCGAGCAGCTGACGCGGCGCAATTGTCTCCTTGGCCCAGTTGGTAACCTTGGTGTCCTTGGGCAGCTCTGCCACCAGTACCCCGGTTTTAAAGATGACCCCTTCGGCCTGCATTTGCTCGACCCGACGATCAATGTGATGTTTTTCCATCTTGAAATCGGGAATTCCATATCGCAACAGCCCACCAATACGATCGTTTTTTTCAAAGAGCGTCACCGAGTGTCCAGCGCGCGCAAGCTGCTGGGCGGCAGCAAGTCCGGCGGGGCCCGAACCAATCACCGCCACATGTTTGCCGGTCTTGCTGCTGGGAGGCTGGGGGACCACCCACCCCTCGGCCCAGCCCCGGTCAATAATTGCGTGCTCAATCGATTTGATGCCTACCGGATCATCGTTGACATTAAGCGTACAGGCGGCCTCGCACGGGGCCGGACAAATACGGCCAGTAAACTCGGGGAAGTTATTCGTCGAATGCAGCACTTCTAATGCATGCCGCCAATCCTGACGAAAGACAAGATCATTAAAGTCAGGAATGATGTTGTTCACTGGGCAGCCGTTGTTACAAAATGGGGTGCCGCAGTCCATACAACGGGCCGCCTGGGTTTTCGCCTGCCCGTCATCCAAGGCAATTACAAATTCCTTGTAGTTTTTTACACGTTGCTCTACCGGAAGATAGCCTTCCTCGAGCCGTTCGAACTCCATAAATCCAGTGATCTTGCCCATTTATGCGGCCACCTTCTCTGTTGATGCTGCCTTTTTCTGCGCCATCTCTGCCAGGGCGCGGCGATATTCATGCGGAAAGACTTTGACAAAATGCTCACGGGCACTGGCCCAATGATCAAGAATGTCGCGGGCCTTGCGGCTGCCAGTCCAGCGATGATGGTCCTCGATGAGTTTCTTCAACGACGAATCATCCTCAGGCGGAAGCTTTTCGAGCGCTACCATGGCGGTATTACACCGTTTCTCAAACCCGCCATCTTCGTCGTAGATATACGCAAAACCGCCCGACATTCCCGCAGCAAAATTTCGGCCGGTCTTACCGAGTACCACCACCCGGCCACCCGTCATATATTCGCAGCCATGATCTCCGGTGCCCTCGACAACGGCAGTCGCCCCGGAGAGGCGAACAGCAAAACGCTCTCCGGCTACGCCACTGAAGAACGCCTCACCCGATGTTGCGCCGTAGAGCACGGTATTGCCCACAATGATGTTCTCGTGGGCCACTCCACGAAAATCGATACTCGGACGGACTACGACACGTCCGCCCGATAAGCCTTTTCCGGTGTAATCGTTGGCATCGCCGATCAGATACAACGTGATGCCCTTGCACAGAAACGCGCCGAACGACTGGCCACCGGTGCCCTCAAGCTGAATACGGATCGTGTCATCCGGCAGACCATCCGGGTGATGACGGGTGACTTCACCCGAAAGCATCGCGCCGACTGTGCGATTCACGTTGCGAGCGACTTCCATGAACTGGACGCGCTCACCTGTTTCGATTGCGCCCTTCGACTTTGCAATCAACACATGATCAAGCGATTTATCGAGTCCATGGTCCTGAACCTCACTGTGATAGACGACCTTTGTATCGGTCTCGGCCGGCTTAAAAAAGAGCCTGGAGAAGTCGAGGCCTTGGGCCTTCCAGTGGGCGACGCCCCTGCGGGTATCCAGCAGGTCAACCCTTCCAATAAGGTCATTGAAATTCGCAATCCCCAGTTGGGCCATGATCTGCCGGACCTCTTCTGCAATAAAGAAGAAATAGTTCACGACATGCTCGGGCTTGCCTGAAAATTTCTTGCGCAGTTCCGGATCCTGGGTCGCAACACCGACCGGGCAGGTGTTCAAATGACATTTGCGCATCATGATGCATCCCTCGACCACCAGCGGTGCGGTAGCAAAACCAAACTCATCCGCACCCAAGAGCGCACCGATCACAACATCGCGGCCGGTCTTCATCTGGCCATCGGCCTGGACGCGAATACGATTGCGCAGGCCATTGAGCACCAGGGTCTGCTGCGTCTCCGCGAGGCCAATCTCCCAGGGCGTACCCGCATGCTTGATCGACGACCATGGCGATGCGCCAGTGCCGCCATCATGGCCTGCAATCACCACATGATCGCTTTTTGCCTTCGCCACGCCGGCCGCAACGGTGCCAACGCCCACCTCCGACACCAGCTTGACGGAAATCGATGCATGAGGCGCAACGTTTTTCAGGTCATGGATAAGCTGTGCCAGATCTTCGATTGAATAAATATCATGGTGGGGCGGCGGTGAAATCAGGCCTACCCCGGGCACCGAATGTCGCAGCTTGCCGATGTAGTCTGAGACCTTGCCTCCCGGCAGCTGTCCACCCTCGCCGGGTTTCGCGCCTTGGGCCATCTTGATCTGGATCTGGTCAGCGGACACCAGATACTCTGCGGTCACCCCGAACCGGCCCGAGGCCACCTGTTTAATCTTCGAACGGAGGGAGTCACCTGCCGACAGCGCATAGTCCACCGCGATGACATCCTTGCCAATCACATCGGAGACACGGGTACCCTCTGTAATTGGAATGCCTTTTAGTTCATTGCGATAGCGGTTCTGATCCTCACCACCTTCACCGGTATTGCTCTTTCCGCCAATACGATTCATCGCGATGGCGAGCGTGGTATGGGCCTCGGTCGAGATAGATCCCAAGGACATTGCGCCGGTCGCAAACCGCTTCACAATCTCCTGGGCAGGCTCCACATCATCCAGAGAGATCGCCCGAGAGGGATCCACCTTAAATTCAAATAACCCACGCAGCGTCATATGACGGCGGCTCTGGTCATTGATGATCTGGGCATATTCCTTATAGGTATTCCAGTTATTCGCGCGGGTCGAGTGCTGTAGCTTGGCAATCGCATCCGGAGTCCACATATGCGCCTCACCACGTGTGCGCCAGGCGTACTCACCACCGGTATCCAACATGGTGGCCAGCACCGGGTCGTTGCCAAAGGCAAGCTGGTGCATCCGAATCGCCTCCTCGGCAATCTCAAAAACACCAATGCCTTCGACCTGACTGGAGGTGCCCGTGAAGTATTGCTCGATGGTCTCGCGATTGATGCCAATCGCCTCGAAAATCGCTGCCCCACAATAAGACATATAGGTGCTGATGCCCATCTTGGACATGATTTTAGAGAGCCCCTTGCCAATTGCTTTTACATAATTGGCAATGGCTTTTTCAGCCGATAGGTCTCCCGGAAGATCCCGATGCATCTGAACCAATGATTCCATCGCAAGATATGGGTGCACGGCTTCGGCGCCATAACCTGCCAGTACGGCAAAGTGATGCACCTCGCGGGCCGAACCAGTCTCAACGACCAGCCCCGCCAGAGTGCGCTTGCCCTCACGTACTAAATGCTGATGAATCGCAGAGCAGGCCAACAGCGCCGGCACCGCGACAGCCGCCGGACCCACGTTCCGATCACTGACAATCAGAATATTTTTTCCGGATTGAATGGCATCTGTCGCCTCAGCACACAGCGATGCAAGCTTCGCCTCCACGCCCTCACGGCCCCAGTCCAGGGGATAAGTGATGTCAAGCACATGGCTTTTAAACTTCCCCTGGGTATGCTGCTCGATGTCCTTGAGGCGCCGCATATCCGCAAAATCAAGAATCGGCTGGCTCACCTCGAGCCGCAGTGGCGGATTGACCTGATTGATATCCAGAAGATTCGGACGCGGACCGATAAAGGAGACTAACGACATCACAATCGCCTCTCGAATCGGATCAATCGGCGGATTGGTCACCTGGGCGAAGAGCTGCTTGAAATAGTTATAAAGCGGCTTATTTTTATCTGACAGCACCGCAAGCGGGGAGTCATTGCCCATTGAACCGATCGCCTCTTCCCCGTTGGCCGCCATCGGGGCCATCAGAAACTTGATGTCCTCCTGGGTGTAACCAAATGCCTGCTGTCGATCGAGAATGTCCACGTGCTCAGGCTCGGGACTGCGCTGGTCGGACCCGCCAAGCGAGTCAAGTCGAATCCGCAGATTCTCAATCCACTGCTGATAGGGCTTAGCCTTGGACAGCGAGGACTTCAGCTCTTCATCATCGATCATTCGGCCCTGCTCGAGGTCGATCAGAAACATCTTGCCGGGCTGCAGACGCCATTTGCGCACGATGCGTGATTCCGGCACTGGCAATACGCCGGATTCGGATGCCATGATGACCAGGTCATCGTCCGTCACACAGTAGCGCGATGGCCGCAGGCCATTACGGTCTAACGTGGCTCCAATCTGTCGGCCATCCGTAAACACAATCGAAGCAGGACCATCCCATGGCTCAAGCATCGCGGCGTGATATTCGTAAAAGGCCCGACGGGCTTCATCCATTGTGGTGTGCTGCTCCCAAGGCTCGGGAATCATCATCATCGCCGCCTGCGCCATGGGGTAGCCCGAGGCCACGAGAAGCTCCAGACAGTTATCAAAGGTTGCCGTATCCGATTGGCCCGCAAAGCTTATGGGGTAGAGCTTCTGGAGGTCTGTGCCCAGCACGGGGGAGCTCATCACGCCCTCACGCGCGCGCATCCAGTTGTAATTGCCCTTCACTGTGTTGATTTCACCGTTGTGGGCCACCATGCGATACGGGTGGGCTAACGACCACTGTGGAAACGTATTGGTCGAGAATCGCTGATGCACGAGCGCCAATGCGGACACGCACCGCGGATCCTGGAGATCCAGGTAATACTCACCGACCTGATCTGCGAGCAGCAGTCCTTTATAGACAATCGTCCGGCTTGACATGCTCGGTACGTAATATTCTTTACTGTGAGTGAGCTTGAGCCGTTGGATCGCACTCGACGCAGTTTTACGAATCACATACAGCTTTCGCTCAAGGGCATCTTGCACAATCACATCCGCACCGCGGCCAATGAAAATCTGCCGCATCACGGGCTCCTTGGCCCGCACCCGGGGTGACATCGGCATCTCGCGATTGGTCGGCACATCCCGCCAGCCCAGGACCACCTGCCCTTCCGCCCTTACTGCACGCTCAAGCTCTTGCTCGCAGGCGAGCCGTGACGCGCTCTCCTTCGGAAGAAAGATCTGTCCGACGCCGTACTCCCCAGGCGGGGGCAGGCCGATGCCCTGCTTGGCCATCTCCTGCCGAAAGTACGCATCGGGAATCTGAATCAGGATCCCGGCGCCATCTCCCATCAACGCATCTGCGCCGACGGCGCCCCGATGATCGAGGTTACGCAGAATGCTCAGGCCTTGGGCGACGATGTCGTGGGACTGATTGCCCTTGATGTGGGCGACAAAACCAACGCCACAAGAGTCATGTTCATTTCGGGGATCGTAGAGGCCTTGGGCAGAGATCATGATGCGTAGCAATAAATAATTTGGGCCGACCACTATAGCGGTGAGTCGTCCTTCGCATCAATAAAAAATCAGTCTGAACCCTTGTAAAATCTGAATAATAAATAGGGTCAGATCAAAATTTTCGCTCGCTTAGACCGGAGCTTGGTTTTAAATAGGGACAAAACATTAAAAGGGATTATCACCCGAACTTTTAGCCGGGCGGCCGCGTGGCCGCCGCATCCATCGGGCCCGCTCCTCGGCGGACAGTCCGGCCATCATCTCCTCTGTTGCCCAGGGTCTCCCGCTGGCCAGGCCCTTACGAATGTTTTCCCAAACGGCATCTGACAACACCTGATCAATGGTAGCCAGATATTTTTCCTCCCGCTCAAATGGGGTGTTACCCAGCGCCCAGTAGCTGGGCAGTGCGGCCATACGGGGCTCTGAACCCTGGCCCACATGAACCTCAAGACTGGACCAGCGCCATTCCATTGGACGTGTGACCAGCCCCTCTCGACTGGGCAAGGATTCGATGGCTCTTTGCACCGACAATCCATAGGCCGCCTCATCAATCCAATAGGCTCGATAACGACCCTCCCAGAGGGTGCCCTGCCGGGACCAACGGGAGTTAAACCGCCTGACATAACTTCGCCCCACCTGCTGCACAACATCGGCCATCGCATCCGCCCGCTGTGGCGTAACAAGCCAGTGCGCTTCGCTTTTCAAAAGACAGTAGGCATGCACCCGCAGACCAAATCCGATGGCCGCCTGCAGAAAAGACTCCAGGTAAGACTTACGGTCCTGATCGTCGCGGAAAATTTCGGCACGATCATGTCCACGCTGAACCAAGTGGTAGGTTCTTCCTGGGCGCGCATCTCGGGCCTGTCTCGCCATGAATTCCTCAAGGGAACTAGTCGATTACATCATGCGCCCGAGTCTGTCCCGGATGCAATCGCTTTTTCTAAAATCTCGGTAATTAAAGTGTCGTCGACCACCCGGGTTTCGGCATGGCCCATGCTGCGAAGCACAACATACCGAATACGTCCTGACTGTGCCTTCTTGTCATGCGACATGTGGCCAAGATATTGCGAGACGGGCCAGTCGGGCGGCCGAATTGGCAGGCGAGAACGTGACACCAGCTTCTCGATGCGCTGTTGCTGGTCAGCCGAAATGCCGCCAAGCCGGTTTGACAAAGCCGCAGCAATCACCATCCCACAGCCAACCGCCTCTCCGTGAAGCCACTCACCATAACCCAGACCCGCCTCAATGGCATGGCCAAAGGTATGGCCAAAATTTAAAATCGCGCGCAATCCGGACTCGCGCTCGTCGGCCGAGACCACCTGTGCCTTCAGCGCACATGAACGTGTAATCGCATGCATTAACGCCGAGGCATCGCGGGCCAAGAGTGCATCGAGATGTTGTTCAAGCCAAGAGAAAAACTCTGCATCCAGGATACAGCCATACTTGATTACCTCGGCAATTCCTGCGCTGAGCTCACGGTCCGGCAGGCTGCGCAGAGTATCGGTATCAATCAACACAGCTGCGGGCTGATAAAACGCGCCAATCATGTTCTTGCCAAGAGGATGATTGATCGCCGTCTTGCCGCCTACAGATGAATCGACCTGGGCAAGTAAGGTGGTCGGCATCTGTACAAACCGCATGCCGCGCTGGTAACAGGCGGCAGCAAATCCCGCCATATCCCCCACGACTCCGCCGCCCAATGCCACCAAGGTCTCACCGCGCTCGAAACGATGCGCCATCAGGCCATCAAAAATCGTATTGAGATTCGCCCAGTCTTTAAATTGTTCACCGTCAGGCAGCGTGATCACCACGACGGTATAGCCCCAGGCGCGAAGCTGTGCCGCGATGTCGTGGGCATAGAGTGGTCCGACACGGTCATTGGTGACAAGCGCCACCCGACCGGGCGCCAGGGCCTGCGCCCAACAATCCCTTAGGCGAGAGACCCCGGAACCAATCCAGATCGGATAGCTCCGATCCCCAAGCGCAACATCAAGCGTTTTCATGCTGAAAAAATCCCGCATCGGTTAGTCCCTGTTCTATGACACGCATGACTACCGACACCGATGCCCGCGTCGTCGGAACAATCAAATCCGCAACCGAGCGGTACAACGGGTCACGTTGCCGATAGAGCTCCTCGAGCGTCGCCCGAGGATCGCTCGCCTGCTGCAACAGCGGACGACTGGTATCTTGCCTGAGGCGGGCCCACAAATGCTGCGGCTGTGCATCCAAATAGATCACAAACCCCTGACGAATCGCTCGACGATTTTCCTCTGACAGGATCGCCCCACCACCCGTCGTAACGACATGGCCCGCTAGGGCCATTGCCTCAGAGATCACTTTTGTCTCGCGCCTTCGAAACCCCTGCTCCCCCTCGAGATCAAAAATGGTGGCAACCGTGGCGCCGCAACGCTGCTCAATCTCCTGGTCGGTGTCCAGGAACGGCAGCCCATGACGCTTGGCCAAGCGCTTACCAACGGTGGTCTTGCCGGCGCCCATTAGCCCAATAAACACGATGTTTCGCATGGAATGCAGTCTAGCAGGCGATACACTCTGGGCTATGAGTGCCGTTTTGCGCTGGCTCGGGATTTTTGTTGCCGGATTGGTATCGATCATCGCCATCGGACTGCTGGTGATCGCGCTGGCCACCCCACGCCTCCCCCCTATTAATGCAGTGGCTGAATATCAGCCCAAAATGCCCCTGCGCATCCTGACCGCCGATGGGGTCCTGATCGGCGAGTTCGGCGAGGAACGCCGAAGCCTTGTCCGGCTGCCCGACGTGCCCAAGGTCCTGGTCCAGGCCATCTTGGCCGCCGAAGATGACTCATTTTTTCAGCATCGCGGCATTGATTTTCTCGGCATCGCCCGGGCAATGGTGGCCAATGTATTCTCGGGCAGCAAATCCCAAGGTGCCAGCACGATCACCATGCAGGTGGCGAGAAACTTTTTTCTCTCCTCCGAGAAAACCTTCACTCGAAAAATCTACGAAGTCCTGCTCGCCTCGGAAATCGAACGCAAGCTCACCAAAAACCAGATCCTCGAGCTCTACCTCAATCAGATCTATCTGGGAAAGCGCGCCTACGGATTTGCTGCGGCCTCGCAGACCTACTTCGGAAAAGAAATCACGCAAATCAGCCTAGCGGAGGCGGCCATGCTGGCAGGGCTTCCAAAGGCGCCGTCGGCATTTAATCCCGCTGCCAATCTGCGCCGTGCAACGCTGCGACAGCACTATGTGCTGGGCCGTATGGAAAAGCTGGGGCTCATCAGCCCACGGCAGGCCGAGGCTGCAAAAAAAGAAAAGATTACGGTGATCGGACGGATCGATGACTTTCCGGTTCGCGCGCCTTACGTCGCTGAAATGGTGCGTCAGCTGGTATTTGATCAGTACAAAGAAGAGGCCTACACACGTGGCCTGACGGTGTACACCACCATCACCGCAGAGGAACAGCGTGCAGCCCATAAGGCTGTCCGCGGCGGACTGATGGAATACGATCGTCGCCAAGGATGGCGAGGGCCAGAGGCTTTCATCACACTGCCCAGTTCGCGTGATGCGCTCGAGGATGCGATTGAAGACGCCCTTAATGATCGGCCCGACAGCGATGAACTGCTCGCCGCCGTGGTGATGGACGTGAGCGACAGCCGAGTGATTGTCGCCAGACCGCGTGGCCAGCGCATTGAGGTCAGCGGAGAGGGCTTGAAGTTTTCTAGTCCTGGACTGTCTTCGGTTGCACCGCCCGCCAAGCGCCTGCGAAAGGGTGCAGTTGTGCGCATTGCACGCATGCCGAACAATGAATTTGAAATTACACAGCTGCCGGAAGTTGAATCCGGATTTGTTGCACTGAATCCTCAGACGGGCGCTGTTCGGGCACTCGTCGGCGGCTTTGACTTCACAAGAAACAAATTCAACCGTGTCACGCAGGCCTGGCGGCAGCCGGGATCGGCCTTCAAGCCATTTATCTACGCAGCTGCGCTCAACAGAGGTTTCTCGCCCGCGACCATCATCAACGATAGCCCAGTCCAGTTTGACCCAGGTCAGACCGGTGGTCAGGCCTGGGAGCCAAAAAACTACGACGGGAAATTCGATGGTCCGATGAGCATGCGGACAGGTCTGGCCAAATCAAAGAATATGGTCTCGATTCGCATCCTGCACTCAATTGGTCCGCGCTACGCCCAAGACTTCATTACACGGTTTGGTTTTGAGCCGGAAAAAAATCCGCCGTATCTCACTATGGCGTTGGGTGCCGGATCCGTCAGCCTGATGCAGATGGCGAGCGGCTATGCCGTATTTGCAAACGGCGGCTACCGCGTTAATCCATACCTGATCGATCGAATCGTTGACCTAAAGGGCAAGACCGTTGCAAAAGCACAGCCCACCAAGGCGGGCACAGAGAGTCGACGCGTGATGGATCCGCGCCATGTATTTATCGTGGACAGCATGATGCAGGAAGTGGTTCGATCGGGAACCGCCATGCGGGCCTTATCGCTTGGCCGTACCGACCTTGCAGGCAAGACCGGCACCACCAATGACTCCCACGATGCCTGGTTCGCCGGCTACAACGCCAATATGGTGGGCGTGGCCTGGGTGGGATTCGATCAGCCGAAGAAACTCGGTGACCGCGAGACCGGTGGTGGCCTCGCCCTGCCCATCTGGATTGAATACGCCAAGGTAGCCCTGGCCAAAACGCCCGCTCAGACCCGCACCATGCCCAACGGAGTACTGAATATCAGCGGGGAGTACTACACGCAGGAAAGCCGCCCCGGCGTCGGCGTCGCCAGCGTCGGGCTCCGCTAAAGGATTTTTCTTTCAGCGCAGCGTTCGGCCAAATTCAAGTGAGGCCTGCTCGGCCAGAACAGCCCAGAAATCCAGTCCTTGTCGCGTGTCCTGCCAGGCGCTGCCGTTCCAGGAAAAATGGAATGCGCCTCGGGGGGAGGCAAGCCAGATCTGTCGCATCGGAGCCTGCTGATTAATCACCAGCTTTCTGCCGGAGGGAAACTCTAACTCTAATACCGGGCCCAGCTGCATGGACTCGATATCGGCATCATCGGCCTCCGACCAGTGATCCACGCGGGACTCGATTTCCTCCCAGACCACTTTGGCCAGATCTAGAAATTCGGTTTCAGTCATACTTACCTTCCATGATCAACTTGCGTTTCAAGACCGTCCCGATCGTCGTGGTCCTGCTCTCCACAATTTTAGTGGGCTGTGGCCAGAAGGGGCCATTGACCCTGCCCAAGCCACAGTTTCCGGCCCCGGAGACCACGCCCGCACCACCAAAAAAATGAGCCCACCAGCGTTTACATCAGGCCCCTTGGCCGGCACGGCGTTTCAACGTAACAGCGAAGGTCTGCTGTGTTGTGATGGACATTCACTGACAGAGATTGCAACAACATTCGGTACACCGGTCTATGTCTACTCAGAACGCACACTGATCGATGCCTATCAGCAATTTAGACGGGCCGCCCAAAATGAAAACGCGCTAATCTGTTATGCCCTAAAGGCGAATTCGAATCTTGCCATTATCCGTCTGCTTGCCACTGAAGGCGCAGGATTCGACATCGTATCGCTTGGCGAACTACAACGTGTTCTGGCAGCAGGTGGACAGGCAGATCGCATCGTTTTCTCTGGCGTAGGCAAAACCCGCCTGGAAATCACGGCGGCACTGCAGGCAGGAATCAAATGTCTGAACGTAGAGTCAGAGGCGGAACTGCACCTCATCTCTGAAGTGGCCGTAACGCTACAGAAAACAGCGCCGGTCTCCTTGCGGGTGAATCCCGATATTGACGCCCAGACCCATCCTTATATCTCCACTGGTCTGAAGGACAATAAGTTTGGAATCCCAATGGATCAGGCAGAAGCGGTCTATCAACAAGCCCGATCACTGCCCGGCATATCGGTGATCGGCATCGACTGTCATATCGGATCTCAGATCACCAGCCTATCGCCTTTTTTAGATGCCATTGATCGCGTACTCGGTCTCTGCGACCGGCTCCATGCCGCAGGCATTCAGATTCATCATCTTGATCTGGGCGGCGGACTCGGGATCTGCTACGACCAAGAGTCCCCACCATCGCCTGAAAGTCTACTCAACGCTGTATTCGAAAAACTCCACAAATGGGCGGAAATACGCGGTCGAGACCTGCCGGAAATTCTGTTCGAATTTGGCCGAGCAATCGTCGGTAATGCTGGCGTACTGGTGACCCGGGTGGATCTGCTCAAGCCCGGTGCGCATAAAAACTTCGCCATCATTGATGCCGCTATGAATGACCTGATGCGGCCGGCCCTATATGAAGCTTGGCACGGTATTGAGCCGTTAGCAAAACAGAGCGCGCCCGAGCAGATCTGGGACCTCGTTGGTCCGGTCTGCGAAAGCGGCGACTGGATCGCCCGCGAACGCCGACTCGGTCTCGTCCAGGGTGATCTGCTGGCCATATTGTCCGCGGGCGCCTACGGGATGAGCATGAGTTCAAACTACAACAGCAGACCTCGGGCTGCCGAGGTGTTGGTTGATCGGCAAGGCCAGGCGCATCTGGTCCGTCGTCGGGAAGCGTTTTCGGACCTGATTAGCACAGAAAAAATCCCTGACTACCTGCGCAAGTAGGCCCGCAGTCCAAGCAGCAGCGTTGTCACTGCAGCAGCCCAGGCAGGATCTATGAAATTATTTTTTCCTGCCCGATGCAGAAAAAAATGAATGCAAGACAGCACAGCGATAACGTAGATCAGGCGGTGCAATCGCTTCCAGTTGGGGCCTAGCCAGCGGACTGCAGCGCGATGCGATGTTAGGGCAAGTGGTATCAGCATTCCAAAGGACAGCAGCCCCAGCGTGACAAATGGCCGCTTGAGTCCATCTTTTAGTACTGCAACGACATCAAATTCATGCTCGAAAGCCCAGAACGACAACAGATGGATACAGGCATAAACGAATGTCCACAGGCCCAGCATGCGCCGAAGCTGTCCCAGTTCGGGCCAGCGTAATGCCTGTCGCAGAGGCGTCACACCCAGCGTTACCAGGAGTAACGTCAGGCTCCAGACCCCTGTAAATCGCAGGATGGCCTCCTGGGGATTGGGGCCGAGATCGTGGGTCAATAATCTTCCCGCCAGCACGGCCAACGGCAGTGCGCATAGCAGCCAGATCAGCCGCCAGGCAGACCGGATGTCGATCAATAGAAGGTCTTCAGGTCCATGCCCGCATACATCGAGGAGACAAGCTCACCGTAGCCATTGAAAAGCTCGGTCTTGCGTCGCGGTGCAAATAAAAAATCCACCAGGTTATTGGTGATCGAGTATTCCCTGGGTCCGATGCCCAATACCCGCTCCGTCGCCTGCGACCATCGCGGATGCGGGACATCTGGATTCACATTGGCATAAAAACCATATTCCTTTGGCGCTGATAGCGTCCAAAGTGTGGATGGCTGTGCCTCAACTAGTCGAATTTTGACAATCGACTTGATGCTCTTAAATCCGTATTTCCACGGCACTACCAGCCGAATAGGCGCACCATTTTGTTCGGGTAGGGCGACGCCATACATCCCGAAGGTCAACAGAGAAAGCGGATGCTGTGCCTCGTCAAGCCGTAATCCCTCGCGGTAAGGCCACTGCAAAGAGCGATAGGACAGGCCCGGCATCTGCCTCGGGTCCGCAAGTGTGGTGAACTCTACAAATTTTGCAGAGCCTAATGGCTGAACACGTTTCAGTAGTTCGGATAACGAATAGCCGATCCAGGGAATCACCATCGACCAGCCCTCTACACAACGCAGGCGCGTAATCCGCTCCTCCATGGGGGCCAGCCGACGCAGATCATCAATATCGAATTCTCGGGGGCGGGCCACCAGCCCTTCTACCCTTACCTTCCAGGGCGTCGCCTTTAATCGACCAGGGGCCAGCTCTGCAGGATCAGATTTATCCAGGCCATACTCGTAGAAATTGTTATAGGTCGTTGCCTCCTCGAATGGCACCGGACGTTCCATGATCGAGTACCGGCTAGGCTTTCCCGGAAGCGGTGCAAATGCGGACGCTGGGCGAATGGACGAGCCCAGGGAGGGTAACGGCAGGCCGGCAGCAAGGGCTGATCCGGCCATCAATAGCGCGCGACGCCCACGCACCATCGACTCAGGTGATACCTGGGCGGCCAGATGGCTGCCCAGGATCAGGCGTCGCGTATCAGAGCGAGCCATAGGAGTGCAGGCCCGACAGGAACATGTTCACGCCAAGGAATGCGAATCCTGTGATCAACAGTCCAATCAACGACCAGTAGGCGGCGACCTGGCCACGTAGGCCTTTCATCATCCGCAGATGAAGCCAGGCGGCATAATTTAACCAGACGATTAATGCCCAGGTCTCTTTCGGATCCCATTGCCAGTAGGTGCCCCAGGCCTCTGCCGCCCAGAGTGCGCCGAGAATAGTAGCGACAGTGAAAAACGCAAACCCCACCGCGATCGCGCGATACATAACATCGTCGAGCACTTCTAACGCAGGCAGTGCGGCACCTATCCGTCGACGCATCGCAATGATCGCAGCAACAAAAGCCGCAGAAAAACCAAAATACAGCGCCCAATAATCTGGAAGACCCGAGCGCCGAAACACCAGAGGCTCTGCACAGAGCAGCACGCCGAGAATAAATAATGGCGCCAACTTCCAGGTCGATCGGGTATGGGCATTCTCTTTCACAAGGTAGGCAAAGCCCACCATCGCAGCCAACGAAAATGTGCCGTAACCGACGAAATTCGCCGGCACATGGATCTTCATCCACCAGGACTGCAGGGCGGGTACCAAAGGCTGTATTTCATGGCCTGAACGAGCGGCGATGTACCACAAGAGAAATGCGACCGCCGCCGTGATCACCAGGCTGACAAATCCGCCGAGACTCCGGGTTTTATATCGGCCCTCGTAGTAGAGATAGAACATCGCGGTGATCACCGCAAAGAGGATGAACACCTCGTAGAGATTGCTAACGGGAATGTGCCCAACATCGGGACTGATCAGATAAGACTCATACCAGCGCACCAAAAGCCCGATTGACCCCATGACACAGGCCGACCAGGTCAGGAGACTACCCATCCAAAGCGCGGTCTTGCCTTGTGCAAAAAGGCCCGTCCAATACGCGATGGTCGCGAGGGCAAAGAGTGCGCACATCCAGAGAATGGCCGACTGGGACGATAGGAAGTATTTCAACAACAAATGCGTCTCGGCAGTTGCTGCGGATCCGGCATACATTTGAATCGCCATCAATGCCGCGGCTGCGCAGCCGAGCATGAATGGACGCAGGGCGGTCCAGAGATATCCCAGCAGCACCACCGACGGTACACAGCACCACAGAATGACCAGCTCATAGATATCCATATGGGCGGCATAGCGCTGAGTGGCATAACCCGCACCCAAGAGGGCAAGCAGGCCAAACCCGAGATCGGCAAGGCCCCAACGGCGGGTGATTAAATGGTCCTCCGGACCAAGCGTGGTGGTTGCGGTATTCATGTACGACTGTCCCCCTTCGCGGTTAAGACCCCAGCCAGGGCGGAAAATTCCTTCTCAAAATCAACGGTCTGTCGCGGGGTCGACGCAGCGAACCGCAGCTCAACCTGGCCCCCATCGCGTCGCGCCCAGATCCAGGCCCGACGCTCCTGGATATAGAGCATCGCGAAAACACCCAGTGTGAGCAACAGACACCCTATATAGACCGTGGTCTTACCCGGTGATCGGGTCACCTGAAATACGCTGGCCTTGATCTCCTGAAAGTCCTTCACGGTGACCAACAAAGGCGCATCAAAAAGCTGGGCATCGCTGGCCGCATTCAGGGCGAGCTGCGCGAAGCGGACATTTTCTTCCGTACGGGCAACCGGTCCAAGGCCATCCCGCAGTCGGGCCTGCTGCCATAACTCCCAGAAAGATCCGGTGAGCAGTCGCAGCACAATTTCGGCGGCGCGCTCACGCTCCGCCTCCGGCACCGTCTTCTCCAAGAGCTGGCCAAGCTGGTTAATACCGCCCTCGGCAACAGCAGACAGCGCCCGCTCAGCGCTCTCCGCAAGCGTAGAAGAAATGTTCGATGGCGCAGACTGGGTGGCAAAACGCCGGGCCGCGGCGCTCCTAATGCCCGAATCCAGAAGCGCCGCACGGATGCGCATGAACTCATCGAGAGAATCTTTCGCATCGGCTGGGATACGGAGATAGCGGAACTGCTCATCAGGCGAATCACGCACGCCGGCAAGAAATACGCGCGCACCATCGATCTCCACCGGGAGCATATAGCTATGAAACTCCTTGGCCTGGCCACTCTGATCTCGAAGCTTGTAATTGATGGATGGCCCAACATTGCGCAGATTCTTGGACTTCTCCGAATTTAAGGCCGGTGACAGAACGGTGGCCACATGCTTACGAAACGGATCTTCGGCCTCACGCTCATCGGGAGGAACCGCCATATTCTCGACATTAATCGGCTTGAACCCCGTGAGCTCAAGAGAGAGATTGCCCTGAGAATTACGCAGCCCAATGCTCTGGCCTACTGTGAGCTCGATGGGCAGCGTGTTTCGCAATGGGCCGGCCATCGGATAGGCCATCAGCCTGAGCTGTGAGCCCCCATCATCAAAACTGGATTGATAGATAGCGATGCCACGATGAATCAGCGGTTTATTCACTTCGATCGTGGCGGTTTTCTGTTCACCTGTCGCCTTATCTTTGAGCACCACATCACTCGCAAAAAGCTTTGGCATGCCGGTGGGGTAATACTCAATGCGAAATTGTTTGAGCTGAAGTTCAAATGGCAGATCAAGTAAAAGCGTGCCATTGCCCTGTGCCACGACCGCTACGTCGGTCGCGCCGCCCTCTGGCACCAGAGAGTTTGCGCGATAACTCGGCGTGCTTGCCGGCAGCCGCGCTGAGGCTGGCACCTCATTGCCCTGGAACTGGCTCATCTGCAACGGCGCCTTATCTGTCCACCAGGCCTGCAGACGCAGGGGCAATTCACTATCCAATAAGCCGCCGAGTGAAATCACCACTATCGCGAGGTGGGCGGCGATATACCCCAGACGGTTCGAGGTTCCCTTGCGCGCAACCACTAATGGCAAGCGGTCCGAGTCGCCCTGGGTCGGCGTTCGGAGTCGATAGCCCCGTGCCGTGAGTAGCGCTGAGATCCGGGCCAGTCTGTCCTGCACGTCAGACTCCGCCATCGTGACGGAAGTCCGATGCTTGAAAGCTGGGAAGGTCGAATCACGAACCTGATCACGCCAAGAACGGGCATCTTTCAGCATCTTGGGCGTGTTTCGAATCAGGCAGAGACTGGTCGATACCAACATCAGTCCCATGATGACGAGGAACCAGGGCGCGTTATAGACGCGCACTACATCCAGGGCGGAGAAAACCTCCGCCCAAAACGCTCCAAACTGATTAACGTAATTGATCGATGGCGCATTTTGCCCAACGATTGTTCCGATCGCACTGGCGATACACACCACCACCAACGCTGAAATTGCAAACCGCATGGAGCTGAGCAGCTCCACCGCCTCAGCGATAAATACGTTCCCCGTGCGAAGCTCTAAGCCTGTGGTCGAAGGCGCAGAGGACTCAGCGGCTTCCGGCGCCGATGAGGGGCTGGCCATCGGACGTGTCCGGGACTGACTCAGGCCTGCGCTGGACTAGCGCAGAGAGGCCAGATACTCAGAGACCGCAGCGACATCGGCATCCGACATCTTGGCAGCGATTGTCGTCATCTGAGCGCTGTTTTTCCGATGGCCACCGCGGAAAGCGTTCAGCGTGGATTCGGTGTATTCCGGATGTTGACCCGCGAGCCTCGGATACTGTGCTGGAATTCCAGCGCCGTTCGGACCATGGCAGCCCGCACAGGCAGGAAGTCCCTTTTCTGGGGCACCCGATCGATAAATTTTTTCGCCAACAGAGACAAGCTCTTTGCGTTTGGGCGAAGCAGCATTCGGTTTCTGGGCCGCATAAAAAGCGCCCAGGTTGCGCATGTCGTCTTCACTCAGCATGGTGGCAAAGCCGAGCATGATCGCGTTGTTGCGCTCCGGTGCGCTTGCGCCCGGTTTGATTCGGAAATTCGCGAGCTGTTTTTCGATATAAGCGGCGTGCTGTCCTGCGAGGATTGGATTCTGGGGAATCACACTGTTACCGTCTGGCATATGGCATCCCGCGCAGACCGCAGCGGCCGATGCCTTACCCTTCGCGAGGTCCGCAACCTTTTTCGCCGGGGCTGGATCAGCAGCATGGGCGCTTGAAAATACGGGCGCCACAGCTGCGACCACGCAGGCCATCATCACCACTGATGTTGCTCGGGCCACGCCACGCAGGCCAAGGCAATTCCGGTAAACCATGTCAAACTCGCAACGCATAATGACTCCCAACTCGTCTCTTCCTGAATCAGTCGTATTTTAGTCGAGTCCGAACCCCCAATGCCCGAGCCAACCGCCAGCCCTTCTCCGCCACTGAAGGACTGGATACAGAGAATCAGTTTCCTCACCAGCGCTGCTCAGTCCGCTGATCTCCCCCTGATTGGCCCTGGGGAAATTGCCATCGCTGGCCGCTCCAATGCCGGCAAATCCTCGGCACTCAATCTCATCTGTAATCGTCGGCGACTCGCCTTCAGCAGTAAGACCCCGGGCCGGACCCAGCTGATTAACGTCTTCAGCCTGCAGGACCAAGAGCGCGAGGTCGGCCGGCTGATTGACCTTCCAGGCTATGGCTACGCTGCCGTTAGCCATGCCGTCAAAGCCCGCTGGCAACAGGAACTGGCTGGGTTTCTCGGCTCTCGATCCAGTCTGGTTGGAATGATCCTGGTAATGGATATTCGGCATCCCTTTGGCCCGCTAGATCTGCAGATGCTGCAGTGGTTTAGTCGTCGTGGACAGCCCATTCACGTGCTGCTTACCAAGGCGGACAAGCTGACCCGAAATGAACAGGCAAAGGCATTGACGGTGGCGCGCCGCTCCATCTCTGAGCACCAGGACTCCTGGGGGCCGCAGTGCTCGGTTAGTCTTTTTTCGGCTACCCGCCGAATCGGGCGAGACGAGGTGCTCGAAAAAATTGCACAATGGTGGGGGCTTCCGACCGATCCTCTGGCGCCACCGGAGATAAAAAAAAACCCGGCGAATCATTCGCCGGGCGGGAACGCCTAAATGGGTTAGGCACCCGCTCAGGGAGGAGAAGCGGGAGACGACAAGTCGTCTGTGTTCATGATATGTCCAAGACAGAAAATTTTCCAATAATAACCACACGATATAGGTGGAAATGAGCCTAACAGCCCGATATCCGATGATGAGAATGCGCCGAAACCGGCGTGACGCCTGGTCTAGAGCGCTTGTTAGTGAGCACTCAATTTTATCAAATGATCTCATTTATCCGGTCTTCATCACGGAGGGTAGCGGGCATATTGAGCCCGTTGCGTCTATGCCAGGGGTGAATCGCATCAGCGTTGACCAGCTCCTTAAGGTGGCGGAACAGGCAGCCCATCTCGGCATACCGGTGCTGGCCCTATTCCCTGTGATCGACGCCAGCAAAAAAACCCCAGACGGGCGAGAGGCCTGTAACCCCGCTGGGCTCGTCCCACGGGCCGTTGCAGCGCTGAAAAAAAATATTCCGGAAATCGGTGTGATGACCGATGTGGCGCTCGACCCTTACACGAGCCACGGACAAGATGGCCTGATTGACGATCAGGGAAGAATTCTCAACGATGAGACGGTTACTGTCTTAGTCCAACAGGCCCTCACCCAGGCGGGCTGTGGTGTGGACATTGTGGCGCCATCGGATATGCAAGACGGCCGAATCGGTGCGATACGACAGGGACTGGAATCACAACAGCTGATCCACACGCGCATCATGTCGTATGCCGCGAAATATGCGTCTGCGTTTTACGGACCATTCCGAGATGCCGTTGGCAGTGCAGCCCAGCTTGGTCAGTCCGACAAGAAGACCTATCAGATGGATCCTGCCAACTCGAATGAGGCATTGCGTGAAGTCGCGCTTGATATTGAAGAGGGCGCCGACATGGTGATGGTGAAGCCAGGCATGCCTTACCTGGATATCGTCTGGCGAGTCAAAGAGGCTTTCGGGATGCCGACCTTCGCCTATCAGGTCAGTGGCGAATATGCCATGCTCAAGGCTGCTGCTGCCCAGGGATGGCTAGATGAGAAAAAAGTTGTGCTCGAATCCATGATGGCCTTTAAGCGGGCAGGCGCCGACGGCGTGTTGACCTACTTCGCCCCAGACATCGCCCGTTGGATCAAAGAACGCTGATCGCCAAGGTGCGGACACCTGCGATGGCACTCACTAATCGCTTGCCAAAGCCTTATGTAGACGCGCTGCCGTGGCGAGTAATGCCCGCCTCGACTGAATCACCGCCTGGCGGGCGTTAAATTCATCGCGCTGGGCATCGAGCACCTCGAGAAAACTCGTGATACCTGCCTGATAGCGGGCCTGCGCAAGCCGTCTTCGCTGGATCTGGGACTGCTCCAATGCCAGCAAGGCATCTAACTGTTCTGTAATCTGGGACCGCGACACGAGCGCATCTGCTACTTCGCGAAATGCCTGTTGTATCACCCGCTCATATTCAGCAACTGAAATGTTCTTGCGAACCTCTGCCAGATCAAGGGCCGCACGATTACGGCCGCCAGAGAAAATCGGCAGGCTGATACTGGGTGTAAAAGACCACGCACCACTGGCGCTATCAAACAGGCCCGATAGTTCAGGGCTTGCGGTTCCGCCAGTGGCCGTCAGACTGATTCGCGGAAAAAAAGCGGCACGGGCGGCGCCGATATTTGCATTTGCCGCCATCAGCCGGCGCTCCGCAGCCAAGATGTCCGGCCTGCGCGCCAGCAGTTCCGCCGGCAGCCCGGTGGGAACCCGTGGCGTGAACTGCTGATCTGCGAGCAGCCTGCCCTCTGGCCAGTCTCGACGATCCGTTCCTAAGAGAGCGCGCAAAAAATTCTCAGCAAGGCCGCGCTGCCGCTCAAGGGATGCGAGCTCAGCGCGGGCGGCGTCACGGGCGCCCTGCGCTGTAAGCACATCAAGATCACCGGCCAGGCCAACCTCGCGACGCTTGCTCACCAGACCCAGCATCTCGGTGCGACCCTCGAGGGTAAGTCTGGCGAGTGCCGATCTTTCCTCGGCCTCTTTCAACGCGAGGTATGCATCCACGACGTCTGCAACCAGCCCTAATCGAAACGCCCGCTGCGCCTCCTCCGTGGCAAGAAATAGCAATCGGGCAGCCTCACTTAGGCTGGCAACCCGCCCCCAGAAATCGAGCTCGTAGGCCAGTACGCCCACATTGACATCGAAACGGCGGGTCACGGCCTGGGTTCTGAGGGTGACATTTGAAGGCAGACTTAATGCGCTCTGGGACGCATTAATCGCCAGACTGGGCAGCTGATCGGCCCGCTGGATTCCATACAACGCACGCGCCTCCTCTACCCGCGCCACCGCGATTCGCATCTCACGGTTATGCTCAATCGCCGCCTGAATCATTGCCTGCAAGCGGGGATCAGGAAAGAGGTCCTGCCAAGACTGAACAGGCAATTCTGATGTCGACGTTTCGAGGCGCACCGGCCATTCGGCGGGCACCGGGGCCACGGGCCGCTCAGCCTGTGGTGCCATCCATGCACAGCCCGAAACAAAAGCCATCGGCATGAGCGCCCACACCCATTTAGTCATGGCGCACCTCTTTGGATACCAGCGATTTGTCCGGAAATATTTTTCTTACTACGACAAAAAATACCGGCACAAGAATGATCGCGAGAAATGTCGCAGCCAGCATTCCGCCAATGACTCCAGTACCAATTGCATGACGGCTATTGGCACCAGCGCCAGTGGATATCGCCAGCGGCAATACGCCCAGAATAAAGGCAAATGATGTCATCAGGATCGGTCTGAATCGAAGCCGACAGGCTTCCAGTGTTGCATCGATCAAGTCCATGCCGCGCTGCTGCAACTCTCGGGCGTATTCAATGATCAGAATGGCATTCTTGGATGACAGCCCGATAATCGCGATGAGCCCCACTTTGAAATACACATCGTTGGGCAGTCCACGCAGGTTCACGGCCAGCGTAGCGCCAAAAACACCCAATGGCACCACAAGAATCACAGCAAAAGGAATCGACCAGCTTTCATACAGTGCTGCCAACGCAAGGAAAACCACGAGAAGAGAGAGGGCGAAAAGAAATGGCGCCTGACTTCCGGAGAGTTTCTCCTCATATGAAGTGCCCGACCATTCATAGCCGAATCCCGGAGGCAATTTTCCTGCAATCTCTTCCATCGCCTGCATCGCCTCGCCGGTGCTCCGGCCGGGCGCTGGCCCGCCCGCAATCTTCATCGAGGGTAGCCCGTTATAACGATCCAACTTAGGTGCGCCTACTACCCATCGCGGCGTGATCAGCTCAGACAGCATCACCATACCGCCGCTGCGGTTTCTGACCGAAAGGGTAAGCAGCTGCTCAGGCGAAGTCCGCAGCTCGGAGTCGGCCTGCATCAACACGCGAAGAATTCTTCCCTGACGCTCAAAGTCATTGATATAGGCGACTCCAAGTGTGGACTGGAGGGTTTCGTTTAGGTCCGCAATCGAAACACCCAGAGTCTCGGCCTTGCGTCGATTGATATCCAAGAGCAGCTGCGGGCCGGCCTCCTGCCCTTCCGGCCGAACACCGGCGAATACAGGATTACCGCTGGCCATTCCCAGGGCAATGTTGCGCGCCTCCATCAGTCGCTCTCGGCCAACACCCGAACGATCCTGGAGACGGAAGTCGAATCCACCTGTGGCTGCGAGCTCTGGGATGGGCGGCGGATTAATTGCAAAAATCATCGCCTGCTTAATCTGAAAGAAGGCCATATTGGCCCGCCGAATCACGGCAACCGATGACTGATTCGCACCAGGCCGATCCTCCCACTCTTTTAACCGAACAAAGGCCAAGGCCGCATTCTGTCCACGGCCAAAAAAAGAAAAGCCGACTACGCCAATTACCTTCGCCACTTCAGGCTGCTTCAGATAAAACTGCTCCACTTGCTCAAGGACTTCGACAGTCCGCTCCTGCGATGCACCCGGTGGAAGCTGGACTACCGTAATGAAATAGCCCTGATCTTCTTCGGGAAGAAAACTGCCCGGTAGATGCAGAAATAACCAGGCAGTCGCCGCGATGATCACTCCGTAAAGTACGAAATAGCGGCCCGTCTGCTGCAGGGCACGTCCGACCCAGGACCGATAGCCCTCGGTGGTGCGGGCAAACAGCCGATTAAACCAGCCGAAAAATCCCCGAGTGGGCATCAGCTCTTTACCGGAGTGATGTTTCAAAAGACTCGCGCACAGCGCGGGGGTAAGTGTTAAGGCCATCAACGCCGAAAAGAGCATTGTGAGAATCAGGGTGACTGCAAACTGCCGATAGATCACGCCTACGGATCCGCCGAAAAACAGCATCGGGGCAAAGACGGCAGAGAGAACCAAGGTGATGCCAACAATCGCATTAAAAATCTGGTCCATGGCCTTACGGGTGGCCTCTCGGGGGCTTAGGCCTTCGGTGGTCATGATCCGTTCCGCAGCCTCAACGACAACAATTGCATCGTCCACCACGATGCCAATGGCCAGCACCATTGCAAATAGCGTAAGCACGTTAATGGAATAGCCAAACGCAAAAAGACCCGCTAAGGCGCCCGTCAGGGCAACAGGCACGACAATTGCCGGAATCAACGTCGCCCGGAAGTTTTCCAGGAACAGGTACATCACCAGGAACACCAGGATCATCGCCTCGACCAAAGTTTTGAGCACCTCATTGATCGAGATATCGACAAAACGCGAGGTGTCATAAGGCACATCCCAGGAAATTCCTGTCGGGAAATTCGGTGCCATTTCAGTCATTTTGGCACGCACGGCCTTCACTACGTCCAGCGCATTGCCATCAGGCGCCACCCGAATTGCGATTGCAGCGTTTGGCTGTCCATTCAGACGCGCATAGATGTTGTAGTTTTCACTTCCAAGCTCAACGCGTGCCACATCCTTTAGCCGAATCGCAGCCCCATTGGGCAGGGTCCGAATCAGAATGTTGTTGAACTCCTCTGGAATCTGCAGTCGGCTTCGACTCACAATCACCGCATTGAGCTGCTGGCCGGATGCGGCAGGCGCCTGGCCAATTTCACCCGTCGCGAGCTCAACGTTTTGCGCCCGTATCGCGCGGGTGACATCTCCGGGGGAAAGGCTGTACGCATGCAGCTTTTCCGGTGCTAACCAGACCCGCATGGAATATTCGGTGCCGAATAAAATTGCCTCACCGACGCCTTTCACCCGTCGGACAGCATCCAGCACATTGGCGGCTGCAAAACTGCCCAGATCCACCGAACTCCTGCTTTTATCTGGAGAAAACAGGCTGACAAACATGACGTAATTTCGCGACGGCTTGGTCACAGGAACGCCTAGCCTGCGCACATCATCAGGAAGTCGTGCCTCAATTCGCTTGAATCGATTCTGTGCCTCGACAGACGCAATATCGATATTGGTCCCCGGCCGAAAGGTCAGGGTTACGGTGCCGACGCCCTGCTCCGATGCGGACTCCATATAGAGCAGGTTCTCAATGCCGTTCATCTCCTGCTCAATCAGCGCCGTGACAGTATCTTCAACCACCTTCGCCGAGGCACCGGGATAGGTGATGTTGAAAGAAATAGCAGGCGGCGCTACAGCCGGGTATTGCGACAACGGTAGACTGCGCAGGGCAAGCAGACCCGCCAGCACAATGACCAGCGCAATAACCCAGGCAAAAACGGGGCGGTCAATGAAGAATTTCGAGAACATCGCTGGGATCTATTTTTTTTCTGGGCTAGGAGCAGGTGCCGAAGCTTTATCCGCACTCGGCACGACTGGCATTTCTTTGCCGATCGGCGCAGCCTTCTCGCTACCCGCCGTCGGCTTAGAAGATGAATCCGGTGCCGGTGCCTGCTCGGCTGGCGGTTCAGGCTTCGGCAGCGGTTTTCCATCTGGGCCCAGCACTACGGGGCGCACAGTTGTTCCCGGACGTGCACGCTGTAGGCCATTGACTACAACCTGTTCGCCGCCCTTAAGGCCCTCCGCGATTACAAAATTCGGACCACTCATGCCCGCTGTCTTCACAGGGATCGCAACCGCCTTTCCCTGGGCATCGACAACGGTGACGAATTGACCCATCGGGCCTGCCTGTACAGCACGTTGCGGCAGCAGGATAACGTCCTCTGCCACAGCCTCAGGAAAACGAATCCGCACGAATGCTCCGGGGAGCAGTTCACGCTGAGGGTTGGGAAACTCAGCCCGCATTGATACACTGCCAGTCGCCGGATCAACCGCCAGATCTGAAAAAATCAATCGGCCTGGACGGGCGTACACGCTGCCATCTTCCAGAATCAGTTGCACCTTTGCCCGGTCTGCCTCTTTGAGTCGGCCACGCTTGATTGCCTGACGAAGCCGTTGGAGATCTGCACCAGACTGGGTGAAATTCGCAAAAATCGGATCAATCTGTTCAATGACGGTTAGTGGTGTTGCCTCGCCACGGCCAACCAGCGCACCTTCGGTCAGCAGCTCACGTCCGACCCGACCAGAGATCGGCGCCGGAACCGTTGTATTTTCAAGATCAATCTTCGAGCGCATCAGCGCCGCATCTGCCTGCTTAAGTCTGGCCTCCGCAAGATCAAACTCCTGCTGGCTCACCGCCTTGACCTCGAGCAAAGGCCGATAGCGATCCACGAGCAGTTTGGCTGCAAGCTGATCCGCCCTGGCCGATTCAAACGCGGCCTGATAGTTGCGTGGGTCGATGCGAAAAAGCGGGGTGCCCTCTTTTACATCCGACCCTTCCTTAAACAGTCGGCGCTCAATGATGCCCTCCACTCGGGCACGGACCTGTGAAGTCCGCACCGCCTGTAGACGTCCCGGGAGCTCCTGGGTAATCGTGGCCTGGCCTGGCGTGGCAACGACGACCTCGACCTCTGGCGCAGGCAAGCCCGCCGGCGACCCGCCGGCGCCTTTGGCGGGCGCAGCTCCCTTGCTGCCGTCTTGGGTCTGCTGGCCACAAGAGATCAACGCCACAGACAAGATAATTGCAGTGCCAGCCGCCACCCATACGCGCTTCATGCAAGATCCTTTAAAACTAAAAAAACCGGAAAAGAAAACAAACAGGCCCCTTACGGGGCCCGAGTGTTAGTGAAAAAAACACAAGACAATTAAGCCGCCTTCTGCTCCGACTCTGTTGTCTCCGCAGGCTGCGGACGATCCACCAATTCCATCAGGGCCATCGGCGCATTATCGCCTGGCCGAAAACCAAACTTAAGAATGCGACAGTAGCCGCCCGGCCGAGACGCATAACGCGGACCAATCTCTGCGAACAATTTACCCACGATTTCTCGATCGCGCAGACGATCGAATGCCAGGCGACGATTGGCAAGTGTCGGCGATTTGCCCATGGTGATGAGAGGCTCAACCACCTTGCGCAGCTCCTTGGCCTTAGGCAACGTAGTCTTAATGGACTCATGGCGCAACAGGGCATTGGCCATGTTACGCAGCATAGCGAGCCGGTGGCTCGATGTGCGATTCAGTTTGCGTAATCCGAGTCGGTGACGCATGGTGTTTCTCCTTAATTAGCGGTCGAGTCCTGCGGGCGGCCAGTTCTCGAGCTTCATGCCGAGCGTCAGGCCACGTGATGCGAGGACTTCCTTGATTTCATTGAGCGACTTACGGCCGAGATTTGGGGTCTTTAAGAGCTCGTTTTCGGTACGTTGAATAAGGTCGCCGATGTAATAAATGCTCTCTGCCTTCAGGCAGTTAGCCGAGCGCACGGTCAGCTCGAGATCATCAACAGGGCGCAGCAGCATCGGATCGACGCTCACGCCTCGGCCGGCCTCAGCAACCTGTTCACCGCCCTCTAGGGCTGCAAACACCGACAGCTGGTCGACCAGAATTCGTGCGGCACGACGGACCGCATCCTCAGGATTGATGACACCATTGGTCTGCACCTCAATCACCAGACGATCCAGGTCTGTACGCTGCTCAACACGTGCGCTTTCAACGGTGTAGCTCACGCGACGAATTGGCGAAAACGACGCGTCAAGGACAATCCGGCCAATCGCCCGACTGCCTTCATCGGCCATGGTGCGCAGGGTACCCGGCACATAGCCACGGCCCTTTTCGACCCGAACCTGAAGCTCAAGCTTGGTGTTGTCAGACACATGTGCGAGCACATGGTCCGGATTGATAACTTTTACATCATGGGGAAGATCAAAATCAGACGCCTTGACGGTGCCGCCGCCTTGCTTACGCAAGGAGATGAGCACATCATTTCGGCCCTCCAGGTCAAACACCACACCTTTTAAGTTGAGCAGCAGGTCGACGACATCTTCCTGAACGCCCTCAATGGTGGAGTACTCGTGCACAACACCGGCGATCTGAACCTCGGTTGGTGCAAATCCCTCCATTGAGGAGAGCAGCACCCGGCGCAAGGCATTGCCCAGCGTATGACCGAATCCCCGCTCAAACGGCTCCATGACAATCTTGGCGGAATTAACTCCGGTAGGCTCTACTTCAATGATGCGCGGCTTGAGAAATGCTGTTTGCATAAAATTCCTTCGCGATGATTAGCGTGAGTACAACTCAACAATCAAGCTTTCGTTGATGTCCGCAGGAAGATCGGAGCGGTCTGGAAGCTGCTTGAACACGCCCTCCATTTTTTTTGTGTCTACCGATACCCATGACGGAAAGCCATTCTGCTCAGCAAGTTGAATTGCCGAGAGGATCCGTGCCTGTGCCTTGGATTTATCGGTCAGAGAGATCACATCGTTCGGACGGATGTGGGCCGAAGGGATATTCACGCACTTTCCATTCACCAGAATGGCCCGATGGCTCACCAGCTGGCGGGCCTCCGCGCGCGTCGAACCAAAACCCATGCGATAGACGACGTTATCCAGCCGAGACTCGAGCAGCTGCAATAGGCTCTCACCCGTATTGCCCTTGGCCTGGCTAGCGCTGGCGAAATAGCGACGAAACTGGCGCTCCAACATGCCATAGATGCGCTTCACCTTCTGCTTTTCGCGGAGCTGTTTGCCATAGTCGGACAGACGGGCACCAGATGTGCGGCCATGCTGGCCGGGTTTGCTGTCCTGCTTACATTTCGAGTCGAGAGAACGCCGGGCGCTTTTCAGCCCCAGATCGGTGCCTTCCCGACGAGATAATTTACAACGTGGTCCAGAGTAACGTGCCACTTCGATTCCTTTTCGAAAAACGCCGCAAGAAATTCATCTTGCCGCGAGATGTCAGGACGATTCCCGACGGTGGTCTTTCAACACATCCCGAGCGTCAAAGACGCCGGGGTCTTTTAGTACATCAAACTTGTCTGGCTGGATCAGATCCGGCGACGCTTTGGGGGCCTGCAGCCATTGTGTGGCACGGGGGTGATGTCAGAGATCTGCGTCACCTTCATGCCCAACGCATTCAAGGCGCGGACAGTGGACTCGCGTCCGGGTCCGGGGCCAGTGATACGAACCTCGACGTTTTTCACTCCGCACTCCATGGCCACACGGCCAGCCGCCTCAGCAGCAACCTGGGCCGCAAAGGGTGTGCTCTTGCGAGATCCCTTGAAACCAGCGCCACCGCTCGAGGCCCAAGACAAGGCATTGCCCTGACGATCGGTGATCGTAATGATGGTGTTGTTGAAGGACGCATGAATGTGGGCCACTGCGTCCGTCACATTCTTACGAACTTTTTTACGGGTGCGCTGTGATGCGCCGGTCGTGCCTGCTTTTGCCATATCTTGCCTCTCGCTTTATTTCTTCAGAGCCGCAGCAGCCTTTTTCGGGCCCTTACGGGTTCGCGCATTGGTCCGGGTACGCTGACCGCGAACCGGCAGGCCACGACGATGGCGTAGGCCCCGGTAGCAGCCCAGGTCCATCAGGCGCTTGATGCTCATGGAGACCTCACGGCGCAGATCACCCTCGGTGGTGAGCTTGCCTACCTCGGCACGCAGGCGCTCGAGTTCGTCATCGGTGAGGTCTTTGACCTTCTTGGAATACGCAACGCCCGCAGCGTCACAGATATCGCGGGCGCGCGGCCGTCCGATGCCGTAGATGGCGGTCAGGCCAATCTCAGCATGCTGATGGTTGGGGATGTTAATGCCGGCAATACGTGCCATGGTGTGCTCCTGATTTCCCTATAAGTTAGCCCTGGCGCTGCTTGTGACGCGGATCGGTACAGATCACACGCACGACGCCGTGGCGACGAATAATCTTGCAGTTACGGCAGATACGCCGAACAGATGCCAACACTTTCATAGTTCTGTCCTCTTTCCTTACTTGGCACGAAACACAATACGTGCACGGGTTAAATCATAGGGCGTCATTTCGACCGTAACCTTATCTCCCGGCAGGATCCGGATGTAGTGCATCCGCATACGGCCCGAGATATGGCCCAAAACAACGTGACCGTTTTCCAGTTTCACGCGAAAGGTGGCGTTTGGCAGGTTTTCAACCACCTCACCCTGCATCTGGATAGCATCATCCTTCGCCATTAACGTGCGAACCCTCCACCTTTAAAATGCGATTTCTTCAGCAGGCTTTCGTACTGCTGGGACATCATGTAGGCCTGAACCTGCGACATAAAGTCCATGGTGACCACCACAATAATCAGCAGCGAAGTGCCGCCAAAATAAAACGGAACATTCCACTTCAGCACTAAAAACTCGGGGAGCAGACACACCAGGGTGATGTAGAACGCCCCGACCAGGGTCAGCCGCATGAGAATCTTGTCGATGAACTTCGCGGTCTGGTCGCCCGGACGAATGCCAGGAATGAGGGCGCCTGACTTTTTCAGGTTATCCGCGGTCTCCTTGCTGTTAAACACCAGGGCCGTGTAGAAAAAACAGAAAAAGATGATTGCTGCCGCGTACAAGGCGATGTACAGAGGCTGCCCGGGAGACAGCGAGGCTGCAATATCCGACAGCCAGCGCGCACCGTCCTCGCCTGAACTGAACCAGGAAGACAGCGTGGCAGGAAACAGAATAATACTGGAGGCAAAAATCGGCGGGATCACCCCGGACATATTCAACTTGAGCGGCAGATGGGAGGTCTGACCAGCGTAGACCTTGTTACCTACCTGACGCTTGGCGTAATTGACAAGAATTTTCCGCTGGCCGCGCTCAACAAAACAGACAAATGCTGTGACAAGCACCACCAAAAACACAATGATGAGCAGCGCGATCGCGCTCATTGATCCCGTGCGCACCAGCTCAAACAGGCCCCCAAGGGCGCTGGGAAGTCCGGCCGCAATGCCTGCAAAAATAATGATCGAGATTCCGTTACCGAGTCCGCGTTCGGTGATCTGCTCTCCCAGCCACATCAGAAACATGGTGCCAGTCACCAGAGAGACGACGGTCACAAACCGAAACATCAGGCCGGGATCAATGACCAGGCCGGGCTGAGACTCGAGGGCAACGGAAATACCAATCGCCTGAAAGATGGCCAGACCGACCGTGGCGTAACGCGTGTACTGCGTGATCTTGCGGCGGCCAGCCTCGCCTTCTTTTTTCAAGGCCTCGAGCTGGGGCGATACCACCGTCATCAGCTGCATGATGATGGAGGCAGATATGTAGGGCATGATGCCCAGCGCGAATACCGTGAAGCGGGAAAGCGCACCACCGGAAAACATATTAAAGAGACCCAGAATCCCGCCGGCCTGCGATTTAAAGAGCTGGGCAAGCTGGTCAGGGTCAATACCCGGCACCGGGATGTGCGCGCCAATGCGGTAGACCACGAGCGCCAGGAGCAAAAAGACGAGCCGGTGCCGAAGATCGGCAAAACGGTCTGTCTTCAATGCGTTTGCGTTGGCCATGGTCTAAGGAGCGCTGCTGGGGTGCCGAGAAATTAAGATTTCTTGGGCAGTTTCTTCACGACTTCGGGAACCACCAAGGCCTCGACCGAACCGCCGGCAGCCTCGATAGCTGCTTTCGCGCCAGCCGTCACGCCCAGCCCACGCAGGTTCACCTTGCGTGATAGTTCACCCGATTTGATGACTTTTGCAGAGCGTGTGAGCTCGGCAACGATGCCGGCCTGTTTTAATGCCAGCAGATCGATATCATCAATCGGCAGACGCTGCAGATCAGACAGACGAACCTCTGCGTTAAAGCGGGCAAACGGCGCCTTGAATCCACGCTTAGGCAGACGACGATGCAGCGGCATCTGACCGCCTTCGAAACCGACCTTGTGGAATCCACCCGAACGGGACTTCTGTCCTTTATGGCCGCGGCCTGCGGTCTTGCCCAGGCCCGAACCGATCCCTCGGCCGACGCGACGCTTGGGATGCTTAGATCCTTCGGCCGGCGCGATGGTGTTCAGGCGCATTGAGTTTTTGTTTTCTTCAGTCATGGTGTTACTCCACCTTCACGAGGTAAGAGACCTTGTTGATCATGCCGCGTACCGCCGGTGTGTCCTCTAGGGTGCGCGACTGATGAAGTTTTTTCAGTCCGAGGCCGAGCACGGTGGCACGGTGCGATTCACGCGTGCCAATCGGGCTTTTAACCAGGGTGACCTTGAGTGTCTTTTTTTCCATGGAGTCGCTCCGATCAGTTCAGGATCTGCTCCACGGAGAGGCCACGCTTGTTGGCCACCTCAGCGGGCGTCTGCATATGGCGCAATCCGTTTAACGTCGCACGCACCATGTTGTAGGGATTGGTAGAGCCCAGGCTCTTGGCCACCACATCGGTAATGCCAAGCACCTCGAAAATCGCGCGCATCGGTCCACCTGCAATGATCCCTGTTCCCTTTTGGGCGGGAGAGATCAGAACGGTAGAGGCGCCGTGCTTGCCCACCACACTGTGATGAAAGGTGCCGCCTTTGAGCGGAACCTTCATCATTTTGCGTCGGGCCTCATCCATCGCCTTTTGCACGGCAACGGGCACCTCGCGGGATTTACCCTTGCCCATACCAATGCGGCCATCGCCATCACCAACTACGGTGAGGGCGGCGAATCCCAGAATGCGGCCACCCTTCACAACCTTGGTGACGCGATTCACCGAAATCATCTTTTCACGTAATCCGTCGTCGCGGTCTTCCGTGGTCACTTTTGCTTGCATCTTTGCCATTTAAAAGCTCCGTGTTCTCTTCGCAGCGATCAGAACTGCAGCCCGCCCTCGCGGGCCGCTTCTGCCAGGGCCTTCACCCTGCCGTGATATTTAAAACCCGAGCGGTCGAACGCAACGCTGGTGATCCCCGCTGCCTTCGCCTTCTCTGCAACCCGCTTGCCCACTGCAGCAGCAGCTGCGATGTTGCTGCCCTTACCGGTAAGCGATTTACGAAGCTCAGGCTCAAGGCTCGAGGCTGATACCAGAATCTTCGAACCAGATGGGTCGATGATGCTGGCATAAATGTGTGTGTTCGTTCGGTGCACGGCCAGACGGTTGACGCGCAATTGCGCAATCTTGAGTCGGGTCTGGCGGGCCCTGCGAAGCCTGCTTTGTTTCTTGTCCATGATCGGTTTCCTGATCTGCTCTGATCTATCCGGTTATTTCTTCTTGGTCTCTTTGATGGTCACGACCTCGTCGGCATATCGAACACCTTTGCCTTTGTAGGGCTCGGGAGGACGATAGGCACGCACCTCAGCGGCGACCTGGCCGACCTGCTGACGGTCAATGCCTTTGATCAAGATATCGGTCTGCGTCGGCGTTTCCGCCTTGATGCCTTTCGGCATCTTGTGCACGACCGGATGGGAGAAACCAAGCGACAGGTTAAGGGCGTCGCCCTGGGCCTGGGCACGGTAGCCCACGCCCACCAGGGTCAGCTTGCGCTCGAATCCTTTGGAGACACCCTGGACCATATTGGCAACCAGCGCACGGATCGTGCCGCTCATTGCCTTAGCGTGACGCGAACTGTCTGCGGCAGCGAAGGTGAGCTGGTTGTTCTCCAGCTTGATTGCAACATCGCCCTTGAGCGCCTGTGTAAGCGAGCCCAGCGGACCCTTGACGGTGATCGCGCCTGCGGAGATGGTCGCCTCGGTACCTGAGGGCAGTGCGACGGGATATTTGGCAATACGTGACATGTTGGCCTTCCTCCCTTACGCAACGATGCCGATGACTTCACCGCCCACGCCGGTTGCCCGAGCCTTGCGGTCGGTCATCAGGCCCTTGGGCGTGGAGACAATCGCAACGCCGAGGCCATTCATCACCGTCGGCAGTTGATGGCGGTTCTTGTAGATCCGCAGTCCAGGACGGCTAACGCGTTCGATGCGCTCAATCACGGGCCGGCCAGCGTGGTACTTCAGGCCGATTTCCAGATCGGCCTTCGCGCCAGACTGATTGACGTTGAAATTCTCGATGTAGCCTTCGTCTTTCAGTAACGAGGCGATCGCGATTTTGAGTTTTGACGCCGGCATTGCAACAGAGGGTTTTTCCACCCGCTGCGCATTGCGAATACGCGTGAACATATCGGCGATGGGATCACTCATGCTCATATCTTGATTCCCTTCTTACCAGCTGGCCTTGGTGAGGCCAGGCACCTCGCCACGGAACGCGATCTCACGGATCTTGGCCCGGGCAAGCCCAAACATGCGGAACGTGCCGCGCGGACGGCCCGTTAGCTCACAACGATTACGCAGACGGGTCGGGTTAGCGTTGCGGGGAAGCTTTTGCAACGCCAGGCGCGCCTCGTAGCGCTCTTCTTCAGATTTGGACTGGTCCGCAATAACAGCCCGCAGCGACGCGCGCTTGGCTGCATATTTCTTAACCAGCATCTCGCGCTTTTTCTCGCGATTGATGAGTGACAACTTTGCCATGAGATTCCTCAGTGGTCCGTAAATTAGTTTCTGAATGGGAAGCGGAAGGCAGTCAACAGCGCCTTCGCTTCTTCGTCGGTCTTGGCCGTGGTGGTGATGCTGATGTTCAGTCCACGCAGGGTATCGATCTTGTCGTACTCGATCTCGGGAAAGATGATCTGTTCTTTCACGCCAATGTTGTAATTGCCCCGCCCATCAAATGCCTTGCCGGAGATGCCGCGGAAATCGCGGACACGCGGCAGTGCAATCGTGATGAAGCGATCCAAGAATTCGTACATGCGGGCGCCACGCAACGTGACCATGCAGCCGATGGGATAGCCCTCGCGAATCTTGAAGCCTGCAATCGCCTTGCGGGCCTTGGTCACCACAGGCTTTTGGCCTGCGATTTTGGTCATATCGCCCACCGCATGCTCGACAATCTTTTTGTCAGCAACGGCCTCTGAAAGGCCCATGTTCAGGGTGATTTTTGTCAGACGGGGGACTTCCATGACGCTCTTGTAGCCAAACTTCGCCTTGAGCTCAGGAACAATCTTCTCCCGGTAATGTGCATGCAAACGTGCCATGGTGGTTCCTTTGCGTTATGCCACGTTGGGATTAGGAACGGGCTGTCCGTTGGACCTGAAGATGCGAACTTTTTTCTCGCCCTCAGTCTTTGTTCCAACGCGATCGGCCTTCTGGGTGGCTGCGTTAAAAATCGCCACATTCGACTGATTGATCGGCATGGCCTTGGACTCAATGCCGCCCGTCGTATTTTTCATCGGATTGGGGCGGACATGTTTCTTTACCATGTTCACACCCTCGACCAGCAGATGCTCAGGTCCAACGCGCCGCGTCACGATGCCGCGCTTGCCCTTGTCTTTACCAGTGATGACGATGACCTCGTCGCCTTTTCGAATTTTGTCCATATCAGATCACCTCAGGCGCCAGAGACACGATCTTCATGAAGCGCTCAGTGCGCAGCTCACGGGTGACAGGCCCAAAAATTCGAGTTCCGATTGGCTCAAGCTTGGCATTAAGCAGCACGGCCGCGTTGCCATCGAACTTGATCAATGAACCGTCTGGACGTCGCACGCCCTTGGCTGTGCGGACCACCACGGCGTTGTAGATCTCGCCTTTTTTGACCCGGCCACGCGGGGCCGCATCTTTGATACTCACCTTGATGACATCCCCAACGCCGGCATAGCGACGCTTGGATCCACCAAGGACCTTGATACACATGACTGAACGCGCGCCTGTGTTATCGGCGACGTCCAGACGCGATTGCATCTGAATCATGATTGTCTCTTCCCAACTTAATCGTCACACTGCTCAACTGCTGAGCGACCGACGATCAGTCTTGGTCCCGTTATCGGGTTGATCACACACACAAGGCCGTTGCACACCTTCCGAGCGCCAGCCCCACCTCTACTGCATTTGTACTGCGGTACTGCGAAAAGCCTTCTATTCTAACGGGAAAGCCTTATTTTCCACAAGGCCGCCCGCCCAGCCCGCTCAGATAATGACGGCCTCGGAAATACGGCGGGTCACCGCCCAGGACTTCGTCTTCGAAATGGGTCGTGTCTCAGCAATTTCGACAACGTCACCCACCTTTAGGCCGCCCTCGGCCGTATGGGCGTGGTACTTCTGGGACTTGGCTACAAACTTGCCGTACAGCGGATGCTGCTCCCGACGCTCCACCAGCACGGTAACGGTCTTGTTCATCTTGTCGCTCACCACACGGCCCACCAGGGTCCGCTTGGGTACTGATTTCTCGTTCGCGGCGTTCATGCGGCCTTCCTTTCACGGATCAGGGTCTTCACCCGGGCAATGTCCCGACGGACTGCGGTCAGCTGGGCGGTGTTCGCCAGCTGCTGGGTGGCGTGCTGCATCCGCAGGTTAAAGTGCGCCCGCAGCAGCTCCTCGAGCTCCTTCGCCAGGGCGGCATCGTCCTTGGATCGTAATTCAGATACGTTCATCTTTTCTCTCCAGCGTCTTTCAGATCAGCGACCCGGCTGACGCGTCACGAAGGTGGTGGCCAAAGGCAGCTTGGCAGCGGCTAGCCGAAACGCCTCGCGGGCCAACGCCTCATCGACACCATCCATTTCATAGAGCACCTTGCCTGGCTGAATTTCAGCCACGTAGTACTCCGGATTGCCCTTACCGTTGCCCATCCGGACCTCGGCAGGTTTCTGGGAAATCGGCTTGTCCGGAAAAATCCGGATCCAGATCCGACCGCCGCGTTTGATATGGCGGGTCATTGCCCGACGGGCAGCCTCGATCTGGCGGGCGGTGATACGACCGCGCGCAGTAGCCTTCAGACCGTACTCACCAAAGGACACGGCAGCGCCCCGGGTGGCGAGGCCTGTGTTGCGGCCTTTTTGCTCTTTACGATATTTGCGACGTGCAGGTTGCAGCATGGTTGTGCCTCGGGATTAGGATGCGGGCTTCTCGGCCGCAGGGGCCGGGGCCTTACGAACCCGTTTGACGGGAGGTTTCTTGACCTCTGCCGCGGGTGCTGCAGATGCAGGTGCATCCGCGTCCTTTGCGGTGGTCTCTTTGGTTTTCTTAACAGGCGCACGGCGGGGCTTGCGTTCCTCGCGCGGCTCCTTGATCTCTGGCTCAGCCACAACTGGGGCATCAGAGCGGCCCAAGGTATCCCCCTTGTAGACCCACACCTTGATGCCGATTACGCCATAGGTGGTCTTCGCCTCGGAGGTTGCATAGTCAATGTCCGCACGCAGGGTATGGAGCGGCACGCGGCCTTCGCGGTACCACTCAGTACGGGCAATTTCGATGCCGTTTAGGCGGCCGGAGCTCATGATCTTGATGCCCTGGGCGCCCAGCCGCATCGCATTTTGCATGGCGCGCTTCATGGCGCGACGGAACATGATTCGTTTTTCCAGCTGCTGGGCAATGCCATCGGCGATCAGCTGAGCATCGATCTCCGGTTTACGAATTTCCTCGATGTTGACGTGCACAGGTACGCCCATCATGCCGGCGAGCTGAGACTTCAGATTCTCGATGTCCTCGCCTTTCTTTCCAATCACTACCCCTGGACGGGCGCTGTAAATTGTAATCCGCGCATTCTTGGCGGGGCGCTCAATCAAGACCCGTCCCACGGCGGCAGACCGGAGGCGGCCACGCAAAAATTCGCGGACTTTGATGTCTTCATTAAGCATGCGACCAAAGTCGCGGTGGTTGGCAAACCAGCGGGAGGCCCAATTGCGGGAGACCGCAAGCCGAAAGCCGGTGGGATGAATTTTCTGACCCATAGTATTCCTTGTGTTCTGTCGCGCGGTCGAATTAATTTCCTACAACGATGGAGATGTGGCAGCTCGGCTTCTCAATCCGAACACCACGGCCCTTCGCGCGCGCATCGAAACGGCGCAGTTTTGTGCCCTGCTCTACCGTGATGGTTTTAACCTTGAGCTCGTCAATGTCTGCACCATCATTGTGCTCGGCATTAGCAATTGCCGACTCCAGCACTTTCTTGACAATGACCGCAGCCTTCTTCGGCGTAAAGGTCAGGGTGTTCAGTGCCTGCTCAACAGGCTTTCCCCGGATCATGTCCGCCACCAATCTGCCTTTCTGGGCGGAGAGGCGAACACCTCGGAGAACTGCACGGGTTTCAGTTGCCATAGTGTTTATCCTTTACTTCTTCACGGCCTTTTTGTCGGCCGCATGTCCCTTGAAGGTGCGGGTGAGGGCAAACTCGCCCAGCTTATGTCCGACCATGTTGTCTGTGACGTAGACCGGCACATGCTGCTTTCCGTTGTGCACGGCGATCGTCAGGCCCACAAACTCAGGAAGAATTGTGGAGCGGCGGGACCAGGTTTTAATCGGACGTTTGTCGCTCGTCGACACTGACTTCTCTACTTTTTTCAGCAGATGGTCATCGACAAACGGGCCTTTTTTAGTGGAACGAGACATAGCAGTTACCCTTTTCTACCGCTTATTTGCGCTTGTGACGGCTGGTCACGATCATGGAGGTCGTGCGCTTGTTGCGACGTGTCTTAAAGCCCTTGGTTGGCGTACCCCAGGGGCTCACCGGCACACGGGCCTCGCCTGTACGGCCCTCACCACCTCCATGCGGATGGTCGATCGGGTTCATCGCCACACCACGGACGGTCGGACGAATTCCACGCCAACGAATGGCGCCGGCTTTGCCGAACTGACGCAGGTTGTGCTCTTCATTACCGACCTCGCCAATGGTGGCGCGGCACTCAATGTGCACACGGCGAATCTCACCGGAGCGCAGACGGACCTGGGCATATGACCCTTCGCGGGCCAAGAGCTGGGCGGAGCCGCCTGCCGAGCGTGCGAGTTGGGCACCCTTACCCGGCATCATCTCAATGCAATGAATCGTGGAGCCCACCGGGATGTTTCGAAGGGGAAGTGCATTTCCGGGGCGGATCGGCGCTTCAGCACCGCTCATCAGGCTCTGGCCCACCACGATGCCTTTCGGCGCGATGATGTAGCGACGCTCACCATCTGCATAGCAAAGCAACGCAATGTGTGCACTACGATTGGGATCGTATTCAATCCGCTCCACCTTGGCTGCGATACCGTCTTTGTTACGACGGAAATCGATAATCCGGTAATGCTGCTTGTGGCCGCCACCGCGATGACGATTGGTGATATGGCCGTTGTTATTACGGCCGGCAGTCTTGCTCTGTGCCTCGACCAGGGCCTGATGCGGACGGCCCTTATACAGATTCGGGCTGACCACGCGCACGACGGCACGACGGCCGGGCGAAGTCGGTTTAAGTTTGACGACGGGCATGATTAGGCAGCCTCCCCACCAAAGTTGATTTCCTGGCCGGGTGCAAGTGAGACATAGGCCTTGCGGACATTACGCCGACGGCCTTCGGTACGGCCGAAACGCTTGGCTTTGCCTTTTGCGTTCAACACCGACACGGATTTAACCTGGACCTTAAACATCATTTCAACGGCCGCCTTAATCTCGGGCTTGGTCGCATCCTGAAGCACACGGAAGGCCACCTGATTGTGCCGCTCACCCATGGCAGTGCTCTTTTCAGAAACGATCGGTGCAAGCAGCACCTTCATGAGACGCTCTTGATTCATGACAGCATCTCCTCTACTTTGGCCAGCGCGCCGCGCGTCAATAACACACGATCGAAATACACCAGTGAAACCGGATCTGCATACTCCGGCTCGACAATCGCAATGCTTTGCAGGTTGCGCGAGGCGAGATGAAGTTTCTCGTCAAACGAATCGGTAATCAGAAGCACAGACTCCAGGCCCATCTGCTTAAGTTTTGAGGCCACCAGTTTGGTCTTGGGGGCTTCCACTTCGAATTTCTCCACAATCGCCAGACGGCCCTCACGGGCAAGCTGGGACAGGATCGAACGCACGCCTGCGCGATACATCTTCTTGTTGACCTTGTGGGAATAGTTTTGATCAGGCGAGTTCGGGAAGATCTTGCCACCACCGCGCCACAGCGGACTGGAGGCACGGCCAGCACGGGCACGGCCTGTACCTTTTTGGCGCCAGGGTTTTTTGGTGGACTTATTGATCTCGGAGCGATCTTTCTGCTTGCTGTTCGCGCTTCGGGCGTTCGCCTGATAGGCGACCACCACTTGGTGAATCAGAGGCTCGTTGAAATCGCGGTTAAAAATCGTATCGTTGGCTTGAACGCTGCCGGAGGCTTGACCAGCTTCATTGAGAAGTTTGAGTTCCATGTGCGCGCCCCTTAACCCTGCTTCGCCGATTTCATCGGGGAACGCACTGCGGGACGAATCACCACATTGCCACCCTTCGATCCGGGCACAGCGCCTTTGACCAGAAGCAGTGAACGCTCGGCGTCCACACGAGCAATCTCCAGATTCTGGGCGGTGCGATTGAGCACGCCATCGTGTCCCGACATCCGCTTACCCGGAAAAACACGGCCCGGATCCTGCGCCATACCGATGGAGCCAGGAACATTGTGCGAGCGTGAGTTACCGTGGGAGGCACGGTTGGACGAAAAGTTATGACGTTTGATCGTGCCAGTAAAGCCTTTACCCTGGGTCACGCCCGAGACGTCAACTTTCTGGCCGACTTCGAAGATGGCCGCATTGACCACCTCGCCGGGTTTGAGCGCGGCAAGCTGGTCCTGTCCGACCGGAAATTCTTTTAACACCGAGGCACCCTGTGCACCGGCTTTAGCCAGATGGCCCGCCAGCGGTTTGGTCACACGGCCGGCACGCTTGGTGCCGAATGCGATTTGAACGGCGCAATAGCCGTCCGTATCAGCAGATTTAATTTGGGCCACGCGGTTGTTCGACACGTCAATTACGGTTACGGGCACAGTCTCGCCCTCTTCCGTAAAAATACGGGTCATCCCAACCTTGCGACCGAGCAGTCCAAGGCTCATGTTTTCTCCGTTCCCGACTTCGATTGGCCGGGGCTAATGCACACACTTTCCCGAATTCGGGAAAGCCTTAAATTTTAACGCGCTTTGCCTAGATCCCGCAAGCGAGACTGCTGCGGATTCCAGGCTAAAACCGGTCGCGAGATCGTCTAGACCCCACGCAAGCGGTTTACATAATATTTACTGCAGCTTGATCTCGACGTCTACGCCAGCGGGCAGATCGAGCTTCATCAGGGCGTCAACCGTCTTATCGGTCGGGTCCACGATGTCCATCAGGCGCTGATGGGTCCGCAGCTCGAGCTGGTCGCGGGAGGTTTTGTTGACGTGCGGGCTACGCAGCAGATCGAAGCGACGAATATTCGTCGGCAGCGGAACCGGGCCACGAACCACAGCGCCGGTGCGCTTGGCCGTATCCACGATTTCTAGGGCGGACTGATCGATCAGTTTGTAGTCAAAGGCCTTAAGCCGGATACGAATCTTTTGCTGCATAGTGAACAACTCCAAAGAACGAATAAAGAACGACGGGAGGGATTCAGCCTGGTGCGGAATCTGACGGGCTCCCTCAAGGACCCGCCAGAACCAGGGAACAGCATTTACTCAATAATTTTTGCGACGACGCCGGCGCCGACGGTACGGCCACCCTCACGAATCGCAAACCGCAAGCCCTGCTCCATCGCGATCGGGGCAATCAACGCCACCTTGATCTTCACGTTATCGCCA
>Ga0255182_1000187_pt1 | contig 51589 bp, 49 predicted proteins | sample Atl_UVDOM_RepA_8_FD_188420 | JGI IMG/M metagenome (GOLD analysis project Ga0255182, IMG submission 188420) | Freshwater microbial communities from Altamaha River, Georgia, United States - Atl_UVDOM_RepA_8d | ecosystem: Environmental > Aquatic > Freshwater > River | place: USA: Georgia...
ATGTTGACCGTGCCTGCGGCCTCGGTGGGGCTGAGCAGGTTGTCGGCGGTGACCGGGTCCAGGTGCAGCGCGGTCTGGGTCGGGGTGTTGCCCGCTTCCAGCGTGTAGTCCTGCGCCGCAGTCGCCACCTCGCCGTCCTTGCCCAGGATGCGCGCTTCGATCTTCGTGTCCGGGTCGGCCTTGAGGTCGGCCATGCCCACGGGCACGCTGAAGCTGCCATCGCCGGCCACGGCGGTGTTGTAGATCTTGCCGTTGACCGTGAGCTCGACGACATCACCTTCGGCAAAGGTGCCCGTCACCTTGCCCTTGACGGTGTAGGTGGCCGCGCCCTGTTCGGCCAGGGTCAGGATGTTGTCGGGCGTGACCGGCTCCAGGCTCAGCGCGATCTTGCGCGCGCTGGTGTCGGTGCCCTCAGGCGCAGCGGTGCTGCCATCGGCCGCCAGCGCCACCGCGCCGGCGCCGGCCAGGCCCAGCGCCGCCAGCAGCGGGTTGAAGGCCAGCACGCCCAGCGCAGCGCCGGTGCCCGAGACTTCAGCGCCGCCGAGCGCCACGTTGGTGGCCTGGGCTCCGTCGAGCAGATCGCCAATGAGGCCTTCGCTGCGCGGGTCTTCCGGGATGTATTCGTAGAAACTGCCGTTTTCGGCCTGGCCCACGATGGCGTTGTAACCCTCGGGCAACACCTCGTAGTAGTCCTCGATGATCAGATCGGGTTCGTTGCCGCCTTCAAACGTGAGCAGCAGGTCCTTGCCCTTGCGGCGCACCTTGACGTGGTCAGGGGCCACGGGTTTTTGTGCATCGAGCCCCGGCTCCTGCAGCTGCAGCTTCATGCCCGCACGCGCCTTGATGCGGACCGCCTGGCCCTTGTCGCCAGCGCGCTGCGCCAGCGTGAAGACCTGGTCGTCAGCCGCCTTGCCGGTGCTCAAAATGACTTTGTATTGCTTGTTCATGTCAGTGACCCTGATGCTTTGAATGTCTGCCATGGCCTGTGGGGCTGATCTCAGCCCCGGACCGTCAATGGGGGATGTCTGTTGTGGGGGTGATCAGCGGGGGGGCTGATCAGCGGGGGGCGTTGAGCGGGACGGCGCCTTCGCGCGCGAGTCCTGTCGCTTCGATGCTGACGCGACGGTTGGGCGCGTGGCAGCGGATGGCCGTCTCGCTGGTCTGCATCGGGCACCCCTGGACCAGGGGCTCGCGTGCACCCACACCACGCACCTCGACGAGGGTCTGGCGACCCATCGCCCCTTGCAACATGCGCTGCACGGTCTGCGCACGCGCCAGGGCCAGCTGCTCGTTGGCCTGGGCCGAGCCCAGCGGGTCGGCATGGCCGACCACGTGGATGCGATCGACCTGTTCAAACTCCTCACGCAGTCGAGCGATCAGATGCTGTATTTGCAGGCGCCCCATGCCCGTGAGCGCGCCTTCGTCGGCACGGCCAAAGGCAAAGGTGCTGTCAGCGAGCAACACCAGCTGCCTTTGCTGCACGCTGCCGGGCTTGAGCGGCGCCGGGGCCATGACCTGACACACCTGGGCCAGGCGTGAGATCGTGTGCACCTGCTCGCGCGAGCCCTGCAGCTCCAGCTGTGCCTGCTCGGGCGGCACCGGCTGCAGCTGCCCGGCCTGCACCTTCACATAGTTCATCGCCCCGGGTTGCAATTGCATGGCCAGCTCCTGCTGCTGGCCATCTCGCCCACCATCGGCCACACGCACCCGACGCAGCCCCAGCCGCACGGGCCCGGGCGCCACACAGGCGTCGCTGTGCGCCGCCTCCACCAGCGAGGCGTGGTAACGCCCATTGACCAGGACGGTGAGCGCATCGTTGCCCTGGCCTGCAGGCCCCGGGCGGTAGATTACCAGCCGGCTTTGCGTGCTCGCCACCGCCCCCGGTTGCGCAAAACCGGCGCCCAGCACCTCAATGCGAACATTGGCCCCTTCGGCCCGGCCTTGCAGGTAGCGCTCTGGCCCACCCGTCTGCGCCTGCGCGTGCGCCAGCGCCCAACCCAGCAAGCCCACACACAGACGGCGGAAAAAAGATGTTTTTGTTTTAATAAATTTCAAGATTTCTGCTCCGTACAGATCTCGATACCGCCAAACAACCCGCAAAAGTCATAAAGGCGTCGAATTTGATTTGGAGCAAAGTTTCTTGGATTAAATGCCTAATTAAATACGCCATATGGCGTATGAGGATGACAATTGTTAATTTGTGATCACTATAGAAGTATTTTTTAATTCAGTTGAATACTGACAATGAATCTTTTCTGCAGTGCTTGTCGCATCCGACTGTCGCGAAAAATCAACCCTTCGCGCGCGGGGGCGCGCTCCCACATGGCAAACCCTTCGCGCGTGGGGCGCGCTCCTACGCGCGCGGCATGCAGTCGATGAAACTCTGGCGCTGCATCAGCTTGTCAAAGAGCTTGTGCAGGTTGGGATACGGCGTGCGCCAGTCGATCTGGGCGAAACGGAAGTCCAGGTAGCCCAGGGCGCAGCCGACTGCGATGTCGGCCAGCGTCATGGGCACGCCGGTGCAATGGAGCTTGTCACCCAGACCACGGCTCATGGCCGCCAGGCTGTGGTCAATCTTGGCCAGCTGGCGGTCGATCCAGGCCTGGCTGCGCTGGACCTCGGTGCGACCGGTCCAGATGGACTCCATGCGGGCCAGAATCGCCGCGTCAAGCACGCCATCGGCCAGCGCTTCCCAGGTCTTGATCTCGGCGCGCTCGCGGCCGGTGCCCGAGATCAGCTTGCCAACCGGCGAGAGGGTGTCCAGGTATTCCACAATCACCCGCGAATCGAACACGGCCTCGTGACCCTCCATGATCAGGCACGGCACCTTGCCCAGGGGGTTGGACTCATGGATGCGCGTGTCGGCGGCCCAGACATCTTCGGTCACGAACTGGTAGTCGAGCTTTTTCTCGGCCAGCACGATACGAACCTTGCAGACATAGGGACTGGTCAGGGAGCCGATGAGTTTCATTGTGAATTGCAAAACTGATAGGGTGGCCGATTCTATCGGTGCCGGCAATATCCCTGTGCGCTGATGACTTCGCTGCGCTCATGACCTCGCTTCGCTTCATGACGGCGCTGCGCGCCAATGACTGAATGCGTCCCCGGTCATGGGCACGCAGTGCCCGTGTCATGAGTCGCGCAGCGACGAGATCATGAGCGCAGCGAAGTCATCGGCGAAGTCATCAGCAAAGTCATCCAGACCCGGCGCCTACAATCGGCGGATGACTTTCAGCCCGATTTCCGCCCTCTCGCCGCTGGACGGCCGTTACGCCAGCAAACTCGATGCCCTGCGCCCCCTGATGAGCGAACTGGGCTACATGCACCGCCGCGTACAGGTCGAAATCGCCTGGTTCATCGCCCTCTCGGACGCGGGTTTTGACGAATTCAAGCCCCTTTCGCCCGGCGCCCGCGCCTACCTCACGGGCCTGGTCAAGAACTTTTCCGAGGCCGATGGCGTGGCCATCAAGGCCTTCGAGAAGACCACCAACCACGACGTCAAGGCCGTGGAGTACTGGATCAAGTCCAAGTTCAAGGACCGGCCCGAGCTGGAAAAGTACGCCGAATTTGTGCACTTTGCCTGCACCAGCGAAGACATCAACAACACCAGCCACGCCCTGCAGATCAAGCATGCGCGCGCCGAAGTGCTGCTGCCCGGCCTGGACGGCATCATCGCCAAACTGCGCGAGATGGCCCACACCTTTGCCGACGTGCCCATGCTCAGCCGTACCCACGGCCAGACCGCCAGCCCCACCACCGTGGGCAAGGAGCTGGCCAACGTGGTCGTGCGCCTGGCGGGCTGCCGCGAGAAGATCGCGGCCGTCAGGCTCATGGGCAAGATGAACGGCGCCGTGGGCAACTATAACGCCCACCTGTCGGCCTGGCCCGACTTCGACTGGGAAGCCTTTGCCCGCAAAGTGGTGGAAACACCCGAGCTGGGCGAGACACAGGGCAGCGACTGGGGCCTGGGCCTGACCTTCCAGCCCTACAGCATCCAGATCGAACCGCACGACTACATGGCCGAGCTGTTCGATGCAGTCGCCCGCAGCAACACCATCCTGATCGACCTGGCGCGCGACATCTGGGGCTACGTGAGCCTGGGCTACTTCAAGCAAAAGCTCAAGGCGGGCGAGATCGGCTCGAGCACCATGCCGCACAAGGTCAACCCGATCGACTTTGAAAACGCCGAAGGCAACCTCGGTCTGGCCAATGCGGTGCTCAAGCATTTGTCTGAAAAACTGCCGATTTCGCGCTGGCAGCGGGACCTGACCGATTCGACCGTGCTGCGCAACATCGGCGTGGGTTTGGGCTACACCGTGCTGGCCCATGCCTCGCTGATGACCGGCCTGAACAAGCTCGAACTCAACGAGGAAGCCCTGGCCGCCGACCTCGACGCGTCCTGGGAAGTGCTGGCCGAGCCGATCCAGACGGTGATGCGCCGCTACGGCGTGCAGGGCGCCTACGAAAAGCTCAAGGAAGTTACCCGCGGCAAGACGGTGACGGCCGCTGATCTGCACAAGCTCATTGAAAGTCTGGAGATCCCGCAGGCCGACAAGGACCGTCTGCTGGCGATGACGCCTGCGAGCTACGTGGGCAAGGCGGCCGAGCTGGCGCGCCGGGTCTGAACGGGTTCGCTGCGCTTTGCCTGCGTTGACGCTTGCAGGATGAACCGGTCGCACAAATGACCGGCACCAGGATGACCGGCACCAGGATCATCGACGCGCCCAATGGATGGCGTACTGCGTCAGGACGATGACGATCAACAGGTCGGCCCAGGTGGTGTAGTACAGCCAGATGTCCCTGGAAAAATTCAGCGCCACAGCCAGGTTGATACCGGCCATGGTGTAGCCGGTACCTGCCATGGCAATGGACAGGCGCCGCAGGTTCAGGTCACGGAAGGCCAGGTAGGTGGCAAAGCGGCGGGCCAGCCACCGCCCGCCAAAGACCGCATCGACCGCGAAGACGGTGGCAGCGATCCCGCCGAGCACGGTCGCCTTGAGTTGCACGGCAAAGTCGCTGTCGAAATACCAGGCAAAACCGGCCGACAGCAGCATCATGAACACCCCAAAGAGGGCCATGCCCCCCAGCAGGTCCATGCGCCGAGGCGCAAAACGGTTGATGAGCCACTGGACAGGCACGAGGCTCAGGCCCATGCCGGCGGTCACCAGCGCGGCGGTGCGCAGGTCGGTGGTCTTGCCCAGGACAAAGAACAGCAGCCCAAGGGCTATATCGCAGGCAATGGCCGGGGCATTGCGCTTCCAGGCCCCGCCGTCAAAAGCCGGCTGCGCAGCACCGCCCGAAGCCGGATCGACCTGTCGGCTGTTCATCATGGCCTGCATCCTGGCGAGATAGGCGTGCGGGTTCGGGTGGGACTGCCAGAGCGTCTGTTCACCGCGCATCACCTTCAGGCCAAAGGACCAGGCGTTTCGGGGCCCGGCCACCACCCGCACGGCGCCGCCCGAGGACGGCAGCTCTACCGCATGCAGCCGGTAGCCCTCCTGCATGAAGTTGAGCCGGTCCGAGGCGAGCTCACCGCTGGCGTCATCGGGATGCCGCACCACCAGACGCGACCAGGTCCAGCTGCTTTCCAGTGCAACTGACAGGGTTTGCCCGTCGATGACGGGTTTGAATCGGTAGGTCCAGAGTTTCATCTGCGCATTAAAGCTGGATGCCCGCCGCAGCCGCTGCGCGCCGCGGGTGGATCAGGTTCACCCTGCCCTTGCGCTCGGCGGTATCGATGATGGCCTTTCGCACCTGCGCCACCGTGAGTTCCGGCTTGAGCGCAAACAGCTTGGCCGCGAGGTTGGCCACCTGCGGGCTGGCCATGCTCGTGCCGCTGAATTTCACCCGGTCGCCGCCCGGCAGGACGCTCTCCACCTGAAAGCCATTGGCGTGCACCACCACGGTCTTGCCGAAGGTGGAGAAGCTGGTTTCCTCGCCGGCCCTGTCCACGGCACCAACCGTGATCAGGTTGGGCAGGTTCAGGCCGGCGGGGATGTATTCCTCGAAGTCGGCGCTGTTGTCCTCGTTGCCCGAACCGGCGACGAACAGGATCCCCGGGGCAGACGCAATGGCCTCACGCAGCGCGTCACGTTCGATGGCAAAGAGCTTGCGCGCAAGCTGCTTGCGTTCCTCCGGATTGGCACCCACGTTGTGCCACGCGAGCATGCCCTCGTAGGCCGAGGCGCCATAACGCCAGCTCATGTTCACCACGCGCAGGTTCTGGTCCTTGAAGGACTGCACGATCTGCCGGTAGTTGGCGGCCGTGCGCCGTGACATTTCCTCGGTCGGCTTGACCGGCTCGCTGCGGTGCTCCCACAGCATGGTGGCGGTAAACACGCGGGCAAACGGGTTGCCGTCGACGGCAATGCCGGCCACGTGCGTGCCATGCGTGTACACGCCCACCAGGCTCAGGTCTTCCTGAAAAGCCTTGACCTGCGCAGGGTTGAGCGTGGCCACCGCCTGCTTCAGGCGCTGTGCGTCTTCCGTGTCCAGACCGGCCTGCAGGTCCATCGACCCCTTGACCAATTGCTTGAGCACAGGCCAGCGCGCCGTCGCCTCCCCCAGCGGGCGCAGCAGATCGGTCGCGGGCCGGGCTTCGCGGTCGAAAGCAATGCCCTTGCCCGGCGTGGCCTTGAACAGGGCCAGGTCCACGCCCGAGTCCCAGATGCCCAGGCCCACCTCGGCGGCCCTGGCATCGGGGGCAATGGTGAACAGGCGCGACGTCCACACGTCGGGCTTTGCCGGCGTGGCTTTGGATTGCGCATCGATCACGGCCTGCAGGCCCGCCACCACGGCGCTCTTGAGCGGGGCCATCAATTCGTTCTGCAGACGGGCGCTGACGATGGAGCCCACCAGCCCTTCGGGCACGGTCATCTGCATGTTGCGCGCCATCACGTCCACCTGCTGCTCGAAGGCGGGCTTGGTCAGCGCCGGGTTCATCAGTTCCATTTGGGCCTTGAAGGCCTTCACGCCGTCCGCCACATCGGCCCAGTTCATGGCGCCATAGCGGCGCTGTACCTCGGCCTGCACCCAGGTGGCATCTCGCCTGCCCTGCTGCTGTTCGGCCAGTATGCTGGCGATGGTGCCGGTGGTGGCGCGCGGACCGGGCTTGTCCTGCAAGGCCTTCAGGCGCTCCACCAGGGCGGGCACGGCCGCCCAGTCGCCCTTGAATTGGGCGATCGAGAGCAGAGCGCCGAAATAGTTGCGAAGCGTCGCAGCGTCCTGGATGTCGAATTTCTGCAGGTCATCGCGCAGGTTTCGCTCCAGTGCTTCGACCAAGGCCTGCAGTTCAGCGCGTGGTGCGTCAAGGTACTCGCTGGGCAGCTTGTCGAGCTTGACGGTACGCCTGGGCAGTTGATCTGCGGATGTGATGACCGTTCGGGACGGGACCGGGTTCCCGGATGGACTGCTGGCCAGCGGCAATCCCGTCGGGGCACTTGGCCCTGCGGGGGGCACACTGGACATTTGGGCCTGGGCAGTGGCCGAAGCCATCAAAAGAAAGGCAGCGGCCATCGGGGAGGTTTTGCGGAACATGGGGCATTTCCTTCAGGATCGGTATTGAAAAGGCGATTGGCGGTGTCAGTGTGTGGCCCGTCAATGCCTCTGCCGAGACCGATGCGATCAGCGGCAGCAAGATGCGACGGTTGGCAGTCTGAACGGACAGGCTGCGCTCAATCGGCGGAGGGGGATGGCTCGTCGGGCATGCGCCAGGCCAGCACCATGGCGGGCAGGTTGGCACAGCACATCACGTAGGACAGCAGCAGGCTGATGGCGTTGTCCATTGTGCCGGCGCTGGACAGAAGCCCACCGGGCAGGATGAGCATGAGCAGCACCAGATAAGGGACCGACAGCGTGGCCAGCAGCCGGTAGGCGATGGTGTAGCCCGCGTTGCGAATCGCAATCTGGCGCTCGTCGAGCATTTCGTCCGGCGCATCGGACACATGGCGCACGGACTTGCGCATGCTGAAATACAGCAGCAGGCTGGTGGCCAGCAGGATCATTTGGGCATAGCTGCCGACCTTGCGGTCCGGGATGAAGAGCGCGAGCGCCAGCGCGACAATGACCAGGCTGGCCACCACCACGAGCTGCCTGCGAGGCGCCTGACGCCGCAGTCGCGAAGGCTTCGTGTCATCCAGGCTGCGCTGGACCTCGTTGCGGGTAACGCCCTCAAACCAGAAGATGCGTCGGTGTTTGCGTTCGTGCATGGTGGCGTCCTTTCACTTCTGGCCGAAGGGCTGAATGGAAAACAGCGCCTGCACATCCTGCTGCAGCACCTGCGCGATCCGCAAGGCCAGGGACAGGCTGGGGCTGTACTCGCCGCGTTCGAGGTAGCCAATGGTCTGGTAATGAACACCCACCGCCTCGGCCAGGGCCTGACGGCTCAGGCCCATCGCAGCGCGAACTTCAGCGATGCGGTTGTAGACGGGCGGTTCTTCGTTGCGGCTCATGGGTGTAGCATAAATGCTATGTAGCATGAATGCTATTTATTTCCCTTGGAGCATCAGGGTTTATGCGTTGTCAAGGGTCCGGGAAAGTCACACAGGTCATGGCGCGGCCCGCGATTGACCGACGACCGATACTTTTCGGCCCTCTCGCCCGGCCGAGCTGGCACGCCCCGTCTGAGCACGGCGGCGCCCTTTTATACAAATTGAAGATCATTTCTTCATTTTGTATAAAATCATCCCATGATTGAAAGGCAACTTGCCCCCACGCTGACGCGACTGGCGCAGTCGTTTCCGGTACTGGCCATCACGGGGCCGCGACAGTCCGGCAAAACCACCCTGGCCAGGCACCTGTTCCCCGACAAGCCCTACGTCTCGCTGGAAGACCCGACAGAACGCGCATTTGCAGCCGAAGACCCGCGCGGCTTTCTGGCCCGGTTCAACCGGGGTGCCATTTTTGATGAGGCGCAGCGCTGGCCAGACCTGTTTTCCTATTTGCAAGGCATGGTCGACGAAGACCGCCGACCCGGGCGCTTTGTCCTGACCGGCTCTCAGCAATTTGGTTTGCTGGCCGGCGTGACGCAGTCTCTGGCGGGGCGTGTGGCCATGTGCAGATTGCTCCCCTTTTCTGCCGCCGAAATCGCCGGTATCGCGGCGGGGCGACTGGCGCTGGATGAAGTGCTCTGGCGTGGCGCATACCCCGCGCTTCATGCCACTTCGGTCCAGCCGGGTGACTGGTACGCCAGCTACATCACCACCTATCTGGAGCGCGATGTCCGGCAAGTGTTGCAGGTGCAGGACCTGGCCACCTTTCAGCGCTTTGTCCGCTTGTGCGCAGGCCGTACCGGCCAGCTCCTGAACCTGACCGCATTGGCCAGCGAAGCCGGCATCAGCCACACCACGGCACGGGCCTGGTTGTCCGTGCTCGAATCGAGCGACGTGCTGTTCCTGTTGACCCCGTACCACCGCAATTTTGGCAAGCGACTGGTCAAATCGCCCAAGCTGTATTTTGTGGACACCGGACTGGCCTGCTGGCTCCTGGGCATCCGCCAACCCGAACAACTGAGCCTGCACCCCTCACGAGGCGCCTTGTTTGAAAACTGGGTGGTGAGCGAATTTCTCAAGCACCGCACCAACCAAGGGCAACCCTCTGACCTGCATTTCTGGCGCGACAACAACGGTCTGGAGGCCGACCTGCTCTATGAAACCGGAGGCGGCACCTTGCAGACGGTCGAGATCAAGTCCGGCCAAACCCCCACGAGTGACTATGTTCGCGCAGGCTTGCGTGCGGCCAGCATGGCGGGCACGCAAGCCCACACGCCGCTGTTGATTTACGGCGGCGAGACATCCGTTCTGCGCAACGGTGTTCAGCTGCTGGGCTGGCGGATGCTGGCCCGCAAGGATTGAGCTCGTCGCACTTGACCGACAATCGGCTCTTTGGCCGCGCAGCGGCTGCACGCCCGGGCGACGTCGTGTGTTTCGCCCCTCACTGGCATTGGCATGGCCCTCAAATCCACCATCTACAAGGCGAATCTCTCGATCGCCGACATCGACCACGGCTACTACGCCGACCACGCGCTGACCCTGGCCCGCCACCCCAGCGAGACCGACGAGCGCATGATGATCCGCCTGCTGGCGCTGGCCCTCAATGCCCACGCGCTGCAGGACACCTGCGGCGGTGACGGCACGCTGGCCTTTGGCGCCGGCCTGTCCGACCCCGACGATCCGGACCTCTGGCTCAAGGACTTCACCGGTCAGACGCGGCTGTGGGTCGAAGTCGGCCAGCCCGAGGAAAAGCCCATCACCAAGGCCTGCCAGAAGGCCGATGCGGTGCGCGTGTACTGCTTCAACCACGCGGCTGAAGTCTGGTGGAAAGGCATCGAGCACAAGCTCACCCGGCTCGACAAGCTGCAGGTCTGGCGCGTGCCCACCCCAGCCTCGCAGGAACTCGCGCGCATGGCCGAACGCAGCATGCAGTTGCAGGCTACCGTGCAGGACGGCGCCGTGACGATCAGCGGCGACGCGGGCAGCGTGCACATCGAGCCGGTGCGCTGGCGCTGAAGGTTGAGCGTTGAGCGTTGAGCGGGGCATTCCACGCTTCACGCCGAGCGCTGAGCGCCCTCCCCCTCACGGCCGGATGTCGCACAGGCAGTGTGCCAGTGGCAGCGGCGTCGACCGTGTGTTCAGGGCCTGTAGCCACAGCAGGTCGTCCTGCGCGTCGAGCCACGCGGGTGTCGTGGCCCAGGGCATGGCAGCCCAGAGGGCTGCCTGGCGCACACCAGAGGGCCAGGAGGCATCGGCCTCGGCGCTGCCCAGGGGCAAGAGGCGCTGCAGCAGCTGTTCGGCCGGCGGCACTTTGCGGCTGGCGTAGCGCACCGGCAGGTCGGCGCCTTCGGGCACCAAACGGCGGGCTTCGTCGATGGCCTCACGCAGGCTGCCGGTGCGGTCGACCAGGCGGTGGTCCAGCGCCTGCGCACCGGTCCAGATGCGGCCCTGGGCCACGGCATCGACCGCCGCCACCTCCAGCGCCCGCGCCTGCGCCGCCTTGGCCAGAAAGTCGTCGTAGATGTGGCCCACCGCCGACTGCACCAGCGCCTGCATGCGCGGCGCCAGGGGCTGTCGCGGGTCGTAGGCACCGGCCAGCCAGGTGGTGCGATGGCCGCCGGTGTTCACCCCCAGCTTGCCCATCAGGCCTTCGGCCGTGGGCAGCAGGGCAAACACGCCGATCGAGCCGGTGATGGTCGCCGGGTCGGCCACGATGCGGTCGGCGGCCATGGCGATCCAGTAGCCGCCCGAGGCCGCCACATCGCCCATCGAGACCACCACCGGCTTGCCCGCCTCGCGCACCCGGCGCAGCTGGTCGCGCACCAGTTCGGAGCCGTAGGCGCTGCCGCCAGGCGAGTTCACCCGCAGCACCAGCGCGCGCACCTGGGGGTCGGCGGCAACTTCGCGAATGCGGCGCGCGGTGGACTCGCCACCGATCTGGTTCGCCCCGCCCTGGCCCTCGCCGATCTCGCCCTGGGCGACGATCACCGCAATGTGATCGCCCTTGACCGCCTTGCGGGTGGCGGCCAGGTAGGTCTGCCACGGCGTCTGGCGGAAGGTGGCGCCATCTTCATGCGCACCGATGGCTTCGATCAGGCGCTGGCGCAGCGCCTCGAAGGTCTGCAGACCGTCCACCCATTGCCAGTCCAGGGCCAGTTTGGCGGTGTTGCCCTGTACCGCCTCCAGGGCACCGGGCAGCGAATCGATGCGGGCGTTCAGGCTGCCCGCAGGCAGCTTGCGGGCCTGCTCGACCGCGCCGGTGTAGAGCGACCACAGCGCGTCGAGCACATGCGCATCGGCCTGCAGGGCCTCGGGCGATGGCGCATTGCGCACAAAGGGCTCGCCGGCCGACTTGAAGGTGCCGGCGCGGATCAGGTGCGCACGCACCCCGAGCTTGTCGAGCGCGTCCTTGTAATAGTTGCGCGGACGGCCCAGGCCCTCGATCAGCACCGTGCCCATGGGGTGCAACAGCACCTCGCTGGCGTGCGCGGCCAGGTAGTACTGGCGCTGGTCGTAACGGCCCGACCAGGCCAGCACCGGCTTGCCCGAGGCCTTGAAGCGCTCGATGGCCGCCGCCGCCTCGCGCAACGAGGCCAGGCCACCGCCTTCGAAATCGTCGAGCTTGAGCAGCACCTGCCGAATGCGCGCATCGCCCGCCGCACGGTCCAGGGTTTCGGTCAGGTCGCGCAGCGAGACGCGGGCGCTGTCACGGCCCTGCAGCTGCGCTGTCAGGCGCTCACGCAGACCGCTCGTGTCCTCGTCGACCAGCGGCCCCTTGAGCACCATGACCAGCACGCTGGCGTCTTCCACCCGCGGCTTGCCGGCCACCAGCGCCACCCACAGGCCCAGGCCGATGCCCAGCAACAACACCAGGCTGGTGCCCACGCGGCGCGTGGTGTCGAGCGCATCAATCACCCGCCTGAAAAAGCGCCCCAGCGCTGCCCACCCCTTGCGGATCGTGTCCCACATCGGCATTGCCCTCCTGCTAGAAAGGCGCCGCGAGAGGGCGCCCGACAGGGGCGCAATCTAGCACGGGGCCAGGCTTGCTGTCCGGGCAATACCCACAAGGGCGTCGTACACACGACAGGGCATGCCGAAAAGCGCAGCAAGCCTGGCAATCCCCGGGCTGCCAGACTGCGTCTGCGGACCCTCAATGCCCGAGATACGCCGCCTTCATGTGCGGGTTGTGCAGCACCTCCTGCCCGGTGCCTTCGAGGGCGATCTTGCCGTTTTCGAGCACGTAGGCGCGGTCGGCAATCTCCAGGGTCTGGTGCACGTTCTGTTCGACCAGCAGGATGGTCATGCCGGCCTTGTGGATGCGCTGGAGCAGCTCGAACACTTCGTTGACCACGATCGGGGCCAGGCCGAGCGAGGGCTCGTCGAGCATCAGGAGACGCGGACGTGCCATCAGCGCGCGGCCAATGGCCACCATCTGCTGCTGCCCGCCCGACATGGTGCTGGCGATCTGCAGACGGCGTTCGCGCAGGATCGGAAACTGGTCGTAGATTTCTTCGAGGCTCTGGCGCACCGTGCTGCGGTCGGCGCGGCTGTAGGCGCCCATGAGCAGGTTTTCCTCGACAGTCATTTCGGGAAACAGCTTGCGGCCCTCAGGGCATTGCACGATGCCGCTGCGCACGCGTGCTTCGGCGCTGGCGCGCACGATGTCCTGGCCTTCCCAGCGCAGCTGGCCATCGGGCACGTCGACCAGGCCCGAGATGGCATTGATCAGGGTGGACTTGCCGGCGCCGTTGGGGCCGACCACGGCCACCAGCTCGCCGGGGCGGATATGCAGGTCCACCCCCCACAGGGCGGTCATTTCGCCGTAACAGGCCTGGAGGTTGCGAATTTCAAGCATGGGTGGTGTGGTCCTGGGCGTTGGCGGGCGCTGCGGATGTCCTGGCCTCGCCGAAATAGGCACGGATGACTTCAGGCTGGTTGCACACGGTCTGCGGATCGCCACGCGCGATCAGCTTGCCTTGCTGCAGCACCAGCAATTCCTCGCTGAGCGCCATGACGGCGCGCATCAGGTGTTCGACCAGGATCACGGTCACGCCGCCGTCGCGGATCTTGCGCACCAGGGCGATGGCATCGTCCACCTCGGTGGGCCGCAGGCCGGCCATGACCTCGTCGAGCAGCAAGAGCTTGGGGGCTGTGGCCAGCGCGCGCGCCACCTCCAGGCGCTTGCGCCCGGCAATCGGCAGGGCCCCGGCCAGCTGGTTGGAGACCGGGCGCAGGCCGCAGAGGTCGATGACTTCGGCCGCCTTGCGCTTGGCCTCGGCCAGGCCGGTACGGCCGCCGCGCAAGGCGCCGGCGACCACGTTGTCGAACACGCTCAGGCCGGCAAAGGGCTGCACGATCTGGAAGGTGCGCGCAATGCCCAGCTCGCACAACACCGAGGGCCGCATGCCGGTGATCACCCGGCCGTCAAAGCGGATCTCGCCTTCTTCAGGCGTCTGGAAACCCGACACATTCGCAAACAGGGTGGTCTTGCCCGAACCGTTGGGTCCGATGACGCCAATGATGCGTCCGGGCATGACCTCGAAGCTCACATGGTCCACGGCGGTCAGGCCGCCAAAGCGCTTGACCACATTGCGCACTTCAAGCAAAGGCTGGCTCATGTTCACTTCTCCTCGGGCGTGGATGTGGCGTAGCGCTTGCGATGCCAGATCTGCACATAGTGGGCCGCGCCCTTGGGCAGCAGCAGGATGCCGATCGCCAGCACCGCACCGTACAGGATGAGGTAGAGCGCATCGGCATCACCGCCCATCCAGCCGCGCAGGAAGTCCTGCGTGGGCTTGAGGAAGGACGCCCCGAGCACCGGCCCGATGATCGACAGCCGCCCGCCCAGCACCGGGCCGAGCAGCATCTCGAAGTTGGTCGCCAGGCTGAAGACCTGCTTGGGGTCGATGAAGGTGGCGAACTGGGTATAGAAGGCGCCGATGCTGCCGGCCAGACCGCCGCTGATGATCATGGCCTGCGTCTTGACCTTGCGCACATTGATGCCCAGCGCCTCGGCGGCCTGGTCGTTTTCGCGCACGGCCGCCAGGTAGTAGCCCAGGCGCGAGCGCTGAATCGAGTAGTTGACCAGGATCACTGCCACCAGCATGACCAGCGCGATGTACAGGTAGGGCTTGCGATCGACAAAACTCAGGGTCCAGAAGTTGTCTTCAATCACCGTGAGGTAAATGCCGGTGGCCCCGCCGGCGTAGTCCCAGTTGAGCAGCACGAACTTGAGCACCTGCGACAGCGCCACGGTGAACATCGCAAAGTAGTCTTCACCCAGACCAAAGCGCAGCGTGACCAGCGAGATCAGCCAGGCCAGCAGGGCGGCCGAGAAAAAGCCCAGCACGATGCACAGCCAGGGGTTGAGCCCCATCTTGGTAAAGAGCAGGCCATCCACATAGGCGCCCAGGCCAAAAAAGCTGATGTAGCCCAGCAAGAGCAGGCCCGAGAGGCCCCCTGCAATCGACCAGGCGGTGCCCACCGCAGCGTAGATCGCCGCAAGCACCATCACCTGGATGAAGTAATCGGACTCGACCGCACTGGCACCGAGCGCGCACAGCAGCACGAAGCCCAGGGCCACGACCAGCTGCCAGTTGTTCCATTCGGAGAGAAATTTGTTCATGGTGTGATCGTGAGGACTTCAGGAAACCTTGCCCTTGAACAGGCCGCGTGGCAGGAACAGCAGCACCACCACAAACAGCAGCAGGCTCACCAGCTGGCGCAGGGCCGGGCCGAACACCAGGCCGCCCAGCCCTTCGGCCACCCCGATGATCAGCCCGCCGATCAGGGCGCCGGCAAAGTTGCCCATGGTGCCCAGCACCACGATCACGAAGGCCGGCAGGATGAAGTAGTCAGTCCCGAAAGTCGGGTTGGCAAAGAAGGCCGGCGCGATCAGCACCCCGGCCATGGCCGCCAGGCCCGTGCCCACACCAAAGGTGATCATGTTGACCCGCATCACCTCAATGCCCATCAGCCGTGCCGACTGCGGGTTCTGCGAAGCGGCCCGCATGGCCATGCCGGTGCGGGTGTGCTTGAGGAACCACCAGGCCAGCGCCGCAATCAGCGCTGCTGCCACAAACGAGATCAGGCGCACATAGGTCAGCCGCACGCCGCCGAGCTCCATGGCCTCGCCGCTCCATTCGAGCTTGAGCACCTGGTTGTTGGGACCCCAGATGAGCTGCATGGCGCCGATCATCATGGTCGACAGGCCAATCGTGATCAGCATCTGGTTGATCTGCGGGTGCTGCAGGGCCGGACGGATCAGCACGCTCTGGATACCCGCGCCCAGCACCGCCACCACGCCAAAGATCAGGAGCGCCACCAGATAGGGCGAAGCCCCGAGGTGAAAGGCGGTGATGGCCAGGTACATGCCCAGCGTGAGGAACTCCGCATGCGCGAAGTTGACGATTTTCATGACGCCATAAATCAGCGTCAGGCCACAGGCCACGAGTGCATAGACACCGCCTTGCAGCAGTCCCAGCAGCACCGCCTGGAGGATCACATCAAAGGTCATGGGAACAGTCAGGTAGGGACGGCCCGCGCAAGGCGGGACCGCCCGGTTTCAGACAGGCCGAGAAGAACGGGGCTTCAGCGGGTCACGGGCCAGACCGCCTTGGTGGTCTGATAGGCCGTGGGCCAGATCACCTTGGGCTGACCACCGGTGACCTGCGCGGCCACCAGCGTGGTGCGCGGCATGAAGCCGGTGTTGTCGAACTTGACGCGCTCGTACATGAAGGACTGCGGCCCGAGCACCAGGTCCAGCCCGGCCAGCGCATCACGAATGGCCACGCCATCGGCCGAGGCCGCCTTCTCGATCGCCGCGCGCAGGATGTGCACGCCGGCGTAGGTCGTGTTGGCATTGCCCAGCATGTCCTTGCCACCCGAGCGCTTCTTGAAACGCTCGTTGACCTCCCTGGCGCCGGGCAGCTTGATGTCGGGGAACCAGTCGTTGATCACGATCACGCCGTCGCCCTGCTTGCCCAGGTTGGACCAGGTGGTCGGGTTGGTATAGCCCCCGCCCAGACCCACCCAGCCCATCTTGGGCCAGTACTTGAGCTCGGCCAGCTGCTTGAACAGCAAGGTGATCGACGAAGGTTCGCCCGAGGCAAACACGATGTCGGGGTTGTCGCGCTTGAGCGAGAGGATCACGTCCTCGAAGGTGGTCGGGTTGGTCGGGAACACGTTGTCCTTGACCAGTTTGAGACCGTAGTTGCCGATGTGCTTGTTGAACTCGCGCGAGACCACGTTGCCAAAGAAATTGTTCTCGCGCACCAGCGCGCAGGTCTTGGCCTGGCCACCGCTGAGCTGGGCCACCATCTCGCCGGAGTTGATGGCGTACTGCGAAAAGTGCGGCACGGTCTTGAACACGAACTTCAACCCACGGGCCGTGATCTCGTCGGCCAGGGCATTGGGAACCAGATACGGGATCTTGTTGCGCTCGGCAATCACGGTGCTGGAGATGGTAGCGCCCGAGGAATAGGCCCCCACAATCGCCGAGACCTTGTCGCGCGAGATCATGCGGTTGGTTTCGGTATTGGCTTCATCCACGCTGGTGGAGTTGCCGAACACGCCCACGAGCTTGGCGCCCTTGAGCGACTTGATGCCGCCCGAGGCGTTGATCTCCTCGATCGCCATCTCCACCGCCTGCTTGATCAGCTGGCCCGACTCGGCAAACGAGCCGGTCAGCGGCAGCAGAAAGCCGACCTTGACGTCGGCGGTCTGCGCCAGCGTCGGAAACGCGGCCACACCGGCTGCTGTGCCCAGCGTCTGCACGAATTGGCGGCGGGAAGGGTTGAGATCATGGGTCGTCATGGAAGCTCCTGGTAGTTAAAACCGGTCTGTACAAAAGATCGTATACAACTGCTGATGCAGTTGGGTACTGGTTTACCCTTGGATCTGTGGACGCATTCAACGGCCTGGCATACCAAAGCATTGCCCTGCGCCCGCAAACCAAAGGGGATGGTTCACCTTATGCAATGCGCATGCCATGGCCAGCCAGCCCATTGGGCACCGACATCGTGCGTTTTGCACCACAGTCGGGCACGCCGGCGCCGGCTTCAAGGGGTTCCAGAGCCGAGCGCAAGGCCGGCGTCGCTCAGACCTGCTGCTGCAAAAACGCCCCCACCTGCGCCTTGGCCGTGCGCTGCAGCGCCATGAGCAGCGCCGCATCGGTGCGGCGGCAGCCGTGGCGCGTCTGCAGGTCATGTTGCATGCGGGCGAGCAGGTGGGCGGCCACTTCGGCATCGGCCAATGCGCGGTGGGCGCGGCCGCTGCTGGGCAGGTCAAACCACTGCGCCAGCGTGCCCAGCTTGTGGTTGGGCGCGTCGGGGTAGAGCCGGCGCGAGAGCAGCAGCGTGCAGGCAAAGTCGTGCGGCGCCTGCAGCCCGCAGTGCGCCAGTTCGCTACGCCAGAACTGCCGGTCAAACGCCGCGTTGTGCGCCACCAGCGGCCGCGTGCCGACAAAGGCAGCGGCCTCGCGCATCACCACATCGGCCGGCGGGGCCGCAGCCACCATGGCGTTGCTGATGCCCGTGAGCTGCGTGATGAAGGACGGAATCCGCACGCCCGCGTTCATCAGGCTGGCAAAGCGGTCCACGATGCGACCGCCTTCGAGCAGGCAGATGGCCACCTCGGTCGCGCGCGCCCCGTGGGCGGGCGTGGCGCCGGTGGTTTCAAAGTCGATCACGGCCAGGTAGGACATGGGGGGCGAGGGTAACACTGCCGTTGCGGAGAAAAACCATCAGATTCACCGCATCAAATGCAGACAATGTCCTTTTATCCGGGGTAACACGGCGTATGGACTCTGTGACGGAGACCAGTTCAACGGGTTGCGCCTGGTCCGAACGGGTTCAGGCTTTATCCATTTTTATCCCAGGATAGATAAAATATCTGTATTCCGTATAAACAGGGGTAATCGCATGATCGCGTACCACCGTACCGCGCTGGCGCAGCAGCTGGTGCAAGCCTTGCAAGGTAAAGCGCTTCTGGGCGATGCGCACAACGGCCTATTTCTGGCAGCCCCGCGCCGCACTGGCAAAAGCACGTTTTTGCAGGGTGATCTGGCGCCGGCTTTGCAGCAGGCCGGCGTGGAGGTGGTGTACGTGGACCTTTGGGCCGACACCCGTCGTGACCCTGGCGCACTGATTGCCGAGGCCATTGCCCGGGCTTTGCAGGCACACCTTGGGCTGGTGGCCCGCACCGCCAAAAAGGCTGGCGTGAAAAGCGTCAAGGTGGCCGGCGCGCTGGACATCGACACCAGCAAGATCGGCCAGATTGACGGCCTGACACTGGTGGATGCCTTGCGCAGCCTGCAACAGGCTGCGGCCAGACCGGTGGCGCTGATCATCGACGAAGCCCAGCACGCCCTGACCAGCGAGGCAGGCGAGGTGGCGATGACGGCCCTGAAATCGGCGCGTGACCAGATGAACCAGCCCGGCCGGGTGAATCTGATGCTGGTGATGTCGGGCTCCGACCGCGACAAGCTGCTGCGGCTGGTGGTCAGCGCGGCAGCGCCCTTCTACGGCTCGCAGATCCAGACGCTGCCACCGCTGGACGCCGATTTCATTGCCCATGTGGCTGGACTGGTGGAGGCCCAGCGGCCTGATCTGGTGCCGGTGGACCGGGGTGCTTTGCACGACGCGTTTACCGCCTTTGGCCACCGGCCACAATTTTTCATGGCGGCCATGGGCGCGGTGCTCAGCCCGCTGTCGGGCCATACCGGGCGCTTCGAGCCCGCATTGCAACAGGCCGCGAATGACCAGCAGGCCCAGGACGAGGGGCAGATGGAGTCCGACTACCTGGGCCTCAAGCCTACCGAGCAGGTCGTTCTCTGGCGCATGCTGGAACAGGGACCGCGCTTTCGCCCCTACGACGCCGAAGCGTTGCGCTTCTATCGCGAGAAGCTGGGCCGCCCGGTGAGCGTGCAGCAGGCACAGAAAGCCCTCGAATCGCTCAGGCAGCGCACACCGGCATTGGTGTGGAAGTCGGCACGCGGGGAGTACGCGGTCGAAGACGCGGCCATGCACCGCTGGTTTCAGGCGCGTCTGGATGCCGGTCGGTGGCCGCCGGGCCTCGGACAGGGTAGTTTGTCTCTGCAGCACGGTTGAATCGAGAACTCTCACTGCGACCGACTGCAACGCTCCGAGTCGGTCCAGAAACCGGCCCTGCTGCGGCGCCTGTTTGATCTGGCCTGCGTCTACAGCGGGCAGATGCTGAGCTACCAGAAGATGCTCGGGCAACTCGACGATGCCGGCAACACCACCACGCTGGCCCACGACCTCGACCTGCTCGAAGGTGCCGGCATGGCCTGCGGGCTGCCCAAGTACATGGGGCAGGTCGTGCGTCAGCGCGCCTCCAGCCCCAAGCTGCAGGTCTTCAACAATGCACTGATGGGCTGCCACTGGGTGGCCCGTGGTGTGGGTTTGCAGGCGGTGCGCGAACGCCCCGAAATCTGGGGCCGCCTGACCGAAAGTGCCGTGCGCGCCGAACTGCTGGCCCGCCACCTCACCCACAGCAGCCGCCACCCGATCGTCCATTACTGGAACAACGGCCAGAAAGAGGTGGACTACGTGCTTCGCGCAGGACAGGACCTGCTGGCGCTGGAAGTCAAAAGCGACCAGAACACCGGACAGGTATCCGGGCTCGAAGCCTTTGCCCGGCAGTTCCCCGAGGCACGCCCCATGGTGCTGGGTACGGGCGGCATGCCGCTGGAGCTGTGGATGCAGACGCAGGGCTGATGCGGCCGCCGGTTGATTCAACAAGCCGCGTTGGTCGCGTAGGGTTCAAATCCGTTGCTGTCCCGGCTGAGCAGTTGCATCAGTTTGGGGTGGATGAAGAGCTTTTCCTTGCCATGGGTCATTTCGCGCAGCACCCCCAAGGCCACCAGCTCTTTCAAATACCGGGATGCCGCCTGCCGCTGCCCGATCTGCTTGTTCACGAGGTTGCCAATTCGGCAATACGGCTGTTCAAAAATCACATCCACCAATTCGCGACTGTAGATTTTGGGCAAACTCAGGCGCACATGTTCCGTGGTGTGCTCGGCCAATTGCCGGATCGCCGCGATCTTTCCGGTGGTCCATCGCGATGTTTCTTCCACCGCCTTGAGCATGAACAAGACCCAAGGTTCCCAGGCCTGGTCCCGTGTGACTTCCAGCAAAAGGCGGTAATAGTCGGCTTTGTTCGCGATGATGTACCGGCTCAAATAGAGGATGGGCAGGCTCAGCAGTTCTTGCTGGATCAGAAACAGGATGTTGATGACACGGCCTGTGCGCCCGTTGCCGTCCGTGAAGGGATGAATGGCTTCAAATTGGTAATGCCCAACGGCCATTCGTATCAAGGGGTCCAGTTCGGTTTCGTTGTGCAGAAACCGTTCCCAGTTGGCCAGCAGGGTCCGCAACCGGTCTTCCCCTTCCGGCGGTGTGTAGATCACTTCTCCCGTCCGGTCGTTGGCCAGTTGGGTGCCGGGTGTTCGCCGGATATCCATGTCTGCACCCTTGAGGGTGCGACACACATCGACCGCAGTGGCCGTACACAAGGGCCTTGATTTGAGCGATTGATAACCCAGGTGCAGCGCGGTTCGGTAGCGCAAGGCTTCTTTGGTGGCGTGATCTGCTTGCGAACCGCCATCCACATGTTGGAACAGTTGGTCGGTGGTGGTGACGATGTTCTCGATTTCCGAGCTGTCTTTGGCTTCCAGCAGCGGAAGGGTGTTGATGAGCATCGTCTGGTTGGGGATCAGCTCGGCGGCTTGTTTCAACTCGGCCAAAGCAGCGCGGGCCGCAATGCAGGCACGCAGCACCGCTTTGCTTTCCAGGTCGTGTCCTGGAGGCAGTGCGGGTAACTGGTTGTGCGCCCGGTCTGGAGACCAGGCGGTTTGGATGTCTGACATGTACTTGAAATTCAATTATTGAAACATGTTTGAAGAATAGGTTCTCAAGAGCGACACGTCAAGACAACGTGTCGCAAAAATTCAATTCTTCGAACATGACTGAGTCTTCATGTTCCCGGGAAGTGCACATGTCCTTATTAATGATGACGAAATCGGGTTTTGACGACATGATGGCAGCCGGGCGCTCTCGCCCGTGGTGACATAAACCCAAAATAATTCGATGCACGTGGTAAATTCTTTCTCTTGAAACCAAGGAGCGAGCCATGTTGACCCACGCAGTCAGTGCCCCAGACAAGGCCATGGTCCTGGCCAAGGCCACCATCCGTGCGGCGCAGGAGCTGCGTCTTTCCAACGCCGCCTTGGCCCGTGTCATCGGGTTCAGTGAACCCACCATCAGCCGCATCGCCAGCGGCAACCGGGGCATCGAACCCCACTCCAAGGAAGGGCAGCTGGCGCTTTTGCTGGTGCGCTTGTTCCGTTCGCTGGACCCGCTGGTGGGCTCGGACGCCCAAAAGCGGCACGATTGGCTGAGCAGCCACAACAAGGCACTCAACGGGGTGCCCCATACGCTGATCGAGACGCCGCAGGGGCTGGTCCTGACGCTGTCTTACCTGGACGGCATGCGCGCCGCTGCTTGATGGCGCAGGCATCCTGGAACCCGGCCTGGGTTCATGACCACACGACGGAACTGTCGATGCAGGCATTCCGCATGGTCGAGACGCAGCACGTGGCCGCGACCATGCGGCTGGTGGATTCAGCAGACGAACAACTGCTGCTGGAAGACATGCTGGAAAGCAGCAAACCCCCGCTACCTGCCGAGGCCGCTGGTTTGCACTGTCTGCTGGCGGCGCCCTTCCGTTATGTGCCGCAAACGCCTTCCAGATTTCGCGCAGCGCACATGCCCGGCATCTGGTACGGGGCCGACGATGCCTTTTGCGCCTGTGCCGAGATCGCGTATTGGCGTCAACGTTTCCTGCTCGACAGTGTCGGGTTGATGAAACAGCAGCTGTCCACAGAACTCTCGATGTACGAGGCTCGGGTCGAAGGCCGCGCCATCGATCTGCTGGCACCGCCGTGGTCGCAGGCGCATGCGCACTGGGCACACCCCAGCGACTACACACAGACTCTGCAGCTGGGCCAACAGGTTCGCCAGACGGCGCCAGAAGTCCAGTGGATTCGCTACGCCTCGGTCAGGGCGGCTGACCCTGTGTGCGCTGCCGTGTTTGACCCGCGCTGCCTGACGATGGTGTCGCCCGAGGGCCGCTATGAGCAGTGGCATTGCCATGCCACACACGACCGGGTGACCTTGTCCAATGGGCGGGTGCGGTTTGATTTTTGATGCCGATGCAGGGCTGCACCACGTCAACGTGCGGCGCAGAAAAGCGTCTGCGGATTACCCAGGCGGCGCTTGATGAAGCCGCCATCCACGAGCACAGCAAATGAGCCCATGCTGTCCCCCTGAAGTGACAAAGGGCCCATGGGGCCCTTTGTCGGAATGGTTGGCATGGGTTGGCGGGGCAGAGCCCTCTTGGATGGTAGCCAACCGTAGCCGGTTCTTATGGCTGAAAGCATACCATGATGATCTTCAAAAGCCGTAAAGATTGCTTACACCCAGGCTCACGCCATGAGCCTGGCGTCCGTATCATGGCCCCCATGTGCACACCGCACATGTCGCCGATTTAAGTCACAACTTGCAGGGCGACTCACAAATGCTGCTAAAGCGTTGAACTGCGCCTTCAGCCCGCACGCAGACCACGCCTTCTGACCATCTGCGGGAACTGGAGAACCTCATGCAATACACCCAAGCCACCCTGGCCGGACAACCCATCCGTCTGGCCAATCTGTTTTTCAGCGGCCACACCAAGGCCGAGATCCCCGGCGTCGGATCCTTCTTCTACAAGCCCGAGTCCGATGCCCTCGTGGGCGCCTGGCTGGACAACGGCGAGCCGGGCAAACCCGAGCTCGATACCGCACGCCATCAGGAACTGCTGGACCTCCTGCGCGAACACACCCGCCAGAACCTTCACAAATGGACCGCATTTGGCGACCCTGTCCCGCCGGTGCACTGCCAGCCCGATGCGAACGGCCAGCATGTGTTCAGCACCCCCTTGCAGCAGGATGCGCAGGCACCCCTGACGCTCAAGCTCAGGGTGGACCCGGCCGGCACGGCCTTGCTGCAGCTGCTGCGCACCAGCACTCAACAGGACAACGCCGCTGAAACCATCGCCTTTGAGCAGATACTCGATGCCCGGGGCATTGACGCGCTGGCCCACTGCCTCAAACTGGCCCGCCAGTGCCTGCCGGCAGACACCGGCTCCAACACTGCGACGACCCGGCCATGAGCTTTCGCCAGCCGCACAAGCGTCCGCAGCCAACGCCGGGCTGGCTGACCAGCAAACAGACAACCCGGTTGCTGGCGGCCCTCGCCCTGACCGTCCTGATCGCCCTGGTGGCCGGCATCACCCTCGCTCTCAGCCACTGGCGTGAACCCAAAGCCCCCGAACTGCCGCCCGTCCTGCTCAGCACGGTCAGCGGTGAATTGCCTGCCAACGGCTTGACGCCACCACAGGCCCTGGCAGACGCACTCCTCAGCGAGCAGGACCGCAAGGAGTTGCGGGACCCTGAAGCCTGTGGCCGCGCAATTCCGGGCGATGGCTCGCTGCGGCATTTCTGGGTCTCGGTGGCGCTGCCACCGATCCGCCCGGATGAACGCCTGCACTTTGTGCGACCGGCCCTGGAGCCCTTTTGCATGTGGCTGTACGGGGCACACACCTTCAGCTTCGATCTGGTGCGCGAGCGACAAACGCCGCAGGGCCTGCAATACGATGTGCTCCACGGCTCATCGGCCGATATCGTCACGGTCCACACCACCCACCACGAAGGCCGCTACGACATCACCGAAGCCGGATGCACCGCCAACGAATGCAACTACCGCCACCAGCACTGGCAGCAGGGCGAATACCGCGACGTGCTGTGCTGGCGTGAAGAGACAGAAGAAGGCAAGACCGTGCGGTGGGAGGCCATGGACTGTTGAGTGCGGCTGGCGTTGCACCAGATCTGACGTTCACCGGGCCTTGAATGCCCGATAACCCAGGCAAAGCCCTGGTTACGGCAGCCCGGTTGATTCAATAAGCTGGGCCCCTCAATCGAACGAGGAGCCCCGATGACTACTCAGCACGATACACCCCGCAAGCGTTCTCTGTGTGACGAGCGGCCAGACAAGCCAGGTCTGTACTTGGCCTTGTTTCATGGGCGCTCGGACAGAAGGCAGGCGATGGAAGCATTTGGGTTCGCAGGCCCATTGCTGGGGCCGCTGCGCTATTGCCACACCACCTACCTGTACGACATCAAAATCGAGTTTGAGACCGTCGAGGACGCGCGGCTGTGCTGCGGCTCAGACGACGAGAATGTGATCCTGTCCGTCGTGGACGACATGATTCATTTTGAAAACGCCTACTATGGCGATTGGTCGGTGTTCACGGTGGATCAGGACGAGTGTCGACGGCCGGATGACACCTTTCGCAACAAGCCAAGGCACAACCGCATGCAGGGCCACCGCAGCCATGAGGACGGGTGATTAAAACAACAGGGGGGCGTATGCCAAGAGTCAATGACTGGACGCGCAGCGAAACTCTGGCGACTTTGCACATCTACCTGCAGCTGCCGTTCGGGCAGTTGCACCGCAACCAACCCAAAATCGTTCAGCTGTCGCAGTGGCTGGGCCGCACGGCCAACGCGGTGGCGCTCAAGCTGGTCAACCAGGCCAGCTTGGACCCGCAAATCCAAGCCAGCGGTCGGCGTGGCATGGGCAATGCGTCCAAGCTCGATCAGCACATCTGGCAAGAGATGCAGACAGACAGCGATACTGTCATCGCAGAGGCAGCCACTCACTACGAGGCCTATGCACAAGCCAACGGCATGCCAGCAGCAGTGGACGTACAAGACGAGGTGCCCGAAATTGCCGAAGGCAAAACCGTGACGGCCACCGTGCAAGTGCGAGTGAACCAAGCCCGGTTTCGCCGCGCCATCTTGGCCAGCTACAACGCGACCTGCTGCATGAGCGGATTGGCGGTCCCCAAGCTGCTGGTGGCCAGCCACATCGTGCCGTGGAACATGGACAGCAAAAACCGCTTGAACCCGAGCAATGGCCTGTGCCTATCGGCTTTGCATGACCGAGCTTATGACCAAGGGTTGATCACTGTGCTGCCGGACTTCACGATTCGGGTGACAGATGATTTGCGCCGACCTGAAATCGACACGTTTACACAGACCACACTTGCACGGTGTCATGGTCAATCCATTCGGATGCCTGAGCGATTTAGACCTGCGCCTGCGTTTTTGGAGGTGCATGCGAAGCGGTTTGGATTTTTGTGAGGACTGGTTTTCGCTTATTGCCTGAATGATGGGCGTGCAGCGGGAGCGGCTGATCAGACCCTAGTCATCAAGGTCGGCAATCGGCCAAGAGCAGTCTTGGGTCAATCAGTAATGCAGTCGTTCAACACCTCGCTTCAGGTGCGCATAAGCCGAGGGCTAATACGCCGCCTGGAAACGCTTGTTAGCCATCAACCGAACCTTCGCTTTTGAGGTTCGAGGCGAATGATGCCGCACTGATTGCACCGGGGTGAAAGCCGACCTGCTCGCAGCTATAGACCTGCAATGTGACCTTACCGCCACAGGATTCAACCCCTTCGCGAGTCATCTTCAGGTAGTCACCTTCAAGCATTCGCTGGCGACCGACTACAGCGATAAGAATCCCCCGAGCTTGTCGACCTGTGAGTAATTCGTAAATTTCCAATTTTTTTGCAAGCATGGGCCCATATGCAGGCGCATCCATGAACGGCTTACGTAGATATTGGACATCCAAAATGATATCTGCTGGCAGATCATCGTCTTGCCGCAGCGCATCTAATAGCAGCTCAGTTTCGCCGCGCCTGAACTCAACCTGGTGCTCGAAGTAAAGGTTTTTTTCCTTCTCATAGTGGGCTATTGCCACATGATACAAAACGAAATGTAGGAGCGATGACCTGGCTGCAGCTCGCTTCTCAACCCGGTCGTCTGCAGGTTGCTCCGACGACGGTTTAGGCTCAGGCGCTGCGTGCTTTTCCTGAATCATTAACGCTTTAAGCTCATCGAGCTTTTCGGTGATAAGCGAAGTATGAGAATCGATAAGTAACGCCTTGTACTGCCTCAAAGCCTTCCGATCGATTACATCTGCATGAGCCATCTTGTGATGCTTGTCGCAAAGCAGGATGAGATTCTCTTGCTTATTGTTATTACGGTCTTGGTCTATGTGATGAATCTCAAGATACGTATGTTCACCGCAACCTTTGATTGCACAGCAGTGCCCAGACTCGACCAGAACAGACCGACGAAGATCAGCCGGCAATGGTGATCTTGGTTCCTCATATGTATTCTTTGACGTCATTTCATCACCGTGCACGGTTTTCTTGATGGCTAAAGTACTGTAACGGCACCAGCATCCAGCTGACTGGCGGAACTGAGCCCGGAGGCTGACTGACTCTCTAGGGTCGGCAACTGCCGGCCACATGCACTCAGTTACGATCAGCTACCCGCCTCAAGCAGTCACTAATATTTGCCCAATGGGAAAATTGACAACGCGTCAAATTTGACAGTTACCCCGTTTCCGGCTGCGTGTTGAAAATTGGAGACAATCAAAAGCACGACCAAGCGCCCCCAGTATTCCCGCACATGACCAACCCGTCAGATCCATCGTCCACCGTTGGCTATTACAACGACCGCGCCGAGCAGTTTTTCACCTCAACTTTGCGGGTGGACATGAGTCCGATTTACGAACGCTTTCTCAACGGGCTCGCCCCTGGAGCTCGCATTTTGGACGCTGGTTGTGGCTCAGGGCGCGATGCACGCGCATTTGCCGACCGAGGTTTCACCGTCAGCGCATTTGATGCCTCTGAAGCGTTGGCTAAGCGAGCCAGTGAGCACTGCGGCTTTGCGGTGGATATTCGGCGCTTCGAGGATGTGGACGAAGTGGCCCAATACGATGCGATTTGGTGCTGCGCCAGTCTTTTGCATGTGCCCCTTACGGACATGCATGGGGTGTTATCCAGGCTGTGGGCTGCACTCAAAGCGGGTGGCCGCATGTACGTCAGTTACAAGCTGGGTAGCGGTGAGCGCTCGCACGATGGTCGTCGGTTTACCGATGCGGACGAGCCCACCGTGCGTGCTTGGCTGGGGGCCATGCCCGAGTTTCAGCGCATAGAGGTGTGGCAAACCCAAGATCAACGGCCTGACCGCACCGAAAGCTGGACCAATGCCTTAGCCTTTCGCGCAACGGGGCCAGACCAGCGGTTGGTGACTGGCGGTGACGACCATTTTTTGCCGCACTTGTCGGCTGCTTTTGCGCAGTCTAACCAAGCCGATTTGGCGGTGTCCTTTGTCAAGACCACAGGGTTGCGCTTGCTGTGGCCCGATTTGCAGGCCATGGCCGAAGCGGGTGGCATCCATCGCGTGCGGGTGTTGACCAGCGACTATCTGGACATCACCGACCCGGAGGCTTTGCGCTTGTTGCTTTTGCTGCAAGAAAGCGGTGCCGAGGTGCGCGTTTACACCACACAGAACCAGGGCAGCTTTCACCTCAAGGCCTATGTTTTCGCCCGTGTGGAGGATAGCCAGTTGGTGGCGGGCACGGCCTTCATCGGGTCCAGCAACATCAGCCGGCAAGCGCTGCGTGATGGGCTCGAATGGAACTACCGCGTGGTGTTTCCCCAAGATGCCGGTTATCTGGAGGCACGCAGTCGGTTCGAAGAACTCTTTGCCAACCCTAAAAGCATCGCCCTGACCGACAGCTGGATTGAGGCATATGAGCAGCGGCGCTTGCCGCCATCACGTTCGGTGGCACCGGGTAGCCATGAGCAAGAAGCACCGCCAGAACCCAACGAGATCCAGCAAGACGCGCTGCGCGCTTTGGCTGCAACCCGCGACAACGGGTATCGGCGCGGCTTGGTGGTTTTGGCGACGGGTTTGGGCAAGACCTGGCTGGCGGCGTTTGATGCGGTGCGTATGGGAGCGCGACGGATTTTGTTTGTGGCGCACCGGGAAGAAATTCTGAATCAAGCGGCGGCCACGTTCATCCGTATCTTGCCGGGCAAGCGCGTGGGTTATTTCACTGGCCGCAGCCGTGATGGCGATGTGGATGTGTTGTGCGCCTCGGTTCAGACGCTGGGAAAAGCAGCGCACCTGGAGCGCTTTGCGCCGCAGCACTTTGATTACATCGTGGTGGATGAATTCCACCACGCGGCGGCGGCCACCTACCGCCGTTTGTTGGCGCACTTTGCGCCTTCGTTCATGTTGGGCTTGACGGCCACGCCAGATCGCACAGACCAGTCGGACATCTTGTCCTTGTGTGACGACAACTTGGTTTTTGGATGCAACTTGTTTACGGGCATCACCAGTGGCTTGCTGGCACCGTTTCATTACTACGGCATTCATGACGAGTCGGTCGATTACAAAGAGGTGCCTTGGCGCAACGGCCGCTTTGACCCGAAAGAACTGAGCAACAAGCTGGCCACTTTGGCGCGTGCGCGCCATGCGCTGACGCAATGGCGGGCCAAAGCCCAAAAGCGCACGCTGGCGTTTTGTGTGTCCACCCGGCATGCCGACTACATGGCTGATCATTTCACCCGCGCCGGGATTTCAGCAGCCGCGGTCTACGCGGGCTCTGAGCTTGGGCGCGCACAGGCACTTGAAAAGCTGGAAGACGGCAGTTTGCAAGTCGTGTTTTCGGTGGACTTGTTCAACGAGGGTGTTGACCTGCCCAGCATTGACACGGTGCTGATGCTCAGGCCCACCGAGTCGAAGATTCTGTTTTTGCAGCAACTCGGGCGGGGCCTGCGGCGGCACGAAGGCAAACAGCAGTTAGTGGTGCTCGACTTCATTGGCAACCACCAAGCATTTTTGGGCAAACCCCAAGCGCTGTTTGGCGTGGGAGCCACGTACAAAGCCTTGGCCGAATTCGGGCGCAAGGTCGAAAAGACCGCGCTCGAATTGCCCAATGGCTGTTACGTCAATTACGACTTGTCCATCATCGAATTCCTCAAGTCACTGGACAGCGCGGGGCCTCAAAAAGACTACGAGGCGCTGCGCGCTGTGCTGGGGCGCAGGCCGTCGCTCAGCGAGTTTTACCGATCGGGCAGCAGCCTACAGGACATGCGCCGACAAGCCGGGCATTGGTTTGCACTTGTCCACAGCATGGGCGATTTGTCTGCCGAAGAAACGGGTGTGGCTGATCGCTTTCAAGCGCTCTTGCGCGACGTGGAAACTACGGCCATGACCAAAAGTTTCAAGGCTGTCACGCTCGAAGCCTGGCTGGAACAAGACGGTCTGCGCCAGCCTGTGGCGCTGGCGGCGCTGGCCGCCCATTCACGCACAGTGCTGGACCGTCGTCGCCCTTTGCTGTCTGACTTGGACGCGAACATGCGTATCGCGGCGCCCACTGACCCGGCATGGCAAAAGTACTGGCTGGACAACCCGGTCAAAGCCTGGACTGGTGGCAACCTCAAAAACGCGGCTGCCGCAGAGTTTGAATTGCGCGATGCAGGCTTTGCACTCAAGCAGCCAGTTTCTGAGGCAGATGCGCCTTTGTTGGCTGACATGTTGCAAGAGCTGGTGGATTATCGACTGGCCGCGTACGAAGTCCGCTTGACGGTATCAGAGCCGGTCAACAACGTGATTCCCTTTCCGTCCAAGCAGCGCGAGGTCGTGGAGTTGCCTTATTTTCCGAACCTCAAAATTGCTTGTGGTCATTTCAAAACTGGCCGCGCTGACGCCGAAGAGCACCGGGCCTTGCCCTTGGCCTATGGCACGCTGGACCCGAGTCGCCACTTCATTGCGCGCGCCTCTGGCAACTCGATGAACGGTGGCAAAAATCCGGTGCGCGATGGCGACTATTTGCTGCTGGAATTGATCACACCAAGTCGTGCGGGTACGATCACGGGGAGCGTGGTGGCCATCGAGCGGCAAGACGACAGCGGCGACAACCAATACCTGCTGCGCGTGGTCACCAAAAACCGTGACGGCCAATACATCTTGAAGGCCAACAACCCGGACTACGAAGATTTGCCCGCCACCGACGACATGCGTACGCTGGCGCGTTTGCGCAACATCATCGACCCGCTCGATCTGGCCATTGGTGAATCATTCATGCGCGAAGATATTCCGCCGCTGTTTGGTGAGACGTTCAATCCAGGCAACTGGAATGTTGGTCATGTGGTGCTGGCTCAGAAGAAAGCGCACATCCTGCTCGTCACGATCAACAAACAAGGAAAGGCGGACGAGCACAAGTACATGGACCACTGGATCGATGACAGCCACTTTCACTGGCAAAGTCAGAATGCCACTGACCCGAGCAGCAAGCGCGGACAGGAGATCATCGGTCATGCACGCTTGGGCATCGACATCCATTTGTTTGTGCGTGAAAACAAGCTGACCTCAGGCAAAGCAGCCCCCTTCGTCTACCATGGCCGCGTCCTTTACGAATCACACCAAGGCAGCCAGCCCATGAGTGTGGTGTTTTTGCTGGCAGATGGAGCGACGTGAAAATCAACCCCAAAGCAGTTGAGTTATCAACCGTCATTCATTCATGTCGGTATGATGTACCACGAATCTGAACCCCGGCTCGTCTGGTCATTAGGATTCCACCGGGGCCCGCAAGGGCCCCTTTTTTCATCTGTTTGTTTTTGGTAATACCCAATCAAACGTCAATATTCCCCGCCCTCAGCGCGTTGGACTCAATGAAGTCCCGGCGCAGCTCCACCTCATCGCCCATCAGCATGGTGAACACACGGTCGGCTTCGATGGCGTCGTCGATCTGCACGCGCAGCAGGCGGCGCACGGTGGGGTCCATGGTGGATTCCCGCGTCCCGCTCGGGGTTCATCTCGGCCAGGCTCTTGTATCGCTGGCGGGCGGTGGTGCTTTGGTTCAGCTACGCCGTGGCTGGTCTTGGGAAGGTTCCAAGATAGAATTTGTGCCGGCCCTTCGGTTCACGAACGCCCAAGCTCCACTTGGGACGCTGATGTAGTGATCGCGGGGCTTTTTTCAGCCACCTGATTTTTGTTGTAGACTAAGATTTAAGTGGATTGGGGGTTCCCGGTCGGCGCTATAGCCTCGGTGGGTTCACCGGGGCTTTTCGCTTTCTGCGGTGGATAAATCTTTAACCCCACGTTCTGGTAGCCGGCGCCAACCCGCTCGCGTCCACCATCGCAAAAGAATTTCTTTTTGAGCAGATCAAAGGCTTGGTTGGATTGCTCGGGGCGCATGTAGTTCAATCCGACGGGTCTGGCCACCAGGTCTGCGAGCTGAAGGCCGGTGAGGTTGGTCTTTTTGTCTGCAAAGATGATGTTGAAGGGCAGTTGACGGTTGCCGGGATTTTCACCATCGCATATTCGCCTGAATTCCAGTTCCAGTTCGGCGTCTTCCTTCTTGCCGCGGCATTCCACAACCACATGCGTCTGGAGTTGTTCCTGCCCTTTTTCTGTCAGAAACTCCCGTAGCACTTCCAGACAAATGCCCAAAGCGATGTGATAAGGGTTTGAGCCAGTACCTTCATTGCGGCCAAGGCGTGCCTTGTCGACCACGCAAGCCATCAAAATGAAGTTGCTCGCTTCCATGATGGAGGACAGACGAGCCATGAATTCGATGCGTGTCGGTTGGTGGCTGAGAAAGGCAAATTCGCCCTTCTGCTTGCGAATCTCATGCTCATGCAGAACCACACTGTCATGGCCGAAATAGTTGAACTTCAGCTTCTCGACCGCCGGGATGATTTTCTCGGCGTAATGGCGCTTGTGGAAAACGCACAGGGCAAGCACAAAAACCGGATAGTCAGGGTCAAGGTGCTCCAGTGAGTGGTCGCCGCTTTCATCCACATAGACGACATAGTCGCTGAACCGATGGGCGTGGATGGGCGGACTTGAGCGTTCCTGCAGTTCAACAGGTATGGGCTCAGCCGACTCGAACAGGGCGTATTGGGTACCTTGCTGAATCATGCTGAGCTGGATACCCGCATCAAACGTCAATATTCCCCGCCCTCAGCGCATTGGTCTCGATGAAGTCGCGACGCGGTTCCACCTCATCCCCCATCAGCATCGTGAACACGCGGTCGGCTTCGATGGCGTCGTCGATCTGCACGCGCAGCAGGCGGCGCACGGTGGGGTCCATGGTGGTTTCCCACAGCTGCTCGGGGTTCATCTCGCCCAGGCCCTTGTAGCGCTGGCGGGCGGTGGTGCGCTCGGCTTCGCCAATGAGCCACTGCATGGCCTGGCGGAAGTCGGCCACCTTTTCTTCCTTCTGCTTGTCGCCTTCGCCGCGGGTGACCTTGGCGCCTTCACCCAGCAGGCCGCGGAAGGTGTCGGCCGCTTCGGCCAGCGCGGCGTAGTCGGCGCCGTGCACAAAGTCCTGCGTGAGCACGCTGCTCTTGATGTTGCCGTGGTGGCGGCGGCTGATGCGCAGGATGGGCTTGTCGGTGCGGGCGTCAAACTCGGCGGCCACTTCGGCGGGCACGCCGGTGGTGTTGAGCTCGCGCAGCTTGGCCTGCAGTGCGGGGGCGCAGGCGGCGGCGTCTTCCAGCGTGTCCAGGTTCAGGGTGATGCCGTCGGCAATCGCGCGCAGGGCCTCGGCGTCCATGAAGTTGGACAGGCGTGCGATCACGGCCTCGGCCACCTGGTGCTTGCGCGCCAGGTTCTCAAGGGTTTCGCCGGTCAGCACCTGCGGGTTGGCGCCGCCGGTGTGCACGGTGGCGTGGTTCATGGCCACGCGCAGCAGGTAGCTGTCGAGCGCGGAGGCGTCTTTCAGGTACAGCTCTTCCTTGCCGTTCTTGACCTTGTAGAGCGGCGGCTGCGCGATGTAGATGTGGCCGCGCTCGACCAGCTCGGGCATCTGGCGGTAGAAGAAGGTCAGCAGCAGCGTGCGGATGTGCGCGCCGTCCACGTCCGCGTCGGTCATGATGATGATGCGGTGGTAACGCAGCTTGTCGGGGTTGAAGTCGTCGGTGTTGCTCTTGCCGCTGTCTTCGCTGGCCTTGCCGATGCCGGTGCCCAGGGCGGTGATGAGGGTGATGATCTCGTTGGACGAGAGCAGTTTTTCGTAGCGGGCTTTTTCGACGTTCAGGATCTTGCCGCGCAGGGGCAGGATGGCCTGGAACTTGCGGTCACGGCCCTGCTTGGCCGAGCCACCGGCGGAGTCACCCTCGACGATGTAGATCTCGCACATCGCCGGGTCTTTTTCCTGGCAGTCGGCCAGTTTGCCAGGCAGGCCCATGCCGTCCAATACGCCCTTGCGGCGCGTCATTTCGCGGGCCTTGCGGGCAGCCTCGCGGGCGCGTGCGGCTTCGACGATCTTGCCGCAGATGATCTTGGCGTCGTTGGGGCGCTCTTCCAGGTAGTCGGTCAGCGCCTTGGCCACGATGTCTTCCACCGGCGCGCGCACTTCGCTCGAGACCAGCTTGTCCTTGGTCTGGCTGCTGAACTTGGGCTCGGGCACCTTCACGCTCAGCACGCAGCACAGGCCTTCGCGCATGTCGTCACCGCTGATCTCGACCTTGGCCTTCTTGGCCAGTTCGTTCTGCTCGATGTACTTGCTGATGACGCGGGTCATGGCGGCGCGCAGGCCGGTCAGGTGGGTGCCGCCATCACGCTGCGGGATGTTGTTGGTAAAGCACAGCACCGATTCGTTGAAGCCGTCGTTCCACTGCATGGCGACTTCGACACCGATGCTGGTGCCGGGAATGCCGCCGTAGCTGTCGGCCGGGCGCTCGCCCGTGGCATGGAAGGCGTTGGGGTGCAGCACCTTCTTGTTGGCGTTGATGAACTGCACAAAGCCCATCACGCCGCCCGCGCCCGAAAAGTCGTCTTCCTTGCCGCTGCGCTCGTCCACCAGACGGATGCGCACGCCGTTGTTCAGGAAGGACAGCTCGCGCAGGCGCTTGGCCAGGATCTCGTAGTGAAAGTCGTTGTTCTGCGTGAAGATTTCGGTGTCGGGCAGGAAGTGCACTTCGGTGCCGCGCTTGTCGGTGGCGCCCGTCACCTTCATGGGCGAGACCTCAAAACCGTCCACGGTTTCGAGGATGCGGTTTTGCACAAAGCCTTTGGCGAACTCGATCTGATGCACCTTGCCGTCGCGGCGCACCGTCAGGCGCAGCCATTTGCTCAGGGCGTTCACGCACGACACGCCCACGCCGTGCAGACCGCCCGAGACCTTGTAGCTGTTCTGGTTGAACTTGCCGCCCGCGTGCAGTTCGGTCAGGGCAATCTCGGCAGCCGAGCGCTTGGGCTCGTGCTTGTCGTCCATCTTCACGCCGGTCGGAATGCCGCGGCCGTTGTCGGTCACGCTGATCGAATTGTCCGAATGGATGGTGACGACGATGTCGTCGCAGTGGCCCGCCAGCGCTTCGTCGATCGAGTTGTCCACGACTTCAAAGACGAGGTGGTGCAGGCCGGTGCCATCGGACGTGTCACCGATGTACATGCCGGGGCGCTTGCGCACGGCTTCCAGCCCCTCCAGGATCTGGATCGCGCCTTCGCCATAGCCTTCGGAGGCGCCCGCCTGGTGGGCGTCGATCTTGGGCTGGGCGGTCGTGAAAGCGTCTTCGCTGGGCTTGTTTTCGTCGGTCATGGTCAATTTTCTCGGTCGCTTTTAAACGCCAAACCCGCAGCATGGCGCGGGTTGGGCGAAAGGGCTGGGTGCCGGTCTGTGAGTGCCTGCGCGAAGCCGGCTGTGCCGGGCCGCTGCGGGCGCCCCCTGGGCGGAGGTGCCGCAGGCACTTTGGAGGGTCAGATCCGCATCGGCATCACCACGTATTTGAAGTTGTCGTTGTCGGGGATGGTGATCAGCGCCGAGCTGTTGCTGTCGGCCAGGTCGATGCGGACCATGTCCTGGTCCATGTTGGCGAGCACGTCGATGATGTAGGTCACGTTGAAGCCGATCTCGATGCTGTCGCCGCCGTAGTCGATGTCGAGTTCGTCCACGGCTTCTTCCTGCTCGGCGTTGGTGGACGCCACGCGCAGCGTGCCGGGGTCGAGGTTCAGGCGCACGCCCTTGAACTTGTCACTGGTCAGGATGGCGGTGCGCTGCAGGCACTGCAGCAGCGCCTGGCGGCCGAGCGTGAGGTTGTTGCGGTGGCCCTTGGGGATCACGCGGTTGTAGTCGGGGAACTTGCCTTCGACCAGCTTGGTCACGAACTCCATGCCGTCAAAGCTGAAGCGGGCCTGGTTGTTCGCAAACTGCATCTCGATCGCGCCTTCGGCGTCAGACAGCAGGCGCTGCAGTTCGAGCACGGTCTTGCGCGGCAGGATGACTTCCTGCTTGGTGGGCACTTCGGTGTCGAGCGTGGCGCTGGTGTAGGCCAGGCGGTGGCCGTCGGTGGCCACCAGGCTGAGCTTCTTGCCTTCGGCCACGAACAGGATGCCGTTGAGGTAGTAGCGGATGTCGTGCACGGCCATGGCGAACGAGACCTGGCCGAGAAGTGTCTTGAGCGTCTTTTGCGGCACGCTGAATTTGGGGCCGAAACTGGCGGACTCCTGCACCAGCGGAAAGTCTTCGGCCGGCAGGGTCTGCAGCGTGAACTTGGACTTGCCGCCCTTGAGGATCACCTTGGCCTGCGAAGACTCCAGGCTCACCGTCTGGTCGGCCGGCATGGTACGCAGGATGTCGATCAGCTTGCGCGCGCCGATGGTGGTGGTGAAGTCGCCCGGATCGCCGTCCATTTCGGCGGTGGTGCGGATCTGGATTTCCAGGTCGCTGGTGGTCATCTGGATGGCGCGGCCGGACTTGCGGATCAGCACGTTGGCCAGCACGGGCAGGGTGTGGCGGCGCTCGACAATGCCGGAGACGGATTGCAGCACCGACAGCAGCTTGTCTTGGGTGGCCTTCAGGACGATCATGGATGTCTACCTTGGGTGGTTTTTATGAGGTGTATGCCCGGTCTGGCGTTGGGGCATGAAAGAGGCATTTTCGCTTGTTTTTGCCTGTTTTTTCGGCGTTGAAGGCCTGGTTTTTCCCTTGTCCGGGCCTCATCCCTTGAGCGTCTGCTCCAGCACGTGCAGCTGCTGGTTGAGTTCGGTCAATTGCTGGCGCTCCCCCCCGATCTTGCGGACCGCGTGCAGCACCGTGGTGTGGTCGCGGCCGCCAAAGAGTTCGCCGATCTCGGGCAGGCTTTTTTGCGTGAGTTCCTTGGCCAGGTACATGGCGATCTGGCGCGGGCGGGCGATGCTGGCCGGGCGCTTCTTGCTGTACATGTCCGCGACCTTGATCTTGTAGTAGTCGGCCACGGTCTTCTGGATGTTTTCCACCGAAATCTGGCGGTTCTGGATCGACAGCAGGTCGCGCAGCGCCTCGCGGGCGAGCTGGATCGAGACTTCCTTCTGGTTGAAGCGGGCGTAGGCCAGGATCTTGCGCAGCGCGCCTTCGAGCTCGCGCACGTTCGAGCGCACGTTCTTGGCCACAAAAAACGCCACCTCTTCGGGCATTTCGCTGCCTTCGCTGATGGCCTTGTTGATCAGGATGGCCACCCGCATTTCGAGCTCGGGCGGCTCGATGGCCACCGTCAGGCCCGAGTCGAAGCGCGAGACCAGGCGCTCGTGGATGTCGGTCAGGCCCTTGGGGTAGGTGTCGCTGGTCATGACGATATGCGACTTCTTGGCCAGCAGCGCCTCGAAGGCGTTGAAGAACTCTTCCTGCGTGCGGTCCTTGTTGGCAAAGAACTGCACATCGTCGATCAGCAGCAGATCGAGCGAGTGGTAGTGGTGCTTGAACTCGTCAAAGGTCTTGCGCTGGTAGGCCTTGACCACATCCGAGACAAATTGTTCGGCGTGGATGTAGAGAACTTTCGCATCCGGACGGTCGGCCAGCAGCTTGTTGCCGATCGCGTGCATCAGGTGCGTCTTGCCCAGGCCCACGCCGCCATAGATGAACAGCGGGTTGTAGAGCTGCCCGGGGGAACCCGCCACATGCATGGCCGCGGCGCGCGCCATGCGGTTGGCCGTGCCTTCGACCAGGGTGTCAAACGTCAGGGCCGGGTTCAGCCGCGAGCGAAAGCCCTGGGCCGGGGCGTCTTCGGGACTTTGGGCGGCCGCCGCCACCGGGCGCGCAGGCACAGGCGTGGAAGGCGTTGACTTGACAGCACTTTCACGAGGAGTAAGCGCTAACTCGATCTGCACAGGATCACCCTGCAGACGCTCCAGGGCTGCGGCAATGCGGCCCAGGTACTGGGTGCGCAGCCAGTCCATCTTGAAGCGGTTGGCCACAAAGACGGTCAGGTGGCCCAGGTCGTCGGCCCATTGCACGGACAAGGGGCGGATCCAGGTGTTGAACTGCTGCTCGGGCAGTTCGCGGGAGAGTTCTTCGAGACAGGCTTGCCAGAGGCTGAGACCGGCGTCCAGGGGTTCTTCGGAGCGGATGTCCTCTTGCATGGGTCGTTCTTGTTGTGGAAAAAAATCAGGGGACCGCGCCTTGGAACCTGAATTATCAAGAGCTTATCCACAGGGTGTGGCGGCATCGGGAGGGCGATCATAAACCAGTTTGGGGGACTTGCACTCAGGGTAGGTCCTGCTTGCGCAAAACTGGCCAGCGGGCTCCGGCCGGAGGGCGAGTCTGGTCCTGGCGTGGGGTCCATCAGACCTGTGCCCAAAGGCCGCATTTGCCCGGCGGATTGAACTTTGCGATAATCGAGGGCTTTTCCGCGCGCAGCCGGGCCAACAGGTCAGGACAACTCCCGCCGGACCCAAGACAAGGACATCATCATGAAACGCACTTACCAGCCTTCCAAGACCCGCCGCGCCCGCACCCACGGTTTTCTCGTCCGCATGAAAACCCGCGGTGGCCGCGCCGTGATCAACGCCCGCCGCGCCAAGGGCCGCAAGCGCCTGGCTGTCTGAGCAGCGTGTTGAGCGGCGTGTTCGCCGGCCTGACGGATCTGGACGGGTCGCTGTGCAGCGCCTGAAAACCCGGGCCCAGTTCCAGGCCGTGCTGGCTGCCGGCACCGTGGCGCGTACTGCACACTTTGCGTTGCATCGCCTGCCCTTGCCGCCTGCGCCGCTCGCCGACACCGTCCCTCCCGGTCCTCCTCTCGGCCCATCAGGGCCTGCACCCGATGCGGTGCAGGCCCTTTTTGGCGTGGACGGCTGCTGGCTGGGCGCCATGACGCCCAAGCGCTGGGCGCGCCGCGCGGTCACCCGCAATGCCATCCGGCGTCAGGTGTATGCGGTCGGTCAGACCTTTGGCCTGCGCCTGCCGTGCGCGGCCCATGTGGTGCGTCTGCGCGCCGGTTTTGACCGCAAGGCCTTTGTGAGCGCCTGGTCCGAGCCGCTGCGCCTGCTGGTGCGCGCCGAACTGCTGCAGCTGTTCGAACGCGCGGCAGCGCAGGCCGGCCAGGCCCGGGCACCCTCGCCGGCCGGCACAGCAGCAGGAGCCGCCTGATGGTCTCCTGGATGGGTAACCTGATGCGCCGCCTGCTGATCGCACTGGTCAAGGGCTATCGCCTGCTGCTAAGCCCCTGGCTGGGCTCGGCTTGTCGCTTCGAGCCGACCTGCTCGGTGTATGCTCTCGGCGCTCTTGAGCGCCATGGCGCCCTGCGCGGCAGTGCGCTGACCGCCTGGCGGCTGATGCGCTGCCATCCCTGGTGTGCCGGCGGGCACGACCCGGTCCCCGAACAGGCCCCGCGCCTGTTCACCTCCCTGATTGCTTCCGACCCGTCCAAGAAGACGCCATGACTGACATCCGTCGCACCATCCTGTGGGTGATTTTTGGTTTTTCCATGGTCCTGTTGTGGGACCAGTGGCAGATCCACAATGGCCAGCCGGCCACGTTCTTCCCCAAGCCGACCGCCGCTTCGTCGGCCAAGGCCGCTTCGCCCGAGGCTTCGGCCGCCGTGCCCTCGGCCAGCGCGCTGCCCACGGCCTCTGGCGCTGCCACGCCGGGCCAGGTGCCCGCCCAGGCCGCACCGTCTGCGCCACGCGAAAAGATCGAGGTGCTCACCGATGTGATGCGCCTGCGCTTTGACAGCGAAGGCGGTTCGCTGGTGTATGCCGAGTTCCTCAAACATGCCGACATGGTCGACCCGGCCAAACGCTTTGTGCTGTTTGACGAAAGCGCCGAGCGCGTCTACATGGCCCAGACCGGCCTGATCGGCGGCAGCTTCCCGACGCACAAGACGCCCATGCGCTTTGTGGGCGAGCGCGAGCTCAAGGACGGCCAGGACAGCCTGGCCGTGCGGTTCGAGTCCGAAGAGGTCGGCGGCCTGCGCCTGGTCAAGACCTGGACCTTCAAGCGCGGCAGCCATGTGATCGGCGTGCGCCACGAAGTCTTCAACAGCGGCACGGCCCCGGCCAGCCCGCAGCTGTACATGCAGCTGCTGCGCGACGGCAACAAGCCGGCCGGCGAGTCCTCGTTCTATTTCACCTTCACCGGCCCGGCGGTCTATACCGACGCCAAAAAATACCAGAAGGTGGACTTTGAAGACATTGCCAAGAACAAGGCCGAGATCGACAAGACCTCGGACAACGGCTTTGTGGCCATGGTGCAGCATTACTTTGCCTCGGCCTGGCTGCTGCCCGACGGCGTGAGCCGTGAGAACTTCGTGCGCAAGGTCGACAACAACCTGTTTGCCGTGGGCATGATCACGCCGCTGGGCGAGATCGCGCCGGGCCAGGGCAAGGCCTTCGAGAACACGCTGTACGCCGGCCCGCAGGAAGAAAAGGTGCTCGAATCCCTGGCCACCGGCCTGGACCTGGTCAAGGACTACGGCTGGCTGGCCATGCTGGCCAAGCCGCTGTACTGGCTGCTCGACCAGCTGCACAGCGTGCTGCAGAACTGGGGCTGGGCCATCGTCGGCCTGGTGCTGCTGATCAAGATCGCGTTCTACTGGCTCAATGCCAAGGCCTATTCGAGCATGGCCAAGATGAAGGCGATCAACCCGCGCATCATGGAAATGCGCGAGCGCCTCAAGAACAATCCGCAGCAGATGCAGATGGAGATGATGAAGATCTACCGCGAGGAGAAGGTCAACCCGCTGGGCGGCTGCTTCCCGATCATGGTGCAGATCCCGGTCTTCATTGCGCTGTACTGGGTGCTGCTGTCCAGCGTGGAAATGCGCAACGCGCCCTGGATCGGCTGGATCCACGATCTCTCCACGCCCGACCCGTACTTCATCCTGCCCATCGTGATGACGCTCACCACGCTGCTGCAGACCGCGCTCAACCCCGCACCGCCGGACCCGATGCAGGCCAAGCTGATGTGGTTCATGCCGCTGATCTTCAGCGTGATGTTCTTCTTCTTCCCGGCCGGCCTGGTGCTGTACTGGATCACCAACAACGTGCTGTCGATTGCGCAGCAGTGGCTGATCAACACCCGCATGGGCGTGCCGCCGCAGTTCAACCTGCCTAAATTCAAGTAACCCCCCGAAGCGCCTGCGGCGCCTCCCCCCAAGGGGGCAACACCAGTGGCCGGGCCAAGCCCGGCCACGGTGTTTCTGGCGGGGGTGCCGCTATGCTGGCACCTGTGTTTCAGGAGACCTTGTCGTGTTAGCCCGCCACCGCGAACCCATTGTTGCGATTGCCACCGCGCCCGGGCGCGGGGCGGTGGGCATCGTGCGGGTCTCGGGCGGTGGGCTCGCCCCGCTGGTGCGGGCGCTGTGCGGGCGTGACCTCAAGCCCCGCGAGGCGACCTATTTGCCGTTTCGCGACGCGGATGGCAGCGCCATCGACCACGGACTGGCGCTGTACTTTGCGGCGCCCAACTCCTTCACTGGTGAAGATGTGCTGGAGCTGCAGGCCCATGGCGGGCCGGTGGTGCTGCAGCTGCTGGTGCAGCGCTGCCTGCAGGCCGCAGCCAGCCTCGATGCAGCCACGGGCCAGCCGGTGCTCGCGGGCCTGCGCGTGGCGCAGCCGGGCGAGTTTGCCGAGCGGGCGTTTCTGAATGACAAGATCGACCTGGCGCAGGCCGAGGCGATTGCCGACCTGATCGACGCCAGCACCGAGGCGGCGGCGCGCAGCGCGAGCCGTTCGCTGGCCGGTGATTTTTCGCGCGAAGTGGGCGAGCTGCGCGAGGCCCTGATCCACCTGCGCATGCTGGTCGAAGCCACGCTGGACTTTCCCGAAGAAGAAATCGACTTTCTGCAGAAGGCCGATGCGCAGGGGCAGCTCGATGGCCTGCAGGCGCGGCTGGCGCAGGTGCTGCAGCGCACGCGCCAGGGCGCGCTGCTGCGCGAGGGCATCCGCGTGGTGATCGCGGGCCAGCCCAATGCGGGCAAGAGCTCGCTGCTCAATGCGCTGGCCGGGGCCGAACTGGCCATCGTCACGCCGATTGCCGGCACCACACGCGACGTGGTGCAGCAGACCATCCAGATCGAAGGCGTGCCGCTGCATGTGATCGACACCGCCGGCCTGCGCGAGGGCGAGGGCGTCGATGCGGTCGAGCAGATCGGCATCGAACGCGCCTGGGGCCAGATCGAACAGGCCGATGCGGTGCTGTTTTTGCACGACCTCACGCGGCTGGATGATGCGGCGTATGCCATGGCCGACGAAGACATTGCACGTGCATTGGCGCAGCGAGTGCCCGGCTCGGTGCCGGTCATCGACATCTGGAACAAGGCCGATGCTGCGCAGGCCAGCGGCCGCGAGGGCGTGGTGCTGTCGGCCAAAACCGGCGATGGCCTGCAGGCGCTGCGCCAGCGCCTGCTGCACGAAGCCGGCTGGCAGCAGGCCAGCGAAGGCCTGTACATCGCCCGCGAACGCCATGTGCAGGCGCTGCTGCGGGTGCGCGAGCACCTCGAACTCGCACAACTGCACCTGTCGGCCCAGGCACAAAGCCTGGACCTGCTGGCCGAAGAACTGCGCCAGGCGCAAAACGCGCTGGGCGAGATCACCGGCGAGTTCAGCGCCGACGACCTGCTGGGCGTGATTTTTTCGAGCTTCTGCATCGGCAAGTGAGCAACTGCCCGGGCCGGGGCCATTGCGTGCAGGCTTGGGGACAAACCCTGAGGCCACTCCGAGGTCCGCAGACACCTCGGTGACAAACCCCGGGATAACCATGACACGAAACTGACACCACGGGCCCAGAATGCCCTTCGCAGTGCACTGTTCGCCTGCCCATGAAAGTCGAGCCGTATCCATGCCCAGCGAATACATTCTCGAAACCCGTGACCTTGTCAAGGAGTTCAAAGGCTTTGTGGCGGTCAATGGCGTCAACCTGCAGGTACGCCGTGGCCAGATCCATGCACTGATCGGTCCCAACGGCGCCGGCAAGACGACGGTTTTCAACCTGCTGACCAAATTCCTGATCCCGACCCGCGGGCAGATCCTGTTCAACGGTCACGACATCACGTCCGAAAAACCTGCGCAGGTGGCGCGCCGGGGCATCGTGCGCTCCTTCCAGATTTCGGCCACCTTCCCGAACCTGAGCGTGATGCAGAACGTGCGTGTGGCCCTGCAGCGGGCGACCGGGCAGTCCATGCATTTCTGGCGCTCGGAGCGGGTGCTTGACGCCCTCAACGACAAGGCCATGGCCTTGCTGGCCGAGGTGGATCTGCAGGACATGGCGCACCTGACGGCCGTGGAACTGCCCTATGGCCGCAAGCGCGCCCTGGAGATTGCCACCACGCTGGCCATGAATCCCGAGCTCATGCTGCTCGACGAGCCCACGCAGGGCATGGGCCACGAAGATGTGGACCGCGTCACGCAGCTGATCAAGAAGGTAGGCGCCAACCGCACCATCCTGATGGTCGAGCACAACATGAACGTGGTCGCCAGCATTGCCGACACCATCAGCGTGCTGCAGCGCGGCCAGGTGATTGCCGAAGGCCCCTACGAAGTGGTGTCCAAGAATCCCCAGGTGCTCGAAGCCTACATGGGCAGCACCGACAACGAACTGGAGGGTGCCCATGGCTGAGGCCGCCGAATTCCTGCGCATCAGCAATCTGCACGCCTGGTATGGCGAGTCACACATCCTGCATGGCGTGGACCTGACCGTCAACAAAGGTGAAGTGGTGACCCTGCTGGGCCGCAACGGCGCCGGCCGCACCACCACCATCAAATCGATTGTCGGCCTGGTGGGCAGGCGCACCGGCTCGATCGTGATCAACGGCACCGAATCGATCGATCTGGCCACGCACCAGATTGCCCGGTTGGGCATTGGTTATTGCCCCGAGGAACGCGGCATCTTTGCCTCGCTGTCCTGCGAGGAAAACCTGCTGTTGCCGCCGGCCATCGGCAACGGCGGCATGGGCCTCGAAGAGATCTACGAGATGTTCCCCAACCTGCTCGAGCGCCGCAACAGCCCCGGCACGCGGCTCTCAGGCGGCGAGCAGCAGATGCTGGCGGTGGCGCGCATCCTGCGCACGGGCGCCAAGCTGCTGCTGCTCGACGAGATCTCCGAGGGCCTGGCACCGGTGATCGTGCAGACGCTCGCGCGCATGATCCGCGCCCTCAAGGCCAAGGGCTTCACCATCATCATGGTCGAACAGAACTTCCGGTTTGCCGCCCCGCTGGCCGACCGTTTCTATGTCATGGAGCACGGCAAGATCGTCGAGGGTTTTGCCGCGGCCGAACTGCCTGCCAAAAAGGGCATGCTGGCCGAATACCTCGGCGTCTGATTTTTTCAACCAGGAGACACACGATGAAACGCAAACTTCTCTCGATCGCTGCAGCCGCAGCCTGCGCCCTGGGCGGCGCCGCACAGGCCCAGGTCACGGACGGGGTCGTCAAGATCGGCGTCATGAACGACATGTCCGGCCTGTATGCGGACATTTCCGGTCCGGGGGCCTTGGTCGCCGCCCGCATGGCCGTCGAGGACTTCCAGAAAACCTCCAAGGCCGGCCTGAAAATGGAAGTGGTGGGGGCCGATCACCAGAACAAGCCCGACATCGGCTCCAACATCGCCCGCACCTGGTTCGATGTCGACAAGGTGGACGTGATTGTGGACGTGCCCACGTCTTCGGTGGCGCTGGCGGTCAACCAGATCGTGCGCGAGAAAAACAAGGTGTTCCTGAACTCCGGCGCCGCCACCTCTGACCTGACCGGCAAGGCCTGCAGCCCCAACACCGTGCACTGGACCTACGACACCTGGATGCTGGCCAACGGCACCGGCACCGCGATTGCCAAAACCGGTGGCAACACCTGGTTCTTCCTGACCGCCGACTATGCCTTCGGCCACGCCCTGGAGCGCGACACCGAGGCCGCCGTGGTCAAGGCCGGTGGTCGTACCGTCGGCAAGGTCCGCACCCCGTTCCCGTCACAGGACTTCTCGTCCTTCCTGCTGCAGGCCCAGGCTTCCAAGGCCAAGATCATTGCCCTGGCCAATGCCGGTGGTGACACGATCAACTCCATCAAGCAGGCGTCCGAATTCGGCATCACCAAGGGGGGCCAGAACCTGGCGGGCATGCTGATGTTCATCAACGATGTGCACGCACTGGGCCTGAACACGGCGCAGGGCCTGATCTTTACCGAAAGCTTCTACTGGGACCTCAACGACCAGACCCGCGCCTGGAGCCGCCGTTTTGCAGCCGCCCACGGCGGCAAGATGCCGTCCATGGTGCAAGCCGGTGTCTATTCGAGTGTGCTGCATTACCTCAAGGCCGTGGAGGCCTCGAAGACCGATACCGGCACCAAGGTGGTCGAGCAGATGAAGGCCCTGCCCACGGATGACCCACTGTTCGGCAAGGGCAGCATCCGCGCCGACGGCCGCAAGATCCATCCGGTGTACCTGGTCGAAGTGAAGAAGCCTTCGGAATCCAAAGGCCCGTGGGACTACCACAAGGTTCGCGCCACGATTCCGGCCAACGAAGCCTTCCGTCCGCTGGATGCCGGCGAGTGCCCGCTGGTCAAGAAGTGATGCCGCTGTTGTTCTGAGTCCTACGAAGTCACCGCCATGGAAATTTTTGGCATTCCCTCCCAAGCCCTGTTCGGGCAACTGCTCATCGGACTGATCAACGGTTCGTTTTATGCGCTGCTCTCGCTGGGCCTGGCGGTGATCTTCGGCTTGCTGAACATCATCAACTTCACCCATGGCGCCCAGTACATGCTGGGCGCCTTTGTGGCCTACCTGGGGCTGACCAAGTTCGGCATCAACTACTGGCTGGCCTTGCTGCTCACGCCCCTGCTGGTGGGGGCCACCGGTGTGCTGATCGAGCGCACCATGCTCAAGCAGCTCTACAAGCTCGACCATCTCTACGGGCTGCTGCTGACCTTCGGTCTGGCCCTGATCATCCAGGGGCTGTTCCGCAACGAATTTGGCTCTTCGGGCATGCCGTACCCGGTGCCTGAAGTCTTCCAGGGAGGCTTCAACCTGGGCTTCATGTTCCTGCCCAAGTACCGGGCCTGGGTCATCGTGGCCTCGCTGGTGGTGTGCCTGGCCACCTGGTACGTCATTGAGCGCACCAAGCTGGGCGCCTATCTGCGCGCGGCCACCGAAAACCCGGCGCTGGTGCAGGCCTTTGGCATCAACGTGCCGCGCATGATCACCCTGACCTACGGCTTCGGCGTCGCCCTGGCAGCGCTCGCCGGCGTGATGGCAGCCCCGATCTACCAGGTCAATCCGACCATGGGCGCCGATCTGATCATCGTGGTGTTCGCGGTGGTGGTGATTGGCGGCATGGGCTCCATCATGGGCGCCATCGTCACCGGTTTTGGCCTGGGCCTCATCGAAGGCCTGACCAAGGTGTTCTATCCCGAAGCTTCAGCGACCGTGATCTTCGTGATCATGGCCATCGTCCTGCTCCTCAAGCCCGCCGGCCTGTTCGGCACCCAGAAGTAATGCCATGACGACTCCCGCAATTGCCTCGGCATCGACCGCATCGAACAAATCCCTGTGGGTGGCCTTTGCCATCATGGTGGCGGTGTTTGCCATCGCCCCGATCTGGGTCTACCCGGTGTTCCTGATGAAGGTGATGTGCTTTGCACTGTTTGCCTGTGCCTTCAATCTGCTGCTGGGGTTTGGCGGCCTGCTGTCCTTCGGACACGCCATGTTCCTGGGCCTGGCCGGCTACACCTCGGCCCACGCCGCCAAGGTCTGGGGCTGGAACCCGGAACTCGCGGTGGTGTTCGGCACCCTGAGTGCAGCGGTACTGGCCTATGTGGCCGGCTCACTGGCCATTCGCCGCCAGGGCATCTACTTTGCGATGATCACCCTGGCGCTGGCGCAGATGGTGTTCTTCTTTTCGCTGCAGGCGCCGTTCACCGGCGGCGAAGACGGCATCCAGGCGGTGCCGCGCGGCCAGCTGTTCGGCTTCATCGATCTGGCCAGCAACACGAACATGTACATCTTCGTGCTGGCCATCTTCCTGGCAGGCTTCCTCTTCATCTGGCGTGTGGTCCATTCGCCTTTCGGCCAGATCCTCAAGGCCATCCGCGAACACCAGGACCGTGCCACTTCACTGGGCTACGACACCGACAGGTTCAAGCTGCTGGCCTTCGTCATCTCGGGCGCACTCGCCGGCACGGCGGGGGCCGTCAAGGCCCTGGTGTTCCAGCTCGCATCGCTCACCGATGTGCACTGGAGCATGTCCGGCGAGGTGGTGCTGATGACGCTGGTCGGTGGCATGGGCACCCTGTTCGGCCCGGTGGCCGGTGCCGCCGTCATCGTGAGCATGCAGAACTACCTGGCCGAGCTGGGCGCCTGGGTCACGATCGTGCAGGGTGTGATCTTCGTGATCTGCGTGCTGGCCTTCCGCCGCGGCATCGTCGGCGAAATCGCGAACTGGCTCAAGAAGCCCTTGTAAGCAGCAGGCGGCCGCTGCCGCTTGCTGCCGCCTGCTCCCGCTACCGCCTCCCATGCAGCGGTGACGGCCACCTCGTAGCCGGTGGCCTGGCCTTGAGGGCCCACACACATCAGGGCCCCGTGCACAGTCAAGAGCGTGATCATGTTTTTGGCTAGACTGCACACCCGCGCCCTTTGCCACCTGCCCTCCCCCCACCTCCCCCCATGTCTTCCGAACGCGTTCCCGGCCTCTGGCTGATCAGCCTGGCGGCTTTCTGCAGCATGGCCTCGATGCGGGTCTGCGACCCGATGCTGCTGACCCTGTCGCAGGACTTTGCGGTCAGCGTGGGCGAGGCCTCGCGGGTGGTCTCGGCCTTTGCCGTGGCCTACGGCTGCCTGCAGCTTTTCTACGGGCCCCTGGGTGACCGAGTCGGCAAGCTGCGGGTGGTCAATGCGGCCGTGCTGGCCTGCGCGGTGTTCAGCCTGCTGACGGCGCTGGCCAGCGATTTCGAGTGGCTGGTGGTGGCCCGGGCGCTGATGGGGGCGAGCGCCGCCGGCATCATCCCGCTGAGCATGGCCTGGGTGGGCGACCAGGTCCGCTACGAGCGCCGGCAGGAGACCCTGGCGCGGCTGATGAGTGCCACCGTCACCGGCATGATGGCCGGCCAGTGGTTTGGCGGCTGGGCCGCGCAGTCATTGGGCTGGCGCAGCGCATTTGCAGTGCTCTCGGCCCTGTTTGCCCTGACCGCCGTTTTGCTGCTGGTGCGCATGGCGCCGCAGCGGCGGGCGCAACCGGTGCAGACGGACGGCTCCTACTGGCAGCAGGCCCTCAGCGGCCTGTCCCTGCTCAGCCTGCCGCGCGTGCGCTGGGTGCTCACGGTCACCGCCCTGGAAGGCGCACTGGCCTTTGGCACCCTGGCCTTTGCGCCCAGCCTGCTGGAGCAGCAGCTGGGCCTGAGCGCGACCATGGCCGGCGCCCTGATGGTGCTCTACGGCATTGGCGGCCTGCTCTACAGCCAGATGGCGCGGCGCTGGCTGGCCTGGCTGGGCGAACGCGGGCTGGCCCGCACGGGAGGCGCACTGGTGGCGGCAGGGCTGTTGCTGCTGGCCTGGGCGCATCAGGTGGCACCGGCTGCCCTGGGTTGCCTGCTGGCGGGACTGGGCTTTTACATGCTGCACAACACCCTGCAAACGCAGGCAACCCAGATGGCCCCCCATGCACGGGGCAGCGCGGTCACGCTGTTTGCCGGCATGCTGTTTTTCGGCCAGTCAGCCGGCGTGCTGCTGACCGCGCAGACGGTGGACCGCGGCGGGCTGGATCTGGCCTACACCCTGGCGGCGGTCGGCATGCTGGCACTGGGCCTGCATGTGGCCGGCCGTGTCAGTGGCCCTCAAAAGCCACAATCGTGAACAGCGCCAGGCCCGCTTCACGCAGGCGCTGCGAGCCGCCGAGTTCGGGCAAATCAACAATCGCGGCGCCTTCCATGACGGTGGCGCCGAGTTTTTCGAGCAATTTCTTGCCGGCCATCATGGTGCCGCCGGTGGCGATCAGGTCGTCGATCAGCAACACGCGGTCACCGGGTTTCACGGCATCGGTGTGCAGTTCGACCGTGGCGCTGCCGTATTCGAGTTCGTAGGTTTCCTCCACCGTGGTGAAGGGCAGCTTGCCCTTCTTGCGGATCGGCACGAATCCGACGCCGAGCTCGTAGGCCACCACCGCCCCGAGGATGAAGCCCCGCGCGTCCAGCCCGGCAACCACATCGGGGCGCAAGGCCGGGTCCATGTAGCGGTGGACAAAGGCATCGATCAGCACCCGAAACACGCGCGGGTTCTGCAGCAGCGGGGTGATGTCGCGGAACTGCACGCCCGGCGCCGGCCAGTCGGGCACGGTGCGGATGTGGCTGCGCAGGAAATGGTGCACGTCAAGAGCGGTCATGGTCAGGCCTGGTCCCGGATCGAAGGTGTTGCAGCCTGCGATCCTAACGCGCATCCGCCTGGGCAGCCGTGTCCGGCCTGTCCGGCCGGGCGCGCCGATAGAATCCCGGCATGACCCTGAACGCCGCACAAACCCTGCAACTGGCGCGTGAGACCCTCGACATCGAGGCCGCCGCGCTGCTGGGCCTCAAGGCCCGCCTGGACGAGCGCTTCGTCCAGGCGGTGCAGATGATGCTGCAGGTGCGCGGCCGTGTGGTCGTCACCGGCATGGGCAAGAGCGGCCATGTGGGCCGCAAGATCGCGGCCACCCTGGCGTCCACCGGCACGCCAGCCATGTTCGTGCACCCGGCCGAAGCCAGCCACGGCGACCTGGGCATGATCAAGCCGGTCGATGTGGTGCTGGCCATTTCCAACAGCGGCGAGAGCGACGAACTGGTCGCCATCCTGCCGGTGCTCAAGCGCCAGGGCGTACCGCTGATTGCCATGACCGGCGGCCTGCAGTCTTCGCTGGCGCGGCATGCCGATGTGGTCCTAGACAGCTCGGTCGAAAAGGAAGCCTGTCCGCTCAACCTCGCCCCCACGGCCAGCACCACCGCGCAGCTGGCGCTGGGCGATGCCCTCGCGGTGGCCCTGCTCGATGCCCGCGGTTTCCGGCCGGAAGACTTTGCCCGCTCGCACCCGGGGGGCTCGCTGGGCCGCCGCCTGCTGACCCATGTGAGCGATGTGATGCGCGCCGGCGACCAGGTGCCGTGGGTGGGCGCGCAGGCGAGCTTTTCCGAACTGATGCAGGAAATGAGCCGCAAGGGCCTGGGCGCCTCGGCCGTGGTCGACGAAGCCGGACGCCCGCTGGGCATCTTCACCGACGGCGACCTGCGCCGCCTGATCGAGCGCGGCGCCGACCTGCGCCCGCTGCGTGCGCACGAGGTGATGCACGCCGGTCCGCGCACCATCGGCCGCGACGCGCTGGCCGTCGAAGCCGCCGAGCTGATGGAGCAGCACCGCATCACCAGCGTGCTGGTGGTCGATGACGACGGCGTGCTGTGCGGCGCGCTCAATACCAACGACCTCATGCGCGCCAAGGTAATCTGATGCAGGCGCTCATCCCGGCCCTGCACTACCCGCCGGAGCTGCTGCTGCAGGCGCAGGACATCCGCGTGGTGTTCTTCGACGTTGACGGCGTGCTGACCGACGGCGGCCTGTATTTTTCCGAACAGGGCGAGACGCTCAAGCGCTTTCATGTGCTCGACGGCCAGGGCCTCAAGCTGCTGCAGCGCGCCGGCATCACGCCCGCCGTCATCACCGGGCGGGACTCGGCTCCCCTGCGCACACGGCTGCAGGCGCTGGGCATCGTCCATGCCCGCTATGGCACCGAAGACAAGCTGCCCGCGGCACAGGCCCTGCTGGCCGAACTGGGGCTGGACTGGTCGCAAGCCGCGGCCATGGGCGATGACTGGCCCGATCTGCCGGTGATGCGGCGTGTGGCCTTCGCCTGTGCGCCGGCCAATGCCCATGCGCAGGCCAAGGTGCTGGCCCATCACGTCACCGCCGAGCGGGGGGGCGAAGGCGCAGCGCGCGCGTTGTGCGACCTGCTGCTGGCGGCCGGCAACCACTACGCGCGTTTGCTGGCCGAACAGGAAGCACGGCAGCACGGAGCGAGCGCGTGAAAGCCTGGTGGCAGAGCCTGCGCATGGCACTGGACCGGCTGGCACTGTACCTGCCCCTGCTGGCCATGGGGCTGCTGGCGCTGGGCAGCTGGTCACTCGTGCGCAGCGTGCCCACCCTGCTCACGCCGCCTGCGCAGACAGCCCCTCGGACCGACCCCGACTATGTGCTGGGCCGTTTTTCGGCCCAGGTCTTTGATGCCCAGGGGCTGCCGGTGCGCCAGCTCAGCGGGGCGCGCGCGCGGCACTATCCGCAGGGGGACGAGCTGCATGTGGAGCAGGTGCGCATCCTGGCGCGTTCGGCCAGTGGCGCCCAGGTGCATGCCCAGGCCTTGCGGGCCGTGGCCCCCGGCCATGGCGAGCGGCTGGACCTGGCGGGCCAGGTGCAGGTGGTCCGCCTGGCCGATGCCCGGGCCGCACAGGTCGACTTCAGGGGTGAGCAGCTGCAGGTGCTGCTGGACGAGGAGCGACTGCGTTCGACACTGCCCGTGGACATTGTGCGCGGCGGGGAGCGTTACAGCGCCGAGCGCATGGACTTTGATGTGCGCACCGGGCAGTACACCCTGGAAGGCCAGGTCCGGGTGACGCTCAGGCCCTGAGGGGTTCACGCAGGCCCCGCAGGTGTGCGCCCATGCTGGGCGCACCACCAACAAAAAAGCCCTGCTGGGCAGGGCTTCATGTGAACAGCCCCGCAGGGCAGGGCTGTGTGCCGGACACCGGACAGTGATCAGGTCATGTGCGCCCGGACTGTGCAGCCCAGGCGCTGTCGATGTCAGTAACCGCCGCCGTAGCCGCCGCCACCGCCGCCTTCACGGCGACCGCCGCCGCGCGGGCCGGTGCCGTAGGGGCTGCGGAAACCACCGCCGCCGCCTTCGCCGTAGCCACCTTCACGACGACCACC
>Ga0255182_1000188_pt1 | contig 51521 bp, 42 predicted proteins | sample Atl_UVDOM_RepA_8_FD_188420 | JGI IMG/M metagenome (GOLD analysis project Ga0255182, IMG submission 188420) | Freshwater microbial communities from Altamaha River, Georgia, United States - Atl_UVDOM_RepA_8d | ecosystem: Environmental > Aquatic > Freshwater > River | place: USA: Georgia...
GGTATTCGCTCAGTGTGAGCCAGGAGTCCGATGCTTTTGACGCGCGAATCCCACTCGCTCGTGTGTCTATAGATTAGTAATAGTCTTAAAGCTACCCGGGAAGCGATGGGCACTGTCAATTACAGTCGCAAATCCAGCGAAATCGACAATGTAAAATTTCGACGATCGCTCTGCTTCGTCAAATCGCTCAAAGCTGTTGAGCGTATTCGATCAGGTGACGCAAGTAGTGTACGTTCTGGTTTAAGTTTGACTTCCAAACACTTAGACCAAATGGTAAGAGCCGTGCTCATGATAGACGTTAAATTTGACATGGCAGTGTTTCGTGGAAACTAGTGAAACGCGAATTCCAATGAGTTTGACTAGATACAAGGTTCTAATAATTGGCTGCGGTAATATCGCTGGGGGGTTGGATATATCGCGAGCGCGGCATTTACCGCCACTAACGCATGCAGGAGCGTACACCCAGCACGGTGGGTTTTCGTTAGTTGGCTGCGTTGATCCTGACGTCAATCAGCGCCGAGCCTTTGCCAGACGCTGGGGAGTAGAAAGACATTTCTCCAAATTGACAGACCTGGATTTTCCTCGGGGTACCATCGATGTCATTAGCATCTGCTCTCCAACCGCATCCCATTATGAGCATCTAGTGCGTGCTTTAGATTTACACCCTAGGGTTATCTTCTGCGAAAAACCACTAACAACCGATGTCGCTACAACCTTGCAACTAGTTAAAGACTGCAGTGCTCTAGGTACCGTCTTGATAGTTAACTACAGTCGTCGGTGGGATCCTAGCATTGCAGATGTTATCGATCAGTTAAAAAGGGGGGAGTGGGGCATTGTTCGCTCTATCGTCGGGCACTATAACAAAGGTATTCTTAATAACGGTAGTCACATGATAGACCTGTTATTGCGCCTGGTTGGTCCGCTAGAATTAGTAGCTACTACCTCCCCACGGTTTGATTTCGCGGAATCAGATCCCACAGTAGCAGCTCTATTAACTGCTGCAAACGGATCGGTACCTGTATACCTTAATCCTGCTCATGCGAGGGACTTTAGCTACTTCGAAATTGAGATCGTGTGCGAGTTAGGAGTGCTTCGGATGCAATCCGGAGGTATGTTCTGGCAATTTCGCGAGGTGATGCAAAGCCCACACTTTAATCGTTATCGAACCGTCAATAAAGGGAATATTATAGGAGGACGTTACATGGAGAGTATGGCATTAGCGATTGAAAATATTTTTAGATACCTTCATAGCGGGGTACCTCCGGATCACACAACCGAGGGCGTGGTACTCATACAAGAACTATGCGCCCGGATTCAAAGCAATGCCAGAGTGAGTCTGAATCTACGTTAGGAAAGATGTGGGACTTTTATGAAAAAGACACTTTTAGCAATTCATGGCGGCTCTCCCGTGATACCCACTCCGCTGGAGGGTTTCAAGAGCATTGGTGAGGACGAGGTCGCCATAGTGAGTGATGTAATACGGAGCGGGGTACTCTCAGGTTATATTGGTGCACCCGGTCCTGGATTTATGGGTGGAGCAAGAGTACAAAGATTTGAACGACAGGTGGCTGAATACTTTGGCGTTGAACATGCCGTAGCTGTTAACTCATGGACTTCAGGACTGATTGCAGCTGTTGGGGCTATTGATATAGAGCCGGGTGACGAAGTTATTACTTCGCCTTGGACAATGGCTGCGACGGCAACTGCTATCCTGCATTGGAACGGGGTTCCTGTATTCGCCGACATTAACCCCGACACTTTTAACATCTGCCCTAAAAGTGTGGCTAAGCTAATTACCCCCCGCACGAAAGCCATCCTGGCTATTGATATCTTTGGTCAGTCTGCCGATATTCCAGCCTTACGTGCACTTACTAAGCAATACAATTTAAAACTTTTATGCGACAGCGCTCAGGCTCCTGGAGCCCGGGTCGGTAAAGAATTCGCTGGCACTTTTGGCGACATTGGCGGCTTTAGTTTAAATTATCATAAGCACATTCACTGTGGCGAAGGTGGCATATTGCTTACTGATGACAAATTTCTAGCTAGGCGGTTATGCCTAATCCGGAATCACGCTGAGACCTCCGTTCGCTCAAGTGATCCTGCAGAGCTTCAAAATATGCTTGGGTATAACTTCCGGATGGGCGAAATAGAAGCAGCCATTGCTTCCGTTCAATTAACTAAGCTTGCGGATCGCGTCGCGAGTCGCCAGCGCGTTGCGGCAGAGTTAAATTTGGGATTATCGAATTTAAAAGGCCTTAAGTTGCCTAAGGTTCACGAAGATTATACGCACGTCTACTATGTCTATGGCTTAACTCTAGACGTTGACGTTCTTGGCGTATCTCGTGAACGCATTTTTGAAGCATTGCGCGCGGAAGGTATACCATCCCTAATGTCTGGCTATCAGAACTTGCACCTGCTTCCATTATTTCAGCATAAAATTGCTTACGGTACTAAGGGTTTTCCGTGGAGCTCGCCCTACTGTACTAGTGATATTCAGTACGCTCCAGGCTTGTGCCCTGTAGCGGAAAAGCTGCATAGTGAAACTTTTCTAGGGCTCAATATATGTATGAATGAACTTCCGTCAGAGGATGTAGCCCTAATTATTGAGGCGTTCCATAAAGTTTGGAATTGTCTAGATCAGCTTCAATGACTGTTACCAGTTTTTCTCCGTCAAGGGTTGGCGTTCTATCTAGCTTCTATGCGCCACTCCTTCCACATTTACTGCACACTCTATTTGCGTATCGTATTACGAATGTCTGTGTTTTATTAGACGAAAAAGTGCGTAGCGAGAAGGATGTTTATCTATGGAAACAGCGAACTGAAGGAGCGTTTGAGGGAGGCCCCAGCATCTATGATTTTTCAGCGTATGGACTTTCACTCTATCCGGTAAAAAGTCATAACCACGATGAAACTATCAATCTAATAAAACGGCTAGGGTTATCACTACTAATTAACGGAGGAACTCCACGCAAGCTGAATAAACAAGTTCTTTCATCCGTACCTCAAGGAGTTATCAATGTACACCCAGGCGTACTACCAAAGTATCGTGGATCGAGCTGCGTTGAATGGGCAATTTTTAACGATGATCAAGTAGGAAACACCGCTCACTTTATGTCTGAAGGCTACGATGAGGGCCCTATAATTCAAACCGAAACTTATGATTTTTCTCGCATGGATAACTACGTATCAATACGTGTCCGAGTCTATCGCGAGTCGCTGCGCTTGATGGCTGAAGCGACACAGAAAGTGCTAAACGAAAAGCTCACTCCTGCAGATGCCCAAAAACAGGCCAACGGTCAATTTTTCTTACCTATTCCTGAGGAGAAAATGCGCTGTGTACTTGCGAAGCTAGAATCTAAATCTTATATCTATATGAATTCAGAATGAAAGCGTCTGTAGAAAAGTTTCTTGGATCACCTTGTGCTGTAGTGTGCCACGATGCTGGCGCAGCTAACCTGATCATTAGCTGGTTAAGAGGCATAAACGTGATTAAATTTCGTGTACATATGAAAGGACCAGCGGCTCAACTCTGGAAGACGTCGTTTTCATGTGCACCAATTGTGTCTCTTTCCGAAGCGCTTGATGGCGCTGAGCATCTACTTAGCGGAACGGGTTGGTCAAGCCAGCTGGAGCACGAAGCAAGACATATAGCCCGAGCACACAACATCCCGACGATTGCTGTTATTGACCACTGGGTTAATTACCGAGAGCGCTTCATTCGAAACGATCTCGAGGTGTTGCCTGATGAGATATGGGTTTCAGACAATGCTGCTTTTATTGAAGCTAAAAGATGTTTTCCGAATCTCGTGGTTAGAGAATTTACAAATGAATTTTTGAGAGATCAAGTTACTCTCATCCACATGCTTGATTTCCAAAGCTTAGAAACCAAAAACAATAGAGTTTTATATGTTCTAGAGCCAATCCGCCATTGCTGGTCAGGCAGAGATTCGCGCTTAGGAGAGTTCCAAGCGCTCGATTACTTTATATCCCGACTGAGTTGCTTAGGTTTAAACTCTAAGACTGAGATCCGACTTCGGCCACATCCTTCAGATCCGCCGGGAAAATATAATGCCTGGCTTCGAAGTCATAAGTCAGCATATAATGTAAGTTTAGCTCCCGTAGAGCCTTTAGCACAGGCAGTATCATGGGCCGGTCTCGTCGCAGGCTGTGAAACCTTTGCTCTAGTGATAGCGCTTTCGGCTGGAAGAAAGGTAGTTTCAACATTACCACCGTGGGGACATGCTTGCAAATTACCGCATCCTGATCTGATTCATCTTTCGCATCTTTAATGGGGATTGTTGATGCGCTATTGTCCTCTCTGTGTTCAGCCTGATACTCGACCTAATAGCATTTTTACGAATGAAGGTATATGCCCCGCCTGCGACTACTTTGAACGTCTCCAGTTAGTCGACTGGCAAGAGCGTTACCAGTTACTTCTAGACTTACTAAAAGACTACAAGCACACGTACAAGAAACGATCACGATTTGATTGCATTATAGGCGTGAGCGGGGGTAAAGACAGCACAAGGCAAGCCTTATGGGTGCGGGATAAGTTAGGATTGAAACCTCTACTTGCCTGCTTGAGCTACCCACCTGAACAAGTTACCGAGCGCGGCACAAATAACATATCAAACTTGATTAATCTTGGTTTCGACGTGGTCATATCAGCTCCGGCACCGGATACATGGAGACGGCTGATGCGAGTGTCATTTGATAAATTCACTAATTGGGCTCGATCGACGGAGCTTGCTCTTTTTAGTGCCGTTCCACAATTAGCCATTCGATACGAGATTCCTCTGATTTTTTGGGGAGAAAATCCAGGCTTGCAGCTCGGTGATTTGAAAACACTAGGGCGTACTGGTTACGACGGTAATAACTTACGATTTATGAATACACTCTCTGGAGGCTCACTTGATTGGATACTCGAATTAGGTTTTGAGTTAAAAGATCTCATTCCCTATCAGTATCCAACGCCCGATGAGTTTGATCTCCATCAACTTCAGATTATTTATCTTGGTTGGTTCCTTGGTGACTGGTCACTTTTAAAAAACGGTATGTATTCTGCGGCTTCAGGACTAGAGATCCGTGAGGATACTGTACAAAACACCGGTGATCTTTATGGTGTTACCTCCCTAGACGAAGATTGGGTAACTCTGAATCAAATGATCAAATACTATAAATTTGGTTTCGGACGGGTGACCGACTATGTTAATGAAGAAATACGGTTTAAGCGTATAAGCAGAGATGAAGGTATAAAGCTTGTAGAGCAGTATGATCATTCTTGCTCGGCATCATATATAGAGTCTTTCTCCGAGTATATTGGAATCAGCGCAACCGAGTTTTGGCAACATGTAAAGAGATGCATTAACCCTAACCTGTTTGACGTACATCAAGACGGTCGAATAGTTCCAAAGTTCAAAGTTGGTTTCGGGCTATGAATCGAAAAATAGTCGGAGTCGTGGATTATGGCCTTGGAAACCATGCCTCAGTTAGAGACACGTTTAAATCGTTAGACTACCGCTGCATCATTAGCTCCGATCCTGAATTCCTTTCAGGTTGTGATCTAATACTCTTACCTGGAGTGGGGGCCTTTCCAGCGGCTATGTCAGCGATGCGTGATCGCGGGTTAATTAGCTTCCTGTGTACTCAAGCTCGCAGCGGTCAGCCGATAGTGGGGCTGTGTTTAGGGATGCAATTACTTGCAGAAAGTTCGCTTGAACATGGATTGACTGAAGGCCTAGGCCTTATCCCTGGTCAGGTTATACCCTTGGAACCTGACCACTGGCACATTGGCTGGAATACGATTGAGGTGATAAATCAGGACAAGCTCTTGTTACCTAGCCACGGTGAGTCAGTCTACTTCAATCACTCCTACGTGTTTGCCGCTCCTGAAGAGTATCAAATAGCTACAGCCCAACTTAAGGAGTCATTTCCGGTAGCAGTTCGTCTTGGCAATATAGTTGGACTACAGTTCCATCCTGAAAAGAGTCAACTTACAGGACGCGCTATATTAAAGAACCTAGTCGATGGCCTAACAGATGCTTAAGAAACGATTGATAGGTGTAGTTACTGTGCGCCAAGGGCTTGCGGTACAGTCGTTTGGTTACAGTCGATACCTGCCCTTGGGTAGTCCTGAGCTGGTAATTGAAAACTTGGATCGTTGGGGAGCAGACGAGATTCTCGTTCAGTGTATTGATCGTAGCGTACAAAAGCTTGGACCTGACTTTAGTCTTTTAAAACGAGTGGGAGACCTGGGATTATCGACGCCGCTGATTTATGGGGGCGGTATTCGGCACACAGATGACGCAGTGAAGGTGATCAGTCTTGGAGCGGATCGTATATTGATTGACTCTATTCTTTGGGACTCTCAGCCGATGATAGAAGCAATATCACGCGAGCTTGGAGTTCAGGCGGTTATAGCAAATATGCCAGTTCACATAAAACTAGGTCAAATATATTGGCGAAACTATCGTTCGAGTGAAGAGGTTCTTTTAAATATAAATACCGCTCAACAATTACCCATAGAATGGATATCGGAGATCTTGCTCACGGACTGGCGGCACGAGGGTTTTTCCAAGGGCTTTGATCGTCGCATACCACTTGTTTTTCCAATTATAAAAAATCCTTTTATACTATTCGGCGGATTGTCAGAATATGATCAATATACTGACGTGCTTTCTATTCCGAACGTGGTTGGTGTCGGAATAGGTAATTTTTTAAGTTATAAAGAACATGCAATTCAAAACATCAAAGATAAAATAACCGCAATCTCCCTGCGTACAGCGCATTACACCGCAGAATAAATTATTTTTCTGAGAAAATGAACTCAAGTTCTAAATTCCCTCCAATTAAATGTAGACGCTGTCTATACACAACAGATCACCCGCTAGGATTAACTATAGATGAGGAAGGGGTCTGCTCCGGCTGTCGAATTCATGAAGAGAAAGACAGCCTAGATTGGGGGAAACGGTGGGAACTTCTGAAGGAATTGGTTGCGCCCTACAAGGTTCTCAGTGGAAGAACGTATGATTGTATAGTTCCTGTTTCTGGAGCGAATGATAGCTATTATGTTGTACATATAGTAAAGAAATGTTTGGGTCTAAATCCTCTTCTGGTGACATATAACAAATACTTCAATACACCGCTAGGAGTCCGAAATCTTGCTAATTTAAGAATTAAATTTGACTGCGACATCCTATATCAAAATATAAATCCAGTCTCAGTGAAAAAAATTACACGTACAACTTTACGAGAATTAGGAAATATTTACTGGCATTGTTTAGCAGGTCAGACAGCATTCCCTGTACAAACTTCAGTGCGCTATAAGATACCCCTGATTATCTGGGGTGCTCATCAGGGTATAGAGCAAGTTGGAATGTTCTCCCATGAGCATGCGGTCGAAATGAGTCGTAGATATAGGAAGAATCACGATTTAATTGGGCTTGAGGCTGATGATTTATTATCAATTTTTGACACTCTTAATGAAGATGATATTTGGCAGTATCGGTATCCGGACGATGCAACGTTAAAGATGGTAGAAGTGCGTGGCATCTACTTAGGAAACTATGTTCGATGGGATCCAAAGATGCAGCATGAGAAGATGATGAAGCTTTACAACTATTTAGGCGCAAATTTAGACCGAACATTCGATAGCTACGATTACGTCGATTGTTTCAATTATATGGGCATACATGACTATACAAAACTTATAAAGCACGGATATTCAAAGGTTACCGACCATGCCTGTCGTGAAATTCGGCATGGGCGTATCAGCCGAGAGGAAGGTTTTAGTCTTGTTAATCACTTCGAGTCAAAGCCCGTACCGTTTATCGATCAATTTTGCCAGTGGTTAGAGATTTCTCCTCGAAGTCTAGCATTCATCCTAAATCAACATGGCGCGAACAATCGAGCTTCAGTAGGCTACGATGGTAATTATGAGTATTCACAGCAAAAGAGAAGGGCGCCCACGAAGCTATTAGATCCCTCAGAAATACTAAGTAAGCTCGCATTCGAGAGTGCTACATCGTGGGAATTGAAAGCGGGTGATCAATATATAACTTTTGGAAAGGGTTGGTCTAAGAATGACAGAACTTTGTGCTAGGACATTTTTATCGAAGTTCTCCCGATTAGTACGCAACGGGTCTAGAGTAAACGTGATACCAGGGCATTATTGGAAAAGTGTCTTGCGTCAAAACTCATGACTGGAATCTTGAAGAAAGCGTAAGCATGTAGGCAAGTAGTTGAGGTGTGCGGATAGTACGGGATTCTGGATGCGACGTGTTGTAACCAGAAGTGTAAGTTCGGTGGGATATCGATCTCGGTAGCTTAGCTGCTGAGCTATTCGGAGCTTGAAAACAGCAAAGTCAGGCGACTGTTAGGGCACCCCTACTTAAATATTACTGCATAAATTGATGTCGCTGAATTCAGCTTCTAGATGACAGGAGCAGAAGTGCTCCTTATTCTTCGTAATAGGAGTACTGCTATGTCTATGCCGATACCTAACAGAAGTAACGTTGAGGTGGTTACCTCGGCGCAGCGGCCTAGGCGCTGGACCTTGGAGGAGAAAATCAGCACGGTGCGCCGGGCCTTAGAGCCTGGGATGAAGGTCTCACTTGCCGCTCGAGAGGCTGGGGTGGCCCCGAGCTCTAAGTCCTCCAGTGGAAGCGGCTGTGCTTAGAAGGTGCTTTGTCAGCGGTGGAGGCCAATGAGCCGGTGGGGCTGCCTCAGAGCTGCAAAATGCCTAGCGTCAGATCAAGCGACTCGAGCAGGCCTTGGGCCGCAAGACGTTTGTAGACGAGATACTCAGGGAGGCGATGGATGTTGCCAAGGCGAAAAAGTAGCTTGCGCGCTCGCCAGCGTTGCCCGAGGACGGCCAGTGAAGACCGTCTGCAAGGCATTTGGGCGTTGCGCACAGCAACATCATGACGATGCGCTCCCGGCCTCCCGGTTGGAGTGATTGCAGACGAGCCGCCAAGAGCCCTGCGGCCGATACCGAGGTAATGGGTGAGGCCAGGGCTGTAATAACGAGCAAACCCAGTTATGGCTACATCCGCGTCTAGGGCATGGTCAGCAATGCGCGCCGCTCCCAAGGACGCCCTGTGGTTAACCGTAAGCAGATTTACGGATCATGAGGAATAATAACCTTTTGTTGCACCAGCGCGGCCTTCGCAGAAACGACACGGTATCGTCGACTGCACATTCTTTTGCTATGATGAAGCGTCAAGGTGCATCGCGCACGAGCCGACCGAGTTTATAAAGAAGCGGGTTTGACGGTGCGCCGAAAAAACCCTGAGCGTGTTGCCGAGGTCGAGTGGGTGCCGGCTGTGACACCTTGCGTGTCAAACATCTCTTGTGTTGCAGATACTACCAATTGGCTGGCCGATGCCAGGAGGCGCGGACTCACAACATGTCGAACAATTTCATACAAGTGCCTGACCATTCATGTGGATTCATCGCTTACAAGCGGAGGATTGCCGATGTCATAAAAACGCTCACTGATCTAACGGATCCGTCGTCAATAATCACTGCGAACAATGGATCTGAGTTTGCGGGAAAAATCATAGATGATTAATAGGCTTATACACATAGTGTTCATGTCAACTAAATCGACCCAGAAAAACCGACATAGAACCGATTTCGACAAAACTTTAATCGTCGCTTACGGGGCTAACGCTAGATATCTTCTACCGACCCGCACGTTAGAAATATTATCTAGAAGGGCCTCAAATACTATATAAAGGAAAAAACTTATTGCAACCTAAAAGGCTATTCTCTCAAAAAATTTTTTACGGCCTTTTTAAACAGAGACTTAAACAAAAACTCTTATCAGATTAGTTTTAACAGTCCTTTTTTAGCCACTGTTATATAAGGCTAAATAAAATATGATTAACACAAAATTGAATTTATTAAATAATAACAAAGTCCCTCCTAGCTTCACGACTAATTTGCAGGAAAAATATGACTGGATTTGGTTACCGTCCGCCGATGTCACACAGTTGCTAAACATGCGTAATGCAGAGCACGTACTCTCCAATATGCGCAATCCCTCTCGGATAACTCAGGAGGCACATTTAGAATTTCTACAAAAATACAACGATCTCCAAAGAGTTGATTTTATCCTAATACATAATAGTAGTGGTGAATACGTGGGAAGCATGAATATTTCACTAACAGGTTATGGATTCGAAATCGGAAAGTACATTGGAAATGTAAACTATTTAGGTCGTGGGATTTCCCATCCAATGTCAATGAGTTTTATACAGTACCTGAAGGATAATCTCAGTGAGATAACTAAAATTTGTTCAGTTACAAGACTAAATAATTACAAAAATATTAATCTAAATTTTAAGCTTGGGTTTAGAATTATCTCGCTTGTAGAAGAAAGATATTGGCTTATGGAGCTTGTCTAATGTGCGGTTATGTTTTTGTTTCATCTAGAAACCAAATTACGAGGGAAATTGACGCAAACGTTTTACAACATAGGGGTCCTGATCACACAAAAGAGATAGATTTAGGTTGGTGTAGAGTTCGTCATTGGCGCTTAAGTATTCAGGATTTAACATCACACTCAAATCAGCCTTATTCTGACCAAGTAGATTATCTCGTTTACAATGGTGAGCTTTACGATTTCCGAAATGTCGCATCACGTATTTTCTCAAAATTGTTCGACAGCGATACGCAATTTTTATTTCACGCACTTAAAAAAAATTGTTTTGAATTAATTAAAAATCTAAGTGGATTTTATTCGTTTGTTTTTATAAAGCATCTTGAAAAACGGTTTTTTTCAACACGAGATTACTTCGGAAAAAAACCGTTGTATTATTATTTCGATAGTGATTTATTAGTTGTCGCTTCGGAAGATCGTGCTGTAAAGGACATAGCACAGAAATATGGAAGGTCTATAAAAATAAAGCCAGCATCAATATTTCACTACATTTGTTATAAAGACCTACATTTCGGCAATACATATTACGACAACATATATGAACTGGCGCCGGGGTCTTTTCTAGAATTCGATTTTGAAACCTGGACTCTCTCAATCAGTAAATCTTGGGAAGATTACTATGTTTCGAAACCTTTTTATAAGGAAGAGAAGTTTAAAAAAGTTGCTAACGACACATCGGAAAGGGTTTTGCAACAGTCGATACAACATCTTATCAACTCAATAGAAAAGCGATTTATCGCGGATGTCCCAGTATGGCTGGCGTTATCTGGCGGAGTCGATTCAACTCTGTTAGCGCTGATTGCTAAGGAAAAAAAGAAAAATTTTGACAGTGTCTTTACCGTAAGCTCGAAGAGTCGGCCGTCGGAGTTAGAAAAATCTAAAATACTATGCGACACTTTCTCTATCAATCAACATATAATAGACTTTGATTCAGTTGACTTCTTTGATTTGTTGAGAAAAGCCATCTATGCCCAAGCAGCCCCGCTAAGTCATCCACACGCTCTAGCGTTATTTGCGCTGACCAAAGAAGTATCTAGGATCGGTAAGGTTTTGATAACTGGTGAAGGAGCAGACGAGCTTTTTTACGGTTACGAACACTACAAACATGGCAACACCACATTTGCGTTCTTGAAACACATCAATCCTCATGAGTACTTTGATGATGATGGAAAGACTAAAGGGTTATTCAAGAATTTCGAATTGGAAAAATATCTTGAAAACAATGATTCAAGAGATCTCGACGTCAAGACACATCTTTTATCATTACTGAGGCGTAACGATAGGGTTTCTATGCGAAATTCAATCGAGTTAAGATCCGCATATCTGGACTTCGAACTTTTTCAATTTATTTCACAGGCGCAAGAGAATTGCTCTCTCCCTACTGGAAAGGATTTAGCAGTAAAAATGATTAAGGATATTTTTCCTCGTTACGAAATAGATAGACGGAAAATAGGTTTTTATGTGCCATTCGATGATTGGTTTGAAACGCACAGAAATAATGATGTTTTGGTGAAAAGATACATCGATAACGCAAATTCGTTTTTAAAGATGAATTTTGGTTTGACCTTGAAGAAAAATGCGCAAGTAAAAGGGAAATTAGCTTGGGCATTACTTAATATTGGTGTGTTTCATGAGGTATGGGATTAAGATTATATGACTGACAGTGAATTAATCGAATACGCAGTCTATCATTGGGTTTTCGGAAAAGATTATAAATTGCCTGGTCTAAATGCAAATGGCTCTGTGGCACATGATTTTTTTGAACGATACCCCGCGAAATCAGATTATCAGGCGTTTTCAGATCAATTTTCTTTGATTAAAAATGACCAATGCTTGAAGGACGCTGACAGCTTAATGTTATGTTCCGGTGGCGTTGACAGCTCTTTGCTAGCTTACTTCAGAAGTCATAATCTCAATTCTCGACCGCAGAGTTTTATTCATACATCCTATGTTAATCACAATAAGAATGACTTACAGAAATTTATAAACGTTTTGGAGTTATGCCCAAGTATTGCCTTTGTATGTTCAATTGATCAGGCCGAATATATCGCTGGGATTGAATTACTTTCAAAGAATAATTTTTATCAGAATACATATGCGCCAACGTTAGCCTACGCCCTTGGAACGCTCAAGGAATATAGGTTCACGTCAGTTATTACTGGTTCCGGCCCGGATGAACTATTTTACGGAATGGAAAAATATTCTTGGGATATCTTTGAAAAGTTGTCTGATGAGCCTATCGCCAAAGCATTGGAAAAACTAGACCCTCGCTATAATTTAGCCGCTTATGCTAGGTTGTTTAACTCCAAGGGGCAAGATCTTTACGGAGAAGTCGTGCGTAAGCGGCGAGCATTGTATGAGAGTATTGCAGACTTAAGAATGAATATTTTTGATTCTCAGCGTGTTCTGGCTTATGCGACCGTTACAGCCCAACATATGCAGTTGTTCAACAAACTCGCAGATATTTTTCACCTTGAACATAGAGCACCCTATCTAAATGAGCAGCTTGTGCATTTAGCACTCACAACCCCACTTGTCGAGTTGGTTGATATAGGTGTTGATAAGCGAGTAGAGATAGGTAAAAAATATCTCAAGACATACCTTTTGCAATATTTTTCTAGAGATCACGTGCATGGTAAAAAAATTGGATTTCATGCGCCCACTACTCAGTTTGTCTATGAATATAGTAAATCTTTCTTATTAAATAATATTGATTATCTTCCTTGTTGGTTAGACAAAGATAAGGTATTGAGAGAACTAGATTGCAGATTTAATGAAATAGGTCCGCCGACTGACTACTTCCTTTATTCACTAGTTAATGTAATTAAATATCGAATGGAAAATAGCAATGATTATTAATGGGTTTAAAATATCCAGCGATAGCGAGGTCTATTTGATAGCCGAAATGTCAGGAAATCATAGCGGTAATATTGATATCGCATTCGATACTATCAGAGCGGCCAAAGAATCCGGTGCAAATGCTATTAAGCTCCAAACATATACCCCAGACACACTAACAATTAAGTCTCATCGTCCTGAGTTTTATCTGTCTGGCGGACTCTGGGACGGCCGACATCTTTACGATTTATATCAAGATGCTCATACGCCTTATGATTGGCATGAAAAACTTTTTGAATATGCGAAGAGATTAGATATCACGATATTTTCTACACCCTTCGACGATACCGCAGTTGATTTATTAGAGGCACTTGATACGCCCGCATATAAAATTGCTTCTTTTGAGATAATCGATACGCCATTAATAAAGAGAGTTGCTTCAACAAAAAAGCCACTTCTAATTTCTACTGGCGCTGCATCAATTTCGGAGATTTCTGAAGCTATTCAGGTTGCGCGCCAAAGTGGGGCAGAGGAAATACTATTGTTCCACTGTGTTAGTGCGTATCCGGCCCCGCCTGAGGAATGTCAGTTACAAAATATTAAGCTATTAAGGGAAAAGTATGGGATCTTAGTAGGATTATCGGATCATACTATCGGCCCAGAAGCTAGCTTCTTATCGGTTGCAATGGGGGCTTGTGCTATTGAGAAACACTTTATCGTCGATAGGTCGATTGGTGGAACAGACTCTGAGTTCTCGGCGACGCCAGCCGAGTTTAAGGAGTTGAGATCAAGAGTTGACCTTGCAAAAAAAATGTTAGGTAAAAGTTCTTTTTCTCGGTCGGTATGCGAGAATCAAAGCAGAGAAATTAGGCGCTCGATTTATTCAGTTTCTAATAAAAAAAAGGGCGACACTATTAGCCGCGAAGATCTAAAGATTATCAGACCTGGACTTGGTCTCCATCCAAGGTTTCTTGAATATTTGGTGGGCTCAAAACTGCTTAAGGACCTCTCCTATGGGGAGCCGCTAGATTTAAGTTTTGTAGATCACAGGGATTTTCCTCAAACGTCAAAGGCTTGCGATTTTTTATTTGATGAAGTCTCTCCTACACAAGACCAAATAAGTATTCTCTATGAATTGTTAAAAAGCCGAAAGTTTCGGATTAGTCACAAGCACGTACCCACGTTTGAAGAACACGTTAATTTTGTGAATAATCATCCCTATCGAAAGTGGTGGTTAATACATGATTCAATTAACAAGTTAAATATTATTGGTTCTGTTTACGTTAGTTTTGATAATTCAGTAGGCGTCGATCTTAATTTTGAGAAAATTTCTTTTTCTGCAGCTTTCTTCAATCAGAAACTCAGGGAGGTCATTAGTCCACTTATTTCTGAGCCATCAAAGACTTTTTGCGATTTTTTCTATAACGTTGCTCCCGATAATCATGATTTGATCGATTGGCTCAGCGAAGCTGGTTATGCTACCTCCCAAGTGTCATTATCGCTCAAGTGATTTTGGCGAGATCACCACTGTGGTCTCTCTCATCAATTAAACAGTGAAGATGTAGGGTTTTCTGCTTGTTGCCTGAACATTTTGGATGGCGACTTTCCGAACGCCCGATGGGGGCGTTCCTCGTTGTAGACCATGATCCAGTCCTCGTTAATCTCACGGAACTGATCCAAATCTTCAAAAAGATAAGCTTCCGGGACCTCACGACGATATGTTCTGTTAAACCGCTCGATAAAGGCATTTTGGCTTGGCTTTCCGGGCTGGATGTAACGCAGCTCCGCGGCCTTGTCCTCGCACCATTGAAATAATGCTGCGCTGTGCAGCTCCGGGCATTGTCCAGGCGTATGGCCAAAGGGGGCCCATAGCTCTCGCTGAGTTGTTCCAGGGTGCGGATGATCCTTCCAGCAGGTAGGCTTGTGTAAATCTCAATGGCAAAGGTTTTGCGATTCGATTCGTCGACGATCTTTAGGGTTCTAAATGGCTTGCCGTAATAAAGCGTGTCGTGCATGAAGTCTAAGGCCCAGGTGATGTTTTTTTGGGTTGGGGCAATCAGCGGCTGCTTCGGTAACTTGGGCAGCCTGCGCTTGGTCCGCCTTGGCAGGTTTAGCCGCATGTCCTTGTAAACCCGCCACACCCGCTTGTGGTTCCACAGATACCCGTTATTGCGCATCCAACTGAAGCACAGCCCAAAACCCCAGCGACCATGCTTGGCCACGATCTGATTCAGCATGTCCACTACCGGCGCATCCTTGGCAGATTGATCCATAGGCTTGCGGTAATACGCCGCCCGAGACAGGCCCACACAGCCACAGGCTCGGGTGATCGGGAGTTTCTCTTCGCCAACCAGGTAATCCACCGCTTCTCGCTTTCTGGCTGGCGTTAGCTCTTTTTTGTGATCAGCCCCTTCATCGCCTTGTTCTCAAGGGTCAGATCAGCCACGATCTGCTTGAACTCCGCCAGCTGCGCCTCTAGCTCCTTGATCCGTTTGAGCTCAGAGGCGTCCAGCCCGCCGTACTTGGCCTTCCACTTGTAGTAGCTGGCCGAACTGATCCCGTGCTTGCAAATCAAGTCATCCCCCAGCAACCCAGCGTCCGCCTCTTTGGGAATCGCCACGATCTGGCTCTCCGTAAAACGCGCCTTTTTCATGCAAGACCTCCTGTCGTAAAATGCTGCCAAACGACGAAAGACCCCGCACCCCCAGTATCTAATTTAGGGGGAGACTACAGCAGGAGCTTTAATGGATCACTATTAAGATAAAACATTAATCGAACAATAGATCCAATCAGTGCGAATCCCAAGAGAATCGTCTATAGATTCCCGTAGAGTACAACTAAACACAAAAGCTCAAAGAGATCCGGTATCCTTACAAAGGGCCTTGCTTATAGATCCCTGTCTGCGGGAACCGTATCAAACTCGTATTGAACTCGATATCAGGGCAGAATATCCCGGAATCATCTATAAATATATTGATTTGCGTAACGTATAAGAGGGCTCAACTCCCCGAAATTCTGCGAAATGACATCATATGAATCAGTGTTTGCTTGCTTGACTAGGGTAAATATAATTTCAAAGCATATACGGGATCTTTCGATAGGGGTAACGCCCCTATGAATACCGTTGGTGTCTTCAAGGAAGCCATCGCCAGAATTTCCAAGTATTCGTATCGGATCTCCAAAATACTGACTAAGCAAGTCCGAATCGTATCTATGTTGATCTATATGCTGTTTCAGTAGATTTGCCTCGAGTGCTGTAAGCCTTTCAAGGTAACTTTCTATATAAGCATATCTATGTGTATATTTAAAATATTCGTGAGGACCCGAAAGGTCATTGACATCAGTTAAATATACAAAAAGATTTACAGATCGGAAGTCTCCCCTATCCTGATGAAAAAGATGAGCCCCTTTAGAACCGAGATTATTAGGAATAGATTTCCAGAATGTAACGGACGAGACAACAGCAGGAGCACCTAGGTAACTAGATACCATTGCGATTAGGGGCTGATTGAAGAAAAATTTATCCTTTAGAAAATCCATTTCAAGGAGAGGTCTAACGTCAAAGAACTGATAGCGAGAGCTATTTTTTTGTTCTTTCGTTGCTTCTAATTTTTTGAATCTATTACCAAAGTCATCTTGAAAATATGCATCACTATCGAGTATTGAATTCAACATAGCTTTGACTTCCGAGTCCGTAAGTAACGACTTAAACGTGAATAAGCCGCAGTGTGACAGCTCCCTAAGGATCGAAGAGCAAGCGATTGCATTAAAATCAAGTCGCATTACAGATGGGATTTCTAATTGTGGCATCTGTACCCTTAACACCTCGGCTACTATCTCACCAATTTCTTCCCGGGTTTTTTTAGGGATTGCGCTTTTTAAAGCATTGAAATAAAAGTTTTTAGCTAACATTGTAAAAAATTGACGCTTAAGTTGCAAAAGACTAGATTAAAAAAAGTAAAAACTACACTTAGTTTGGAAGCATAAGGTGCCCGCTGTTTTACAATTTCAAGGCGATTTAGTGTTCAAAATTACTCTTTTCTATTACGAAGTCAGGCTTTGCAGATAATTCGCATAACGTCTTGAAACGTCGTCATGTTGAGAAGAAAATTCTAAAAAATGTTTCCTAACTCCAGAGTTTTGCCAGATTATACCCCCATCATTACAGTCATAATCAACGATATCCTCGTCGAAGAATCCAATTTTTCCGGCGAATTGAAAACTGAATCGATGAACTAAGTACATCGCAAGTTGATCTGCACCCCAACGCACGTTATCTCGCAATAGTAGTTGGTAGAGGTAGTAAGATAATCTTGACACGTAAGCTTTCGTAAAAGATGTTGAGTTGAATAAAACAGTACTAGCATTGTACTGATTCCATGGATGTCTGCGACCCGGTCTAATCCTTAACGCAATATCGTTTTCTGCATGTGTGCTAAAGATACTTTCTATGGGATTTGCTACCAGAGAATCCGCATCAAGCATTAATACTGCTTTAGCCTTGGACATTAGAAGATGATGTACGCTAAAAAAACGAGATATATGATAAAAGCACTTTCGTGAATAATCACTATTGCTAAATCCAACAGAACTTGTATAAATTAACTCGCAAATATTAGGAAAACTATTTTTAATAAAAGTGAAGACGTCGTTCTTTCTGCTGCTCGGTACGTCGATAACTTCTAAAGCTATCTTGACTAAAGGGCTTTGCTTTAAAGCAGACTTAATTAATGGAACACTAAATTTTTTGAAATAATTTAAGTCTGACGAAATAAAAATAATCCTTTCATTTTCGACAGGCTGAAGAACCTTCGCCTCAAATAAGCTTTTTGTGTAAAAGTCTGAAAATTTCTGCTGATACTTTTCTTGGTAATGCTCTGTTGATAACGGATCAAGTACTGACATCCAAGTTGATTTCGGGAAATTAACTTTTATACTTTCGATTGCCTGGGAAAAAATTTTAAGGTCATCTTTGTGAAGCGCACAAAACGCGAGACTGTCCAAGTGTGAATAGTCAATATTTTTAGCTTCTCTTATAGTTTCTGCTGTTAAAGAAGCTAAAATGTCAAATTCAAACTTCGTATGTCTGAAGCCAAGTTCCTCTACGTTAAAGCAGTGATACTTTGGCTCATTCCGTATCCATCTTTCTGAGAATTCCTTGTACTCAATAAGCGCATACAGTACGTGAAAAAAAATCTTCTTATTTTTCGAATATTTCTTTATTAGATTATTGTAATCGGATAAAAATTCGATATCTGAGATTTCGTTTTTATTTATCAATTTTGCGACTTCTAGATCAACTCTTACTCCACTTTTAATCAAATGTGCTAGGAGCTTGTCCTTTTGTTCACGTAGCTGTAACGTACTGATGTGCTTAAGAAAGACTTCGTGGATCTTCGACGGGGGTTCTTTGAGAAGGCGATCTAAAATTTCATCGGTCGCACTTAGGAATTCACTCGGTGATCTATTTAAATTATCTCCTTTGAAATGCGACAGTATTTCTATCTCTGATACAAATGTAGAAGTCTGTTTCTTGTCTCTTGTTGATTCAAGATAGAATAGAGAGGGTAGTATTTGATGTACATTAACATTGCTTTCGCAATTTCCGCTCAAAATCTGAATTTTTTTGTTGATTATGTCTTGCGTTATCGAACATTTTTCCGTGGCATGAGCGACGTCGCCAAGGTCTTTAAAACCTAGATCTTTTGGAGCTTGTGCGTCTCTTAAATAAGAATCACACAGGTTCACAAAATCGTAGATCGGCTTTTCTGAGTTGGCACCGTAAATCAATTCGGCCGATTTTTCAAAGTTTTTTTCTAACAGATCATCGGGATATGACTTGATAAAGCTATTTATTTCCTCAAGCGTAGTTACCGTTGGATTTACATAATTCGACACGAGTCCACTTGCATAGTCATTTTTACTGTCCGACATGATTGATAGTGCGGGAACTCTCATCAGGGCCGCCTCAAATCCGGTCGTGCAGCCAACATGGATCAATAAATTACTTCTTCGGGTAAGAGGGACGTGGCTGCCATTTCTACTTATTTGTACATTTTTGAATTTTCTTAAATACTCGTTCCAGGTCCCTATATCTTCATTCGGGTGAGGTCTCAAAACTATTCTAAGATCTTTTTCACTGTTCGATTCAAGGAATTTTTTGACCATCTCAAGTCCAAACTCCTCCATTTTTATTGAATCTTCGAACAATTTAACGGTGAGATCATCTTTTGGATTTAATACTCCGCTCTGAATCGCCGCCTGCCTTACGAAATCTAAGGATTTCCATCGACTATTGATCGCACCAAAGTTTGTGTTTATTTGAATGAAATTATCAGGATACTCGTATTCAGGCTGAAGCGTATTTAGGTCAACATAATCCGAAAACTTTTTATTTAGTATCGTCCCCCTGATATTTCCAAAAGGTTGAGATTTCAGTCCCAAAGAATTTAGATACAGGGTTTCAGACGGACCATTCGAAATTATCTCGTCAATAAACTGTTCTATCTTTTTATCTGCTACTGATCTTATGATTGACTGAGAAATAGCTCCAAACAGCTCCTCTTCGATTGCAAATACAATGAATCCATGTTTCTTAGCTAATATCATTGAGTACCAATATATTTTGTGATAGCTCTTGAAACAAATTATTCCAGGTGGGAGATTCGCAATGTTTCTCATAATCGCCCATTGCTGACCAATTACGACACGGTAGCCTTGAGCCACTAAGTGATAGCCGAGCAATAACTTTGAGTCTAATTCTCGCTTATCAAACTCGATCAATAAATAAACTGTTTTGGTCAGCGACATATTTTCTTTGCGTATTCAAACATTATTGCTTTTCGTGCTTTTCCCTTGAAATGTAAAAAATAGTGTTCGCCAGGATCTGCTATTCGTTCTGGTAGTCGACCGACTAAAGATTCGCTAATTTTTCCAAACTTTACATACGAACATTTACTCAGCTCACGGAGAGCTTCTTGATCTCCATACCATAAGCTAAATTTCGGGTCCATCTTAGCTAAGATGTTATAACAATCTTTCCATATTTGTGCCGATCTCGTAATTGTGAAGCAAGCTACATAAGGATAAACTTCCCCAAAGGTCTTATTTAAGTATTCTGATAAGCTCAAGCCTAAGTAGTTTGTATTGATAAAGTCGTTGTTTCCATAAGCTCGCTCACAAGCTACCAGATCGTATGACTTAAGTTGCTCTTCCACTGAAAATTTCCGCATCATCAACATATCAGTATCAATATAAGCCGCTGGTTTTGTTAAATTAAGCTCAGCGAATGCATATAGTCTGGCTAACATTAACCGTTCGGAATCTACATCAAATCTTGCAATTTTACTTATTCCATTTACTGCGTTTGTTTTCGTATCAGAACACTGAATTACCTCCGCTTCATTGTCTAAGGTGTTTATAGAGTCAACGAGCGCCTGAGCTTGGTCAGTATCACCGACACAAAAAAATACAAACGTATTTTTTAATTCGTTTGATTTTTTATTGAATTCTTTCATTCTAGGAGATTTCTAAATTATATGAGGTATATCGAAGTAATATATTTTTAACTTTTGAAAGAAGTTCGATTGTCTGAAGGAGACTCCAGCTATCTTTTTCTAAGCATCTATGACGTATCCTATTGATGCTGAACTTGCGATATTTTAATTTGCTTGTGCCCGGAAATATAGTTCGACTCATATTGAATCTTATCTGATAATAATTTTAAGTCCTAAAAGGGGCATCAATAATAAATTAGTTAGTGTTTCTAATTTTTCTAAAAAATAGTTATTTATTTTTTCTCGTGATCAACAGAACTCGTCTATTTGTATCTTCGCAAGAATCTTGCGAAAGACAGATCTTGAAGTCGTATATCTTTGGGATCCGGAGCATAATATCCTCCGTAGTTGCAAACGAGCATCCTGCAATATCTCCTGGCACGTCCCCTGCGGCGCTCCTAATAACCGTATGATCTGAATCCGCTGTTGATCCTATCGCTAAGAGCCCTCCTTTTTTTAGAACACGCGAATATTCAGCCAACGCCTTTTCAGGATCATGGCTATAATTAATTACCCACGCACTTATAACGACGTCGAATTCGGAGTCTGAAAATCTCAACGCATGCATATCGCCGAGCTCTATTAATGGAGATGAACTGATCAAATCGATTGCTGATATATTTCGTAAGTCAAATCCAACAGATAGTAGGCAGTAAATCTCCATTTCTGTTCTTGGGCCAATTAGTAGTACTTTCAAATATTTTGCGCTTTCAAAAACTGGTGATAGTGACGCAAGCGCGCTAATAAGACGTCCTGGACGCGTTGTCGTAGCAAATTTATTTTCTGCGCGTATAATCTCCGACAAATTATGGTCAATTGTTCTCTTAGCAATTTTTCCATCACTCTGCGAATTTAGTGTTCTTACTTTCCCATATTGCTCAAATCGCTTAATTGCATAAAATCTCCGAAAGCGCGGAAGTAAAAATACCAATTGTGGATTAGCTTTTAGTTCTTGTTGACAGAAGTCAAGGTCTTCTTTTGTTAGCTTCATTTTGAATTATTTATCGCTTTTGTTTCGTAACCCATACTGAGTCTCAGTTTTTATCCGTAGGTAAACAACAGGGTGAATGTAGCATGCATGTGAATATTTTTAAGATTATATTTACCGAATTCAAAGAGCCAGACTAAGTTAGAAAATCTTACTTAAATGATTTCACGGAAATATCAAAGTCAGTTTTCGGATATATTTTTCTGCTCATAGGATCTCAGACATAAATTTATCTACTGCATTATTTTATGATCGAGCGCGAAAGGTTTGTTAAATAGATTTATTTCTATTTTTGTTATATTTTTCATTTGACTAGGCGTCTCTTGGGGTCAATATTCTAGCGTCATCTTTGCTATTTTACTCTCTCTTTCACTCGGTTAGTATGAGAATCAATCTAATAAGAGCTTCGCTTTAATTCCACGGTTGAAAAGCTATTAGAAAATTTCTTTGGTTGTATGTCTTTTGGAATGCGTATTGTTCACTCCTCGTTTTATTCTTTGCGTCAGTTCTCGATAATTTTTCCAGCATGACGATCTGGTAGAAGCCATTTTTTAAGATTCCTTCAGAAGTTTTCGTTAAATTTCTCCCCAAAGCGGTCCTTAATAGGTCATTCTGGCTCGATTAAGTCGTTGTACGTTATTCATACAAGCCAGCTCGTCTATGAGTCTTCTTGCGCACTCCGAATTAAAAGTTTGAGAGAAATGCATAGCCAACGAGCGACAGCACTGTCTTTATATTCGGACCTTGCGGAGTCTTGGTTTCGTCGAATACACCTTTTGACATATAATTCCTAGCAATAATTGCGACTTCGTATGGAGCAGAGTGCAATTCCTCAAGCAATATATTCCATTTTATGTTCTCAGTAGCGTCGATAAAGTGTACTTTTGGTTGTACATCAGGTTTAGTGCCGTTATTCACAGAGTCAAACAAGTTACGCATAATCTGAGCTGAAAACGTGGAGACCGGTTTTATTTCTTGGTGCTTTGCCTCATTTACGTAGAATATAGAGGGTGCTTCCTTCATCCTCAAGATGGAAAAGGCTATAGACCAATAAAAAGTTGAATCGCTATGATTCCTTACGTGTACACTATTCATTCGCATGAAAAGCAGTTCAGATAGCGTTGGTAAATTTGTATAAAATTCATAATCTTGTATCCGCAAATCAAATCGCTGATTAAAAAGCCCTAAAAAACCCTCAGCAACTGATATCTCTCCGATGTATCTGTTTATTTTATTAATCGCAAGTATTTCGTCGTCTGAAATAATTGCCTTTGCATCAGGGATACAGGACTTTACTTGAGCGCCAAGATTTTTCATTTTTATCCTTCAAATAACTTACTTATTCGTCCAAAGTATTCTGTAACTGATTCTTTTTCTGTCATGCGTACAATATTGACATCTGGATAGACAAAACTCTTTGTTGATCTCAGGCCCCAGCAAAAAGGTTGTTGAGTTGTATTTAATAAGAGATAAACCTTTTTGCCCGATGCCGCAGCGAAATGGACCATTGCAGTGCTTATAGAAAGAATGACGTCACATGACGTAATTAGGGCATGCCATGTATCTAGGTCATTTTGGAAGTTTACTCCCTCGATAAATTTGACGTTGTATCCATTGGTTTTACAATAGTCTTGCTCTTTCTTTGTGTCACCATACTGCAGACTGACAAATGTAACGTCTTTTCTAGATATTATCGGTTCCCAATGTTCTAGCATTATCGATTTTCCTTTCTTTTGACGTTCCCAAAATCCACCCGTCCAGGAAATTCCGATCAGAGGTTTATTAGCACCGAATTCTTTTAGTTTTTTTCTAAATTTCTCTACCTTTGCTGAGTCTGCAATTAGATAAGTGGCTCTACCTTTTTCGAAGTCTTTTTTCTTTCTCCTAAAATCCTTCATTAAGCTACCAATCGGTATTAGTCCCTGCACTTGATCGTTGTTCTTTAATAAATTTATCAATCCGAATTCATGTACTGATATCTTGGGAAACGATCGACGAAATATTGGGATCATTCTTTTGTCGCAAACTAGAATAATTTTTTCTGTTATTTGTGACAGTTCTTTTAGTACACTTGCGAAGTAGACTTGATCTCCAATTCCTTGCTCGCCAGCAATCACCACCCAGCGTTCGGGATCGATAGCGTTTACCGCATCAACTCTTGCGAGATTTTTTGTAATGATTGGAAGGGGTCTACCGATCTTTCCAATATCACTACTTAGGCCGTTTTCATAATATTCGAAGCCTATCTGAAATTTCTCTAGTCTTAAATATGAGAATGATGCGTTCCATTTGGTCGCAGCTCCAAGATTAGTTTTTGAGGCTATATAGTCATAGGTATTTACTGCCTGTTTCGGATCGATTTCTGACAATAAATCTGCTTTTATTTTTAAGAGATCGATCTGTTCCGGAAATTTTTCTAACGCCTCATCCATCGCTTTTAAAGCGGGCTCAAACTCGTATTTCGCTCTCAATGCACCTATATGAAGGGAGTACACATTCGGTCCCGGATTTTTTTTTAGTAGCCTTGAAGTAATGTTTAATGATTCGTCAAATTGTTGGTTTTCGCTGTAAACAATCGCTCTATTCAGCAGAAAATTTAAATCCTCCGGGAACGCTATGAGGGCTTCATCTAAGAGTTTTTCTGCGGTTCGCCATTGCTTCCGCGCGACTTCACAAAGCCCAAGATAACCCTTTGCAAGATGATTTTCCTTGTTTAGCTGTATTGCAACCCTTAGCTTGTCGGCCGCATGATCGAACTTTTTACTTGCTATATCAATGAGAGAAAGAAGTGAAAATCTGGTGGAATCATCGTTGGAGATTTTTAAAGCATATTGTTCAGCTGCTGATAAGTCACCTGAGTTTAACAAGCGCTGAAATCTTCCGAGTGGTGTTTCAGTTTTTTTTCCTTCGCCCATTAATTTTTCCATATTAATTTCTAAATTATTCATTGAAAAAAAAACCCGCTGTTAAGCGGGTTTTAAGGTTTTTTATTGCTTAAATAATCTTATTTTTTCGTATTAATCTATCTATGCCTTATCTAACTTCTCTTAACCGTAGGGCATTTCAGGATCAATTACGCATTCACGATCTAAGACTATTCAAAGTCTATATTTGCAACGTTCCATCCTGCAAGGCCTGCCGCAGAAATACCCTGTAGCGTTGCTACCGTCGTTGATGAGGCATTCGTCGCGATCAACCCTGTTCCTCCCGAAATAGCATTGGTATCTACAGAGGTAATGTATGAGTTTGATCCATCTGTCCACACCACCAAAAGATCTGCGTTGGATTGGCCTACTGCGGTGGCCACAGTAACTCCTGCTGTTCCGTAGTTAGCAAGGGTGATTTGTGCTGCTCCGCCCGTAGCGATGGCTTGAATCATTTCAGTCACCGTTCCGAACGCCGTCGCACTAATCACTACATACTGGTGTCCAGTGCCAAAAGTGGTTGCTCCATAACTTCCGCCAGTTATAGCCAGGTAATTAGAAGCTTGACCAGTGGCGTTTTGGGCTAGAGCGGCTGTTCCCGAATCCCCATAACTGAAAAATGCCAAGTTACTACCGGTCCCAGTTGTCACATCAAGCCGGATTCGATCACCAGCACTAGCAGTAATACTTCCGATCGTGAATCCAGTGATTGAATCTGCAGAAGCTCCACCAACCTGGTACATGATCGTATCTGTTCCTGAACCCGATCTCAGAGTATAGGTGTTTTGGCCCGTTCCCTCCGTGATGGTGGTGGTTCCCGATCCAGTGTCAATATTGAACCCTCTTGTTCCCTGACCACCAAGATCTAAGGTTACTGATCCTGCAGAGTTCATTCCGGTTAGGTTCACTCCAGCTATCCCGCTAGCAGCTCCCACGTTTGCGGAGTACGTTCCTCTTCCGGATATCACGATACTTCCAATTGAACCGGTTGATGAGATATCAGAGATCGTAACGTTAGCATCAGAGAGAGTAATTCCACCTATGGCGGATGCTGCAATCTTGGTGATTGCAACGGTTCCCTGCCCCGCTGAGCCGGTAATCGATAGATTTCCCACCGACGCCCCATTAATATTTCCAGTCCCAGCAATCGTTCCTATTGTGGTTGCGCCAGTTGCCGAGAGCGCGATGGAAATATCTCCGATCGAGCGCGCATTTATATCTGAAAAAGTTACTGATGCATTGCTTGCCCCCCGTAAGGTCATCGATCCGATCGATCCACCAACATCCCCAGTAGCAGACATAGCTAACGTTGCATTTCCCCCCACGAAGGTCGCTGCGTCACCTGCTGACACATACAGACTACCAACCGAGGCGGCGGAACCTCCAGTCAAGATAGCGGTACCAAAACCTGTAGTCATTACCGAACCCGAACCCAGATTAATAGTCACGCTACTTGCAGAGACCGCATCAGCAAGAACGACTCCCGGCAGAGCTCCGAAATCAGCACTATCGGTACCGGAGACAGCTAGCGCGAACCCCTGCGCTGATACGGCAGTACTAGAGCCGATCTCACCAGTACCTAAAGCAATGTCTCCCGCGCCATTTCCGGATGCCGAAATTGTCACACTCGCAAGAGCTGACGCCCCCTGTAAGAACGCCCCCGTATTAGTGATGGAGCCAGAGCCAGACGTAGAAATCGAGATCGTCTGGAGTCCATTAGCAGCAATCGACGTTGTAGCTAAGCTTGCGCTCGCAGTTAATCCGACGAGAGTCAAAGACTTGGCGTCTGAGTCGGCGGTTATAGTGGTAAGCGTTTGAGTTACCGCAGATCCACCCCATTTCAGGGAGAGCGCTGACGCGTTTGTAACTGTGAGGGATCCGACAGAAAGCCCTGCAGACTGGGCAGCCGAACCAACAGTAACAGTTAAATTACCTGAGGTCATATCTACCGTCGTATTGGTCATAGTGCTCGCACCCGCACCTACCAACAGATTTACTGTGGTATCGCCCGACTGATTATTTACAGTAAACGATCCCGTTCCGTAGAGATCATATTGGGCCACACCGGAATTGCCGGAGGCATTAATCACGGCTGTGGATCCATTGATCGCTGAAGCCTTGAAAACGTCAACCCCTGAGAAATTCTTGGTCTCATACGTTCCACCATTGAACGCTGCTACTACGGTATCTGTACCAGCCCCGGCTGACACGGTGTCTGCAGACCCAGTGGACTGCAATCCACCCGCCCCACCAAAATCGAATGTTTCGTTCGCGTTACCACCTATAACAATATGCTGCGCACCTGTACCCAAAGTGTAAGTAGCTGATCCAGCAAAATTAGTCGTGGTGAGCGCAGAAACGTCTGTTCCGTCAGCAATATTAAGGTTCAGCGTCCCAGAGCCTGCAACCGTAACCGCACCCGCGCCTGTCCCGGCGGAGACCACTAGGGAAACAGTGCTGCTGGCAGATGCTGTCAAGGCAATCGTCTCTGCCACCCCAGTACCCGTCAGAGTAAATGTTGTGGAGGCAGAGTTAGCGCCAAGATTTAATGTCGTCGTCCCACTCAAACCATCGACCATTGCAAGTGTGACATTGTGGGTGCCGCCAAGTACATTAACGTTAGAAACCAAAGGGTCGTTAAGCACCACGTCAGTGGCATTTACTGAATTTTCGGCAATGTTGACAGTGCTCACACCGCTCCAAGAGGACATATCGGCAGTCGCTGAAACCAACATCCTCAAATTCACAGTCTCAACGCTATCAAGCACCGTGTTGATCCCGCCGGTACCGGCAACGGTTACCGATAGGGTGTCAGATCCGTCACCAAAGTTCGCAACGTCACCCAACGAAAGCGTAGGAGAAGTTCCACCGTAGGTTACTGTCGCGGCGTCATTACCGCTAGAGCCCCTTACATCGTCCGCATTAGAAGTGAAGAGGGAAGTAAGAGTTGTTCCGGGAACTGCGGTTGCAGATCCTACGACGTTTTGGAGAGTAGAAAGATCTGTCGAATTATTTGCAGCAACCTGAGAGTATGAAGTCGCGGCGTTCACGCGAGACACATAGATGTTGGCGAACGATCCATATGTCGGATCGTTTGTCAGGGACGCAAACAAATCTAAAGTCGCAACTAACCCTGAACCGTAACTCGTTACGCCACCCTTCGCCGCAATATCCGCGAGCAGATAGGCCTTTCCACTGGTGGCAGCAGCCCCAGTGAGTCCCAGGTTTGCCACAATCGTATCTGCCAAACCCGAGGCGGTGGTTTTACCCGTGGCGTTGATCATCACTTGGGCTGCAGCGCTTACACCCAACGACTTCGCCAAAGCGAGATAGGTTGAACCAGGTGCAGCACCTAGAGTTGCGACAAACGCGTTGGAAATCTGTGCGTCAGTGGTCGGGAAATAAATTGTGGCCATTACATTCCTCTTTAAAAAGTAAATTTCAAATCAATAAAACTAACCGGCCTTCGGTCGATAAAACTCGCTTTAACGACAAACGGGCTTTATCGACAAAAAGCCCAGAACATTTCGAAGGTAGCCAGATTTTAAACATAAACGGTCGAAGGCAATTGTGATCGAGGTCACACAAAAAAGGGTTCCGAAAGGGGTGTATCGAAAATACAACATCTGACACATTCGCTATAAATGCCAAAACTGCAAAACTACCCGCAAAAAAACTAAAAACCCGCTTTCAACCCAAAGAAAACGGCATTGTAGGCGGTTTGGAACAACTCTAAGTTAGATCCTTGCCGGCCGCGCTCAAGCGAGCCGTACCAGCCGAGAGTCCCCCCGATTGGCCCACCTACCTCCAACCTTACCAGAATCCTATTTAGGCGCCTGACTGCCCCTTGGCTAAGCAAGGCACTGTAGGGAACGGAGTCATTAGCTCGGGCTACCGAGCCGATGAAATCGGCCTTTATCCCCCCCCAAATGATTCGCGAACCAATAAAGGTCAGCTCCTGACGACGTTGATCGCCACCGGGTCGGCGCAAATGCTCGGCATCGTCAAGGCCCACCCTCAACTGAAGTGCATAATCCACGAGGCTGGTTGAACACCGCAACGCCCCAAAAACCGCATAAAAGTGGCCGTTGTTAGTCGTAGCTTGAGGGAACTCTCGACGCTCAAAATCCGGTCCAAAACGGATTGGACAACCCAGCCAAGAAGCGGCCTCCAGCCCCGTCTGGAACCCGAGACCGCCGAAAATCGTTTGTCCCCCGAACTGTATCCGGTTAAAAGAAGGCCGAAAATCGACGATAAACGAGTGTCGCAGAAGGTCAATTCGTCGTTGGAAGACGGCCAGAGCCCCCAGCTGAAGATAGTCGGTTCCACCGGCAGAGGTACGCGAGCGAACGTCCAAACTAGCGAAAGAACCCTCCGAAGGGTTACCTAACATGCCGTTGCTCTGAAGCCCCATAGCATTTAGCCAGGCTACCCCAGACCTTTTGCGGCCGGACTCATCTAGCTCAAGCACCACCGGCCCGCCACCCGAGGTGAGGGTGAAAAACCTGGAATTGGGCGCGCTATTAAGATTGGTTTCATAGCCTAACTGGCTGGAGGCTTTGAGCGTTAAAGGCGTCCGAGTCCGCCGGAGCGCCTCCTTCTCTCGCTCTAGGATCTGGCGAAATCCGGAGTGAATATCTTGGCGAAGCAAAAGCCGCTCAATGAGACTGCCTGCAGATAACCGGTCCCCCGACGCCGCCAGCGCCTGGGCAAAATCTAGTTGAATGCCGGGAAAATCTGGTTGGAGCAGCACCGCCCGCTCGAGTACCTCCGCCGCATCACGGCCGCGTCCCAAGGAAAGCAACAACACCCCTCGGTACCAAAGATAATCCACGCGATTTGAACAAGATTCGCGAAATACCTCAATGCTTTGAAGGGCAAGGTATCGATCAACAAGATTTTCCGGGGCAATCTGAGCAAACGACGCCTCGGGGCAGACTGTCCCGTCAAGGCTTGGATCCTGGTCCACAAGCCGCGCGTGTGCAGGTACAAAGATCAAGTAGAGGGCACACACGGCGGCGAACCGCACGAAAGTAGTCAACGCGCTAGGCGGCCTTTGATCGCACTGCCTCCAACATCTTGATGCGATCTTGGCCCTGCGCCTTGGATATCGTGGATAAACAAAAAACCGGTCGGGACTCGGTCAAACCTGGAAGCAAAAAAAACCCTAACGAAATCCAATTGTAGTTCACCCGTTTGGCCACGCCATCGCCCACCAGTATAGGCGAAGCCAACTCCTGGGTAAGGGACTGTAACTGAACGGCGACAGTGACTGTCTCGCCCAAAATGGTATGGGTTCTCCGATCGGACGGGCCAAAAATCCCAATCACTGCATCGCCACTTTCGATACCAATACCCAAATCCAAAGGTTCAAGCCCCGGTCCAACAGACACACAGGCCAATTGCCGATGCGACTGACCCCAGAGTTCTTGGGCCGCCTGCAATGCGTTTTGTGCATGCTCTGGACACGGAAGAGAGCCATTCCAGACCGCTAGCAAGCTATCGCCAACCATGTGTTCAACAACACCTTGATGGCGCTCAACAATCGCGGTTGCATTAACTAAAAAATCATGTAACACACGAGCAGATTCTTCTGCACTACGCTGCTGGCAAAACGCAGAAAAATTTCTGAGATCAGCATACAACACAGTAACTTCTTTTCGTTGTGCACTGATCGAAGACTGACCCAGCGACTCAGAGTGAGCAATCTCAGCTGCAACCCCGGTTGGCAGATGACTTGAAAGCGCACGGAATATTACCCGATTTTCAAAACGTGATCGACCGTGGCTGTATATCGCTAAGCCCGAAGACATCAGCAACGCAAAAGATCCTGCGTGCGACCAACCGATGAACCAATTTAGGCTAATCAGTGCAAGAGCATGCACCAAAAAAGCGATTGCGAAAACGCCGATACCGACGATCGGCAAGAGCACCACACGAGCACGACCAAACAACTCTGTAGGCTGCCTAAAAAACCAAAAGAGCGCAACCAGAAAAAATACGCTAAATATCCAGAACCAGAACTGCGCCGCCCTCGGGGTATAAGGTAGCCTGCCGTCCAGTATCGCAGAGAGAATCTGCGCATGGATTTCAATGCCGCTTACCGCGCCGCCCTGAGCAGTCGGTACGGCATCGCCCAAGCCAAACGCCGTAGACCCAATAATTACCCAAGCATTTTTCAAGAAAGATACATCGTCTTTCCCGTTGAGCAAGTCAGCTGCAGAGACCGAGGCAAACGAATAGCGTGATCGCCAAAACGGCACCCGCATATTGCCTTTAGAGTCGAGCGGAACTGCGAGTTCATTGCTATCACCAAACCTAACCTCACGCGGCGCCTGCAAAAGCGAAGTGACTTTGTGGATCCGAACACCATCCAACCCCCCACTCACAGCGGCCAGCCCAGCAAGCGCCAAGCTGGGAAAGACTTTCTCGTCAAAACAAATGAACGCAGGAACCTCTCGAATAGCACCGTCGAAGGAGAGTTGGGGATTCAGATGGCCTGCAGCACCGAAGGGCACGAAATTAGCCAAGTAACCCTGCGCATTAGGAAATCCTTGCGGACATGACGTGGCAGGTAATTCGCCAGTGAGCACACCCGAACGCAATATGGTTTCGCCGTGAATAGAAAAAATCTGCGCGAAAATATTAGGGCTATGTCCGGAAGCGTGCAGAGCAAGCGCAAACTGACCATCAGCGACATTAGGATCGGCGAATACGATATCGAGAATTTTTAACGATGCTCCTTGGGCGTCGATTGCGCCAAGAATTTCCGCTATACGCTCGCGCGGCCAGGGCCAGGGACCTAGCTGCTGAATACTTTTTTCATCGATATCCACTATGACCACACGGCGCTCGGGTGTGTCAGTTTGCAGGCCCCGCCACAACAAGTCAGTAGACCGCTCATCCGTGTAAAGGAAGAGGTTTGGAGCCACGGTAGAAATAAAAAGCAGTAATGTACAAGCAATCGTAAACACCACGGCATAAGCGGTAAAGGGTTTAGCGGTCGCCCGGAAAAATGACTCCCAAAACCGCGTGAGTAGCGCCAATGGATTCATTTTCTATTTTGTCCAGAGGGTAACGCCGTTGAAAGTGCCCCCCCCTAAAAGTGTTTTTTCAAACGTTAACGCCGCCGACTTAGCCCCTGCGCTGACCGCCCCATAAACACGACTATCGGGAGCGTTCATGAGAAACACACCCTGGTTGTTGACCGTGCCCATTCCCAACAAGGTTGTTCCAGCACCAGAAACGCTTTGTAAATCGAAGCGCGTGGCAAAGGCACTGCTTTTGAAGTCAACGGTCAACGTGGCATTAGCAATGGACGCTGCCGAGACGACCCCGCGCTCGACATAATTTGCTGCGCTTTTTTCTAGGCGAAAACTGTGAACCCCTGAATCGATACCAAACGAGATTGGCATATTTTCATAGCGAAATAGGGCGAAATTACGAGTCCCAATCAAGGCTTGCCGATCCTTCAACGCCTCCAGAGCGGGAGCCGCCTCTAGATCACCATATAACGCCATCCCGGTCCAGCGCCCCCAGGCCAAAGGGTTTGCAGCAGCAGGACTCGCCGGCGCGGAGTAGGCGGTTCTTGTAGTCCGTGCCTCGGTTTCGATTTGACTACGCTTTAACTGATTGTTGATTTCCTCGGGGACAACAGGTGAGAGAGGTTCTCGGCCTCTATAACCGCCTAACGCCTGTAACACCGGTGCCGGTTGATCTTTGACATACTCGACCAGTGAGCGCATCTCAGCGCTCAATACCCTCGCGCGCGCTCCACTACAAGGCCCAAATGACGCCGCGAAGCATGATGGATCCAAAGGTGAGAAAACGATCGCCCCCTGGTTCACGGCTGCAAGTACCTTTTCGCCGACTACTTGGGTCACAAAATCAGTACCACGCACACCAATCGCGACTAAGGGCGTATTGAGTCGGAACCTCTCTTTAGCGGCCTCAGCAGCTCGGCCAGAAATGCTCCGTACGGTGCCACTAATAAGACTGAACTTTACGGAAGAGGACAGCGGGTTTTGGTCATTGAATTGATAGGCCTCAATCTTCAGTTCCGATTTTGGTCTAACGCTAACCATTCCCCCATCGACAAAGCGTACATGGATATGGCCGCTATCCGCAGTTAGTAAAGTATCGCCCACTTGGATCTTGCTACCCCTGGCTACTGCAACAATAGCGCCACGCCGCTCGATATGAGCCTGTCCGATAAAAAGCGTAATCTCACCGACATCTGGTCCAGTCTGAGCTAGGGTCAATGCTCCATGCCCGAAAACGCCCGCAATTAGCATGGCGGCGACAAGGGCGAGCCGCGCAGGTTGGATACCTGCCATAAAAAATCCTCTCGGAATCAGGTCAACAAACACAGATATGCCACTAAGGAAAAACTAAGTCTCAAGCCAATGCTAAAGGCCTTGGTTTTAAAAAAAAGTGCGTAGCATCACAAACGGAGCATGGTCAACTCTATAATTCGAGCAAATGCCTGTCCCAGGACTTGTCCTTAAAGGATTTCCCCTCTTCAACTCCCTGCCATCCGAACGACTCTCAGAGCTTGCCGGTGTAGCCCAGGAGCGTACGGTCGCCAAGCGCGAGGTGGTGCTCCAAAAAGGGGCGACGGCCCAATTTCTCTGTTTTTTAGCCGAGGGGCGACTCCAAGGAATTGACTTTACCGTAGACGGAAGAGAAGTGGGTATTTACTTTATAGATCCGGGCGACTACTTCGGGGAGCTTGCCGTAATCGACGGCCGGGACCAGCCGGAATTCATCGTTTCCGTTGCCCGCTCCAGGGTGATTTTTATCCCCCGCCAGGTTGTCAGGCCGCTGCTTTTCTCCGATCCGAGCATCGCTGAGCAAGTGGGCAGCAAACTGGCCAAGCGGCTGCGCGACAGTGCCGCCCAGAGAAAGATTTTGGGCATGGCCAACCCGCTACAACGGATTGCGGCACAACTCACGCAACTTGCCCAGCAATCAGCACAAGCTGCTCAGGCCGCTAAGAATAATGCCGTGATTCTAAATGTCCCCACCCATCAGGAGCTCGCCATCATGATTAACCTCAGCCGAGAGACCGTCACGCGAGCGTTCCAGGTCCTGCAGGCCAAGGGGCTAGTGATTCGCGAAGGCAATAATCTGGTCATTCAGCGGCCCGATCAGATGACCGACGTGGCTGCCGGTAAGGCGAATTTAGGCAAAGACGCTGGCGATAAAGAACCCTAGGCCCGAGACATTCTGCCGCGGCGATACCCAAGGTATTTGAACGCCGCCCTGATCAGGGTGGCCAGACCAATCCAAGGTGCGATTCTGAGCGCCTCTTTCAGTTCAGCACGAATAAGCCGCATGCCCTCGCCCTCAGGCCGACCGAAGGTTCTCAATAACTCCGGCCGCATGGCGTGCATCTGTCCGATCTGCAGATAGCGCTCGTATTCCTGGGCAAAGGTGTAGTTATGCGAATGCACCACGTAGGCAGTCGATACATAAGCACTCTGATAGCCAGCTTTAAGCAACGCCGCGCAAGCCAAAATATCTTCGCCAACTGGTGCCTCGCGATCGAATCCGCCTACCTCACGAAGCATCGAAACACGGTACGCGGCAAACGAGTTGGAGTTAAACGCGCACTTCAATCCCAGACGCTTTCGATCCGAAAAACTTCTTACCTCCGAGCCCGCCGGATAGTTAAATTCCCGCAAAATCCGAGCTGATAAATTTGCATCCGAAGCAGCAAGCTGCCGCCCGTAGGCTACGGCCACCTTCGGGTTTAAAAACGCCGATAGCAGCGTCGTGATGCTATCGGGCGAGGCCAGCACAGCATCTTGGGTCATCAGCACGACAAACTCGCAATCCAATGCATCAATCGCCTGCTGACGGGTCTTGCCATGCCCGAATTGATTCACAGAAATCTCGATTACTTCGCCGCCAGCGCTGCGGGCCCGACGCGCTGTGTCATCGCGAGAGCCCGAATCAATTACCAACACCCGGGGTTTGATTCCGGCCTGCTGGGTAATTGAGTCAAGCACCAGATCCCATTTGGGTCCGGCGTTAAGCGTTGGAATCACAACACCCACCGATCGGCCGGCTACAGCCTGCATACCCCACGGCCAGCGCGATACCCGGGGCGGGAAGGCCAATCCCATGTTCTCGTGCGCCAAGGTAAGGTTAGGTGAGTAAAACGGATCGGCATAAAGCAGCGATCGCCAACGGTCGCGGAAAAAACTAACCTCACGCTCAAAGCGGGCGATCTTCTCGGGGTTATCTTCAAATCCGCGTGTGGCTGACTCATGGTGATACAAAAGGGCATGCGGGGTGAATACAGTTTTTAATCCACGCTGATACAGCCGCAAGCAAAAATCAATATCATTAAACGCAACCTTGAGTTCGGTTTCATTTAATCCCCCGATGGCAAGATAGTGCTCCCGACGGACCGCGAGGCAAGCGCCGGTGACTGCAGAAAAATTTTGCGTAACGCAGGCACGAGAAAAGTAACCCCAGTGCGCAGCGGGCAGCCCCTTATGCACGTGACCAGCACACCCTCCAATGCCAATCACGACCCCTGCGTGCTGAACACGATCGCTGGGATACAGAAGTTTCGCGCCCACCGCGCCCACACCAGGCCGACAGGCATGTCCCACCAGCTCCGAGAGCCACTGCGTGCTGATCACCTCAATATCATTATTCATCAGCACCACTACCTCGCCGCGGGCCCGGGCCACCGCAGCGTTATTTAACGCGGAATAGTTAAAGGGGCGATCATCGCGCAGCACACGAACACCGGAGTCTTTTAGCTTTTCAAAATAAGCCAAAGCCCCGGGCGCATCCGAGCCATTATCGATTAGCAAAATCTCATAGTTCGGGTAGTCAGTCTTTGCTCGGATGCTCTCGATACAGGTTTTAACAAGCTTATGGGCATTGCGCGTCGGGATAATGATCGTGGCAAGCGGTGCTGGCATTGGCACTGAAAACTCAACCCGACAGGTCCCGTTGGCAGGTTGCTCGTGCACAAACGCGCGCACGCGATTGCGCTGCAGATGCTCCTCAATCGCGCGCTTGGCAGCATGCAGGGCATAGGGCTTAGCGCCATGACCGCCGGCGGTACTCTCAGCGTGAACACGCCAGTGGTAGAGCACCCTGGGAACATGAACCACCTGTGCATCGCTTGAGCGATCCACAATGCGCAACATCAGGTCATAGTCTTGGGATCCTTCAAAACCAATACGACAGCCGCCAGCCTCCCGAACCAGTTCGGTGCGATAGACCGCCAGATGGGTCACCATGTTTTGCGCAAGAAGTAAGTCGCGATTTAGATCGCACTTGAAGTACGGGGTATGCCGCTCGCCTGAGTCATTGACCTTGTCCTCGTCAGAGAAAATCAAGGTCGCATCCGGACGATGTTGAAGGGTCTCGACTACCCAGAATAACGCCACGGGCGAGAGCAGATCATCGTGATCCAACATCGCAAGATACTGGCCCTGGGCGATCTCAATGGCGCTATTAGTTGCCGCGGAGATATGGCCGTTTTCACTTCGCCAAACAACGCGTATCCGTGTATCAAGCGCCGCGTAATCTTTTAAGACCTTGCGTACTTCTTCGCGGGTCGAGGCGTCATCGGCAATGCAAAGCTCCCAGTCAGGATAGATCTGCGCTCTTACCGACTCAATTGCCTCGCAAAGCCATTTTGGCTCTGGGTTATAGACGGGCATGATGACTGAGACCTTCGGCCGAATTCCCCAGTCACGGAGTTGTTCTTTAAGCTGGCTGAGGTACTGGGAATCTCGCGAATCAAACTCCCGACACCAGGCGCTGTAGCTAAATTCACTGCCCTCTGCCTCTGAATTACGCAGCAGACCATAAACACGCAGCGCTACTCCACCAATACCCTCGTGGGCATACACATTGACCGCTTTTTTTGCCATGCTGCCCAGCCCACCACGCAGCCGGATCGCCTGACGAAGACGGGAGACATAAGAAATCATTCGAGGGGTGCCCGTAACCGGCTAGCGCTTGGCCAGCAGACCACGCAGCCAGCGTAACGGCGCGGTCAGTCGCCAGCTATGTGAATTCTGGAGATTCCGGATCTCTTGCTCAGCCAAAAAACGCAGATGCCGCTCTGCGTGATAGTTGGTCGTGTAGCCAGAGAGCGCATGAGAGAGCTCAACCTGCCGAATCAAAAGACTTCCCGCAGCAGAGAAAAACTCTCGGATGGTCTCTGCAGCCACCGGATCTGCGACCGTCTGAAAAAATTCCTCCAACGGCTGCGGTACGCGCGGCCCAAGTAAAAGCACGCCCAATCCATTGGAGTGCAGGAACTCAAAATGTCGATGCTCTGCAATGATTTCCTCCCAGAACCGGTGTACGCCAAAATCATCACGTCGCACGGCCGTGTCATGAAAAAGCACCACGGCGTTATCGCTGCAGCGCGACCGCCAAGTCTGAAAATCGTGTTTGACCGCCTCGTAGGTGTGCAAACCATCGATGTGTAACAGATCTACACTGCCGGGCGGAATCTCTGCCACCGCCTGATCGAAAGTCTTTCGGTGTAGCGTGATCATGCCTGGATAGTGTTCCCTGGCGTGACTCTGGACATCGGCATAGACCTCCTCCCCGTAGTCACCGGCATGCTCATCACCCTGCCAGGTATCGACTGCATGCAAATGGGCGTTAATCCGATGCTCTGCGCAGGCCTGAGCAAAGCAAAAAAGAGAGTTTCCTGAATGGCTACCCAGCTCAACAATGCGTTTAGGGGCAAGCGCCACGATCAGCCAATACGCGAAGGGCCAGTGGCCAACCCAGGAAGGAGGGTGCAGCAGTCGGCGCGGCACGGCAAACGACTGTAAAAAAGACTCGCTTAAGCGCGCAGACAAGGTGTGCAGCCTTTTAAAAATAGTTGCGCGATTATAGCGATGCGGCTGTGCAGCAATGCTACAGTTCGCGGAATATCACGCTGTCCGCAATGGCCTCCACCCCCAATCTCACCACGCTTGCAATCGCCTGGCGTTTTGCCAAAAAGGAGTTTGCCTCCCGGTATCGGGCAAGCCTATTGGGCCTTGGCTGGTACATCGTTACCCCTTTAGTCATGGTGGCGGTATACACGCTGGTATTTTTTTTCATCTTCCAGCCCAAGTCCGCCGGAGCGCCTCGGGCTGCGGGGCCACTCGAATTTGCCGTGGAGCTATGGGCGGGGCTAGCCTTGTTTCTTGCCTTTTCTGACCTCTGTGTGCGGGCAAGCCGGGTGATTCATGAGCAGGCCAATCTGGTGCGAAAAGTGGTCTTTCCCTTGTCGTCACTCGTTTTATCCACCTGGATGATGATGGTGCTTATGCTCGCGATCTATCTGGGGCTACTGTTGGTGCTCACGCTCATTGCGGGTGTCACTTTCTCGATTACCTGGGCGGCGATTATTCCTGTACTCATGATTTTTTTTCTCAACGCCCTTGGATTTGCATTTGTACTTGCTGCAATTGGAGCCTATCTTCGCGACTTGGGACATTTGATGCCTGCAGCACTGAGCATGCTGATGTTTCTGACACCGATCTTCTACCAAGTGAATCAGGCTCCGGCTGCATTTCAGACGCTTTTAAAATTCAACCCCTTAACCTGGCCTATTGAGACGCTTCGCGCAGCGCTCCTTCAGCAAAGCGCACCCGCTTTAGCCGGGTCTCTAACCTATTCCCTAATGAGTCTGGCGATTCTAGGTCTGGGTTTTTTATTTTTTCAGCGAGTTCGGCGCGGGTTCGCCGATCTGCTCTAAAGCAGGCAGAGACCGCCACTGCCACCATGCCCATGGGTTTGCGCGCAGATCCTCCTGCAGATAACGCATCGCCTGTTCCATGACCTGATCAGGTTCACTCGGAAGCGGCCGAATACGAATCTCTACGCGCTGCGGATCATCGACCAGAGTATGCACCGAGCCATAAACTGCACAGGCGCCACTTGCACCGAGAATCCGCACAAGACCCTGCGGAAGCGCAAGCTGGGTCTGAAAAAAATCACAGCTGACCCGAGGCCCCACAGACTCATTGCCATCAAATGCAACCAGGACGGTCTGTCCTTGTGCAAGCAGCCGATAAACCGAGCGGATTGACTCGTTGGTCGTAACCCAGTCGCCCTGGGACTGGGCAGTTGTTCTGCGCATCTTCTCCGCCCAATACCGGTGAATGTACGGATCAGAATATTCGGGGTTAGTGGCATCAATTGGCGTAGTGAGCATTGCAAATGGATAACCCTGTCGGCCGAGCCCCGGAGCAAGCGCAAAGAAGCGATCAAAATGGGCAATCACCAGTATCACCCCTCGGCCTTGGGCCGTCGCTTGATCGAGAACCTCTTTCCCGTTAAGCCGATAGCAGTCACGAGAGTCTGCTGTATCGCGGGCAAGGCCCTGGCTCTTATCGCTTAATCGATAGGTATCCAAGGTGTCGCGACAAATCATGCGCGAATGCGCGATACCAAGCCGATCGATTTCAGACATTGGCTGACCAGGGAAACACCGCGTAAGCGCATCACGCCATTGCGCAACGCGTGACGGTCGCAAATGAAAATCTGCTGCCCATAATAGTGCTGCATAACGATCAGCTAATGCATAGCAAAACGGCCGAGGAAGCTTTGACAACAAAGGCCAGAGCAGTCGGTGCTGAAACACTGCGGACGTTAGCCAAGAGTAAATCGCTGCTCGCATGCCCTAAAGCGGTTCGGTTCCCCGCCATTGCCGTGCCAGCGACACCACCCCCATCTCAAGCCCCTTCTGTACAACATCAATTCGGGCAGCGCCGGCTGCAGTATCCAAAAACAAAATCCCCCGATCACACAACAGCACCACATCGAGTCGATAGCTGCCCGCCAAAAGCGGCAGCCTGCTGAACGTTAGACCCACACTGCCTCTACCCTCGGGATCACGTCCGGGAGCAAAACCGTCGTTATGGGTTCCTACGCTGGCGATGAGCCGATCATCTGCGCCATAAATCAGCACGGCCACATGCGGGCTTGCCTGGCTGAAGTCCGATTGAAATTCGACCTCGATCTCTAGGTCAGTCTCACCCGAATGCCAAACCGTATCGGGCGGATTTACAACCGCCACCCGGGTAATTCGACTTGCCTGGGTGATCGCAGCCGTAGCATCTGCACCTCGATTATCCAAGGATGCCTTTGCCAAATGATTCGATTCATTGGACTGGCGAGTGTTGAGATGGGTTTGATACGCATTGATGACATCACGTGGTTTTCCGTCTGCCATCACACGGCCCTTCATAAGCCATATCGCGCGATCGCACAGCGCCTGTATCTGATAAAGCGCGTGTGAACAGAAAAGAATTGTTGTACCCGATCGCTTCAGCTGAAGAATTCGCTCAAAAGACTTTGTCGCAAACGCAGCATCTCCGACCGAGAGGGCCTCATCCACAATAAGAATATCGGGATTCGCTGCAGTAATTAAAGAAAACGCCAGCCGAACAAACATGCCGGATGAATAAGTCTTCACCGGCTGATCAATATGCTCCCCAATTTCCGCAAACTGAATAATCTGGGGCAACAGACGCTCGGTTTCCTCTACACTCAGGCCCAACAGCGGGCCATTGAGGAGAATGTTTTCCCGCCCGGTCATCTCCATGCTAAAACCGGCGCCCAGCTCTAGAAGGGCCGTCACCCGTCCGCGAACCTCACAACGACCCACCGAGGGGCTAAGCACCCCCGAAATAATCTGAAGCAGCGTCGACTTGCCGGCACCGTTTGGCCCGATGATGCCCACCGTCTCACCTGAGGCAATGTTTAGATTGACATCAGTAAGCGCAGTAAAGGTTGGACCCTGGGACTGCTGATTGGCCAGCACACGCGCCAATCTCTTGAACGCGGAACGCTCCATCGAGTAGGACTTGCCTACTTTCTCGAGCACGATCCGGTCCGGCATATTCATCGATACACTTGGCGCTTAAACCCAGCAAAAATACGAATGACCAATGATAACTGAGCCCCCCGCCACGGCCTTTGGGCCGCCTGATCGGATCTGGGCGGTCATCATCTGCTATCGCGCAGCACAGGACACGGTCGCATCACTGGCCCGCGCGCTGGTCTCCCAGGTGGCACGTGTGCTGGTCATCGATAACGATGCATCACAGTCCACTCTCGCTGCGCTTCAGATCGATCGGGTCACCTATGTGCCCATGCCCTCAAACCTCGGCACCGCGGCCGCAATGAATCGTGCCTGGCAAATGGCCCTGCTCGAAGATGTTGAATTTTTGATCTGCTTTGATCAAGACAGTGTTGTTACAAGCGACTTGGTATTAAGCCTGGGGTTGCGTTGGGAGCAACTCAAACGCGATGGATATGGTCCGGGTGCGGTTGGTCCAGCATGGGAAGATGCCCGAACGCATCGGGTGCTACGGGCGCTTAAACCGGCCGGCTGGCGAAGACAGCGTATTGATGCCGACACGGCAGACTTTGTCGAGGTCGACCATTTAATTACCTCCGGCTGCCTTGTCCATCGGGATACCTGGCTTAAAACCGGCCCGTTCGATGAACGGCTTTTTCTAGACTACGTGGATATCGAATGGAGCCTTCGGGCACGCAACTGCGGATTTCATTTTTATGTCACTCGCGATGCAAGGATGCAGCATGCGATTGGCGACAGCGTAATCTCCATTTTTGGTCGTTCACTGTGGATTCACCAGCCGATCCGCCAGTACCTGTTGGTACGTAACCATCTGCTTTTGTGGCGCCGACCCTATATCGCGCTCAGCTGGAAGTGCCGTGATGCGGTCCAAGTCGCGATGAAGGCAAGCCTGGTATTTGCCCTGCGCGGACCCCGCTGGCAACGCCTGCTCTGGATCATGCGAGGGATTTGGGATGGACTGAGAGGAAGGTCTGGCCCCATAATGTGACGAAAATCACATTTTTAGGCCATGCCCTCCACCTCTTCCGTTCAGCAACTCTCGCCCCTCGAAGCCCTAAAGGCGCTTCCGCTCCTCAATGGGCTGGAGGCCAAGGTCGTTGAAGAGATTGCCAAACATACCCAATTCGTTCGCTACGCGGCCGGCCAGGCGGTGTTTCAGCAAAACGAGGCCTCCGACACATTTGTAATTGTTCTGGCGGGAAAAGCCCAGGTCGTGAGCCTATCGGATGATGGGCGGCCCATCGGAACCCAGGTTTTAAATCCGGGAGATTTCATCGGCGAGCTGTCCGTAATCGACACCTTGCCAAGAAATGAAACCTTGATTGCTGCAGAAGAAACGGTGATCGCACATCTGCCCGCCTCGATTGCCAAGCAGTTGTTTCTTCAATATCCCATGATTACCGACCGTATCCTTCAGCAGCTCTGTCGCACGGTTCGCCAGGTTGCGCAGATCCGATCGGTGCTCGCCATCAACCGGGCGCAGTCCAGGGTCTACCACCTGCTGCTGCGATTTGCAAAACCCGCGGAAAACAATGCGCTCACCATCGAGCGACTACCGAATCAGCAGACGATCGCGATGATGGCCAATGTCAGCAGAGAGTCAGTCTCTCGTGCCATTCATGCATTGATTAAACAGAATGTGCTTCGCAAAGACGCCCGCCGCCTGATCATTACCAACCCTGCAACCTTAACGAAACTGGCTCAGGGTGAGGCTGAACACAACGAGGCTGCACACTCGCCATGAGGCCATACTCCACTCGGTTTATCGCCCGAGAGCATGCCGGCCTGATTGAATTTGCCAATCGCGGGCTCGATACCGCGGGCCTTTTGGTCGCGGCGCTGATCGTTACCTATGGACTTCCAAGCGGAGCAAGCCGCCCGGCCCGCGACTGGATTTTGCTAGTCCTGCTCAATCTCCTGTGCAACCTGCTGATTTTTCAACAGTCCGGGCTTTATCGAAGCTGGCGTGGCCGGCCTTTTTCCGACCAGTTGGGCAGGCTAATGCTTGCTGGTTTTGGGGCAAGCCTGATTACCTTTGTCGTCTGGGCAGCACTGAACCTTGAGTCGGAGATTTCCTCTGACATGATCCTTATATGGCTTGCGCTCGGCAGCATGTTGATCTGCCTGCAGCGGGCGATTTTTCAGTTAATTGTCCGGCATTACCGCCGACGGGGAGTCAACACTAAACACATTCTGATTTACGGTGCGGGCAAACTCGGACAATCGATTGCAGAGCAGGCGCGGCTAAGTCCGGAGACAGGTTATCGCGTCATGGCCTATCTTGACGATGATCCTAGGCTTATGGGCAACACTCGTGGAGATATTCCTGTAATCGGAGGCCTCACCTCAATGGATGAGTGGCTCACGAAAAACGACATCGACGAGATCTGGGTAGCACTTCCACTAGACGCGGTTCAGCGCGTAACAAAAGTCTTGGAAATCGCAGATGCACACATGGTGTCAGTTAGGCTTTTTCCCGACTTAAACGGTCTGGCACTTTTGAATCACTCGGTCAGCGAGATGCTGGGGCTGCCGATCATTGATTTAAATGTCAACCAGATGCAGGGGCTAAATCGTTTTATCAAAGAGCTCGAAGATAAAGTGCTCGGGATAACTTTTTTTATTCTCGCCCTACCAATGATCGGGCTGATATCGCTTGCTATTAAGCTGAGCTCCGAGGGGCCAGTAATTTTTCGGCAACGCCGCAACGGTTGGGATGGCCGCCCGTTCACGATCTATAAATTCCGCACCATGTTCCAACATCAGGAAGAAAATGGACAGCTCACCCAAGCGAGAAAAGACGATGTGCGGCTTACCCCGATCGGACGATGGCTACGCAAGACCTCCCTTGATGAATTACCCCAGCTGTTTAACGTCATTCAAGGGAAAATGAGCCTGGTTGGGCCAAGGCCTCACGCCGTTGAACACAATAACTTTTTCCAGCAACGTATCAGTGGCTACATGCGCCGACACCGAGTTAAGCCGGGAATCACCGGCTGGGCGCAGATCAATGACCTGCGCGGCGAGATCGTCGAGGTAGACGATATGTCCCGACGACTTAAGCATGATTTGTATTACATCGAACACTGGTCGCTCATGTTTGATCTGCGGATTATTATCGCTACGTTGCTGAAGATTTTTTCTAGCAAAAAAGCTTGGTGAATCTGGTCGCAGAGAGCCGTGAACGCCCTTTCGATTGCCCTTGTGATCACCCTAGGGCTAAGCCTTGCCCATCCGAATGGATTTGGAGTTGCCTGGACACTAGTGGGGTTGGCTTGTTTTGTGCTTGCGTTAAAACATAGACGTACCGCAGACCGCCAAGAGAACGCCTGGAAGATCTGGCTCCTTGCCTTTGGGCCGCTTACTGCACTCTCAATCCTATCGACAGTAATTTTTAATCTAAGCCTAAGCCGAGCGGAAGTTATCGAAGTATTTTTCGGTGGGCTGTTATTTTGTCTCGGCTTACGGCACTTCCGACCATCACCTACAATTCTTCGTCACGGACTAATGCTTGCGGCAGCCCTGGGGGCAATTCTTGCCGGGTACGAATTCTTTGTACTCTCGCATCCCAGAGTGGGCATGGTGTTTCATCCCATTAACTTTGCCCTTGCATGCGGCGCGACACTGCTCGTACTTGGTCTACTCTGGGCGTTCTCAGCGACCTCAGCGGATAAGACCGTAACGACCGCAGTCGCGATCTTTGCGGCAGCTGTCACTCTCATTGGCTCGGGTTCTCGGGGACCGATTCTCGCAGTATTACTCTGCTTTTCAGCGGCGTGGTTCATGGGACGAGGAGAAAAAAACGCCTCGAACCGGCTGCGAATCTCAGGTTTTGCACTGTTTCTGATTGCCACCTTTATCGCAATGTCTATCGCCGTCTTTGCGATTCGATTCGGAACCGATCTGCAGCTTGGCGCCGACTCTTCGATCGGAAAGCGCTGGCAGTTAATTGAAATTTCCGTTACCCAAATCCTAAAAACGCCCTGGTTCGGAGTGGGAACCGATCAGGCAGGAAAGTTTTTCTCTGGGTTTGCGCCTCCAATCTCGAGCCTGGATCACGCACATGTGACCCTACTTAATCTTGGGCTTGAGCTTGGTATTCCGGGGCTTATCGGATGGGTATGGGCTTTCTCAGTCATGATTTGGGCATTTCTGCGACCTGTGGCGCACTACAATTCGGCAATCTCCAGGATCGGACTCCTTGTCTGTGGCTACATCTTCCTATGCGCGCTTACACAAGACCTGCTCAGTCATGCCTACACGAGAAAATATCTTGCGCTTCTCCTCGGACTGCTGCTGGTGATGCGGGTTCAGGATTCAAAACACGACAATAAAAATGTCCATGTCTGAGCCTTCCATTAGCGCAATTCTTATCACGCGAAACGAGGCGGATAATCTGCCGGAGTGTCTGCGATCGCTATCCTTCTGCCAGGAAGTAGTCGTAATTGATCAGCAAAGCACAGATCGAACCGCAGATCTGGCCCATGAACTCGGTGCACGCGTGATCACAAATAGCGATTGGCAGGGCTTTGGCATTCAAAAGCAGCGTGCCCTGGACGCTGCAACCGGTGACTGGGTGCTCTCGATCGATGCCGATGAGCGGATCACGCCCGAGTTAGCCAAAGAGATTCAGCAGGCGATTCACTCAGATAAGGTCGAAGGTTATTACATTAAACGCCGATCACAGTTTCTGGGTAAGTGGATGAACTACGGGGGCTGGTATCCCGACCGGGTGCTCAGGCTTGCCCGACGCGAGCGCGCCCGATTCGATCCCACGCCGATTCACGAAAAAATGATCGTTGATGGCGTAATTGCTGAGCTGGGCTATCCCATACTTCACTACAGCTATCGCAGCATTGAAGATGTGCTCGCAAAACAGAAAACCTATGCCCTTGCCAGTGGCGCAAAAAAAGCAGCGAGCGGCCAAGACGCAGGCGTGGCCTCTGCACTGCTGCGCTCGGGCTGGACATTTATTCGGTTATTTGTGTTTCAGCTGGGATTTCTAGATGGCAGGCACGGGCTTATCGCGGCGCTTGCCAAAGCCCAAGAGACCTTTTGGAAATATTTAGCGGCAGCGTGGCCGGGTGATCGTAGTCGATGAGACTCGCCATCATCCGCCGGCGCTACAGCCCGTTTGGTGGCGCCGAACGATTCATTGAACGCATCGCACCACGGCTTGCACAACGCGGCATCACCCCCACGATCTTGGCTGAAGAGTGGAGAAGCGGCGGTGTCCGATTCATTCCAGTGGGCAGTTCAGGTCTGACTCGGACCGCTCGATTTCATTCATTTCAGAAGTCTGTACAAGCTGCGGTGGAGACAGAGTCAAATGCGGGCCAAGGATTTGATCTTATCCAGTCGCACGAGCGCATTACAGGCGTGAATATTTTTCGACTTGGTGACGGCGTGCATGCTGCGTGGCTTAAGCGGCTTCAACAGGAGTCGGGTGGCCTGCGCTCATGGTGGCTTGGGATGGATCCCTATCACCGGGCGGTGATTGAGACCGAGCGGCAAATGGCGCAAGACCCAAAGCTTCACTATGTCGCCAATAGCAGCCTAGTGGCAGATGAGCTTCGGGAGTACTGGTCAGTTCCAGATGATCGTATCGCACTCATTCCCAACGGTGTCGACACCAGTTTCTTCTCGCCATCTACGCCGTCTCAGAAAGAAGATGCACGACAGGCACTCGCTAAGCGACATGGGATTGCGCTCTCGCCTGAGACATTAGTGATTACTGTGGTGGGTTCAGGTTTTGCGCGCAAAGGAATTTTCCCGTTAATCGAAGCCTGCGCAAAGGTCAAAGACTATGTACTCCTCATTTGTGGAAAAGATAAAGAAACCTCTAAAGCACAGGGGCTGATTACCCGCAATGATGCCGAGAAAAGAATTGTGCTCACTGGGCCATTAGAGGATGTTCGTCCCTTGCTCTGGGCAGCGGATGTGTTTGCGCTGCCATCGCTTTACGATCCGGCATCCAATGCGGTGCTGGAGGCCTTAGCCTGTGGACTGCCGGTGATGGTGACCCGCGATGTGGGTATGGCCTGGGAGATCACCGATGCCAATGCCGGTGTGATCTGTGAACGCAATGTGGCAGGTCTGCTGCAAACCCTGCGCAAATGCGAAGACCCGGCCAAAAGGCGGGGTATGGCCTATCAGGCACGGTCATTTGCCCTGCGCTATGAACAGAACCTGATCATCGATCAATGGCTTGAGTTTTATCGGACCATGAGGGCCCAGCGTTAATGCGGATCGCGCACACCGAGTCTTCCCACGGATGGGGCGGCCAAGAGATTCGCGTGCTGACGGAGTCTCAGCAGCTCATCCGGCGTGGCCATGATGTCGTGATTCTTGCCGATGCGGACAGCCTGATTGCCAAGCGTGCGGGTGGCTACGGGGTGCCGATCGAGACACTGCGCCTGAAAAAGAAACGGTTTGTCGAGATTCGATCGATGGCTACGGCAATCGACCGGCTACGCCCCGATGTGGTGAGCGCGCATTCCAGCACCGATCACTGGGTACTGGCAGTGGCGCGACTCTTTACGAAGCACAAACCTGCAATTGTGCGCACCCGACATGTAAGCGCACCGGTCAGCCGCGGCATCGGTACCCGGTGGCTATATCGCTCTGGCTGCGAGGCGATTGTGACCACGGGTGAGTCCATTAAGATCCATCTCACCCAAGATCAATTAGTCGGTAGTGAAAAAGTATTTTCGATTCCTACCGGCATTGATCTGGAGGTGTTTCGTTCGCAGGGCAAAACGAGCGCCCGTGAAAGAATTCGGTCGATAGTTGGGATTGATTCTAGTGCCGTGCTCTTTGGCAACATCGCCACCCTGCGCTCCTGGAAGGGGCAGCATGATCTGATCGAGGCCTTTGCAAGGATTACCGAGAAGCTGCCACAGGTGCAGCTACTGATTGTGGGTGATGGCCCCCAGGCCAAAAGCCTGCGCGAACTTGCTGCACAGCTTGGCGTAGGTGAGCGCGTGTTCTTTGCCGGCCATCAGCAGGATGTCCGAGATTATTTTGACGCTCTCGATGTGTTTGTATTTCCAAGCTATGCCAACGAGGGCGTGCCCCAGGCGATTCTTCAGGCCATGGCCTATGGCCTACCGATCATCACTACGCGGGCGGGCTCGATTGAAGAGGCCGTATCGGGCTACTCGGGAGCCACGATCGTCAAAGAGCGCGATGTTGCGGCTATCGCAGAGGCAATGCTCCGGGCAGGTCAGGCGCAGGCTGCACTACAGACAACACGGACCCAGACAACTCAGAGTGAAGACGGCCGCACCGATTGTTCTCAAGAGATTCGCGATCGAATTGGTATTGGCGGCATGACGGATCGTATGATCGCGGTCTATGAGCGAGCAATCTCACAATACAACTCAAGTTAATTATCTCGCAGTAAAAGAGAATTTAGCTGCAGTCGCTTACGATAAAAAAATAGTTTGAATTGGAGAAGCAGCCGGTTTTTCAAAAGACTTAACCGCCCACTATTCGCAGTCTGCCAAGAAGAGGATCCCTGCTCTGAGATTTTTTTCAGGTCTTGGCTTTTGCGCCAATGCACGCCAATGTCAGAGACCCAGCCACCACGGTCAGCGGAGCGATTGACAAGATCAAGCCTAAGTCCTGGATTTCCTGAATTCCCGAAATATCCTGCATTTTCTTCGATGTCTACCCCGGGTGTATCGAACGCTGATTCAGTTGCAGGCATCACAAAATGCCGCCAGTCCGCCAGGGCACTGAAAAGCGGTTCCAGCATGAACTGCTTTTCAGGATCCTTATCGATCTGGAAACCCTCTAAAGCTTGACGGACAAAATCGGGGTGCAGAAATACCGGATTCAGACTCAGAGTCGGCGTCTGCGCGATCTTTAGATCTCGCTGGCGTTGTAATCGGACCGAGGCGACATTGGGCTGGGCGAGCAGTCCCAGCACTTTATGGAAAGGCACTGACCGATTCAGTATCCAGTCATCTTCCAGATGCAAAAAACACTGGTTCATTTCAATCGCCTGCTGCCATAGCCACCGCACAGCGCCGGGAAAGCTTGCCTGGCTCGGGAACCGGGTGATGACATGATCAAAATGCTGATGGGCAAGCGCCAGGATTTGATTTTTTTTACCTTCTGAAGAGTCGGGTGCAATACCCAGGGGATCAATATTCAGAATCAAGGTCCGCCTGGAGAACTGGCGAAAAAGACCGCGCTCAAAACTCCATAGGGTCGTGGCCAAGACCTCGGGGCGATAAAGTGCGGGCATGGTCACCACCAGCTTCTCTCGAGAGAACATGCGCTCTGTGTCTAGCACCATGGTGGCCTGGTCTGGTGTCATCGGCGGCCTATCCTCGACCACGTATTCACGGGATTACTCAAGTGAGAGATCCACCGAGAGATCGCGCCCGCATCAGCTCCGTGGCCACGCGGTCGGCAGTAACCGGGCTATCGGCCACATCGACTGCAAACTGATGCTTTAGATCGGGATGCGCATAGCGCACGGCATGGGTTTTTAGAAACAGCATAACGGTGGGTGTACCCAGCGCAACCGCTAGGTGCGCTAAGCCTGTATCGCCCCCGACCAGGGCCTGGGCAGATAAAAACTTTGATCTCAGCTCATTTACCGAATACATCTTTGACGCAACGACCGCTCTGGGATCCTCGGTTTTTTCAGAAATAGTCATTGCAATCTGTCGCTCTGCCTCGGAGCCCCAGAGGATTTCGATCTTGGGATCATTCTCGATTGGGTGAATGGTCGAGGTCGCCGGACGCCCGTCAACCATATCCGAGGTGGTAACCGAATTATTCGGCAAGTTGTTATCGGCAGCCTTAGTTAAAACGCTCTTACAAAGCGCTATCCACTGATCGGCAGGCCACATCTTCTCTGGCCGTGATGCACCCACCATCATCAAGATCTGAGGTCTGCCGGTGGGCGGTCGCCAATTTTTTATCCCCGAATCAATCGAATAGGAAAACGCATCGTAGCCAAGCGCAGCGCCCGCAAGAAACCGGGCACGCATCGCAAGCCCTTCCACCTTACTGCCTTTGACTTCCTGGTGATAGAGCCTATGCACACCGCGCTCTGATTCTGCGAATGCCTCTGGCCCTAGGCGTAGCTGCGCCTGACTGAGCCACCCCACTAAAGCACTTTTATACAAACCCTGAAGATCAAGCGAGACATCAATCTCTTTTTTCTTGAGGTCACGTATCCAACGCATGACTTCTAGCCATCGGCCAGGGCTGGTCAACAGATGTTTCCAACGCCGAGTAGGTAGCGAAATCACTTCGCTAACAGCCGGATGCAGCTGAGCGAGTTCTACGAACCGTTCATCAACACACCAATCGATACGGGTCTGCGGCATGGCTCTGCGAAGATCCGAGAGCACATAGAAGGTCTGGACCACATCCCCAAAGGCAGAGGTTCTGATCAGCAGGAGATGCCGCGGCGTCATCGAGGGATCAACTACGTTTGGAAAAAACAAATAATTTCAATGGCTTCTAAGACTGCGAAGAGGAATCTTCATCAATCCGGTCATGGCCCGCACTCGATGCCCGCGCATATAGACTCGCGTATAGCCCTGCGCGATCCAAAAGCTCCTGATGCGTTCCCTGTTCTACAATCTGCCCAGCCTCAATCACCACTATTCGATCCGCATCGACGATGGTCGATAACCGATGGGCGACCACGAGCGTGGTGCGACCCTTGCGCAGGCGATCGATCGCAGACTTCACACTTGCCTCTGCGGTGGTATCTAGCGCAGAGGTCGCTTCATCTAAAATGAGGATAGGCGCATTTTTCAAAACAGCACGGGCAATCGCAATACGCTGACGCTGCCCTCCCGAGAGACGTACACCACGATCGCCAATCACTGTCTCTGCACCCTCGGGTAGCGAAGCGACGAACTTCCCGAGATCAGCCGCATCTATCGCCGCATGAAGCTCCTGGTCGGTGACCGACGCTGCGCCATAGGCAATATTGTTACGAATCGAGTCATTAAAGAGAACCACATCCTGGGAGACCAGGGCAATCTGGGCACGCAGATTCGCCAGCGTGAGATCTGCAATTGGAATCCCGTCGATGAGCACCTTGCCCTCCGTTGGCTCATAAAGCCGCGGCACGAGATTCACAAGCGAGGTCTTACCGCCACCCGATGGGCCCACAAATGCAACAGTCTCGCCAGGTCGAATACTGACTGTTAGGCCAGCCAAGACCTTGCGATCGCTGCTGGGATAGGCAAGCGTGATGCCCTGGAACTCAATCGCGCCCTGCACACGCTCGACAGTATGGGTACCTGTGTCGCGCTCGGATTTTTCATCGATTAATTCAAAGACCGCCTCTGCAGATGCAAGCCCACGCTGTAGCTGGGCGTTGATATCGGCAAGATGTCGCAGGGGCCCGAACATCATGAGCATTGCAGTCACAAAAGAGATGAAGTCGCCCACGGTCGCCTCGCCAGCACGCGACTGCATAAGTGCAATCGTCAGCACCACTGCGACACCAATGGCAGCAATGAACTGGCTGATCGGTGACTGAAGAGCCTGGGCCAAAGCAAGCCGCATGGACTGGCCGCGAAACTCTGCGTTTACTTTCTTGAATCGGCCCGACTCAAACTGATCGCCTTGAAATACTTTGATGACGCGATTGCCAAAGATCGCTTCTTCAACCGAGCGGGTCATTTCAGCAGTCGCTTTGAGCGCATCGCGGCTTACCCGTCGCATGCGTTTAGAAAACGCAAGCGTCAGACCAGCCAACAAGGGCAGCAAAGCCAGTACAACCAGGGTCAGCTTCCAGTTCAGCCAAAAAAGCCATCCCAAAAGGCCGATCAGAATCAGGCTATCTCGGACCAGGGTGTTGACCACATTGGTGGCCGCACTGGTCACACCATTGACCTCGGCGATCACGCGCGAGATC
>Ga0255182_1000189_pt1 | contig 51412 bp, 49 predicted proteins | sample Atl_UVDOM_RepA_8_FD_188420 | JGI IMG/M metagenome (GOLD analysis project Ga0255182, IMG submission 188420) | Freshwater microbial communities from Altamaha River, Georgia, United States - Atl_UVDOM_RepA_8d | ecosystem: Environmental > Aquatic > Freshwater > River | place: USA: Georgia...
TGACGACCGTGGTTTCGGTCGCCGGGACGTCCGGCTTTGGGACGGGCCGGGGGGCCGGCGCCCTGGGCGCTGGCGCGGCGACCTTCGCGCCGGGCAGGAGGTCCTCCAGGCCAGGATAGTCGCCGGCCATGATCGCGCGCACCGCGCCCTGGAAGTCGGTGGCGGGCCGCGTGTCGGATGCGCTGGCCGCCGCGCGCCGGCGCCGCAGGTACACGACGAGGAGGCCGGCGATCGCGACCGCTCCGGCCGGCAGCGCCAAGCCGTGGAGGCCGAATCCGCCCCCCTCGCCGCCGAGGCTTTCGCGCCGCCGCAGCACGAGCTGCCAGGTCGTGCCGGGCACCGTGGCATTAGCGACGTCGACCCGCCCGTCCCCGCCGGCATCCTGCTTCGCGATGATCATCGGCGGCGCCCCCTGGACCGACTGCCGCACTTCGACCAGCAGCGCGCCGCCCTCGAGGCCGGCGATCACCTCGCGCACCCGGTCCGGCGCGAGCGCGAGGTGCAGGAAGCCGACCGGCGTGCCGACCGGCGGCACGCGGCGCACGATGGCGATGTGCTCGTCGGGGGTGCCTCCGAGGTGCAGTTCGGTGCTGACCGGCGCTTCCTGCGCCGCAGACTTGCGAAACAGGTCGATCGCCGCGTAGGTCAGCGGCGGATGGGTCGCCGTATCGGGCTCAACGGTGCCGGCCGGCACGAGCCGCAGCAGTCGGGCGCCCGGCACGGTGGGCGTCAGTTCGGCGCCCAGTTGTTGGCGGCGCACCGGGTCGCCATGCATCAGCGCCTCGACGACCCGCGGGTCTTCCGCGTAGCGCTCGAGGATTTCACGGCTTTCCTGCAGCGCATCCGCGACCCGGGCGGCGAACTGCTTCGCCAGCGTCGCGTCCGCGAGTTCTTCTTCGGCGAGCCGCGTCTCGGCGCGACGCTGGTAGGCATTGCCGAGCGCATAGACTCCGCCGGCGAGCACGACGGCCAGGAGGCCGGCCGCGACCGCCCGCTTCGGCACGCGGCGGATCAGTTCAGACGGATGGACCGGCATCGGCGCGATAGCGTTCGGCGACGAGGGCTATGAGCTCGCGCGCGAGCGTGTGTTTGGAGGCTTTTCCAAGCTGCTTTTCTCCCCCGTGCCAGTACACGCTGAGATCGTTGTCGTCGCTTTCGAACCCCGTGCCGGGACGGCCGACGAGGTTGGCGGCGATCATGTCCAGCGACTTCGCTGCGAGCTTGCCCCGCGCATATTCCGCGAGCCGCTGGGTTTCCGCGGCAAAGCCGACGGTGAACGGAGCGTCGGGGCGCGCAGCGACGGTCTTCAGTATATCCCGGGTTGGTTCGAGCACGAGGGTGAGGGCCGCCCCTTCCTTCTTCACTTTCTGTGTCGCGGGCGCGCTGACCGTGTAGTCGGCGACCGCGGCGCTGGCGATGAAGATGTCGCAGGCATCGACCCGGGCGAGCACCGCATCGAACATCTCCGCGGCACTGGTGACGCCGAGGAATTCACAGCCGGCTGGTGGCGCGAGCCGCGTCGGCCCGCTGACCAGCGTGACCGTAGCGCCGGCCGCGCGCGCCGCGGCGGCAACCGCGTAGCCCATCTTGCCGGAGCTGCGGTTGGTGATGAAGCGGACCGGGTCGATCGGTTCCTGGGTCGGTCCCGCGGTGAGCAGCACCCGCAGCCCGGCGAGCGCGTCGGAGCCGAGTGCCCCGGCGGCGGCGTCGACGATTGCCGCCGGCTCGGCCATCCGGCCGGGCCCGGTTTCGCCGCAGGCCTGCTCCCCGCTGTCCGGTCCGCACAGCAGGACGCCCCGCCGCCGCAGCGCTTCGACGTTGTCGCAGGTCGCGGGATGCGCCCACATCAGCCGGTTCATCGCCGGCGCCACGAGCAGCGGCGCCGCGGTGGCGAGGCACAAGGTGCTCGGCAGGTCGTCGGCGAGGCCGGCGGCCAGCCGGGCGATGAAATCCGCCGAGGCTGGCGCGACGATCACGAGTTCGGCCCAGCGCGCGAGTTCGATATGACCCATTGCCGCCTCGGCGGCGCTGTCGAGCAGGTCGACATGGACCGGGGCCCCGGACACGGCCTGGAAAGTCAGTGGACGCACGAATTCGGTCGCGGCCCGCGTCATGACCACGCGCACCTCGGCGCCGTCCGCGCGCAGCCTGCGCACGAGGTCGGGCGCCTTGTACGCGGCGATGCCGCCCGTGACGATGACGCAGATTTGTCTGTGCGCGAGCGAACTCATATGCTGGCGTGGTTGTGAAACGCGCTCGATTGTACCCCAAGGATCGGGGCCTTCCGCGCGTCGAAGCATAGCCCAGACTTCAGTCACTTGAACAAGGAAGTTGATATGGCGATCAAGGAATGGCCGGCCCCGGAGCGGCCGCGCGAGCGGCTGCTCGCACTGGGACCGGCGGCCCTCACCGATGCCGAACTGCTGGCATTGCTGCTCCGGCACGGCACGCCGGGGCGCGACGCCGTCGGCCTCGCCCGCGAACTCCTGGGTTCCACCCGCGGCCTGCGGCGCCTGGTGGAGCTGCCCTTGCCGGCCTTCACCGCGCTGCCAGGGCTCGGCAGCGCGCGTTATGCCGAGCTGCACGCGGCGCTCGAACTGTCGCGCCGATACCTGCGCGAGGGCCTCGAACGGCCCGGCCCCATCGGCGGCCCCGAGGGGGCGAAGGATTACCTGCTGGCGCAGTTCAAGCCGCTGCAGCGCGAGGTCTTCGCCTGCCTGTTCCTCGACACGCGTCACCAGCTGATCGCCTTCGAGATCCTGTTCTACGGCACGCTCGACGCGACCACCGTGCATCCGCGGGAGGTCGTCAAGCGCGTGCTGGAGCTCAATGCGGCGGCGGTGATCCTGGCCCACAACCACCCGTCCGGGGTGGCCGAGCCGAGCCACGCCGACCAGGCCCTGACCCGCCGGCTGAGCGAGGCGCTGGCCCTGATCGACGTGCGCGTGCTCGACCACATCGTCGCCGGCGACCGCCAGGCGGTCTCCTTCGCCGACCGGGGTTGGCTGTGAATGCCGCAAAGGCTTGGATCGCCGATGGAAAACGGCTAGGATCCGCGGCCCGCTCATTAGAACAGATAGGCACGAGTGTCATGTCCAGAGTCTGCCAAGTAACCGGCAAGGGCCCGTTGACCGGTAACAACGTGTCCCACGCGAACAACAAGACGCGCCGGCGTTACCTGCCGAACCTGCAGAGCCACCGGATCTGGGTGGACAGCGAGCAGCGCTTCGTGACCCTGCGGGTCAGCTGCCGCGGGCTGCGCATCATCGACAAACGCGGCATCGACGCGGTCCTCAAGGACCTGCGCGCCCGCGGCGAACAGGTTTGAGGTGAACCATGCAGGACAAGATCAAGCTGAATTCGAGCGCCGGCACCGGCCACTTCTACACGACGACGAAGAACAAGCGTAACAACCCGGAAAAGCTCGAGCGTCTGAAGTACGACCCGGTCGTTCGCAAGCACGTCAAGTACACCGAAGGCAAGATCAAGTAAGCCTGACGGTAAACCCGGCCGCAGTGCCGGGGCTCATGAAAAAGCCCGCTTGCGCGGGCTTTTTCTTTGCCTGATTGAAGCGCCAGGGCCCCCGGCCCGCGCGCTCAGGCCGCGAGGCGGTAACCGCGCAGGCGGAGCGCGAACTCCTCGAGCGCAGCAATGCCGGTCTGCTCGGCCTGCTGACACCATTCCTGCAGGCTGTGGAGCAGCCGCTCCTGCGTCGCCTGGCGTTCATTGAACAGCCCGGCGAGCTGGCGCTGGAACTGGTAGACCGTGGCGAGCGCCTTGCTCTGCGCGAGGCCCTGCACGAGGCGCGCTCGATCGTGCTCGCCGAGCAGCAGGTCGGTGCGATAGATGAGGCGTTTCAAGGGCTTGAGCGAAGCGCGCAGGGCGTCGTCGGCGCGCGCCACCTCGTCCCTGTGCACCGGGTGCACGACCCGCCGCGCATAGTCGGCAAGCACGTGCACGTGGCTCGCGACGACCGTGCGCACGGTGTCGAGATCGATGTGCGGCTTCGGCGTGTCGACGACCGGCGCCAGCGCGACCTTCTTCACCTCTGCCAGTCCCAGCACTTCGAGGACCCGGATGTAGGTCCAGCCGAGATCGAACTCCCACGGGCGCATCGAGAACTTCGCCGAGCTCGCGAACGCGTGATGGTTGTTATGGAGTTCCTCGCCGCCGATCAGCAGGCCCCACGGGCTGATGTTCGTGGAGGTATCGCTGGTTTCGAAGTTGCGATAGCCGGCCCAGTGGCCGAGACCGTTGATGACGCCCGCCGCGAAAATCGGGATCCACATCATCTGCACCGCCCAGATCGTCAGGCCCAAGGGCCCGAACAGCAGCACGTTCGCGATCAGCATCAGGCTGACCCCCAGCACTTCGTGGCGCGCGTACAGATTGCGCTCAAGCCAGTCGTCAGGCGTGCCGTGCCCGTACTTGGCGAGCGTCTGCGGATTTTTCGCTTCGACTCGATAGAGTTCGGCGCCTTCGGTCAGGACCTTGCGCAGGCCGTAGACCTGCGGGCTGTGCGGGTCGCCGGGCTGCTCGACGAACGCATGATGCTTGCGATGGACGGCGGTCCAGGCCTTCGTCGACATGCCGGTCGTGAGCCACAGCCAGGCGCGGAAACAATGGGCCACGGCCGGATGCAGGTTCAGCGCACGATGGGCCTGGTGCCGGTGCAGGTAAACGGTCACGCCGACGATCGTCAGGTGGGTGAACACCAGGGCGACGACCACGTAGCCCCACCACGGCAGGGTGACCACGCCGCTAAAACCAAGCAGATTCATCACGTTGGAAAATCCTCGGGGAAGATCGTCGCGAATCTTCGCCGATCAGGCGAAGGACACGCAATGCGACTTCGACAGCCTGAGGTTGCGAAGTTCATCGGCGACTAGCCACCAGCCGGGCGCGACCCAGGTCGTGCTGGTGTCGTCGATGACGATCAGCGGTCCGCTGAGCGCATGCCCGATCGGCAGCCGCGCGCGGTGCCAGACCGACACGGGGCCAAGGCCGTGGACCTCGGCGTGTTGCTCGCTCGCGGCCGGGGCCACCTCGGCCTGCTCGCGCGGCAGCGCGCGCAGCGGGGCCGGCGCCTGCAGCCGCGCACGCACGGCGACGATCTGGATCGGTCGGTCGAGCCGGTGCCCGTAGCGCTGTTCATGGGCCGCGTGAAAAGCCGCCGCAGCGCCGTCAGCCCCCGCCCACGGCTGGTTCAGGGTCGAGGACTGGCCCTCGTAGCAGAGATCCACACTGCGCCTGACGGCCACGCGCGCCGGGTCGGCGCCTTCCGCGGCCAGCTCGTCCCGGCCCCGGGCGACGAGGGCGTCGAGCATCGCGTCCACCTCGCAGTCGTCCATGACCTCGAGCGAGCGACGCAGGCTCGCCGAAAGCTGGCGGCCCGGACCAACCGCCAGCATGCCGAGCGCCGACAGCACCCCGGCGGAAGCCGGCACCAGCGCGGCTCGCATGCCGAGGCTGTCGGCCAGTTCGCATACGTGCAGGCCGCCAGCGCCACCGAAGGACAGCAGGGTCGCCGCGCGCGGATCGCTGCCGCGGGCGACGGAAATCACCCGCAGCGCCTGGTGCATGTGGGCGTTCGCGAGCTCGATGACGCCCTGGGCGGCCTCGACCACCGGGATCCCGCCGAGGGCCTCGGACAGCGGCGCGAAGGCGCGGACCGCGGCCTCGCGGTCCAGCGGCAGCGCGCCGGCGAGGCGGGCGGAGGCCGGCAGGCGTCCGAGCACGACGTGCGCATCGGTCACCGTCGGCTGGCTGCCGCCGAGCCCGTAGCAGGCCGGCCCCGGCCGTGCGCCGGCGGAGGCCGGCCCGACGTGCAGCAAGCCGCCCGGGTCGACCGTAGCGAGCGAGCCGCCGCCGGCGCCGATCGTGTGCAGGTCGACCATCGGCACGCCGACCGGATATGGCCCGATCCGCCCCTCGGTGGTCAGCCCCAGGTCGCCGTCGATCAGCGCGACGTCCGTGGACGTGCCTCCCATGTCGAAGGTAAGGACTTGCTCACATCCGGCGAGGCCGGCCACCAGCCGCGCCGCCTGCAGGCCACCGGCCGGCCCCGACAGCAGCAGGTTGACGGCGTGGCGTCCCGCGTAGCCGGGCGCGCAGGCCAGCCCCGAACTCTGCATCACGGTCAGTCGGGCGGGCGCGACGGCGCGTTCGAGGCGCGCGAGATAGCCCTGCATCAGCGGCCCGACATAGGCGTTGAGCCAGGTGGCGATGCCGCGCTCGTACTCGCGGATCTCGGGCAGCACGTCCACCGAGCACGAGATGAATAGCTCGGGAGTCAGGGCCGCCTCGAGCGTGGTGGCGACGATGCGCTCGAAGGTCGGATCGAGGAAGGAGAACAGCAGGTCGATGGCCACCGCGGACGGGGCGAGGCTCTTCAGCCGCGCCACGAGCGCGTCGAGATCCTCAGCGCTCAGCGGGTCGACGACCTCGCCGTGGGCGCCGAGGCGACCGCCGGTTTCGAGGCAGAGTTCGGCTGGCACGGGCGGCGGCAGGGCCACCGGCTGCAGGTTGTAGAGCTCCGGCCGGGCCTGGCGGCCTATCGTCAGCAGGTCGCCGAAGCCGCGATTGGTGATGAAGGCCGTGCGCGCGCCCTTGCCCTCGAGCACCGCGTTCGTGGCGACGGTGGAGCCGTGCACGAGCGCGAGCGGCGCCCCGGGCACGAGATCGAGCGCCGCCATGCCACGCAGGATCGCCCGTTCAGGCGCATCGGGCGTGGAGAGTTCCTTGTGGATGCGCAGGCTGCGCCCGTCGAACAGCACGAAGTCGGTGAACGTGCCGCCGGTGTCGATGCCGAGCAGCCTGCTCATCGGCCATGCGCGCCCGCTGGCGCCCTGGCTGTCATCATCTGTCTGGCTCCTGGCTGCGAAGAGGGACCTTGCGTTCCGCCGGCCTCGCGCCGCGCCTTGGCAGCGTGTACCGGCTTGCCAATAATAGCCCGCACATGACCCAGGACGTCTCATTGGTCGCCCGGGGGCTGACGCGTCGCTACGGCACGCGGGCAGCCCTGCACGGAATCGATCTCACGCTGCGCCGTGGCGACTGCCTGGGGCTGCTGGGCCTGAACGGCGCCGGCAAATCGACGACGCTGCGCATCCTCACCGGCGTGATCGCGCCGCACGCCGGCAGCGTCTCGATCTGCGGACATTCGCTCGCGGACGACGCCGTCGCGGCCAAGCGGCATCTCGGTTACCTGCCCGACATTCCGCCACTGTTCGTCGACGCGCGCGTCGACGAGTACCTCGCGCTGTGCGCGCAACTGCGGGAAGTCGCCGACGTCGGTCCCGCGGTGGAGCGCGCGAAGCGGCGCTGCGGCCTCGGCGACGTCGGCGCGCGGCTGATCCGCAACCTGTCCAAGGGCTACCAGCAGCGTATCGGAATCGCGCAGGCGATCGTCCACGAACCGGCGGTGCTGGTGCTCGACGAACCGACGGTCGGCCTCGATCCGCTGCAGATCAGCGACGTGCGCCGGCTGGTGCGCGAGCTCGCGCGCGACCGCGCGGTGATCCTCTCCACCCACCTCCTCGCCGAGGTGCAGCAGATCTGTACACGCGTCGCCATCCTCCATGAAGGCCGGCTGGTGCACGAGGGTCCTCTCGCGGGCGAGGAGTGCTGGCTGCGACTGCGGCTGCGGGCGCCCGCGTCGGCGCCGCTGCTCGCCGCCATCGGCGGCGTGCACGCGGTCAAGACCACGGAGGACGGGGCCTGGCTGCTGCAAGTCGACACGCCGGCGACCGCGGAGGCAATCGCGTCGCGGGTGACCGCGGACGGGCTCGGCCTGCTCGAGCTGCGCGCGGCCGACAGCGCGATCGAACAGACCTTCCTCGAACTGACGCGCAGCGGAAAGGTGGTCGCATGCTGATCGACGCCGTGTTCCGCCGCGAGGTGCAGGGCCTGTTCCGCACGCCGCTCGCGTGGGGCATGCTCGCCGTGACGCAGGTCGTGATCGCCTGGCAGTTTCTCGCGCAGATCGAACTCTTCGTCGAGCTCGAACCGCGGCTCGCGCGCATGCCGCTGCCGCCCGGGGTCACCCAGCTCGTCGTGCAGCCCCTGCTCGCGACGGTCGCGATGCTGCTGCTGTTCATCGTGCCGGCGCTGACGATGCAGACGCTGGCCGGCGAGCGGCGCGCCGGCACGCTCGCGCTCTGGTACAGCTCGCCGGTGACCCTGCGCACGCTCGTGCTCGGCAAGTTCGCCGGCCAGTGCGCCTGGTTGCTCGTGCTGTGGACGGGCACCGCGCTGATGCCTTTGACGCTTGCCTGGGGCACGGCGCTCGATTTCGGCACGCTCGCGGCCGGCCTGCTCGGGCTCGCGCTGATGATGGCCGCGGCGGGCGCGGTCGGACTCTTCTTCTCGTCGCTGACGACCCACCCGGCGCTCGCCGCGCTCGGCGGTTTCGCGTGCCTCGTGTTCCTGTGGATGTGCGACTGGTCGGGTCCGATGTCCGGGGAAACCACCGTGTTCACGCACCTGTCGATGATGAACCACTTCCAGAACCTCGCGCGCGGCTACGTCGACAGCGCCGACGTCGCCTACTTCCTGATCGTGACCGTCGCGGCGCTCGCGCTGACGGTGTGGCGCCTCGACGGCGACCGGCGGGCGCTCTGACGTGGGACTGGCCTGGCAACGGACGAGCCATGCGCTGCGGGGCCTCGCGGTGCTCGCGGTCGCCGGTGGCCTGCTGGCCGCTGCCGTCGAACATCGGCGCGGGGTGGACTGGAGCGGCGCGGGCCGCCACTCCCTGGACGCCGCCAGCGTGCGGATGCTCGCGGCAGTCGCCGGCCCTGTCGAAGTGACGGTCTACCTGCCTGCGCGTCATGCGGGGCGCGAGCGCGCCCGGGAGCTGGTCGCGCGCTACCGGCGTCACCGCGATGACGTCACGCTGCGCTTCGTCGCGCCGGCCGACGCGCCGACGACGATGCGCGACGAGAACCTGCGCGAAGGCGAAATGGCGATCGCGGCCGGCGGCCGCCGCGAATTCATCAAGGTCTACTCCGAGCGCGAGTTCACGAATGCGCTGGCCCGCCTCGCGCGCCCGGGCGAGCAGTGGCTTGCGTTCGTCACCGGGCACGGCGAGCGCAGCCCCACGCGCGGCGCGAATTTCGACGTCTCCGACTGGGTCGCGGTGCTGGCCCGGCGCGGCCTCACGGCGCGGGAGCTCAATCTTGCCGAACAGGGCGCGATTCCGGACAACACGACGCTGCTGGTGATCGCGAGTCCACAACTGGACTACCTGCCCGGGGAGATCGCGCTGGTCGAGGACTACCTCGCGCGCGGCGGCGCCTTGCTGTGGCTGATGGAGCCGGAGCAACCCGCGGGGCTCGCCGCCCTGGCGCGGACCCTCGGCATCGCGGGTCCGCGGGCGACGGTCGTCGACCCCGCCACCGCGCGGCTCGGCATCGACAATGCCGCCGTGGCGGTCGTGACGCAGTATGCGGACGCGCCGGCCGTCGCCGGCTTCGACGCGGCGGCGCTTCTGCCCTACGCGGCGCCGCTCGAGGCCAGCGCGCCGCGCGGCTGGACCGTGCAGGCCCTGTTCGGCACCGGCGACAAGGCCTGGGGCGAGACGGGGCCACTCGACGCGGCCGTCGCGCACGACGCGGAGGATGTCAAAGGTCCGTTGACGCTCGCCTGGGCGCTGACGCGCGGCAGGCAGCGCGTCATCGCGGTGGGCGACGGTGACTTCCTGTCCAACACCTGGCTCGCGAACGGCGGCAATCGCGACCTGGGGGTGCGCCTCGCCGAGTGGGCAAGCGCGAACGACACGCTGGTCGATATCGAGACCCGGCCCGCGCCGGACACGAGGCTCGAACTAGGGCGCTGGCACACCGCGGTGATCGGCTTCGGCTTCCTGCTTGCGTTGCCGGGCGCGTTCGCGCTGAATGGCCTTTTACTGTGGTGGCGACGACGTCGTGCCTGAATTACCCGAAGTCGAAACGACACGCCGCGGCGTCGCCCCGCACGTCGTCGGCGCGCGCATCGCCGCCGTGCACGTGCGCGAGCACCGCATGCGGCAACCGGTACCCGCCGATCTCGCCGTGGTGCTGCAGGGCCAGCGGCTCGTCGAGCTGCGGCGCCGCGCGAAGTACCTGCTGTTCGGCTTCGAGCGCGGCACGCTGATCGTGCACCTCGGCATGTCGGGCTCGCTGCGCGTGCTGGCGCCGGACACGCCGCCGCAGACGCACGACCACGTCGACCTCGTGTTCGACAACGGGGTCTGTCTGCGGCTGCGCGACCCACGCCGCTTCGGGCTCGTGCTGTGGACCGAGGACGACCCGGCGCGGCATCCGCTGCTGCGCGACCTCGGCCCGGAACCCTGGGACGCGCGCTTCGATGCCGACTACCTCGCCGGCCTCGCGCACAGCCGCAGCGGCGCGGTGAAGAACTTCCTGATGGACGGCCACGTCGTCGTCGGGGTCGGCAACATCTACGCGAGCGAGTCCCTGCACCGCGCGCACATCCATCCGACGCGCCCCGCGCGGCGCGTGAGCCATGCGCGCTATGCGGCGCTGGTCGACGCGGTGCGCGAAGTCCTCGAAGCGGCGATAGGCTTCGGCGGCACGACGCTGCGCGACTTCACGCGCGATGACGGCAAACCCGGATACTTCCGCAACGAGCTGCGCGTCTACGATCGTGCCGGCCAGCCCTGCCTGCAGTGCGGGAAGGGCGAAATCCGCCAGAAAGTGATCGGCCAGCGCATGAGCTATTTCTGCGTGCACTGCCAGCGCTGAACCTGCGTCACCAGTGTGGAGCCGTCGTACTGCGTTCGGCGTTCGGATTAGGGACTGCTGTCCTCAGGGCGATCAGGCTCGGCGTGCGCCACCGTAATCCAGTAGAGCTGCTTGTGGCCGCCGCTCGCGAGGCGTGCGAGTTCCCGCTCAGCGTCGTCGCGGCGGTCGAAGCTCGCGACGAGGAACACGTTGCCGTTGTCGTCCTGGCGCCAGAGCCGGTGGCGGGGCGGGGATTGCCCGTCGGTGCGCGTCATCGAGCGTGGCATGGCGAGCAGCGCGCGCAGCGCGGCGCGCGTGTCCGCGTCGGCGCAGGCTTCCATGAGGCGACGCTCGAGGGCCTGCGTGTACGACGCCGAAGCCTCACCGCGCACGACGAGGTCGAGACCGAGCAGCAACTCGTCGATGAGTGCCCAGTCGGCGTCGTCGATGCCCGCGCGCTCGGCATCGCGCGCATGTCGCGCCCAGCCGTCGAGGTCGCCGGCGTAGCGCCGGTAGAGGTCGAGCTTGGCGACGGTGAGCGTGCTCACGGACCGCCTGGCAGGCCCAGGGCCGCCAGGCTGGCGCGGCCCAGCGCGATGCGTAGGGGCGCGTCGTCCGCATCGCGTATGTCCATGTTGAGCGCGAACGCGTGCAGCACACCGTCCTGCTCGACCCAACCGACCCACCAGCCCACGCCGGCGCCCGGCGCATGCTGCCAGCCGGTCTTGGCGTAGAGCTTCCAGCCGGGTCCGCTGTCGACGAGCAGGACCTCGCGCACGGCGCGCTGCGCGTCGACGGCGACCGGCAAGGTGCCGCTCGCCAGCCCGGCCAGGAAGCGCGTCTGCTCGAGGGCGCTGATCGCGAGCGGACCATCGAGCCAGAAGCGGTCGACCGCGCTGCCGATGTCACGATTCCCGTAGTCGAGGCGCGCGACGTGCTCGCGCATGCGCGGAAGGCCGATGCGCCGCGCCAGTTCCTGGAAAATCGGAACGTTCGACAGCCTGATGGCCTCGCGGAGGCCCATGTCGCGCTCCCATTCCGGCATGAAGGCCGGCTCCCGGGCGCGATAGGGCAGCGGCTCGTCGACCGATTTCACGGCGCCGGTGGCGAGGCCGATCAGTGCGTTGGGAATCTTGAAGGTCGAGGCCGGCACGTAACGGGTCCGGGCCCGGGCCTCGGCGTGGCCCCGATCCGTGCCGCGCGTGACGTCGTGAAGCACGAAAGTGCCGCTGACGGCGGCTTCCTCGAACAGTGCGGTGACGGCCGGCGCGTCCTCCCAGGCCGCAAGGCTCGCCTGCGCGAGCAGGGCCGGAAGCATGAACGCGAGGACCCGGCATCTCACCGGATGCCCCGCGCGCAGCTGCGCCGCCCCGCGGACCGCGAAGCTGCGCCCGGCCTCCGCCCCAGCGGACACGGCGCTATCAGCCGTTGCGGTCTTCGACCATGCGCATCGCCACGCGCAGGTGGGAGTACTTCCATTCGCCGTTGATTTTCACGTACTCGTCGTCGTAGCGCAGCGCGAACCATTTCTTCTCGCCGGTTTCGGTGTAGTCCCAGGGGCCGGAGATGTACCACACGCCCGTCGCGCGGTTGCCGTTCACCTCGATCAGCGGGTTCGTCATGTTGTGCTGCGAGAAGCTGAACAGCTTCTGGAAGTTACGGAACAGCTCCTTGATCTCGGCGTGGCCCACCGCCTTGCCGAAGTCGGGGCTCTCCCAGATGCCGTCCTCGGCGAACACCGAGCAGATCGTGTCCGGGTTGTGCATGTCGTCGCAGATGTGCGAGTAACGGATCTTCAGCTGCTTGATTGCCTCGATGTCCTCGAGTCGCGTGATGCGCTTTTCGAGTTCGCTCATGTCCATGCCGGCTCCTCCTCTCGTGTTTTGGTGTCGTTCTCGTGCGGAGGCGGGGGATGGCCAGCCAGCTCGTTTGCAGCCGGCCGCTTGCGCGGACCCCTGTTGTCACTGGGCGCGCACCCGGCCCCGCACCCGATTGTAACCACGTTTACGCACTGGCCGGCAGGCACAGTGCTCCTCCAGATGGGGAGAGGCGTCAGCCGATCATGACCGCACTCGCCGCATGCGCGACGACATGGGCGAGGATCGCGGCTTCGAGACCGCGCCGCCAGTAAAGCCAGCCGGCCACGAGCCCGAAGGCGGCATTCGCGAACACGACGAAGAGGACGGTGGCCGTGGTGAGCTCAGCGGATCTCGCCATCAGGGACGGCAGATGGGCGGCGCCGAACGCGAGGGCGCTGGCGACGATGGCGAGCCGGATACCCAGCGCCGGCGATAAGCGCAGCCGGCTCGCGACGCGCACGAAACCGGCGGCGAGCAGCGTCATCAGTCCCCAGCGCAGCAACAGCTCCTCGGTGACGCCGCCGTACAGCAGGCGCACGACGAGAGGCACATCATCCGAGGCGGAGCGCAGCGCGGCTGGCCCGATCGTGCCTGCGGCGGCAATCACGAGCCCGCCCAGCAGGCCGCCGAGCAGGGCAGGCAGCAGTTGCGCACGCAGCAGCCCGCCTGCGGGGCGGCCCTCCATGCACGCCGCCACCACCGGTGCATCGAGACCGAGACCTGGCGCGAAACGCGCGCCGGCAAGCACCGCCGCCAGCAGCAGGAGCGCACCCTGCAGCGCGCTGCCGAGCTGAAGCACCCACAGCGGTGCCGGCAGGACCTCCGTGTTCGCGAGCGCGGGGAAACCGAGCAGCGACATCGCGGCGAGGCCCGGCAGACCGAGCAGGAACAACGCCGCGCACAGCCGTCGGTTCATCGGCCGGCCGAGCCTGCCGCGAGCCGGTCGCGCGCGGATTGCAGGCCGCCCCTCGCCTCGCGCAGCGTACCGACGGCGCCGAGCCCGAACGGCGGCATGTTCACATAGACGGTCTCGTAGCCACCGGCCCCGACCCGATAGGTCTCGTGCCAGATACCGACCGACCCGTCGGTGCCGATCGCGCGGTTGAAGGCCTGCCAGGCCGGCAGATGGGCGGCGTCCCTCGCCGTCGCGTACGCGAGCAGTTGCTCCAGGGAACGCCAGTACTGAATGACGAGAATGGTGCGCGCGAACCACGTCTCGGCGTGCAGGAAGCCGAGTTCAGGTCGGGTGTGGAGTTCTTTCAGCATGCGCGGCATCGCCGTCGCGACCGGCCACCACTTGTGCACCTTCAGCGGCGCGTTGATGCGCATGCCGATGAGGAAGAGAACGAAGTCGCCGTCAAGGTCGGCGGTGAGTCGCGAGCGTTGGATCATGCCGGCCCTCCGGGCGCTGAGTCGAGCGCGGAGTCTCGTCGCGAGGTCACCACACACGCAATCCCGCCGTGCGTGGGACGGATGCCTGTCGCCCGCGTCGCGACCGCGTCAGCCGTGTGCGTCGCGTTCGCGGGCAATCGCGCGGTAGCCGATGTCGCGTCGGCAGTGCATGTCCTGCCAGCGGATGCGGTCGATGCGCGCGTAGGCCTTCGCCTGCGCGTCGCGCACGGTGTCACCGACACCGACGACGCACAGCACGCGCCCGCCGCTGGTGACGACCTTGCCGTCCGCGAGCGCGGTCCCGGCATGGAACACGCGGGTGTCGGGCAGGTCGTCGTCGAGACCCTCGATTTCGTGGCCCTTCGCATAGTCGCCGGGATAGCCGCCCGCCGCGAGCACGACGCCGACGGTGGCGCGCGGATCGAAGTCCAGCTTCACGCGATGCGCCTGGCCGTTCAGCACCGCGAGGCAGGCCTCGGGCAGGTCGGAACGCAGGCGCATCATGATCGGCTGGGTCTCGGGATCGCCGAAACGGCAGTTGTACTCGAGCACTTTCGGCGTGCCGTCCGGCGCGACCATCAGGCCGGCGTAGAGGAAACCGAGGTAGGGGCGACCCTCGGCCGCCATGCCGGCGAGCGTCGGCCGGATGACTTCGCGGATCACGCGCTCGTGCAGCGCACGGTCGACGATGGGGGCCGGTGAATAGGCGCCCATGCCGCCGGTGTTGGGCCCCTGGTCGCCGTCGTTGACGGCCTTGTGGTCCTGCGCGGACGCGAAGGGCAGGATGGTCCTGCCGTCGGTCATCACGATGAAGCTCGCTTCCTCGCCGACGAGGAATTCCTCGACGACGATCTCGCTGCCTGCCGCGCCGAACACGTTGCCGGCCAGCATGTCGCGTGCCGCGGCCAGCGCCTCGTCGTGCGTCTGCGCGATGATCACGCCCTTGCCGGCCGCGAGGCCGGAGGCCTTGACGACGATCGGCAGCGGATGGGCCTTGATGTAGGTCTCGGCAGCCGCGAGGTCGGTGAAGTTCTCGTAGCGCGCGGTCGGGATGCCGTGGCGCTTGAAGAAGTCCTTGGTGAAGGCCTTGGAGGCCTCGAGGATCGCCGCGTTCGCGCGCGGCCCGAAGCATTTCAGACCCGCGCGTTCGAAGGCGTCGACGATGCCGACGACGAGCGGCGCCTCCGGACCGATGATCGTCAGCTCGACCTGCTGGCGCCGCGCGAACGCGACGAGCGCCGGAATGTCCTCGGCGCCGATCGCTACGTTGCGCACCTTCGGTTCCCGCGCCGTGCCCGCATTGCCGGGCGCGACGAACACGCGGCGCACCCGCGGCGACTGCGCACACTTCCACGCCAGCGCATGTTCGCGGCCACCGCCGCCTACGATCAGTACTTTCATCTTGCTTCCGAATCGAGCTGGGATAGAAGCCGAGGGAAAAGGCGTGGGGAAAAGGGGCCAGGTTCATTCATCGGGGATGGATGAACCTGGCTCCTTTTCATCTCTTCCTTGACCCGCTTTCCTAATGCCGGAAATGACGCATCCCGGTGAACACCATCGCCATGCCGGCCTCGTCGGCCGCTGCAATCACTTCGGCGTCGCGTACCGAGCCGCCGGGCTGGATGACCGCGGTGATGCCGACGCCCGCGGCGGAATCGATACCGTCGCGGAACGGGAAGAAGGCATCCGACGCCATCACCGAACCCTGGACTTCGAGACCCTCGTCGGCGGCCTTGATGCCGGCGATCCGGGCGGAGTACACGCGGCTCATCTGGCCGGCGCCGACGCCGATCGTGCGGCGGTCGCGGGCGTAGACGATCGCGTTCGACTTCACGCACTTCACGACGCGCCACGCGAACATCAGGTCGCGAAGCTCCTCGGCGGTGGGCGCGCGCCGGGTGACGACCTTCACGTCCTGCGCCGTGATCGCGCACGCGATCGCGTCACGGTCCTGCACCAGCAGGCCGCCGGTCACGCGCTTGTAGTCGAGCATCGGCAGCTCGGCCGCGGGCGCGCCGACCGTCAGCACCCGGATGTCCTTCTTGCGCTGGCAGATCTCGAGCGCCGCCGGGGTCACCGACGGGGCGACGATCACTTCGACGAACTGGCGGCCGACGATGGCCTCGGCGGTCGCCGCGTCGAGTTCGCGGTTGAAGGCGATGATGCCGCCGAAGGCCGAGGTCGGGTCGGTCCGGTAGGCGTGTTCGTAGGCCGTGCGGATGTCCGCCGCCTCGGCGACGCCGCAGGGATTGGCATGCTTGACGATGCAGCAGGCCGGCTCTGCGTAGGCGAAGACGCACATCAGCGCGGCGTCCGTATCCGCGATGTTGTTGTACGACAGTTCCTTGCCGTGCAACTGGCGTGCGGCGGCGATCGAACCGGCCGGCGGGTTTGCGTCGGCATAGAACGCGGCCGTCTGGTGCGGGTTTTCGCCGTAGCGCAGGTCCTGCAGCTTGCTGAAGCGCAGCCGCACGGTCTGCGGATGGCGTGGTGCGTCCGCCACGCGCGCAGCGAGGTAGCGCGACACCGCCGTGTCGTAATCGGCGGTGTGCGCGTAGGCCTTGGCCGCGAGCGCGAAGCACGTGGCTTCGCTCAGCGCGCCGTCGGCGGCGAACTCGGCGGCGACGGCGGCGTAATCCGCGGGATTGACGACCACCGCGACGTGCGCGTGGTTCTTGGCCGCCGCGCGCACCATCGCCGGACCCCCGATGTCGATGTTCTCGATCGCGTCGTCCAGCGTGCAGTCGGGTTTCGCGATCGTGGCCTCGAAGGGGTAGAGATTCACGACGAGCAGGTCGATCGGCGCGATGTCGTGGGCTGCCATCACGGCGTCGTCGGTGCCGCGCCGGCCCAGCAGGCCGCCGTGGATCTTCGGATGCAGCGTCTTGACGCGACCGTCCATGATTTCCGGGAAGCCGGTGTGCGCCGAGACGTCCTTGACGGCGAGGCCTGCCCCGCGCAGCGCGGCGGCGGTGCCGCCCGTCGACAGGAGTTCGACGCCGCGGGCGGCGAGGGCTTGCGCGAATTCGATCAGGCCGGTTTTATCGGACACGCTCAGCAGCGCGCGACGGATCGCGATCATCGGTGGTTACTCACGAGTGTTCGAGGAACGGCGGGCGGTCGCTCAGTTCGCGATGCCGTGCCGCTCCAGCTTCTTGCGCAGGGTCGCGCGGTTCAGGCCGAGATGCTGCGCGGCCTTGGAAATGTTGCCGCGCGTGCGACGCATGACTTCCTCGAGCAAGGGCCGCTCGACTTCAGACATGACGAGGTCGTAGAGCTCGCTGGGTGTATGGCCGTTCAGATCGGCGAAGTAGCGCTCGAGCGCCTGCTTCACGTGATACGACAAGGGCTGGTGTTCCGCTGTGCGCGGTTCCGCCACGGCCATGGCAACGATGCTGGCAACGCCCTTACCCATCATGCTGCCTCTCCATGTTGCGGCTCGGACTGAGCGGCGATGAAATTCAGCTGTGCCGTGGCCGTTTCCAGCGTGTTGAACACAGCCCTGAACGCCGCGCCCCGGGGCAGCCACTGCTGGTAGCCCCCGACGTGCTTGCGGGCGATGCGTACGCCGAGCGGCTCGCCGTAGAACTCGTGCAGCCCGGCGACGTGACTGCGCAGCGTCGACAGCACTTCGCCCGGTGTCGGCGGCGGCAGCAGGCGACCGTGGTCGAGATAGGCCCTGATGCGCGTGAACAGCCACGGATCGCCGAGCGCGGCGCGACCGATCATCAGACCGTCGGCCCCGGTATGTGCGAGCACCTGGCGCGCTTTCTCCGGCGAGGTGATGTCGCCGTTGGCGATCACCGGAATGCGCACCGCCGCCTTGACTGCGGCGATCGTGTCGTATTCGGCATCGCCCTGGTAGGCGCATTCGCGGGTGCGTCCGTGCAGCGTCAGCACGTGGATGCCGCTGTCCTCGGCGATGCGCGCTATGCGGAGCGCGTTGCGCGCGGCGCGCGACCAGCCGGTGCGTGTCTTCAGGGTGACCGGAATTTTCACCGCGGCGACGACGGCCTCGAGGATCTCGCGCACCAGGATTTCGTCCTTCAGCAGCGCGGAACCGGCGAGACGATTGCAGACGCGCTTCGCCGGGCAACCCATGTTGATGTCGATCGCCTCGGCGCCGCCAGCCTCGCATTCGCGCGCGGCCTCCGCCATCTCACGCGGATCGGCGCCGGCAATCTGCACGATGCGCGGGGAGTCTTCGCCCGCGATCTCGAGCCGCTTGCGCGTCTGCGCGCTCGCGCGCAGCAGCGGATTCGTGCTCGTCATCTCGGAAGGTGCGTAGTCCGCACCGTGGGCGCGGCAGATTGCCCGGAACACGCGGTCGCTGACGCCCGCCATCGGTGCGAGCACCAAGGGGCGATCAAACGTGTAAGGACCGAGTTGCATGGGCATTATGATTTTCTCGTCACTCGTCGCTGCCTGCCTTCATGCGACGCCTGCCCGTACCGCGTGCAAGCAGCAGTGGCAAAGTGCGCATCGAAGGAGAACAACTGCCGGCGTGTGACCCGTGGGCGCGAGTCTTGTTTTATATGCGGGAGGCGCTGCCTTGCCGGAACGGGCAACCTCCTCGAGGTCGAGGACGATGATAGCCACATTCGGGGGGGATCGGAAGCCGCCTAAGCGGCGACTGCGCGTTATTTGATGCTTGCGTTTCGCGGCGCATGTGCACCCTCTGCAGCGCAACGCGTTTCAGAGAAAGAGGAACTCGAAGCTGTCGGCACGATCGCCTATACCGGCAATCTCGAGCACGATGTAAACGCTGCGGCCGGCGGGCATGCCGGCTTCGATATCGATCGAGCGATCGAGATATTCCCGCGGCTGGAATCGCCGCACGCCAACCGGCGCGCCCCGGCGGTCGAAGACGCTGAGCTGGATCACGGGATAGGCCGCGGCCTGGTGCGCGCGATTGCGCAGCGTTGCGTTGACGAGCAGGGTCTGCGCGTACTGCGGATGATCGCGCACGTCGCGCGCGATCAGTTCGATGTCGGCCTTCGTTGCGGGCTGTTCGATGCGGCAACCGAGTTTTCCGCACAGGCTTGCCGCATGCGGCGCGAGCTGCGGGAAGCGCGCGAGGAGATCGGCGCGCCAGTACCACGCGGCCTGGGCGACGAGGCCACCGAACAGCAACAGCGCCAGCAGGGCCCAGGCCCAACCCGCGCCGCGGTCCTCGCTCCCGGCCAGGCGCGCGAGGTCCTCGCGCAGGATCGCCGGCGCGTCCTCGACTGCGATCGACGGCAGTGCATCGGCTTGCGCCAATTCGATGCGCGGCATCGGCGGCGCCGCTTCCGCGATGACGAGATCGTTGAGCCCGGCGGCGCCGACGCGCGGACCTTCGCGCTCGCCCGCATCGAGCACGACGGCGGCAAGGTCGTCGTCGATGCCCTCGTCCGGCGTGCCCGGCGCCGTCGCGGCCACCGCCGCCGCGGGCGCTTCGTCGGCAAGGTGATCGAGCGCATTGAACGTGTGGGTGCAGGCGCCACATTCGACGAAGCCGCGCGCCACCGACAACTGCGCCGCGCGGACGCGGAAGACCGTCTTGCAGTGCGGGCAGAGGGTGAGCAGGGCCATCGCGAGGGCGTCGCGCTCAGCCCGGCTTGCGGCCGCTGATGAAAGCCCACTCGCCGCGCACGACGGGCGGGCCCATCTCGAAATACGGGGCATAGGCTTCGCGCGCGACCCCGGCCTGCTCGACGAGCAGGCCCGACAGCCCGATGCGGCCACCGGGCGCGACGCGCATCGCGAGATCCGGCGCCAGCATCAGCAGCGGATTGAGCAGGATGTTGGCGACGAGGATGTCGTGGGTGCCCGGCGGCAGTGCCTGCGGCAGCAGGAATTCGAGGTCCGCGCAAGCGTTGAGGGCGGCGTTTTCGCGCGCGACGACCAGGGCCTCCGGATCGATGTCGACACCGATCACGCGGGCCGCGCCGTGGCGCCGGGCGGCGATGGCGAGGATGCCCGAACCGCAGCCGTAATCGAGCACCGACCTGCCGGCCGGCTGCGCGTCGCCGCCGAGCCAGTCGAGGCACAGGCCCGTCGTCGGGTGGGTGCCGGTGCCGAAGGCCATGCCCGGGTCCAGCGTGATGTGGTGCCGCGCGCCGGGCGGCACCGCGTGCCAGCTCGGCACCACCCACAACCCGCCGGCGAACTGCAGCGGCTGGAACTGCTCACGCCAGCGCGTCTGCCAGTCCTGGTCCGCCAACAGCTCACGGCGCGCACCGGCGGTCTCGCAGCCCGCCGCGGCCAGCGCCGCGAGCACCGCTTCGATGTCTACGCTCGCGTCGAACAGGCCTTCCACGATGCAGTTCGGCCACAACTCGGTCTCGGCGACGCCCGGCTGCGCGAAGCGCGGCGTGGTGTCGTCCAGGGCTTCGACCGACACTGCGAGCGCGCCGGCCTCGACGAGTGCGTCCTCGAGTGCCGGCACCCCCTGGTCGGGGGCCGGCAGCGCGAGCTTGATCCAGGCGTTGCTCAAGAGACGCTCAATCGATCGCTAGCTTGCGTTCGAGGTAGTGGATGTCGGTGCCACCCGCCACGAACGCGGCGTCACGCACGAGGTCCCGGTGCAAGGGGACGTTGGTGCTGATGCCGTCGACGATGATCTCGTCCAGCGCCGTCGTCATGCGCGCCAGCGCCGACGCGCGCGTGCCGCCGTGGACCACGAGCTTCGCAATCAGCGAGTCGTAGTAGGGCGGCACGACGTAGCCGTCGTAGAGGTGCGAATCGATGCGCACACCGGGACCGCCAGGCGCGTGGAAGTAATTGATCTTGCCGGGCGAAGGCCGGAACGTCTTCGGATCCTCGGCGTTCACGCGGCACTCGATCGCGTGGCCGCGCATCACCACGTCCTCCTGGCGCACCGACAGCGGCTGGCCCGCAGCGATCAGCAGTTGCTCCCGCACGATGTCGATGCCGGTGACCATCTCGGTCACCGGGTGCTCGACCTGCACGCGCGTGTTCATCTCGATGAAATAGAACTCGCCATCCTCGTAGAGGAATTCGAAGGTGCCCGCGCCGCGGTAACCGATCGCCTTGCAGGCTTCGACGCAGCGCATGCCCATGCGTTCGCGCAGTTCCGGGGAGATCCCGGGCGCCGGCGACTCTTCGAGCACCTTCTGGTGGCGGCGCTGCATCGAGCAGTCGCGCTCGCCGAGATGGATGCAGTTGCCCTGGCCGTCGGCGAGCACCTGGAACTCGATGTGCCGCGGATGCTCGAGGAATTTCTCCATGTAGACGGCATCGTTCTGGAAGGCCGCCAGCGCCTCGGTCTTGGTCAGCTGGATCGCGGCCTTCAACGCGGCTTCGGCGTGCACCACGCGCATGCCGCGGCCGCCGCCGCCACCAGACGCCTTGATGATCACCGGGTAGCCGATGTCACGCGCGATGCGGAAGTTCTCCTGCATGTCATCGGTGAGCGGCTTGCCCGAGCCGGGCACGCAGGGAATGCCGGCGTGCTTCATCGCGGCAATCGCCGAGAGCTTGTCGCCCATCAGCCGGATCGTCTCGGATCGCGGTCCGATGAAGATGAAACCGCTTTCCTCGACGCGCTCGGCAAAATCGGCGTTCTCGGACAGGAAGCCGTAGCCGGGGTGGATGGCCACCGCGTCGGTCACCTCGGCCGCGCTGATCACCGCCGGGATGTTCAGGTAGGACAGGCCCGGCTGCGGCGGGCCGATGCACACCGACTCGTCGGCGAGCCGGACGTGCTTCAAATCGCGGTCGACCGTCGAATGGACCGCCACCGTTTTGATGCCGAGTTCGCGGCAGGCGCGCAGCACCCGCAGCGCGATTTCACCGCGGTTGGCGATGACGATTTTGGACAGCATGCGGCGCGTCCCGTCAGCTGATCACGAACAGCGGCTGTTCGAATTCGACCGGCTGGCCGTTGTCGGCCAGGATCGACACCACCGTGCCGGCCTTGTCGGCCTCGATCGGGTTCATGATCTTCATCGCCTCGATGATGCACAGCGGGTCGCCGACCTTCACGCTCTGGCCGACTTTCACGAAGGCCGGCGCGTCGGGCGACGGCGAGGCGTAGAAGGTGCCCACCATCGGGGCCGTGATCACATGGCCCTCGGGCTTCGCCGCCGGGGCGGGCGCGGCGGCGGGCGCCGCCTGGGCCGCCGGCGCCGGGGCGGGGGGCGGGGCGACGTGCATCGCGTGCAGCGCCGGCATCGGCATGCCGCTCATCATGCGGCTGATGCGCACCGACTCCTCGCCTTCCTTGATCTCGATTTCCGCGATGCCGGATTCCTCCAGCAGTTCGATGAGTTTTTTGACTTTTCGGATATCCATGGAAACTCCCGGACGCCGCGGGCTCACGCAGGCTCTTGGGCCAGCGCGGCGGAGGCGGCACTGATTGCGAATTCGTAACCCTGTGCGCCGAGGCCGGTGATGACCCCGCGCGCGATGTCAGATAGATAAGAGTGGTGCCGGAACGCCTCCCGCGCGTGCACGTTGCTCAGGTGCACCTCGATGAACGGGATCGCAACCCCCAGCAGCGCGTCGCGCAAGGCGACGCTGGTGTGCGTGTAGGCCGCCGGATTGATCACTATGAACGCGATGCCCTCGGGTTTCGCGGCATGAATGCGCTCGATCAGCGCGTGTTCGGCATTGCTCTGGAAACACGTGAGGCTGTGACCGAGGCTGGCCGCGTGGGCGATCGCGCGCGCTTCGATCTCGGCGAGGGTCACGCTCCCGTAGCGGGCCGGCTCCCGCTGACCGAGAAGGTTCAGGTTCGGACCGTTCAGCAACAGGATGGCAGCCATTTGTACGCGGAATTCCAGGGGTTCGTGATGAACACCCCCACACGAGGGATGTTCCGCGGCGGGCAGCGCGCGGCGGGCGGACGTTAGCACAGTGGCTGCCGCGTTGCGAGCCAGTTCCCCGCTGATGTCCCCACGTTGGCGACGCGGGCGGTTCAGTCCCCGGCGAGCACCGCCTCGATGACCCGCGCGGCGTCCGCCTCGGGCCATTCCCCCTGGTGGGTGTGGTGGATGGCGCCATCGGGCGTGACGACGACGGTATAGGGCAGGGCACCGATGGTGTTGCCCAAGCGCTGCATGTAGCGCGCGACGTCCTCCTCACCGACGAGCACCGGGAAGTCGATGCCGTGCTCGGCGACGAATTTCGCAACTTCCTCGCGGCCGTCGAGCGCGACGCCGACGAACTGCAGGCCCTGCGCCCCGTACTGTCGCTGCAGGCGTACGAAGGCCGGCAGTTCCTTCACGCACGGCGGGCACCAGGTCGCCCAGAAATTGAGCACCACGAGCTTGCCCCGCCACTGGTCGAGCCGCTGCGGCTGGCCGGCGAGGTCGGCGATGACGGCATCGAGCACCAGTGCCTGCCCGGGCGCGGCGCCCGCCGTCGCGGCAGGCGCCTGGCGCGTGGACTGGAACCAGAAACCGCCCGCGGCAGCGGCGACGCCGAGCACGCCGAACACCAGCCAGCGCAGCGGTCCGCTCATCGCGGCCACGCCTCGCGCAGCCGGCCCAGGAAATCATCGGGGCCCGCGTAGCCGACGAGCCGCTGGGCGCGCAGTTCCGCGCGCGCGGTGTCGAACAGCAGGACGGCCGGCGGGCCGAACAGCTCGAAGCGGGCGAGCAGCGCGCGGTCCGCCTCGTCGTTGGCGGTGACGTCGGCGCGCAGCAGGACGAAGGGCGCGAGCGCCGCCTGCACCTCGGGGTGGGCGAAGGTCCGGCGCTCGAGCTGTTTGCACTCGACGCACCAGTCGGCGTAGAAGTCGAGCAGCACCGGCCGGCCGACGGCGCTGGCCGCCGCGAGTTCCCGCTCGAAGCCCTGCAAGCCCTTGACCGGGGTGAATGCTTGCTCACTCGCCGGAGCTTCAGCGGCGCGGCCGGAGGCCAGCGGCGCGAGCGGGCGGAACACGTCTTCGGCGCCGGCGGCCGCGCCGACGATCAGCACCGCGCCGTAACACAGCAGCGCGAGCCCGACGCTTTTCCACAGGCGCTGCCAGCCGGAAGCCGCGTCGCGCAGCGGCTCCAGCGCGCCGAGGAAGATCGCGCTGCCGATCAGCAGCAGCGCCCACAGCACGAGGGTCAGCGTCGGCGGCAGCAGGCGGCCGAGGAACCACACGGCCATGCCCAGCGAAACCACCCCGAATACGTGCTTGACGTGTTCCAGCCACTGGCCGGCGCGCGGCAGCAGGCGTCCGGCGGACGCGCCGACCGCGAGCAGGGGCGTCCCCATGCCGAGACCGAGCACGAACAGCGCGAGGCCGCCGACCAGCGGGTCGCCCTGACGGGCGAGGTAGACCAGCGCCCCCGCGAGCGGCGGCGCGACGCAGGGCCCGACGATCAGCGCCGACAGGCTGCCCATCACCGCGACCCCGAGCAGGTTGCCGCCGTGCCCGACCCGGCTGTGCCGTTCGAGGCGCGTCTGCCAGGCCGCGGGGACCTGCAGGTGGAAGAAGCCGAACATCGACAGGGCGAGGGCGACGAAAAATACGCTGGTGCCGACCAGCACGGCCGGATGCTGGAAGGCCGCCTGCAGGTTGCGGCCGAACAGGCCCGCGGCGAGCCCGGCGAGCGCGTAGGTCGCCGCCATCGCGACGACATAGGTGCCGGACAGGATGAGCCCGCGCAGCGCGCCGACCTTTTCGCGCTGGCCGACGATGATGCCGGACAGGATGGGGATCATCGGGAACACGCAGGGCGTCAGGGCGAGCAGCAGGCCGAAACCGAAGAAGCTCGCGAGGACGGCCACGAGGCCGTCGCGCTGCAACCCGGCGGCGATCGCATCGGATTCGGACAGCGCTTGCGCGGGGCCCGGGGCCGACGGCCCGGCCGGAGGCGCGGTGCCGGCCGCCGACGCGGCCGGCAGCAGGCTCAGCGTCTTCTTGATGGGCGGGTAACAGATGCCGTCCTCGGCGCAGCCCTGGTAGCTGACGCGCAATTCGGCAGTCGCCGCGCCGGCCGGCAATTCGAGCGTCGGCCGGATGCTGACCTCGTCGCGCAGGATCTGGACGACGCCGAATTCGGGGTCGTCCTTCGCCTCACCGGGGGGCAGGTCCAGCTCGCCGAGCGCAAGCCCCGGGCTCAGCGTCTCGACCCGCACCTTGTCGCGGTAGAGGTAGTAGCCGGGCGCGACGTCCCAGTGCAGGGCGATCCGGCCTTCGGCCGGGGCCTCGTGCGTGAAGACGAAGGCCTCGTCCGGCGGCAGGAATTCGCGCCGCGCCGAGGTCCCGGTGTCGAAGGCGTCGAGCAGCCCGGCCGTGGCAAGGCTCCACGGCAGCAGCAGGGCGCCGACTATCAGAGGAGTGAGGCGTGCAGCCATTCGAGGTATCGCGTGGAACCGGCCGCGATAGAGACCGCCACCACTTCGGGGAGTTCATAGGGATGTTCGCGCTGCAGCGCCTCTTCCAGCGCCGGGTAGTGCGCCGCATCGGTCTTGATCACGAGCAGCACCTCGTCCGCACTTTCCACGGCGCCCTGCCAGCGGTACACGGAGGTCAGGCCGGGCAGGACGTTCACGCAGGCCGCGAGCCGGGCCTCGACCACCAGGCCGGCGAGGCGCCGGGCGCTGGTCGCGTCCGGGCAGGTGCACAGGCAGAGCAGTGGTTCAGACATCGGGTTCCGCACGGGCCCTCGCAGGGGACGGTCAGCCATTGTACGCAGTCGGCCGCGCCGCGCCGACTGCCGCGGGCGCGCCGGCGGCGACCCTACAGCGCGCTGAGCTTCGCCGCGGCGGCGCGCAGGGTGTCGTCGTTCTTGCAGAAGCAGAAGCGCACGTAGCGGGCGTCCGGCGGCTGCGCGTAGAACACCGACACCGGGATCGCGGCGACGCCGACCTCGGTCGTCAGCCAGCGCACGAACTCGCGGTCCGGCAGGTCGCTGATCGCGCCGTAGTCGGCGAGCTGGAAATAGGTGCCGGCCGAGGGCCGGATGCGGAAGCGGGAGCCTGCCAGCGCCGCGCTGAAGAGATCGCGCTTCGCCTGGTAGAAGCCGGGCAGCTCGCGCAGGTGCTCGGGGTGGGCGCGCATGAACTCGGCGAGCCCGAGCTGGATCGGCGTGATGCCGACGAAGGTCACGAACTGGTGCACGCGGCGCAGTTCCGTCGTCAGCGCCGGCGGCGCGACGCAGTAGCCGGTCTTCCAGCCGGTGACGTGATAGGTCTTGCCGAACGACGAAATCGCGAACGAGCGCGCGGCGAGCGCCGGGTGGCGCAGCACGCTCTCGTGCGTGCGGCCATCGAAAATCAGGTGTTCGTAGACCTCGTCCGCGCACACCAGGAGGTCGTGGCGCTCGGCGATTTCCGCGAGCGTCGCCATGTCCGCGGCGGACAGCACCGCGCCGGTCGGGTTGTGCGGCGAATTGATCATGATGAGCCGCGTGCGCGGCGTGATGGCGTCGCGGACCCGCTGCCAGTCGATGCCGTAGTCCGGCGGCGACAGGGGCAGGCGCACCGGCACGCCCGAGGCGAGCAGCACCGCCGGCTCGTAGCTGTCATAGGCGGGGTCGAACAGGATGACCTCGTCGCCCGCCCGCACCACGGCCATCACGGCGCAGTAGATCGCCTCCGTCGCTCCCGGGGTGATCGTGACCTCGGTATCCGGCGACACCTTCGCGCCGTAGCAGTCGAGCACTTTCGCGGCGACCGCCTCGCGCAGCGGCTGCACGCCGGCCATCGGCGGGTACTGGTTGAAGCCGCCGTCGATGTGTTTCTTGACGCTGTCCTTCAGCGCCGCGGGCCCGTCGTAGTCGGGAAAGCCCTGCGACAGGTTGATCGCGCCGTGCTCGGCGGCCATCTGCGACATCACGGTGAAGATGGTGGTGCCGACGTGCGGCAGCTTGCTGACGAGTTGGATGCTCATGGCCCGCATTATCCGCGAGCGGCCCCCTCGCCCCAAGCCGCGCGCGGCCGGCCGGGCGTTATGATGGCGGGCACCATGCACACGCCAGCCCTGATCCCGGCCACCGAGCCACCCGCCGAGCTCGCGGCAAGCACCGCGCGCGCCCTCGAACACTTCCTGGCCGCAGCCCGCGACGCCGGGGTCGATCACACGATTGCCACCGACCGGCTGCCGGCGCTGGCGCGCAGCTTCTGCTGCAGTCCGTGGGTTGCCGAGCAGGCGGCGCGCGACCCGCTCGCGTTCACCGCGCTGCTGGGCGACGCGGCGCTCGCGCACGACGCCGGGGCCTACGCCCGGCTGGTCGAGGACGCGCTCGCACGGGCCGGCACCGAGGACGAACTGCGCGGGGCGCTGCGCCGCTGCCGGAATCGCGAGATGGCGCGCATCGCGTGGCGCGACCTGAACGGGCTCGCGGACCTCGACGAGGTGCTGGCCGAACTGTCCGCGCTCGCCGACGCGCTGGTCGCCGGCGCCGCCGACTGGCTCGCGCGCGACCTCGGCACGCGCTACGGCACGCCCTGCGACGCCGACGGCAAGCCGGTCAGCCTCATCGTGATCGCGATGGGCAAGCTCGGCGGCGGCGAGCTCAATTTCTCGTCCGACATCGATCTGATGTTCGTCTACCGGGCCAGTGGCGAGACGCGCGGCGGCAGCCGGACGGTGTCGAACCAGGAATTCTTCGACCGCCTCGGCAAGAAGCTGATCCCGGTGCTGAACGACGTCACGGGCGACGGCTTCGTCTTTCGCGTGGACATGCGCCTGCGGCCCTTCGGCGACAGCGGCGCGCTGACCGCGAGCTTCAACGCGCTCGAACTCTATTACCAGCTGCACGGCCGCGACTGGGAGCGTTACGCGCTGATCAAGGCCCGTGCGCTGACCGGCACCGACGAGGAGCGCGCCGCGCTCAGCGAGATCACCCGCCCCTTCGTCTACCGCCGTTACCTCGACTTCGGGGCCTTCGAGGCGGTGCGCGAGATGAAGGCGATGATCGACGCCGAGGTCGCGCGTTACGGCCTCGAGCGCGACATCAAGCGCGGCGCCGGCGGCATCCGCGAGATCGAGTTCATCGGCCAGGCCTTCCAGCTGGTGCGCGGCGGCCGCGAACCGCGGCTCCGGCTGCGGCAGATCCTGCCGGCGCTGCGCTGCTGCGTGGACCTGCAGCTGCTCGGCCCGGCCGACGTCGACGCGCTGACGGCAGCCTATCGCTTCCTGCGCGTCACCGAGCATCGCCTGCAGCAGGTCCGCGACGAACAGACCCAGACGCTGCCCGACACCCCGGCCGAACGCGCGCGTATCGCCTACGGGCTCGGCTACCCCGACTGGGTGGCCTTCGAAATGGACCTCGCACAGCACCGCGCGGCGGTGCGCGCCTGCTTCGCGTCCCTGCTGATGCCGAAGCCGGCCCCGGCCGGCGAGGCGCGGGCCGAGGACACCGGCGGCCGCGTCTGGCGCGCGCCACCGGACGCCGACACCGCGCAGGCCATGCTGCAGACGGCCGGCTTCGACGACCCGACCCTGGCGGCCAGCGCGCTGGCCCAGCTGAAGGACCCGCGCTTCCTGGCCCGCCTGTCGGCGGAAGCGCGGGCCCGGCTCGATCGCCTGATGCCCCCGCTCGTCACCGCCTGCGCCCACCGCCAGGGCGGCGCCATCGCGCTGGCGCGCCTCGCGGAACTGGTGCGCGCGATCGCGCGGCGCTCGGTGTACCTCGCGCTCCTCGCCGACCACGGCGGCGCGCTGATGCGCCTCGTCGACCTCTGCGCGGCGAGCCCGTGGATCGCGCAGCAGATCACGCGCTCCCCGATCCTGCTCGACGAGCTGCTCGACGATCGCGTGCTGGCGACGCCGCCGGGTCGCGCGGAACTGGTGCGCCTGCTCGACGACGCGGTCGAGACCGCCGACCCCGGCGACCTCGACCGCATCATGGACATCCTGCGCAACTTCAAGCACCAGCAGGTGCTGCGGGTCGCCGCCTGCGACCTGATGGCCGACTTCCCGGTCGCCGAGGTGAGCAATCACCTCACCTGGATCGCCGAGGTCGTGGTGCGCAAGGCCCTCGCCCTCGCCTGGACGGACCTCGTCGCGAAGCACGGCCGCCCGCGCGTGCGCATCGAGGGGGGGCGGCGCCTCGTCGGCTTCGGCGTCATCGCCTACGGCAAGCTCGGCGGCCTCGAGCTCGGCTATGGCTCGGACCTCGACCTCGTCTTCGTGCACGGTCACTGCGGGCCGGGCGACATGACGGACGGCCCGAAGCAGATCCCCAACGACGTCTTCTTCACGCGTCTCGCGCAACGGATCATCCACCTCGTCACGACCCGCACGGCGGCCGGCCAGGCCTATGAACTCGACATCCGGTTGCGCCCGAGTGGCGCCTCCGGCCTGCTCGTGACCTCGCTGGAGGCCTTCGAGGAGTACCAGCTGACCTCGGCGTGGACCTGGGAACATCAGGCCCTGCTGCGCGCCCGCGGCGTGGCCGGCGACCCGGCGACGCTCGAGCGCTTCGGCGTGATCCGGCGCGGGGTGCTGCGCACCCGCCGCGAGCCGGCGGCGCTGGCGCACGACATCGTCGACATGCGGGAGAGGATGCGCCGCGAGCTCGACCGTTCGAGCGACGATCAATACGACTTGAAACAGGGGCTTGGCGGTATCACGGACATAGAATTCATGGTTCAATACGCCTGCCTACGCTGGGCCGCGCAGCATCAGATTCTGACTGCCTACACGGACAACCTCCGCCTGCTCGAACTCATTGGAGACCTCGGGCTGCTGCCCCGCGAGGATTGCCGCACACTGCACGACGCCTATTTCGCCTATCGCGCCGAGATACACCGTTGCGCCCTGCAGGAAGTCGATGGGCTGGTCGCGCAGCACGCCCTGCTCGATGAGAGACACGCGGTAACAGATGTATGGCGACGCACGATGCAGCAGTGAGTCCGCGCTGCGCCGGCGCCGCTCCCCGTGGCCGCGGGTCGCCCGCGATGAAACCTATCTGAGCAGGAGAGAGCTATGAGCTACGCCGACCGCGATGGCGTGATCTGGATGGACGGTGCGCTGATTCCGTGGCGCGATGCGAACACCCACGTGCTGACCCATTCGCTGCATTACGCGACCGGCGCCTTCGAAGGCATTCGCGCCTACGAGACCCCGCGCGGCACCGCGATCTTCCGCCTCGAAGAGCACATCAAGCGCCTGTTCGACACCTGCCACATCCTCGGCATGAAGGTCACTTTCTCGCAGGAAGAAGTGCGCCAGGCCTGCGTCGACTGCGTGCGCGAGAACAAGCTCGCGACCGCCTACCTGCGTCCGCTCGCGTACTACGGCTCTGAAGGCATGGGCCTGCACGCGGCGAACCTTTCGGTGCACGTGGTGGTCGCCGCGTGGTACTGGGGCGCCTATCTCGGCGGCGACGCCCTCGAGAAGGGCATCCGCATCAAGACCTCGTCCTTCAACCGTCATCACGTCAACAGCGTGCTGTCGAAGGCGAAGGCCACCGGCAACTACATCAATTCGATCATGGCGCTGCAGGAAGTCTCCCGCGACGGCTATGACGAGGCCCTGCTGCTCGACAACACCGGCATGGTCGCCGAGGGCAGCGGCGAGAATTTCTTCATGGTGCGCAACGGCGTGCTTTACACGCCCGATCCCGTCTGCGCGCTCGAGGGCATCACGCGCGACACGGTGATGCGCCTCGCCCGCGAGGAAGGCATCGATGTGGTGGAAAAGCGGATCACGCGCGACGAGGTCTACATCGCCGACGAGGCCTTCTTCACCGGCACGGCGGCCGAGGTCACGCCGATCCGCGAGCTCGACAACCGGGCGATCGGCGAAGGGCGCCCCGGCCCCGTCACCAAGCTGCTGCAGAAAGCCTATCTCGACACGGTGCAGGGCAAGCGCAGCTGCCCGGAGAACTGGTTGACGCTGGTCGGCTGACGCCGACCCAACGCCGGTGGCCGCACCCGTCGTCGTCTGGCGTTTCCACGATGGCAAGGCCGGACACGACCGGCAGACCGCGGGTTTGCTGCGCGCGCTGGCCGAGCGCCTGCCGCTCGCCGTCCACGCACTGCCGGTCACGACGGCCCGCGTGAGCGTGTGGCAGGCCTGGCGCCGGCGCCTGCCGGCCGCCCTGGCCGAGCTCCCGGCGCCGCGGCTTCTGCTCGGCGCCGGCCACGCCTGCGAGTGGCCCCTGATCGCGGCCCGCCGCGCCCGCGGCGGACGCGCCGTCTACCTGATGAAACCTTCTTTCCCGACGCGCTGTTTCGACCTCTGCTTCGTGCCGCGTCACGACGGCGTCGCCGCCGGGCCGCACGTGGAGCCGACCGAGGGCGTGCTGAACGACGTCGCGCCCGGGCCGCGCGAGCGCGCGGGGCCGGCGCTGGTGCTTGTCGGCGGGCCGTCGAAACACCACGGCTGGGACGAGGCGGGGCTGCTGCGCCAGGTGGCCTCGCTCGTGTTCGGCAGTCGCGCGCGGAATCTCGTGATCACGGACTCGCGGCGCACGCCGGCCACGACCGCAACGGCGCTGGCCGGCTTCGCCCGCGAGGGCGTGCGCTTCGTCAGCCATCGCGAAGTCGGCGGCGACTGGCTGCGCGACGGCCTCGCGCAGGCGCCCGTCGCCTGGGTCACGGCGGACAGCGTGTCGATGCTCTTCGAAGCGCTGACCGCGGGCTGCGCCGTCGGCGTGCTGGAGGTGCCGGCAAAGCGTGCCGATCGCATCAGCGGCATCGCGCCCGGGCTGCTGCGCGCAGGCCGGGTCAGTTCGCTCGCCGACTGGCTCGCGAGCGGCGAGCTGCCGCCCCCCCGCGCGCCGCTCGCGGAGGCGGCGCGCTGCGCGGCGATCGTCCACGCGCGCCTGCTCGACGGTGCTGCATGAAGCGGCTCACGGTACTGCAGCTGCTGCCCGACCTGCAGGTCGGTGGCGTGGAGCAGGGCACGCTCGAGATCGCCGCGGCGCTGGTGCGCGCCGGCCACCGCGCGCTCGTCGTCTCGGCGGGCGGGCGCATGGTGCCGGCGCTGGAAGCGACCGGTGCGCAGCATTTCGCGCTGCCCATCGGCCGCAAGCGGCTCTCCACGCTGCTGCTCGTGCGCAGGCTGCGCCAGCTCTGCGAGCGGGAACAGGTGGACATCGTGCACGCCCGTTCGCGCCTGCCGGCGTGGATAGGCCATCTCGCGCTGCGCCAGCTGCCACCCGCGCGGCGGCCGCGGTGGATGACGACGGTGCACGGCCCCTACACCGTGAACGGCTACAGCCGGATCATGGTCAGCGGGGAGCGCGTGATCGCGATCTCTGGCTTCATCCGCGACTACATCGAACGCGCGTACCCGGACGTCGATGCGGCGCGCATCACCGTGATCCCGCGCGGCGTCGACCGCGCACGCTATCCGCACGGCTACACGCCGCCGGCGGAGTGGCTGGACAACTGGCGCAGGAGCCACCCGGAACTCGCCCGCCGCCACGCGCTGGTGCTGCCGGGACGGCTGACGCGCTGGAAAGGGCAGGCGGACTTCATCCGGCTGGTCGCGAAGCTGGTTGCCGACGGCCTGCCCGTGCACGGGCTGCTCGCGGGCGGGCCGCATCCCCGCAAGCGCGCCTACGAGCGCGAGCTGCAGAAGCTCGTCGCGCAGCTGGAACTGGAACCTGCGATCAGTTTCCTCGGCAACCGCAGCGACCTGCGCGAGATCCTGTCCGTGTCGGCCTGCGCGTTTTCACTGACCGGCGAGCCGGAGGCCTTCGGTCGCACGACGATCGAGGCGCTCAGCCTCGGCATCCCGGTGATCGGCTACGAGCACGGCGGGACCGGCGAAATCCTGCGCAACATTTTTCCCGACGGCCTCGTGCCGCTGGGCGACATCGATGCGGCGGCGGCGCGCTGCGCCGAGTTCCTCCGCCAGCGCCCGCCGGTGCCGGTGATCCACCCCTACACCGTCGAGCGGATGCAGGCCGCGACGCTCGCCGTCTACGCCGAGCTGGCCGCCTCGCCGCGCGCCGGCGACCAGCGCGCATAGTCGTAGCCCCAGGTCGAGGCGAGGTAGCGTGCGCACTGCGCGCTGAACCAGCGGCGGTCCTCCGGCCCGAAATAATCGTCGACCGCGCGCGCCCCCGGGTTGACCGCGCCTTTCGGGCGCGCGGGATCCTCGCGGGCGGCCATCGCGTCCTTCGAGCCGGCGGCGACCCCGGCGGCGATGTCGTCGCCCGTCAGCGGCAGTGCGAAGTGCGCGACCAACGCCTCGAGGCAGCCGCTCGCGTCGCGCGCGAGGTCTTCGTAGCGCAGCACCAGCACGCGCTCGGGCACGGCGCGCCGCACGCCGTCCCAGGCGTTCAGGAAGCGGAAGCACCACCAGAGGTCGGAGTTGTAGCGGCGCCCGGTCGGGTCGCCGCGCAGGAATTCGCCGAAGGGGCAGTCGTAGCGCACGCGCCATTTCTCGTAGTTCGAGACCAGCGAGGCGCGGATGTCGCGCACCAGCACGCAATAGCGCGGCAGGCCCCACAGCGCGTGCGTCGCGCGCAGCGCGAGCAGCGGATGGGGAATCGAGTGCGCCGAGAGCAGGCGCGGCAACTGCGGATATTCGGGCAGGTCGTGCGGCCCGCCGATCAGGTCGTTCGCGTGGTTGTACTTGGGTCCGGGCACGCCATAATGGCGCGCCAGCGCGCTGGCCAGCATGAACTTCAGCCAGTGCGTGCCCGATTGATGCATGCTGGCGAGGTGGCCGTCGCAGTGCCTGTGCTTCAGCAGCGAGAAATTGCCGAGCGCGCGGCGCAGGCGATGGAAGTGATAGACGGCGCTCATCAGGGGTCCGGCTGGCGAGGGCGCCAAGGCTAACATGGGACGGACAGGTCGAGCAGTGCGGATCCTTATCATCAAGCAGGGCGCGCTGGGCGACGTCATCATGGCGACGGCGCTGATCGACGCCATCCAGCGCGGCCACCCCGGCGCCGAATTCCACCTGCTGACGACACCGCCGTTCGCCCCGCTGTTCGACGGCTGGCCCGCGCTGAGCGTGCAGGCGTTTCCGCGCCATGGCGCACTGTGGCGGACGCTGCGCTGGATCCGGCGCGGCGGCTACGCACGGGTCTACGATCTGCAGGGCAACGATCGCACGGGCCTGCTGTGCGCGCTGTCCGGCATCCCGGTTCGCGTCGGCAACCATACCCGCTTCCCCTACACCCACCACCCCCGCGCGCGCTGGGTCGGCCAATGCCACATCTTCGAGCGCATGAACGAGGTGCTGGCGGCAGGCGGTGTCGCGCCGGCCGCGCCGCGGCCGCTGCTGCCCTGCACGCCGGACGCGCGCGCGGACGTGGCGGCGTTCATCGCCGGACACGAACTGCGTGAGCGCGGGTTCGTCGTGCTGCACGCGGGCGCGAGCCCGACGCGCCCCGACAAGTGCTGGCCCGGTTTCGGCGGGCTCGCGTCGCGGCTCGAAGCCGGCGGCCTGCGCGTCGTGTGGCTCGGCGGCGGTCCGGACCGCGCCCGCAACGAGGCGCTGGCCGCCGCGCACGGCGGCATCGACGCGACCGATCGCTTCAGCATCCCGCAACTCGCCGAGCTTGCTGCGCACGCGCGTTTCGCGGTCACCAACGATTCCGGGCCGATGCACGCGTGCGCCGCGAGCGACGTGCCGGTGTTCGGCCTGTTCGGGCCGTCGGACTGGCGGCGCAACCACGCGCTCGGCCAGCGCGAGCGCGTCATCGCCTGCACCGATCTCGTCCCGGCCTATGCCGGGCAGCGTTGCGCCGACTGCCTCGGCGCCCTCGACGTCGACACCGTGTGGCGGCGCCTCGCCGCCAGCGGCCTGGTCGGCGACCAGCCAGGAGAGACCGGATGAACACACTGCAGGTGCGCCATTACTTCGACTACAAGAGTCCCTATGCGTGGCTCGCGCAGGTCGCGAACGATCAGCTCGAGCTCGAGTTCGGCATCCCCGTCGAGCGGCTGCCCTACACCCTCGACATTCCGAGCTTCCTCGGCCGCGCCGAGCTCGACGAAGCCGGGCAGGACATCGTCGGCACGCGCAACGATCACCAGTGGCGACGGGTGCGCTATTCGTACATGGACTGCCGCCGCGAGGCCAGCCGCCGCGGCCTCGTGCTGCGCGGGCCGCGCCGCATATTTGACAGTTCCGTCGCGCACATGGGCTACCTGTACGCGGTGGAGAAGGGGAACTGGCGCGGCTATCACGCGACGGTGTACACGCGCTTCTGGCAGCGGGCGCTGGAGCTCGAGGATATGCGTGCGATTGCCGGGGTGCTGGTCGAGACGGGTGTGGACGCCGCGGATTTCAGCGACTGGTGTGCGCAGGAAGGCCGCGCGCGGCTGTCCCGGCTGCAGGCGGAAGCGGAAGCCGCCGGGGTGTTCGGCGTGCCGAGCTGGCAGGTCGACGGCGAGCTGTTCTGGGGCGCCGAGCGCCTGCCGCTGATCCGCGAACGGATCGCGCAGCGTCTCGCCGCCGGGGCTCCGGGGCGCTGACTGGCTGGGCGTGGCAAACGCTCACCCGGTTCGAGCCGCCCGGTGCGGCCGTGCCGGACAAGCCTGCGGCGACCCGCTCGAGTTCGTCCATGTCGCGCTCGAGCGCGCACGGTCGACGCAGGCATATCCAACACCGCCGCCCCACCCCGAGAGGAAGGGTAGGGGCGGTTCACGCTCAGCGCTTCAGCCGCCGGGCACGCCCGTCCGGTTCACCTGCGAATAGAAGACCTTCTGGTGGTAGATCTTCGCGAGCAGCTCGTTGAGCTGGCGGATTTCGCCGTGGCTCTGCGCCGCATCCGGCTCTTCGCTGTGTGCACGCTGGGCGTGCAGGGAGATCTCGACGCGGATCGCACGTTCGATCCGATCGATATCGTGAGGGTCGAGCGCGAAGCGCTCACGGTACCTGGGCATGTCGATTACCTCGCAACGTTATTAACCTAGCATCTCGTTAATGCCGTGCGGGGCGGATTCTAGCGCAGCTCTGCGTGGCTTGTCCGCCCTCCCGTGACACCTGCGAGTCGTGCGTACAGGGCCTCGTAGCGGGGAACGACCGCAGCGGCCGAATAGTGCTCGCGATAGACCTCGCCCGCCCGCGCCGCGCGCGCGCGCGCCGGCGACGGGTTGTCGCGGAAGTCCGCGATGGCCTGCGCCAGCGCCGGCGCGTCACCTGTCGGCACGAGCGCCGCCGTGTCGGCGTCGAGCACTTCGAGCGGCCCCGCCGTGCGCGTCGCGACGATGGGCACGCCCGCCGCCATCGCCTCCAGCACCACGATGCCGAAAGGTTCGTCGCGCGACGGCAGGACGAACAGATCCGCCTGCGCGAACAAGGATCCGACCTCCTCGATCCAGCCGACGAAGCGCACTGTGATCGCGGACGGCAACGCGCGCGCGCGCGCTTCGAGTGCGGCGCGCAGCGGACCGTCACCCGCGATCACGAGTTCCAGCGCCGCCGCAGGCGCCCGCGCCGCCAGCAGCTCCAACGCGTCGAGCAGGACGTCGAAACCCTTTTTCGCGACGAGGCGGCCGAGCGCGAGCAGGCGCAGCGGTGACGACGGTTCACGATCGGTGACGGTGACCGCAGGCTGGCGCGAGAAGTTCGGGATGCGGTGCACCCGCGCGGGCGGGATGCCGTGCTCGAGCAGGTAGGCCTCCTGCGCGCGGGTCGTCGGCACGAGGCAGTCGATGGCGCGGTAGTACTTGAGGTCGACGTAATTGTGCGTCTTGGCGAGCGTCGGCAGGCCCAGCCTGCGCGCGGCCCGGCCGCCGAGGTGGGCGGCGCGCGCGAGGTGACACTGCACGATCTCGCTGCGATGGGCGCGCAGCGCGCGTGCGATCGCCATGCCGGCGAGCGGGTCCCACGCCCCCCAGATGCGCACGGTCACGATCTCGAGCCCGGGCAGCGCGCGCAGCAGGGGCAGCGCCGCGCCGCGCGCCTCGCAGATGGCGAGCACCTGGTGGCCGCGCGCGACGAGCTCGGCACAGAGATCGACGAAGGAGCGCTCGGCGCCGCCGAAACGCTTCGCCAGCATCAGCTGCGCGATTCTCACGTGCGCAGCGTCCGCAATTGCGCGCGCACGTGATCGGCGACCATCGACGGCAGCAGCTTTTCGAGCGCGAGATCCGGCGCCAGCAGCAGGCTCGCCCGCGAGCCCCAGGGCCGGTAGCGTTCGGGGCGGCCCGGGCCGAACACGGTCACGCTGGGAATGCCGGCGGCCGAAGCGAGATGACCGAGCCCGGAATCGTTGCCGACGAAGAGCGTCGCCTGCCGCATCACGGCGGTGGCCTCGATCAGCGAGGTGCGGCCCATCAGGTCGAGGGTCGGCAGCGCAAGGCCGTCGAGCCGGCCACCGGCGTCGGCGACGTCGGCCGCGCTGCCGAGCAGCACCAGGCTGTCGAACTCCTCGCGCAGGGCCTGCGCGAGCGCCGCGTAGTGCTCGACGGGCCAGCGCTTGCCCGGCCAGTTCGCGCCGGGCGCGAGTACCAGCCGGCGCGGGCCGGGCACGCGGTCGAGCAGCGCCGCCGCGCGTGCGTCGTCATCGGCCGTCGTCCAGATGCGGGTGTCGGGGATGGCGCGCGGCGCCGGCAGCACGCGTTGCGCCACGGCGAAGTGCTGCTCGACCGCGTGCGGTCCATGGGGCGGCGCCTGCCAGCGCGCGCTGCGGCGTGCGCCGCGCAGCAACCACGGCAGGAAATCGGTGCGCAGATCGACGATGGCGTCGTAACGCCGGCGGCGCAGGCTGCGCACCAGCCGCAGCAGGCCCGTCCTGCCCTCGCGCTTGACGCGGTGGAAGAGGTCGCCGCGGAACGGGCAGCGCGTCAGCAGCTCGCTGGAGCGCGGGTCGGCGACGATGTCGATCAGCGCATCGGGATAGGCTTCATTGAGTGCGCGCAGCGCCGGCGTGGTCATCACGAGATCGCCGATGTTGCTCAGGGTCACGAACAGCAGGCGCGACATCCTCAGCCTCCGGCGCGCGCCGCAGCGAGCTGGGCATCGATCGCGGCGAAGACGGCTTCGACCGGGATGCGCGACATCTCGGGTCCGCCGTAGTCGCGCGCGCGGATGGCCGTGCGCGGGCCGTAGGGCGGCTGGAATTTCGCAGGATCGGTGTGGCCGAACAGGGAGATCAGCGGTCGGCCGCCCGCGGCGAGAAGATGGCCACCGCCGCAGTCGTTCGCGACGCCGACCGCGAGCCGCGTGGCGAGCGCCATGCTCAGCAACGGACCGCCCAGCGATTCGCCGTTCGCCGCGTACTCGGGGAACAGCGCCTCCGGCAGGGCGTCACGCAGTTCACGAATCCAGTCGCGCTCGTCCGGCCCGAGAAAGAACACCGGCACCAGCCCGCGCGCGGCGCAGGCGCGCGCGAGCGCGACGAAGTGCGGCAGCGGCCAGCGCTTCGACGCCCCGCCGGCGCCCGGCACGAAGCCGACGTATTCGGCACCGTCCGGCAACAACGCACGGGCCTGCGAGGTTTCGGCGGCCGGCAGCAGGATGCGGGCCTCGGGCACCAGCGGCACGCCGGCGGCGAGCGACAGCAGGGTCGTTATCTGCGCGTGGACGGAAGTGCCGTAAGCACCCGCGGCGGGCTTGCGATCGGACAGCAGGAAACCCGCGGCGGGCGAAATCAGCAGGCGGTGAGGCACGCGTTTCAGCGCGAGCGTGTTACGCAGCTTCTGCTCGGTGGCGACGATGCAGTCGAAGCGTGCGCGCAGGCGCGGGAACAGGAGTTCCCGCCAGCGCGTGCCGATCTCCGTCACCGCGTGGACTTCGTCGATGACGCCACGCACGAGCGGCGCGAGCGGTCCCTGGAAGACGCTGCCGCGGCGCGCCGTGATCCACACGAGCCGCGTGTCGGGGCGCGCGCGCTTGAAAGCGACGATCGCCGGCAGCTTCAGCAAGGCATCGCCGATCCGGTCGCCGCTGACGTGCACGAGCGTCGCGGACGGGTCGGATTCAATCGGGGGGCGCGCGGTCATCGCAGCGGGTGCGCGTCAGTAGGGCGCGTAGGATTTTTCCTCGACGAGGCGCGAGCCCAGCAGCTCGTCGACCCGCCGCTTGTGCCGCGCGCGCTGGTCGTTGACCTGGTAGACGCTGCGCGCGAGCGCGATGAAGTCGTCGTCGAAGCGGCGCTGGCGCTCGAGTTCGCGGATATCGTCCTCGATGACCCACAGGCGCTCGTTGACCTCCCGCAACGCCTGGCGCACCTCGGCCACCGCCTCGGCCACCGCGCCCAGCTCGATCCCGGCCCAGGTTCCCGCAAGGCTCGCGAGCTCGCGCGTGACGTTGGCGAGCTTCTGCGGGTCGGCGATGCGCTCGCGCTTGATCTCGAGAATCGTGATCTTGTCGAGCAACTCGCCGAATGACACTTCAATCTGGACGCTCATGGCCGGGTTCCTGGTGCGCTGACGCGTGGTGGCTGCGGGGCAGCGGGTCGTTTCGATGCAGATTTTGTTCTGGCGCGCGCGCGCCGGGGTTTTCTCGGGCTTTCGTCTGAAAGGGCGAGCGCGCGCCGGTCGGCGCGCAGGCCCCGCGCGGCACCGCCGCGGCGCTCGCCCGGACGCGATTCTAAGCCGGCCGGGGGGCGGCTTGCGATTCGCGTGCGTGCAGCGGCCGGGCCTCGCGCAAATAGCCGGCCGGCGCCAGCCACCTCGCGGGCGTCCGCGGTTCGCTGCGCGCGAGCGGAGCGCCGACACTCCCCCGCGGCGCGTCAGCGGTCGTGCCAGTGCACCATCGGCAGACCGGCGACGGGCGCGCGGAAGAACGGGATGCGCGTGCCCCGCAAGCTGCCGATGTAGCAGGTCCTGAGATCGGGCCCGCCGAAGGTCAGGCTCGCGAACCACGGTGCGAGCGTGCCGCCGCTCGCGAGCAGGCACTCGGGCGTGGCGCGCCCGGCGCGGAACGCGGCCTCCACCGCCGCGGTCGCCTGCGGATCGCCGTCGACGAGCAGCTCCCGGTAATCCCCCTCCGGCGTGAGCGCGAAAATGACGTCGCTCATGATGAGTGTACCCCACAGGTTGCCGTACGCATCGAAGGCGATGCCGTCCGGAAAACCGCCCGTACCGAGCTTGCCCGGACCAAACACTTCCCGGTCGGTGAGACTCCCGTCCTCCTGCACGCGCAGGCGGGTGATGCGCTGGCCCGTGGTCTCCACCACGTACAGCCACTCTTCTTTTGCGTCGAGGCGGACTTCGTTCGTGAACGCGAAACCGTCGGCAACGATGCGGATGCCGCGCTCGTCGATCAGCGCGATGTAGCCGTCGGCGATGTCCGGGCGGAACGCCTCCATCCAGTTGGTGATGCGGGTCGAGACGGTCAGCCACAGGCGATCCCGCGAGTCGCGCAGCACGAAGTTGGTCTTGCCGATGGCTGCGCCGTCGATGGTGTCGTGGAGGACCCGGGAGCGACCGTCACGGGTCATGATCTCGAGCCGGTCGGTGCCGAAATTGGCGATGATGAAATCGCCGTTGCGGGCGAATGCGAGGCCGTTCGGCAGGGTGCCGGTGGTATAGCGCGCGGTTTCATCGCCGGCCTGCGCGAAGGCCGTCTGTTCGCCCTGGGTAACGATGCGCTGGCTGCCATCGGCCGCGATGCGCACCACGCCGCCGCGCGCGTCGGCGGCCCACAAGGTGCCGTCACGCTCGGCGAGGATGCATTCGGGTCGCTGCAGACCCTCGCCGACATAGCCGAGCGTGGCGGGATCGATCTCGAAGTCGAGTACGGGATTGGCGCGCGTCATGTTCACTCCTCGATGCTGGGTTTGCGCGGTGCGCGGTCAGGCGTCCGCGGTGCGCCCGGTGTCGGCGCCGTGCGTGTCGCGCACCATCTCGCGGTCCTGCTCGAACAGGCGCGCGAGTTCGGCGCGCGCTTCCTTGTTGCTCTGGATCAGCGCGCTCTCGTCGTCGTGGATCAGGTACTGCTCGTGCAGGATCGCCTTGTCGTGCTCGCGGAAGCGCTCGACGCGCGCGGTGGCGGCCTGCGGGTCGAGACCGAGGCCCTCCAGCGTCCTGCGCGTGAGCACCAGGCTCGAATGGAAAGTCTCGCGCACGGCGTAGTCGACGCCGAGGTCCATCAGCTTGAACACGTGCTGCCGGTTGCGCGCGCGGGCGTAGATCTTGAGATGTGGAAACAGGCGCTTGGCGATGCGCACGATGCGTACCGACAACTCGGGGTCGTCGACCGCCACGACCAGCACTTTCGCACGGTCGGCGCGCGCCGCGCGCAGCAGTTCCGGGCGACTCGGGTCGCCGTAATAGAGGCGATGCTCGAAGCGGCGCGAGAAGTCGACCTGTTCGGCGCTCGGCTCGAGCACCGTGTGCGGGATGCTCTGCGCGGCCAGCACGCGGGAGACGATCTGGCCGACGCGGCCCATGCCGGCGACGATCACCTGCGGGTCGTGGTCGGGGATGGCGTCGAAGGGGCGTGTCTCGCGAGGCGTGACGCGCCGGCCGAGGGCGGCCGCCGCGAGCACCGCGAGCGGGGTCAGCGCCATCGATACGCCGACCACCGCGAGCGAGAGCCCGAAGACGGTTTCGTCGAGCAGCCCGGCCTTGCGGCCCTCGCTCAACACCACGAACGCGAATTCGCCGCACTGCCCGATCAGCGCGCCGAGGAGGAGCGCCTGCGGCGTCGGCAGGCGGCCGATGGTGCGCCCGGCGGCGAAGATGATCGGCGACTTGACCGCATAGACTGCGAGCACGGCGCCGCCCACCACAAAGGGGTACTCGACGATCAGATCGAGGTCGATGCTCATGCCGACCGCCATGAAGAAGAGTCCTAGCAGCAGCCCCTTGAAGGGCTGGATGTGCGATTCGATTTCATGGCGGAACTCGCTGTTCGCGAGCAGCACGCCGGCGAGGAAGGCGCCCAGGGTCACTGAAAGGCCGGCGAGCTGCATGATGGCGGCGGTCCCGATCACCACCAGCAGCGCGGCCGCCGAGAACACCTCGACGCTGCCGGCACGCGAAATCGCCCTGAACAGCGGCGGCAGCAACAGCCGGCCACCGACGATCACCGCCGCGATCGTGCCGACCGCCTTGCCGATCGCGAGCCAGTCCGTGCCGTCGCCGGGCGCGCCGCCGGCGCCCGCGGCCAGCAGCGGGATCATCGCGAGCACCGGGATTGCCATCACGTCCTGGAACAGCGAGATGCCGAAGGCCTGCTGGCCGTGTTCGTCGCCGACTTCCTTGCGCTCGCCGAGTATCTGCAGGGCGATTGCCGTCGAGGACTGCGCGAGGGCGATGCCGAGCACGAGCGCGGCGCGCCAGTCCGGCACTACCAGGTAGAGCAGCGCGGCGCCGACCGCGCTGGTGAGCCCGAGCTGCAGACCGCCCTCGCCGAACACCACCCGGCGCATCAGCCACAGCCGCTGTGGCGACAGTTCGAGCCCGAGCAGGAACAGCAGGAACACGACGCCGAGTTCGGCGACGCGCAGCGTGTCCTCCGAGTCCGTGACGAAGGCTAGGCCGTCCGGCCCGATGACGAGGCCGGCGACGAGAAAGCCGAGCACCGCGCCGAGGCCGATGCGGTTGAACAGCGGCACGGCGATCACCGCCGCGATGAGGTAGACCAGTGCGTTCGCGAGGAAGCCGTCGGGGCTCATGGGGCTGCGCTCTTCATGCGCGCATCATGCCACGCGCGCGGCTAGCCGGTGGCGCTGCCCCGGATTCGCCTGACCCCGGAAACGGCGCGCGGAGCTGGACCCTCCGCGTCTGCTTGATCGGCAGGCGCCCGCGCACGACATTAAAACCTGCATGCCCCACCCACCGGGGAGCATCGGAATCAGTTCGGTGATAACAGCAGGAACCTGCGCGCCATGACGCCGCCGTCCACAATCGTCGACTCGCCCCTGAGAGACGAGGAAGTCGAGGAACTCGAGGATTTCCTGCACGAGGACCGCGACGGGGCCGAGACGATGGGCTTCGACATGATGGACGGCTATCTGCACGCGGTGGCCACCGGTCCCACGACGCTGCTGCCCCAGCAGTGGCTGCCCCCCCATCTGGGGACAGCTCCCGGGCCAAGGCATGGCGCCCGTCGCGCGGGACCTCGAGCGGTTCAACCGGATGCTGTCTTTGGTGATGCGCCACTTCAACAGCATCATCGGTGCGCTCGAGGACGAGCCGCCCGCCATCTTCCCCATCTGAACCTCCGTAGAGTTCGAAGGTCGCGAGTGGGACGACGCCGAGGGGTGGGCACTGGGCTTCGTGGAGGGTATGGGTCTGTGTAGCGCCGACTGGCAGCCGCTGCTGGAGACGGAACAGGGTCACGCCTGGTACCGGCCGATCGGCCTGCCGGGCGAGGAGGATTTCTGCCCCGAGCAGGGCGAGTTGACAGCAACGCCGGCGCAGCGCGGCGAGCTGTCGCTGCAGGTTCCCGAGGCGGTGCTCGCAATGCACGCCTACTGGCTTGGCTGCCGCATCGTCGGGCGGTTCACGAACGGACCGTGGCCCGCACGCGGCAGCAGGCCAAGGTGGGGCGCAACGACCCTGCCCCTGCGGCAGCGGCAAGAAGTTCAAGAAATGCTGCGGAGCGCCGGCCGAGCTGCACTGAGCCTGGCGCATCGCCGGCCGATGCTTCCGGCGGCTCGAGGTTTCGGGGCTGTGGCAGGCCGCGGGTCAGCCTTCGGAAAGTGCAACAGTGTGTGCCTGAAACGCCTTGAGCAGTTTCCTGTCCTGCGTGACGAGCTTCACCCCGAGCGCCATGGCAAGCGGCACGAACTCGCAGTCATAGGCAGAGCAGTTACTGTCGTGCACGAGTTCGAGCACCAGCCGGGAGTCGACCTCGTGTTCGGCGCCTGCCAGCAGGCTTTCTGCTTCCAATTGGAGTTCGCACGCCGTTTCGAAGCCGAGTTCCTTGCGTCCCATGTAGCCGGCGAGAATGTTGCGGAACTCACTGCGCCACAACATGGGCGCGGCCCAGTCGGCATCCCCCTCCAGAAGGGCTTCCGCTTTTTCCGTGTAGTGACCCGGCAGGTACAGGTAGGCGATGACATTGCTGTCAACGACTATCTCAGCCGCCCCTCGCGCTTGAAGGCGTCGATGTCCTTGCTGCGGAACTTCCCTTTCGGCAGGGCTGCACGCAGGGCGCGCGCCCGCGCCAGCCGTTCGCTCACCGGCACGCGCCCGGGCAGCAGCACAGTTTCCAGGCAAACGATTGCCTCACTGTTGAGGCTTCTACGATGCATCTCGGCGGAGGCCTTGAGTCGCTCGTACACGTCGTCCGGAATGTTCTTGAGGGTCAAGGTGGTGGGCATTGCCGAGGCTCCGTCGTGGTTCCATTGTGGTTTCCATACGGTGCTTGATCAAACCACCGGTGACGCAGCGGCTGCCGCAACGGCAGCGCCGTGACCGGGCTGGTAGGGCTACTGGATGGAATGAAAGCGCGGGAGAAGCCGCGATTCCATGCGGACTGCCGACAGCTGGTTGAATTGCGCGGAGCGCGATTTACTTGCCGATGCAGAACTTCGTATTGGCAGGCAAGCGCCTGGAAAATTGGGGTTTTCCCAAGGAGGGCCTGCCGTGTGTACGCATATGTATACATGCCGTGCGGCGGCGCCGGACGGTCCGCCCAAGGCAGTTATGCCGAAATTAGTCGAGTTATCTTTTTTGGATAAACCCGCTAAACCCTGCATAACTCGATTCGGCGGGAGCGTTATCTCGTCGCCAGTTCCGAAATCTCCAGCAGTTTCAGCTTCAGGCCCGGCAGCCGCCCCTGGCTGGCGGCATCACCCGGGAGGTGGCCGGAGAGAGCCTCGACGAACGCCCGTGTCGCGAGGAGAAGCGCTACCTGCTCAGCCAGCCAGGCCTTGAGTTCCGGCGGACTCGTGCGGCACTCCGCCGGCAGGGTCTCGCGACCGTCCACCACCGCAATTAGATCCTCGAGGTCGTGGCTGGACAGGTAATCGGCGTTGCCACGCCCGGCGAAGGCCTCCAGCTTCGTGGCCACAAACACCGGCGCGGTCACGACCCGGATGCTGCGCGAACTCGGCAGCACGAGCGGGACGGCGCTTTCGAGCGCCAGGGGATACCAGCGGTTGGAGAAACCGAGAATCTCGCTGGACGTGGGCATCACGTCGACGGCCAAGTCGCCGGTGCGCCAGCGGCAGACCGGGGCGCCGGGCCGCTGGTCCTCGGAGAAGCCGCGTGCTTTCATCTGCGCGCCAAGCCGGTAGTAATCACCCAGCGCCACCGCGCTGCAGATCACGTCGACGTCCTGCGTGGGGCGGATGGCGGGCATGGCCGGGTCGGTGATCAGGAGCCCGGCGACCGCCCCGCCCACGAACACCAGTTCCCTGATCAAGGCGTCACCCAGGCGTTCAGCGACGACCTCGATGAGCGCGACGTTGGGATCGTTCGCATTCATCCTGAGAGCCGCTTTTCGAGCAAATCCACCGCGAGCGCCCGCTCGCGCGCGCTTCCGCCCCGCACGGCATCGAACAGGGCCAGCAATTCGTAGAGCGCCGGATTCCGCGACGCCGCGTCCGGCACCGTCGGATAGAGCGGATGCAAGGCGATGCCGCGGACCGTGCCCTGCGGGCTCGGCCAGACGGGGGGCGGGTCGTTCCCCGGCAGGATCAGGTCCTTGAGCGGTGCGGCGGCGTAGCCGGTAGGCACCCCGCGCGTGAGACTGCCGCGGGTGGCCGGAAAGCAGTAGCGGGCACCATGCTGCAGGAACAGGCGGAGCGCCGCGCGGATTGCCGTCGGTTTGCCGTCTTCGCCCTTGAGCGCGAGCTGGGCGGCCACCGCCCGCTCCACCGCCGCGTGGACTTCCGAGGCGGTGAGTCCCAGCTCCGTGCCGAGCGCCGAGTAGCTCGGCGCAGGGCCTTGCTCCAGTGCCAGCCGCAGCAGGACGACCAGATCCTGGGGACGCAGGACGGGTTGCGGATTGGAAGCGGCTCTGGCCATGGGCTTTCAAGGCATTCGCTATTCGCGAATAGCGAATGTAGTGCCGGGGCGGGAGGCTGGCAAGCGCTCCGGATGCACTTGCTTCGGAGCCGGCCGGACCCGGGGGAAGTCAAGCATTGGTCAAGTGATGCGTCCAGAACGGCCAGCCCTGCGCCGCTTTGCTGCCCACCCTACGCCCGCGGCGCCTCCCCCTGCGGGTAGCGCGCGTAGACGTGCTCGAAGACCGCCGAGCATTTCTCGGTGAAGAGTTCCGGGGTGTAGGCGCGGGGCAGGCCGGCGTCGAGGGTGTCCTCGATGGCGAGCCTGATTTTCGAGCGGGCGGCGGCTTTCTGGCGCCAGCTGATCACGAGCAGGGCCCGCAGCCGCGCCAGCAGTTCGCGGGCGACTTTCTTGACCTCGGCCCGCTCGGCGTCGGACAGCGTGGGGGCTGGCCGGGTGAGGATGTCGAAGAGGACGAGTTCCTCCTCGCTCAGGTGTTCGCGCACGTGGCGCTGCTGCTCGTCGTCCAGGCTGCCGGACAGCTTCACGAGTTCGAGGAACAGCTCCTCTATGCTGCGGCTGCCGGCGTTGTAGCTCTCGATCAGGGCCTCGAACTTCTGCACGAAATCCGCGCGCAGCGGGTTTGCCTCGACCATCTTCTCGAGCCGGCCCCGCACCGCCGCCTTCAGGACTTCCAGATCCGTGTGCTGGTGGCGCGATTCGCCGAACTTCCGGGCCAGGGCCTCGAAATCGATTTTCGACAGATCGAGCGCGGGCGGGCCGGCGTCGCGGATGGTGTGGCCGGTGATGGACTCGTCGAGCAGGGCGTTGATTTCCCCCATCACGGCGCGGATGTCCGGCGGGCTCGGGTTCAGCTTCGCGCGCACGGCGTCGGCCACGGTCGCGAGGCAGGCGACGCGCCCGGCGCTGTCCAGCGCGGACGGATCCGGCTTCACCGCCCGGTACAGCGTGGACACCAGCCGCTCGTGGGCCAGGAAGTCGCGGCGGCGGGGATCGGGGGCGATCAGCGCGTCGACACCGTCGTCGATCCGCTGCAGGCGGGTGAAGTCGCCGAGCGGCAGGGCCTCGATGGCGGGGAGGTCCACACCCTGCGCGGCGCAGAAGGCCGTGGCCTCGTCCACCGCGCGGCGCAGCTCGGCGGCCAGCAGCGCCTTGTCCCGCACGGGCGTGGCGCCGCCGCCCCCCTTGCCGTAGATCGCGAGCGCCTTCTCCAGCGACGCGAACACGTTGGCATAGTCGACGATCACGCCGCTGTGCTTGCCCGGAAACACACGGTTCGCGCGGGCGATGGTCTGCATCAGGGTGTGGTTGCGCATCGGCTTGTCGAGGTAGACCGTCGAGCAGCTCGGCGCGTCGAAGCCGGTCAGCCACATCGCGCAGACGAAGACGAGCCGCAGCGGGTCGGCCGTATCCTTGAACTTCTCGTCGAGCCCCGGCACGGAGTCGTTCATGCGCTTGCGGTGCGGCTCGATGTCGAGGCCGAGCTCCGCCATCCGCGCGATTTCGTTCTGGGCGGGGGAGACGATCACCGCCATGTCGGTGCCGGCGAGGATGTCGAGCCGGGCCTTCAGCTCAGCCTTCTCGAGGTCCCGGCGCGCCTCCCCGGCGCTGCCCTCGCCGCCGCGCGGCGCGTAGGACAGCGCGCCGAGGGCCTGCCGCACCCGTTCGGTTTCCGCGTCCCAATGCCGCCGCACCTTGTCGTACATGCGCAGCGCGGTCGCCTTGTCGATGGACACCACCATCGCCTTGCCAAGAAAGCCGCGGCCGAGGAAGTGGCGCACGATGTCCTGGGCGATCGCCTCCAGCCGATCGTCGCGGGTGATGAGGTGGTACTGCCGACCGAGCTCGCGCTCGAGCCGGTCCTCCTGCTCGGCATCGAGGCCGGCGTTCTCGATGAGCGCGTAGAGATCGTCGTTCAGGTCCGCATTGACGAGCTGCAGCTCGGGCGTGCGGTTCTCGTAGAAGAGCGGCACGGTGGCGCCGTCCTCGATGGACTGCTGGAAGTCGTAGATCGACACGTAGTCGCCGAAGACTTCGCGCGTGCGCTCCTCGCCCGCGATCAGCGGTGTGCCGGTGAAGGCGAGGAAGGTCGCGCGCGGCAGCGCGGCGCGCATGTTCAGCGCGAGCGTGTCGTACTGGCTGCGGTGCGCCTCGTCGGTCAGCACGATGACGTCCGAGCGGTCGCACAGCACCTCGGCGGACTGGAACTTGTGGATCAGCGTGAACACGTAGCGCTGGTTGCCGGCGAGGAGTTCGCGCAGGTGGGCGCCGCTGGTGGCGTGGCTGTCCGCGCCGTCGCCGACCGCGCCGACGGCCTTGAAGGTCTTGGCGATCTGCTCGTCGAGCTCCACGCGATCCGTCACGACCACGAAGGTCCAGTTCCCCGGCAGCCGGCGCAGCACCTTCTGCGCGAAGAACACCATCGAGAAGCTCTTGCCGCTGCCCTGGGTCTGCCAGAACACACCGCCGCGGCCGTGGCCGCGCTGGCGGGCCTCGAGCATGGAGGCGATGGCGTTGTTCACGCCGAGGAACTGGTGGTTCTGGGCAAGCACCTTCACGAGCCCGGCCTTGTGCGCCGAGAACAGCGTGAAGTTCTCCACGAGATCCAGCAGGCGCGCGGGCTCGCAGGTCCCGCGCAACATCACTTCCAGCGACACCCGCCGCGGTTCGTCCTCGCGCTCGATGCGCTTCCACTCGACCCAGCGCTCCCAGTCCGCGGTGAGCGAGCCCACGCGGCTGTCGCTGCCGTTGCTCGCGATGAGCAACGCGTTGAACCAGAAGAGCTGCGGGATTTCCTGCCGGTAGTGCGTGAGGTTCTCGTCGAAGGCCGCGCGCGCCGGCACGCCGGGTTTCTTCAGCTCGATCACCACGAAAGGCAGGCCGTTGACGAAGCCCACGAGGTCCGGCCGGCAGGTATAGAGCGCGCCGGTGACGCTGAACTGGCTGACGAGCAGGAGATCGTTGCGCGCGGGCGCCGTCCAGTCGATCACGCGCACCCGCTCGGTCTTCTGCCCGCCGTGCAGCGGGTCCGGCACGGAGACGGGAATGCCGTCCTTCAGCAGCGCGTAGACCTCGCGGTTGGCGGCCGGCAGGAGCATCGCCGAGCGGTCACGGGTGAGTTCGTCGATGGCCTGGTTCAGGGCCTCGTCGCCGAGGCCGGGATTCAGTGCCGCAAGCGCCGCGCGCAGGCGGCCCGGCAGCACCACCTCGCCGCGGGTCTCGCGGCCCAGCGTGCCATTCGGACCGAAGGTCTCCTCCATGGCCGACACCGTCTGCCAGCCGAGCTCGGCGAAGAGGCCGATGGCGGGCTGTTCGATGAGCTGGTCTTCGGTCCAGGCGTGGGGGCTCATGCCGGGTGCGCCTGGTCCCGGCCTTCAGAGAAACCCGGTGAACTCGCGGAGCCTCGCGACCGTCTGCGGCGCTTGCGGGCGCGTGCGGCAGACGGCGGGGGCGAGGTGGATCTCTTGATCGATGAACGACTCACCGGCGCTAGTACCCCATGTGCGCCTGCTGCGACAGCGCGCCGAGTTCGTCCAGCGCCTTGTGCCGTTCCGCGTCGATTTGTTCCTTGTAAGCCAGCACATCGCGGAGCAGCACCTGCCGGTGCGCGCCCACCTTGCGAAACGGCATGCGGTTCTGCTCCAGCAGCCCGACCAGGAACGGACGGCGCACGTTGAGCAGCTTCGCCGCTTCCTGAGTGCTGAGTTCCTCGTGCAGAGACATGACGCTGATGGCATTGCCCTTGGCCATCTCGGCCAGCACGTCGAGCAGGATCTGCAGCACGGGCCCGGGCAGGATCAGGTCGTCCGCCTCGCCGTCACCGGCCCGCAGGGACCACTGCACGCGGTGGGCGGTGGCGTACTTGGACAGGGTTCGGCTGGAGGTCCTGGCCTGCTCGACCTCCTGCGGGGTGGGGACATGGGCGATTCTGGCGGCACTCATGGGGACGGCACTCCGGCGTGTACGCGGGCGACTGATCTTCGAGGCTAGCACAAACGAAAGCCGCGAAATCCGCGCGGCCGGAGCCGCCACGGTCGGCGGTCACCGCCGTGTTTCGTGTTTCGCGAAATGCGAAACTGCGCTGGCGCCAAGCTGCCGGGCTCAAACCCGGCGGATCCTGTCCCGCCCGTCCGTTTCAAGCCGGCCCTCGCGGATGAGCCCGTTGATCAGCGAACGCGCCGTCTCCTCGATCACCGGCCCCACGCGGCCGAAGCCGCCCCAGCGGGCAAACGCGCGGATCGCGTCGTCACGCTCGATCCACGCGCGACCGATGGCGGACTCGAAGTCGCTCTTGAGGGACTCGCGCGTGCATTCCGCATAGGAGCGGTAGCCCAGCCGGTAGACGCCGCCGTCATTCGTCACGATGCCGCGCCGGACCGCCGTTGCAAGATCCCCGGAAACCACCTCGCGGATGTGCGAGCCGGTGCGCTGATAGCCGAGCGCATGCGCGATGTCGCGAATGGCGCTGTCGCGGTGCCGCGCGCCGCCGTCGTTGAACACTTGGCGGATCGTGCAGAGGACGTCCGCGCGTTCGGTGTCGTCTATGGCGGGGGTTGGTTCGGGGGCGATGGCGGGCTTCGGCGCTGGGCTGATGGCGCGCGCGGCTCGGGCTGGCGCCTGTGCTGTAGGTGCTTCGTCGCTGGTGCGCGCTTCGTCGAATGGGTTCGCTTCGAGGTCGGAGAAAGTGATTTGGCCGCTGAGGAGGCGTGGGAGGAGTAGGTCGCGGGTACGGCGGAGGTTTTGAACCTGGCGCTGGAGAACGAGAATTTGCTCAGACAATGGACTGACTATGTCCTCGAATCGGCGTACAAGGTCCACCGGTGGCAAGATGACCTCGATGGTTTTGAAGACTCCACGGCTTATTTCTTTGAACGTAGCGCCGGAAGCCATACGCTGAAACGTCGGTACGTTTTCCCTGATCCATTGAAAAAGGAAGTTGAGCGGGACGCGCTCGTTTGGAATGCAGGTAATGAAGCCCTGATTGGTGCAGGCCTCGTGTGTATTGATCGCCACAACGCCAATGGTAGCGCGGCTGGTGAGCATGACACTCCGAGCCGGAAATAGCCGTGCCGAGCTCCCCGCGAGTCCCCGGTCCGTAATGTGATCGCCCGAGTCATCCATGAACATCGTGCTAGCTCCCGTCAAGTCGCTGGGTGAGAACCACTGAACAGTTCCACCCGCCCAGTACGCTGGCTCCTTACGTGACGGTGTCCCACCACCGGTGATATCGAACGAATCCGATACTGTCTTGCGCTCCCACCCCTCCGGAATCTCCCCAAGCGGCGAAGCGACGCGCGGATGGTTCTCATGGCCGGGGAAGCGGAAGTGGACGAACCACTCGCGGTAGAGGGCGCGGGCCATCGTCTCCAGGATCTTGATGCGCCGCTGGTTGTTCTCGATCAGGTCGTCGTAGGCGGAGAGGATGCTGGCGATGCGTTGCTGGATACGAAGCGGGGGGATATGAACTGGAAGTGTGCCGAGTGCCTCCTGAGAAACATTCGTAATGGCCGCGCCGCCTGAGAGATTTCGAATTTTGTCCCGCGCTTCCGGGCTTCGTAACGCATATGTAAGAAATCGATAGTCGACCCTTTTCTTATCAGGCCGAAATCGAATCACAAACCCGCAGTGAAGTGCTCCGTGATGCCGTCTATCAGAATGCGCCACGAAGCCTATACCTTCTCGCTTTACAGACGAGCGAAC
>Ga0255182_1000190_pt1 | contig 51351 bp, 45 predicted proteins | sample Atl_UVDOM_RepA_8_FD_188420 | JGI IMG/M metagenome (GOLD analysis project Ga0255182, IMG submission 188420) | Freshwater microbial communities from Altamaha River, Georgia, United States - Atl_UVDOM_RepA_8d | ecosystem: Environmental > Aquatic > Freshwater > River | place: USA: Georgia...
CATACCCACATAGTTATTGGCCCGAAAGGCGGCAAAGCAATCATCGCGGTCCCGTGTACGGATTCGCCAGATCAAATATACGCAACACGCCACTGTAGCCAGCCAGCTGACCCAATAGGCCAGATGGGAGGAGCCCGGCAAGGACTGGCCCACGATCAACATGCACCAGATAAAGATCGCATAGCTCACAGCCACCACCACGACATCGTAGCGGCCAAAGGTAATCGCGCTGCTGCGCATCCCGAGCTTCAGGTCATCGTCCCGATCGACCATCGCATAGATGGTGTCATAGGCGATAGTCCAGAAGAAATTTCCAATCACCATTACCCAGGCCACTACCGGAACCTGGCCCTGAGTGTCTGCAAAGGCCATCGGAATCCCGAAGCTAAACGCAATGCCCAGCATCGCCTGAGGCACAGAAAAAAACCGCTTAAAGTAGGGATAGACCGCGGCGACAAACACGGCTGTGAAGGCGTACTGAATCGCGAGATCGTTTAAAAAGAGCAGCAACGCGGCAGCGCCCAGCAGCAGCACAACTGCCAACACTACGGCCTCCCAAAGATAGACCTTGCCAGCCGTCAGCACACGATCCCGAGTGCGCTTCACATGCCGATCAAATTTTCGATCTGCAATGTCATTTAATACGCAGCCAGCCGAGCGCATCAGAAATGTGCCCAACAGAAATACAACAAGCCGTGAAAATTCAGGAAAGCCGCCTGCGGCAAGCCATAAGGCCCACAGCGTGGGCCACAGTAAAAGCAGTATTCCGATCGGCTTATCGAACCGCGCCAGCCGGCTGTATAAGCCTAGCCGATACTTAAGCAGCGGCAAGGCGAGCGTTGACATAACGGCTCACACCCTCTTGCACAGTCAGAAACTTCGCCCGATACCCTGCCGCCCGCAGCCGCGTCAGATCGGCCTGGGTATGGCTCTGGTACTTACCCTTTAGCGCCTCGGGAAATGCAATGTACTCAATCTTCTTCGCCTTGATCAGATCCGCCACCGATTTCTTACTCTTATCGATGGTGTTAATCACCGACTGGGCGATTTCGTTAAAGGTCTGGGCCCTGCCAGTGCCAAGATTGAAAATACCGCTGGTGCTATTGCCCGATAAAGCCTTATTTAAAAAGAACAGGTTTACTTTCACAACATCTTCTACTGACACAAAATCCCGCTCCTGCTGGCCGGCCTTCCAGCCGTCATAGCCCTCAAAGAGCCGAACCTTGCCGGTCTCGCGATACTGATTGAAGTGATGAAAGGCGACTGACGCCATACGCCCCTTGTGCTGTTCGCGCATCCCATAAACATTGAAATAACGAAACCCAACGACAGGCGCAGTGGGATTCATGGCGCGGACCGTCTGGTCAAACAAAAACTTTGAGTAGCCGTAGACATTGAGCGGCGCCTCACAGGCACGTTCTTCACGAAAGGCTGTGCTCGCCCCATAGACGGCAGCCGATGAGGCATACAGAAACGGGATCGAGTATCTCTGGGCAAATCCCAAAAGAATCCGCGAATAACGAAAATTGTTATCCATCATGAACCGGCCATCGGTCTCCATCGTGTCAGAGCAGGCGCCCTGATGCAGAATCGCGGTAATCTGCTTGCCAGACATTCCTGCCTCTAGCCGATCAAGAAAATCATCCTTATCGAGATAGTCCTCGATATCGCAGTCGACTAAGTTTTTGAATTTGTCGGCATCGGTCAGGTCATCCACCGCAATAATGCGCCGTTCACCGGCCTGATTTAAGCCTGCCACCAGATTGCTGCCGATGAATCCTGCAGCGCCCGTCACGATAATGGTCATCGGCTACCTTCCGAAAAGAGTTCCTCTGCAGTCACCGTCGCAGTACCCAGTTTACCCACCACAATTCCACCCGCACGGTTGGCAAGCTCAATCGCCTGCACCACCGGTGCACCCGCAGCCAACGTCACCGCCAAGGTCGCAATCACGGTATCGCCCGCGCCGCTCACATCAAATACCTCACGCGCCTGGGCCGCCACATGAATCTCTTTGGGCCGGCCCTGCTCTTCCGTGTAAAGGCTCATACCTTCATCCGACCGGGTCACAAGCAGATGCGCTAACCCCAAGTCCTGACGCAGTCGATGCGCCTTTTCAGTCATCTCTGCTTCGGTCTTCCAGCGGCCCACCACCTGGGTGAATTCGGATCGATTCGGCGTGAGCATGGTGGCACCCGCATATCGGCTGTACTCATCGCCTTTTGGATCCACCAAGGTCATCACGCCTCGGGACTTGGCAGCGGCAATCATTTCTTGGATATGCAGTAACCCACCCTTGCCATAGTCCGACAGCACCACGGCCTGCACCTCCGGCAGCAGAGCATTAAATTGATCACGTTTTTCGAGCAAGACCTCATGATCAGGAACCGACTCAAAATCCGCCCGCAGCAGCTGCTGCTGACGTCCAATCACACGGAGCTTTACCGTGGTCTTGGCCTGGGCATCATCAAACACCTGATCGCGAATGCCGGCCGCGGCAATCAGCTCATGTACACGGCTGCCAGCCTCATCTGATCCAACCACACCCATGAGCACTGGTGCCGCACCCAGGGCGGCGATATTGCGGGCCACATTGGCTGCACCGCCCAGCCGCTCATCAATCTGCTGAACGCGGACAACCGGCACGGGTGCCTCGGGCGATATGCGATCGACATCGCCAAACCAGTAGCGATCCAGCATCACATCGCCGACCACCAAAACACGTGTCTGTCTAAGCTTCTCGGAAATCATGTGCACACCTTACCGAAGTGCCTCGAAACTGTCCCAATGATGACATCCCGGGCACTGCCAAAGTGTCTGCCGGGAACGAAACCCGCAGACGCGACAGGCCGATTGGGATTCTGAGACCACCGGGGCGGTTTTCGATGATGTCGCTGTCGATTCAGCTGGCACTTGCATGCCAGGCTGCCTTGCAACTTCCGCCGCACCCTCTGTAAGACGAGCACGCAGCGCCGCGATCCTGCGCGTTGGGCCTGGCGCTGCAGTCTTTTCTGCCTGGGCAAGATTCGCAAGCGCGGCAGACTGATCACCGCGGGCGATCGCTGCCTCTGCGAGCTCACAATAAAAGTGTCCTAGTAACTGCTCAGCACTATGGCCATGAAACTCACCGCCATATTGCTGTAGTGCCTTGACCATGTCGATGGCCTGATTCCAGTTACGGGTCACCTGGGCAATCTGCATTAATAAAGTGCGGGCCTGATTGGCCAATGCATCACTGCCTGCATTGGCGAGAAGTTCGTTTAAGACCGCCTCTGCCCGATCAAAAAGTCCTGCCGCCTGGTAGTCACGGCCAAGATCTGCCATTAACGCCAAACGATCAGCGGCCTGCAGCTGCGGATGACGTAGCGCTGCCTCATGAACCTCAATGGCGCGGTCGATTAGGCCACGTTTTCGATAAAGATTGCCCACTGCCCGATGCAGTTCAATCGCATCGGGATCCGATCGGGCTGCGGACAGCAGCCGATCAGTAGCCGCCTGCGCATCGTCGGCAAGCAGGTCCGACATCGCATGCATGACATCGTCCGAGACATGCTGTCCTTCACGGGTTTGCTGACCGCGATCATAGCGCGCAGTAATCCAGCCCAGGGCAAAGAGCGCGGGCAGAAGCAACAGCCAGACCGGATCAAGTTCCACGATCGGCGCTTAGGCCCACAGAAAATTACTGAGGCGGAAGATCAACGCGTTCGCGCAGATCCTTGCCCGGTTTGAAATGGGGCACACGCTTTTCCGGAACCCGGACCTGTGCACCTGATTTGGGATTACGGCCCACACGGGCGGGCCGATAGGAAAGCGAAAAGGTGCCAAAGCCGCGTATCTCGATGCGATGGCGATGGCCTAAGGCCTCGGTCATTGCATCCAGCAGAGTTTTTACGGCGAACTCACAGTCCCGGGTCGCCAGTGGCGTTCCCCGCTGATTGAGCCGATCAGCAAGCCGAGCGATCAGTTCAGACTTTGTCACTGCTTATCACTCCCCACGTCAGCGCAGCCCCGGATGCTTGTGGCCCCGGGGCTGGCATGCTGTGCTTACTCTTTGGACTGCTGATCATCCAGCTTGGCACGCAGCAGCGCGCCAAGGCTGGTGGTTCCGGATGCGGCGGTATTTTCCGCAGCCATCTTCTGCATGGTCTCGGCGGTCTCTGCGGAGTCCTTTGCCTTGATCGACAGATTGATGGTCCGGGCCTTGCGGTCCACATTCACGATCATGGCCTCGACAGAGTCACCCTCGGCCATCATCTTAGTGGCATCTTCTACACGCTCACGGGAAATCTCAGAGGCACGCAGATAGCCATCCACCTCCGTGTCTAAGGTAATCACTGCGCCCTTGGCATCGACCGACTTCACGGTGCCCTTCACAACCGCACCTTTATCGAAGCGCGAGATGTATGAGTTAAACGGATCTCCGTCGAGCTGCTTCACGCCAAGCGAAATACGCTCGCGCTCAACATCAATGGCCAGTACGACAGCCTCGAGCTCATCGCCCTTTTTGAAGTTGCGCACAGCCTCTTCACCTGTCTCAGACCAGGAGAGGTCAGACAGGTGCACCAGGCCATCGATGTTGCCGGGCAGGCCGATGAAGACGCCAAAATCGGTAATCGATTTGATCTGACCTTTGACCTTGTCGCCTTTGTTGTGGCTTCCGGCGAATTCCTGCCATGGATTGGCGCGGCACTGCTTCATGCCCAAGGAAATACGACGGCGCTCGCCATCGATCTCCAGCACCATGACTTCGACCTCGTCGCCCACCTGAACCACCTTGCCGGGGTTCACGTTCTTGTTGGTCCAGTCCATTTCTGAAACGTGGACCAGGCCTTCGATGCCGGGCTCGATCTCAACGAATGCACCGTAGTCAGTGATGTTGGTGACTTTGCCAAACATGCGCGTGCCTTGGGGGTAACGGCGTCCAATGCCATCCCAGGGATCATCGCCCAGCTGCTTGACGCCCAGCGAGACACGGTTCTTGTCTGCGTCGTAGCGGAGCACGCGGGCCGTGATCTCTTGGCCAACCGTGAGCACCTCAGAAGGATGACGCACACGACGCCAGGCCATATCGGTGATATGCAGCAGGCCATCGATGCCGCCCAGGTCGATAAACGCACCGTAGTCGGTAATGTTTTTCACCACACCGGTCACCGTGGAGCCCTCTTTGAGGTTTTCCATCAGCTTGGCGCGGTCTTCACCCATCGAGGCTTCCACAATTGCACGACGTGACAGCACGACGTTATTGCGCTTGCGATCGAGTTTGATGACTTTGAAGTCCAGGGTCTTGCCCTCGATGTGCGAGGTGTCTTTGATGGGACGTGTATCCACGAGCGAACCGGGCAGGAATGCGCGGATGCCATTGGTCATGACGGTCAGGCCACCCTTGACCTTGCCGGTCACGGTACCGATGACGTTCTCGCCGCTTTCCAAAGCCTGCTCAAGGCTCACCCAAGCAGCCAGTCGCTTGGCGCGGTCACGCGATAGGCGGGTCTCACCACGGCCATCTTCTAGGGCTTCGATGGCAACGGAGACGAAATCGCCTTCCTTGACATCCACACCGCCTTGGTCGTTAAAGAATTCTTCAATGGGGATAAAGCTCTCGGACTTCAGTCCGGCATTGACCACAACGTGGTTCTGATCAACCCGCAGCACTTCTGCGGTGATGACCTCGCCTGCGCGCATTTCCTGGCGGGCGATGGATTCTGCAAACATTGCAGCAAAAGAGTCGGGAGCAGCGTTTTTAGCGATATCGCTAAGTTGGTTAAGTTGTCGGGACATTAAAAAGTTTTTTCTGACACACAGTCACAAAGCACACCACCCCAGGCCTTCATCAAGAAGACAATCGCCCGAGACAGCGGAGTTAAAAAAAGGTGCAGGCTTAGGTGAGCCGGCCGGTTTGTCTCACAGAGACTTCGTGCCAGGCATTCACGACGGCTTGCACCACCTCGTCGATCGAGAGGCTGGTGGAATCAATCACCACCGCTCCCGATGCCGGTTTTAGTGGCGCAATTGCCCGAGAGGCATCCCGAGCATCCCGCGCCTCCAAATCGGCGGAAAGACTGTCAAGATTAGCCGAAAAACCTTTATCAATCAATTGCTTATAGCGTCTTTCGGCCCTTGCGCGGGCGGTCGCGGTGAGAAAAACCTTCAGCCGGGCGTCTGGAAACACCACGGTGCCCATGTCCCGGCCGTCAGCCACCAGGCCAGGAAGGCGGGCAAAGTCCCGCTGGCGCAGCATCAGGGCCCTTCTAAGGGCAGGATGGACAGCAATCTTAGAGGCGAGAACGCCCACTGCCTCCTCGCGGATGGCCTGGCTGATATTGACCCCATCGAGCAGGATGGTCTGGCCTAAGAATTCAATATCCATTTCCGTTGCCATAGAAGCGAGCGCTTGCTCATCTTGGTCGGAAATGTCGTTTTGCTGGGCTGACAGAGCGGCAATTCGGTAAAGCGCCCCACTATCCAGATAGCCAAAACCCAGTTCCAGGGCCACCAGGCTAGCGATGGTGCCCTTGCCCGAGGCGGTGGGGCCATCGATCGCCAGAACCGGCACGGCCTGGGCGCATAGGCCCGACAGGACCTCGAAGTAGTCGGGGAAGGTCTTGGCCACGCAGCCCGGCTCATGGATCCGGATTGCAGCGTTGCCAAAGCAGGCCAGGGAAAAGCTCATCGCCATGCGATGGTCGTCATATGTTTGGATGGTTGCGGGCTGAAGCTCAGCCGGCGGATGGATCCGAATCCAGTCATCACCGCTTTCCACCCGGGCACCCAGACGTTCGCACTCCGCCGCCACCGCGGCAATCCGATCGGTCTCTTTGACCCGCCACGAGCCGATATTGCGTAGCGTGGTCGGCCCATCGGCATATAAGCCACAGACCGCTAGTGTCATCGCCGCATCGGGAATCGCATTGCAGTCCAGATCGATGCCACGCAGATGGTGGGACATCTGATGCACAAAATCCTGATCCATGGCGTGCGGCGTATCCGCAGCATCTGCCCAGGACGACTCAATCCAATCCGGCCCCCAGGTAATTCGGGCGCCCATTTTTTCCAGCGCATCTGCAAACCGGATATCGCCCTGCACGCTATCGCGTCCCGCGCCAATCACGCGCACGGGCCCATGGCCAATCGCGCCCGCTGCCAAAAAATAAGAGGCCGACGATGCATCCCCCTCGACCGTCAAGACGCCCGGCGAAGTAATCGTTGCCGGTGCAATCTCATACCTGATCGGCTGATCCGAAGTCTGATCAATACGAATACCGAATCGATTCAGCACTGCGCGGGTAATTTCAATGTATGGACGGCTAATTAAAGTGCCTTGCACTTCAAGCTGAAGTGGCTGGCCCCATTGCTGCGCAAGAAGCGGGCCTGCCTGCATCAGTCCCGTGAGGTACTGACTCGATGTATCTCCGCGCACCCGAATCGTGGACTGGGTTGACAGCGGCACGCCATACACGCGCAGCGGCGGAAAGCCCGCCACGCCCAAATACTCAATCTTTGCGCCGATGGCCGCCAAGCCCTCAACGAGATCCTCAATCGGCCGCTCATGCATCCGCGGCACACCCGAGATCTCTACACAGCCACCGGTCTTGGCCATCGAGACCACCAAGGCCGGTAGCAGCGTGCGAATCGTGAGGCCAGAGTTGCCCACAAAAAGTTTTATTGGCTGGCCGAGGCTGCCCGCAGATTTAAAAACACCGCCAGCGCCCTCGACAACGATCTCGTCATTCGATTCAGTCATCGATACACCGAGCGCCTTTAATGCATTGATCATGACCTCGGTGTCATCAGAGGCAAGCACGTTGCGCAGTCGGGTCGTGCCCTGCGCCAACGCCGCCAACAGCAGCATCCGATTCGAAATACTTTTACTGCCCGGCAAGACTACATGGCCCACGGCGCCCCTGCGTGGGGTTAACGCAATCGATTCTGGATAGATCATCACAGAAATCCCTTGCGCCACTGACTTGCCTGCTGCAAGAGCTCAATTAAGGTCTCACGATCGGTGTTTTCTAAGGCCTGGTGCATCACCTCCACGTGCAAGGCCCACTCTGACCAGGCTTCGAGTAATCGCTCACGGTTATCCAGAAAAATATCGGCCCAAAGCTCCGCTGAAGATGCGGCAATTCGTGTGGTGTCACGAAGCCCACCGCCGTGCAGTGCCTGGGCCGCACCGGCCAATGGCGAGCCGGCCAGCATGCCTGCAAGCGAATAGGCCACGACATGCGGCAGATGGCTGATTGCCGCAAGCAGCTCATCATGCTCCCCGATCGGCAATGGGCTGGGCGTGGCGCCGAGCTGCATCCAAAATGTCTCGACATCGGAGATCGCCTGAGGCAATGAGTCTGCGGTCTGGCTGATCAATATCCGGGCCGACTGAAACAGATCGGCACGCGCATCCGCAGGGCCCTGCTTTTCTGAGCCCGCCATCGGATGAGATGACACAAATCGTGATGACAAGGGTCCAAGCAACGAGGCTGCCTTCACCACGCCCTCTTTGGTACTGCCAAGATCCGTGACCCAGACAATCGACTGGCCATCTTTTAACGCCGCCGAGAATTTGGCTAGCGCTTCAAATACCGTTGCATAGGTATTAACCGGGCTGGCAACAACGACTGCAATCTCTTTGAAAGCACAGTTGGATAGCTCGGCAATTGATGACGCCGCCTGATCAATCACACCGATCGACGCTGCGGCCGATGCAGACGTTGGATCAACACCAATTACATGCCTGGCCAGCCCCGCCTGCTTGACGGCCTTGGCCAGTGAGGCCCCCATAAAGCCGGTCCCCACCACCACCAGACAATCAAGGCTGCCTTGCTCGGCCATGATCAGAACTAGGCGCTCGCCTGTAACCGCGCAGAAAGCGCAGGCATCACCTGGCCAAGCGCACTAACAAGCCGCTCGTTTTCCTCGCGGGTGCCAATTGAAATTCTGAGCCACTGCGGTAGTGCATAGTTCGCTACCGGCCGGGTGATGACGCCCTTTGCAAGCAGGGCCTGAAACACCTGCATGCCCGCATCTTTTGCCTGGCCCATCTTCACCAAGATGAAGTTACCCCACGACGGGATGTATTCCAGCCCCAGGCTGTCGGCCGCTTTAATTAACTGCTGCATGCCTTCATCATTGACACGTCGACTCTGAGCCAAAAATGCATCATCGAAAAGTGCTGCAGATGCGGCCGCCTGGGCTAAAGAATTCACGTTAAATGGCTGTCGGATTCGGTTTAAGAGATCGGTGATCGCCGGCTGTGAAATACCAAATCCAATTCTTAGGCCCGCTAGGCCATAGGCCTTTGAAAACGAACGGGACACCAGCAGATTAGGCGTGCTCGCCACCCATTCAAATGCGTTGTAGCGATCCCTGTCACTTAAGTACTCGGTGTAGGCCTCATCGAGTATCACCAGCACCTGATGGGGAATGTCATCGATGAAGGCCTTTACCTCCTTCGCATCGATGAATGTGCCAGTTGGATTATTGGGATTGGCAACCCAGACAATTCCTGTGCGTGCAGTGATCGCGCGGCGCATGGCCGAGAGATCATGACCCAGGCCTTTGGTGGCCGGCACCACAACTGCCTTAGCGCCCGTTGCCTGGGTCGCCAGGGCATAGACCGCAAACGAATGGGCGCTATAGACCGACTCGCGATCGGGCTGCAAGAATGCATGGGCCGCAAGCTCGAGGATGTCATTACTGCCATTACCCAGCGTGACCCAGTCTTGGGGCACAGAGAATCGTTTGCTGATGGCGGCTTTCAATTCAAAGCCATTGCCATCGGGATAACGGCCCAGATCGGCTGCTGCGACCAGCATGGCCTCTTTGGCCTTGGGGCTCATGCCCAAAGGATTTTCATTGGACGCCAGCTTCACGATATCGGATTCATTAAATCCATATTCGCGGGCAATCTCGGAAATCGGGCGGCCGCCCTGATACGGCGCGATACCGCGTACGTACTCGGGGGCGATGCTACTTGGGTTGTCGATCATTCGTACTTAGCCGGTCAAAAAGCGGATAGGAGCCCAGGTCTTTGAAAAACGCTGCCTGTTCACGGATCTCGGCTAAGGCCAAAGCGACATTACTGTCCTTGCGGTGGCCCACCAGATCCACATAGAAATAATATTCCCATGCGCCCTGACGTGCAGGACGCGACTCAAAACGCTTCATCGACACGCCATGTCGGGCAAAAGGCTCAATCAGTGACAGTACTGCACCCGCCCGATCAGGCACCGACAGAATCAGCGAGGTCTGATCCGTGCCGCAGGCCTCTGGCGTAAACGGGCCAACTGCGGCAAAGCGTGTCCGATTGTTGGGATCATCTTCAATCCGCTCTTCCACCGATATCAGTGCATAGCGCTGGGCGGCAAGCTGTCCGGCAATCGCCGCTACAGAAGAATCTTCCGATGCAAGCTGGGCGGCATGGCCGTTACTGGAGACCGGCATCCGTTCAACACCGGGAAAATTCTCATCCAGCCAGCGATGGCACTGGGCAAGTGCCTGTGGGTGCGCGGCAATTGATTTAATCGCCGCCCGATCGCCATTTTTCTGCAACAGGCTGTGATGAATCGGAAGTGAGATCTCAGCAGTGATTTTCAGTGGCGTACGCAGCAGGATATCCAACGTTCTGCCGACTGTTCCCTCTGTGGAGTTTTCTACTGGCAGCAGTGCGCAGTCGACACTTCCCGCCTCGGCCTCGCGGATTGCCTCATCCAAGGTGACACAGGGCACGAACTCCACCCGATGACCAAAAAGCGCCCGCACCGCCTGCTCGCTATACGTGCCTGCCGGGCCCAAATAGGACACACGCATCACGCGCTCAAGGGCCCTGCAGCCCGAAATGATCTCCAGCCAGACCGCCGCAATCGTCTCTGCCGGCAGGGCACTGGTATTCGCAGCAATCATGCGGTCAACAATGGCAGCCTCACGCTCCGGCCGAAACACGGGCGCATTGGTCTGTTCTTTTAGATGGCCGACCTGTTGCACCAGGCCGGCACGTTTACCCAGTAGTTCCAGTAACTGATCATCGACCGCATCGATCTGCTGACGAAGCCGCTGAAGACTGTCTTCGCTCATGCGTGCTCCTTTTCAAACTCAGCAAGCCATGCGCACAGGGCGCGGACGCCCTCAATGGGCATGGCGTTATAGATGCTTGCCCGCAAGCCACCAACCGCCTTGTGGCCTTTGAGATTAATCAGCCCACGCTCCTGGGCCCCCTTTAGAAAAGAATCGTAGAGCCGATCATCGGACAGGTAAAAGGGCACATTCATGAACGATCGTGCCGAGCGCTCCACTCGAGTCTGATAAAACGATGATTTATCCAGAGTCGAGTAAAGCAGCTCTGCCTTTTCCTGATTGCGTTGTCCCAGAACTTCCACACCCCCCTGTGCACTGATCCACTCCAGCACCAGGCCGGTAAGGTAGATGGCATAGGTGGGGGGCGTGTTGAACATGGAGTCGTTCTCCATCACCTTTCGGTAATCGAACACAGTTGGGCAGCCAGGCAACGGCGCCTTCACGCGCTCACGAATTAAAGCCTCGTCCAGCACAACAAAGGTCAGGCCTGCGATACCGAGATTTTTCTGCACACCGCCATAGGCGAGCGTAAAGCGCGTGACATCAATCGGCCGCGAAAGAATGTGCGACGACATATCCACAATAAGCGGCACATTCGGGACACCGAGGGCTTTCATATCCGGCCACTCCCAGAACTCCACCCCGCCAATAGTTTCATTGCCGCAGATATGCAGATACGAGCTATCGGGCCGGACTTTCCAATCGGCGATCGGTGGAATGAATGTAAACGGATGACTGTGCTGGGTGCCCGCCGTGGACTCGGCGGTGGCAGCCAAATGAATATCGCCATACTGGCGCGCCTCGTTGACCGACTTGGTCGACCAGTGGCCCGTGTTCACATAGTCGGCCTTACGATTTGCGCCAAGCAGATTCAGCGGAAGCAATGCATTTTGCGCAGTCGCCCCACCCTGCATAAACAGAATCTTGTAATGCGATGGCAGGTTTAAAAGTCGCCTGAAATCCACCATGACTTTTTCGAATAGGCCCAGATAAACGGCCCCGCGGTGGGTCATCTCCATCACGGACATGCCTGAGCCATGCCAGTTGAGCATCTCATCTGCAGCACGCGACAACACTGCCTCCGGAAGCATGGCCGGCCCGGCGGCAAAGTTAAACGGTCGCGATGTCATTGCGAGAGTTCGTTGGGACTGTCGTCTAAGGCGTCGTCTGAACTGTCGTCGGGGCCCTCGGCGCCGTCTTCGCCGACATCGCTTTCAACAATTCGCTGAAGACCTGCAAGCTGGCTGCCATCATCGACCGCGATTAAGGTAACGCCCTGGGTCGCACGGCCCATCTCACGGACCTCGGCCACACGCGTGCGCACCAGCACGCCACGATCGGTGATCAGCATGATCTCGTCGTTGGGATCAACCAGCACTGCCCCGACCACCTTGCCGTTACGCTCAGAGGTCTGAATCGCAATCATGCCCTTGCCTGCACGGCCGTGACGGGTGTATTCCGTAATCGGCGTGCGCTTACCAAAACCATTCTCGGTTGCGGTAAGCACCGACTGGGTCTCGCTTTCTGCAACCAGCATCGCAATCACGCGCTGATCACCATCAAGCTGCATGCCGCGGACGCCGCGGGCCTCGCGGCCCATCGGGCGCACATCGGCCTCATCGAACCGCACCGCTTTGCCCGCATCGGAGAAGAGCATCACATCGTGCTGGCCATCGGTGATCGCCGCACCAATCAAGTAGTCTCCCTCATCGAGGTTCACGGCGATGATGCCGCGCTTCATGGGACGCGAGAAATTATCCAGCGGGGTTTTCTTCACCGTGCCCAAGGCGGTCGCCATGAACACATAGTGGTTCTCATCAAACTGCTTCACGGGCAGGATGACCGTGATTTTTTCATCGGCCTCGATCGGCCAGACATTGACCAAGGGCTTGCCCCGCGATGTGCGACTGCCCTGCGGGACTTCCCAGACCTTAAGCCAATAGACACGGCCCCGGTTCGAAAACGCCAGGATCATGTCATGGGTGTTGGCGATAAAGAGCTGATCGATCCAGTCGTCTTCTTTTGTACTTGCCGCCTGCTTGCCGCGGCCGCCACGTCGCTGGGCACGGTATTCCGATAGCGGCTGGCTCTTGATATAGCCCGAGTGCGAGAGGGTCACCACCATGTCTTGCGGGGTGATCAGATCCTCGGTCTGAAGCTCTTCGGCATTGACCTCAATCCGGCTCTTGCGGCCATCGCCAAACTCAGAACGAATCTCAGAAAGCTCCGAGGAAATGATTGCAGTGATCCGCGCAGGCGTTGCCAGAATATTCAAAAGATCTGCGATGGTCTCGATGATCTCTTTGTATTCCTGAACGATCTTGTCTTGTTCCAGGCCTGTTAAGCGCTGCAGACGCATCTGCAAGATTTCATTGGCCTGGGTATCCGAGAGCTTATAGCCATCGGCCTTCAGTCCAAACGCATCGCTCACGCCCTCGGGGCGGAAGGCCTCGGAAATTGTCCTTTCAGTAGCGCGCGCCAGCAGCTCTTTCACGAGCGATGCCTGCCAGGTGCGGGACATCAGTTCCTGCTTGGCCGCCACCGGAGTGGCCGAGCCCTTAATCAGGGCAATCATCTCGTCCATATTCGAGACGGCAACGGCGAGACCTTCCAGGATATGGCCACGATCGCGGGCCTTGCGCAGCTCAAATACCGTACGGCGTGTAACCACCTCGCGCCGGTGATCGATAAACGCCGACAGCATCTGCTTCAGATTTAAGGTGCGTGGCTGGCCATCGACTAGAGCCACCATATTCATGCCAAAGGTATCTTGCAGCTGGGTGTTTTTGTAAAGGTTATTGAGCACGACCTCGGGCATCTCACCACGCTTGAGCTCAATCACCACCCGCATGCCCGACTTATCGGACTCATCGCGGATATCCGAGATACCCTCGATCCGCTTTTCATTGACATGCTCGGCGATCCGCTCCAACAGGTTGCGCTTATTCACCTGATAGGGAAGCTCATCGATGATGATTGCCTGTCGGGCACCCTTATCGATGTCTTCAAAATGGGTCTTTGCCCGCATGACCACACGGCCACGTCCGGTGCGATAGCCCTCACGCACACCCGCCAGGCCATAGATGATGCCCGCGGTGGGGAAATCCGGCGCCGGAATGATGTCGATGAGCTCGTCGACCGTGATCTCGGGATTTTCCAAGACCTTCAGGCAACCCTCGATGACCTCTGACAGGTTGTGCGGCGGAATATTGGTGGCCATGCCCACCGCGATACCCGATGAGCCATTGATCAGCAGGTTCGGAACACGGGCCGGCATGATTAACGGCTCTTTTTCGCTGCCGTCATAGTTCGGACCGAAGTCGACGGTCTCCTTATCCAGGTCCTCCAGCAGGCTATGGGCGATCTTGGACAACCGAATCTCGGTGTAACGCATCGCGGCGGCGTTATCGCCATCGACAGAGCCGAAGTTGCCCTGGCCGTCGACCAGCATGTAGCGCAGGGAGAAGTCCTGTGCCATGCGCACGATGGTGTCGTAGACCGCCGAGTCGCCGTGGGGGTGATACTTACCGATCACATCACCGACGATACGGGCAGATTTTTTATACGGTCGATTCCAATCGTTGTTGAGCTCATGCATCGCAAATAACACTCTGCGGTGCACGGGCTTCAAACCATCTCGGACATCGGGGAGGGCTCGGCCCACGATTACGCTCATTGCGTAATCAAGGTAAGAGCGGCGCATTTCCTGTTCCAGACTAACTGGAAGGGTCTCTTTAGCGAAGGAATCCATCGCGCAATTTTACCTTTTTAATCCACCCCTTCTGTGGCAAAATCGCAGGTTGAACACGCTATGTTTGGCCGCACATCTGGCCCACATCCCAAGGAGTCGTTCATGTCGAAAATTGCCATCTCTAGCCTGCTATCTGCAGCCACTATTTCCCTCTCGCTTTTCAGCGTTGCTGGCCCCTCTTTGGCCCAGGCGCCCGTTGCAAGTAATGGCTATGTCCAGTCCCTGGGCGGCACCGTTCGCAGTGGCTTTGGCGCCTGCGTGCGCACTGGCTACTGGACCCCGCAGATGGCGACCGAGGAATGCGATCCTGACCTGCTTCCGAAAAAGACGCCGGTAGCACCACCGCCTCCCGCGCCTGCGGTCCAACCACCTCCTGCACCGCCCAAGCCCGTAGTCGAAAAGATCAGCCTGCGCGGAGACACCCTGTTTGATTTCGATAAGTCCGTAGTCAAGCCGGAAGGCAAAGTCGTACTGGACCGTCTGGCCGATCAGGCCAAGGCCCTGAACCTGGAAGTCATCGTGGCCGTTGGCCATACCGACTGGGTGGGCACCGATGCCTACAACCAGAAGCTTTCGGAGCGTCGCGCAGAGGCCGTCAAAGCCTACCTGGTGAGCAAGGGTATTGCGGCGAGCCGGATCTACACCGAAGGCAAGGGTGAAAAGTCGCCCGTGGCCGATAACAAGACCAAGGACGGCCGGGCCAAGAACCGCCGCGTTGAGGTCGAGGTTGTCGGTACCCGCAACCTGAAGTAGCAGTGAACGCCAATGTCGATCGCGCTGAACTCGAAAAGTTCAGCGCGCTTGCATCTCGGTGGTGGGATCCCAATAGCGAATTTCGTCCGCTGCATCAGATCAATCCGCTGCGCCTGGATTGGATCGATCAGCTCGCCCAGGTAAAGGGCAAACGTATCGTCGATGTTGGCTGTGGTGGCGGCATTCTTGCCGAATCCATGGCCCGCCTGGGCGCCACCGTCAAAGGCATCGACCTGGCGGAAAAGCCCCTTAAAGTCGCCCAGCTGCACGGCCTGGAAAGCGGCATAAAAGTCGACTACGAAGCCATCGCCGCAGAGGCCTTGGCCGAGCGCGAGGCAGGCCAGTACGACATCGTGACCTGCATGGAAATGCTTGAGCATGTGCCCCAGCCAAGCGAGACTATCGCTGCCTGTAGCAGACTGGTGAAGCCAGGGGGCTGGGTGTTTTTCTCGACCATCAACCGCAATCCCAAGAGCTTTCTGTTTGCGATCATCGGTGCGGAATATGTGCTGCGTATTCTGCCCAAAGGCACCCACGAATACGCCAAGTTCATCAAACCCTCAGAGCTTGCAGATGCAGCGCGCGATGCGGGGCTGGACCTCAGGGAAATGCTCGGCATGGGCTATAACCCCATCACCCAGGTCTACTCGCTCACGCGCGATACCAGCGTGAACTACCTGATGGCCTATCGCAGGCCATAACCGAACCATCTTGAAACCTCAGGCCCGGCCGAATTGGCATGAGACATGGTCGGCCCAAGACAGCCGTGCGGTGCTCTTTGACCTTGACGGCACACTGCTCGATTCAGCGCCCGATCTGGCCCATGCGGCCAATGTCCTGCGACAACAACGCGGAATGGAGCCCATGCCCGTCAATGATCTGCGGCCCTGGATCTCACAAGGGGCGCGCGGCATGATTACCCGCGGGCTTGGCATCACCACAGAGCATCCGGACTTTGAGCCCACGCGTAAGGCCTTCATGGATATCTATGCCGAGTGCCTATCGCGACACACCACCTGGTGGCCAGGCATGGACCGGGTCGTCGACGCCCTCGAATCGGAGGGAATTGCGTGGGGCATCGTGACTAACAAAATCGCGCGGTTCACCGAACCGTTGCTTAAAGATATCGATCTCTATCACCGCTGTGCTGTCGTCGTGAGCGGCGACACCACGCCCCACCCCAAGCCCCATCCCGCACCTGTGGCCCACGCCATCACCGCGCTGGGAATTCCCCCTGAAGCCGTGATCTACGTTGGCGATGATCTGCGCGATATCGAATCGGGCTATGCGGCAGGCACTTGGACCATCGGCTGCGACTTTGGCCACCATGTCCAGGAGCCTCTTCCTGCCCAATGGGGGGCAGATGCGCTGATCCAGAAGGCGGAAGATCTACTCAAGGTAATCAGAGCCAACAACTAGCCAAATGTCCGAATTCCGATTCAACGAAAACGACCTGAAGACTGTCCGGTACTTTCGCGCTCCGCAAGACAATCGTGTGGTCGCGATCTACATCAGCGGCGACTTTGACGAATATGAAAAGTTTCCGCCGTATCTCGATACCCCAGAAGAGATTGCCCATCTGCAGGCGGCCTATCGCGGCGCGAATCCCGACACCGAGCGTCGGACCAAGGCCCACATCACCGATGACCAATGGCCACTGCAGATCGTAATGCTCGAGCGAGCCCCCGGGGGAACTACCCTGCCCCACTATCACATCCCGGATCGCGAACTACCCAAACTTCCCACGCGCCACCAGGTTCTGATCTGCCAGCGTGGCGCCGCAAAGGTCACCATCTACACCACCGATGGCATCCATCTCGGCGAGGTCACACTCAAGCGTGATGACCTGATCCTGATGCTCGAGGGCCACCAGGTAGAGTTTCTCGAGCCAAAAACAAAACTCATCGAAATCAAACAAGGTCCTTTCCCCGATAATGACGCGGCCGACAAAGTCGATATCCAAGAGCAGACCCGCCATGCCCACCGTTGATCTTCATAACCATGTCATTCCACAGACCATCGTGGATGCAATCGCCGCAACCCCTGAGCGTTTCACGGCACGCATCGATCGCTCTGGCCCAATCACCAAGATCATTCATGAGCAGGGCTACGCCTATCCGCTATTTCCCGAGTTTGTCGATGTCGCTGCCAAGATTGAATCGATGGATCGGCGCAAGATCGATATCGCGGTGCTCTCCACTGCACCGACCATGTACTTTTACTGGGCAGATGCCGCAACCGCGGCAGATGCGGCACGACTGATTAACGACGGAATCGCGGCCATGGTGGCCCAACGCCCGGATCGGCTGCGCGGCATGGGCACCCTGCCGATGCAAGATCCGGCCGCTGCGGTCCGCGAGCTTGAACGCTGTGTCAATCTCTATGACTTTCGCGCGATCGAAATCGGCACCTCTGTAGAAGGGGTGCAGCTCTCCGATGAACGCTATCGGCCCTTACTGCGCCGTGCAGAAGAACTCGGTGTATTCATCTTCGCCCATCCTTATTTTGTGGGCGATAAGTGTGGCCTTGAGCCCTATTACATGACCAATCTGGTGGGTAACCCGTTAGAAACTACCACCATGGTGGCCCATCTGGCATTCAGTGGCCGACTAGATGAGATGAAAGATCTCAAAATTCTGCTCGCCCATGGCGGCGGTTTTATGCCCTATCAGATCGGCCGACTCACCCATGGCCATGCGGTGCGGCCCGAGCCCAAAGCCAAGAGCCCGACATCACCGCTGGTGCATGCCAAGCGCTTTTACTACGACACGATTACCCACTATCCGCCAGCGCTGCGTTATCTGATCGATATGGTGGGCGCTGACCACATCGCAATCGGTACTGATGCGCCTTTTGATATGGGTCTAGAGCATCCAGTGGATGTGGTCGATGCCATTCCTGGCATCACGGCTGCAGAGCGCCATCAGCTCTGCTGTGGCACCGCCTTTAAGCTTTTGCGCGAGAAGTCTTAGGCTTCGGGCGCCGCTCAATACCCGCAAGCGACTCAATCACCTTACAGACCACGGAGCTGTCGGCATCCACATGGCCCTCGGCCATGGCAGCGGCATAGAGCTGCACGCTGGCCGAAAAAAGAAAGCCAGGGAAATTCTGCGAGCGGGCAAACTCGCTGATGATCGACATGTCTTTCTGCCAGAGTTCAAGCCGCATGAGCGGACTGTAATCTGCATCCAGCATTTTCGGCCCGCGAATATCCAGCATGCGCGATCCGCCTGCACCGGTGCGCAATAAACCAAGCACCTGGGCTACATCCAATCCACTGGCACGGGCCAGGGTCAAGGCTTCTGCAGCCGCCACGTTATGAATGGCCACCAGCATATTGGCAAGCATCTTGACCTTCATGCCATCGCCAAATGGACCCACATGGTGATGCTCTCTGGCAAAGAGTTCAAATAACGGCGCCACCTTGCGATAGGCACTCGGGTCTCCACTGGCATAAACCACCAGATCCTTGGTCTTGGCCTGACTGCCGGTGCCCGATAGCGGACAGTCCAGCATGACAATGCCTTTGGCCTTAAGCCGATCGCAGGCCGTCTGTTTATCGGGAATCGGCAGTGTGCTGGTCTCAATCACAATGCTGCCCCGGGCAGCCCCTTTGCATAGTTCGTCTGTGACCGACCCCAGAGCAGCAGACGAAGGCAAGGAGAGCAGAAATACTTTCGCATGCGGACAGACCTTGGCCACTGATGTCTCGGCACGTCCACCCGTCTGGGACAGCATCCGTCGGCGCGCTGCCACAACATCGGTACCGGTGACAGAGACTCCCGCCGCAACGAGATGCTCGGCAATTGCCAATCCCATGATGCCCAAGCCAATCACGCCACACGAACTGGGAGGGCTTATGGACTTACTCACAATTGTTGTTTACGTAGCCGCGGGCGGCACGGCATCGTGCCAGGCGGTATCACGCTGATAGGCATCTGCAGCGCGCAGCACTGTCGCCTCTGCAAACGGTCGACCAACCAGCTGAAATCCCACCGGACGGCCATCGACAAATCCCGCAGGCACACTGGCAGAAGGTAGCCCCAGATAGTTGATGCCACGGGTGCAGTGGGTGATGACACCGATCGCAGCACCAATGGCAGCGGGCTCACCCTCAGTGGTTTCTTTAATCGATGGCACAGGAATGGAGAGCGTGGGCAGATGCACCAGATCCGCATCCCCCATCGCAGCCGCAAGCCACTCTTGGGTGAGCTTGGCCCGAAGGGATAGCGCCTCCAGGTAGCGGACCGCTGGGTAATAGAGTCCCGGCTCGATGCGTTGCCTGACCTGCGCGGCATAGTCCTGCGGCCGCTCAGTCAGCCAGGCACGATGAATGGTGGCTGCCTCGGTCGACATCACCAGATGCATCATGCTGTTGATGATGGCCATATCGGGCGCCTTCGTGTCTACGATCGTGGCGCCGCGCGACTGCAGTACTTTCAGAGACTCTGCAAAACACGCTGCAACTTCAGGCGTGACGTGGTCATAGTAATAGGTGCGGGGCACAGCAATGCGCACACCGCGCAGATCACCCGTTAATGCGGCCTCATAGTCGGGCACCGGAAGATCTGCAGAAGTTGCATCGCGGGAATCATGGCCCGCAATAATCCGCAGCATGCGGGCGCAGTCACGGGCAGTTTTTGCCAACGGCCCCACGCAGTCCAGGGTCCATGAAAGCGCCATTGCAGAGGCACGGCTGACACGCGACCAGGTGGGCTTAATTCCGGTTAAGCCACACATGGCCGATGGATGACGAATCGATCCACCGGTATCCGTGCCAAGAGATGCATAGATCAGTCGCGCCGCCACCGCCGCCCCAGATCCGCTCGAGGAGCCACCTGGCACATGCTCCAGACTCCAGGGATTACGGACATGGCCGTTGTGTTCGTTGTACCCCGTGGGGCTTAACGCGAACTCAGCCATCTGCAGGCGGCCAAGATCAAGCGCGCCTGCTGCATCCAGTCGACTCAGCACCGTCGCAGTCTCATTGGGCACAAAACCGCGCCGAATTTTTGATCCGCCCTCTGACAACTGGCCGGCACGATAAAAAATATCTTTATGGGCAAGCGGCACACCGTGTAAGGGCCCCAATGTCTCACCGCGCGCCCGCCGTTGGTCCGCGTCTCGCGCAGCCGCACGGGCTGAATCCGCATGAATAGCCACCAGGCAATTTAATGTGGGACCAATGCGGGCAAGCCGAGACAGGGCGTGCTCAGTGAGTTTCTCTGAGCTCAGCTCTCCACGGGCAACCGCATCGGCTGCCTGGACCAGGGTCAGCCGCTCTATGGCATCGGTCATGATCGCGAGGCGGATTCAGTGATCCACTGCACATAGCTTGCCGGATGGTCATCCAGACTGAGCCGGGCATCGGCCGCTTGAGAGATCACGGTATTGGTCTGTTGAATAAGCCCTTGAATGCCAGTTACGCGATTCTCAGGCAGCTGCATCGCATGACACTCTTGGGCAAGCTGAATCAGTAATGCGTTAGAAATTGCCATACGCCAGCCTAGCGAACACCCAGGAAGCGGTGCATGGTGTCGTGATCATTTTCCAGATCCTTGGCGCTGCAGTGATGAACAATCTGTCCGGTCTCCATGATGTAGACCTCATCGGCTACAGCCAATGCACTGTAAAGATTCTGCTCCACAAGCAGGATGCCCAGGCCGGTCTTGCCTAACTCTGCAATGATCTCTTCAAGATGCTGCACCATCACGGGTGCTAATCCCTCTGATGGCTCATCCATCAGCAGCATCTCTGGGTCTAGCATCAAGGCACGGGCTACCGCCAGCATCTGGCGCTCACCGCCGGAGAGTTGATTGCCAAAGTGGCCTTTGCGCTCGGAGAGCCGAGGGAAGAGTTCAAAAATTCTCTCTACCGACCAGGGCGAGTCCGCAGACTTAGACGCAAAGACCTTCAGGTGCTCCACCACAGTAAGCGAGCTAAATAAGCGACGGCCCTGTGGCACCAGACCAATCCGTTTTTTCGCTACTGCGTGCGGTGTTAAGCCCACAAGCTCTTGGCCGTTGTACTTCACACTGCCCTCGCCCACGCGCGGCGGTGTCAGCCCCATGATGGATCGAATCAGGGTTGTCTTACCCATGCCGTTTCGGCCAAGTAGGGCAATGACCTTGCCCTTGGGCACATCCATCGAGACGCCACGCAGAATGTGCGCATCGCCATAAAAACTATGCAGTCCCCGGATCTCAAGCATGGTGGGGCTTTCCTAAATAGACCTCTTGCACACGCTCATTGGTACGGATATTGTCAGGCGTATCTTCGGTCAGGATCTTGCCGTGATGCAGGCAGCTGACAAAATCCACCAAACCCAGGGCCAGATCCATATCGTGTTCGATCAGAATCAAGGTGATATTGCGCGGCAGGCCGTTAATCACATCGGCCATTCGCACCCGCTCTGCAGGAGAAAGCCCCGCGGCCGGTTCATCTAACAACAGCAGCTTGGGCTTTTGCACGAGTGCTAAGGCCATCTCCATCTGGCGCTGCTCCCCATAGGACAACGTACGGGTGAGCTCCTGACGGCGATGGGTGAGATGGGCATTGGCAATGGCCTCATCCACCAGCTGAGCCTCTTCGGCATTGGCGGCGCCCTGGCCAAAGAGAGAAAATTTTCGTCCGGATAATCCGCGCACCGCAAGCCGAACATTTTCTTCTACGGTGAGCTGCGGAAATAAATTGGTGATCTGAAATGTCCGCGCGATACCAAGGGCTGCACGCCGATGGGTCGGCAGCCGGGTCATGTCGGTGCCATCAAATCGCACCGTGCCACTGCTGGGCATGATCACGCCCGCAATCGCGTTAAAGAGCGTGGTCTTTCCCGCACCGTTAGGCCCAATGATCGCCCGACGCGAACCCGCCTTCACCGCAAGGTTCACGCCATCGTTGGCCCTGAGCGCACCAAAGGTCACGCTGACATTGTCAAGAATCAGAATCGAATCAGTCACAGCTTCTTTGCTCATGATGCCGGGAGACGCGCAGTGCGCCCCCCGGCGGTTTTAGCCCGCTTAATTATTTCTTGATGCCCTGGAAGGTACGGCTGTAAGAGGGCTGCTTCATGTAGGTCTCGGGGTCGTACTTACCAAACTGCGACACCTGAGGCACCACCTCAACGGGAACGTTCCAGAACTTGCCATCTGGGCGTGCACGTGTCTCACGAATAAACACGTCGTAAATTGGATTGCCATAGCGATCCATCTTCACGGGGCGTCCCAGGGGCGAGTTATCCAGGCTGATGCTGTTCACCGCTTTCAGGAGTGCCGGGCGGTCTTCGACCTTTGCGCTCACCTGCTTCATGGCCTCGTTGAGCCACATCGCGCATGCATACTGCGAGAAGCCATACAGCGACGGCAGCTTGCCATAGGCTTTTTCATAGTCGGTCACAAATTTGCGGGTCTGTGCGTTATCCGAACCTTCGCAGAAGTGAGCAGAAGAGAAGATGCCGCCGCACTCAGGTCCTAGGGTCCGAATCACCGACTGGTCGGTCAGGTTCATGGCGCCATACATGGGGATCTTGCCCTTTAAGCCAAAGTTTGCGTACTGCTGGATCATCCGGTTTGCATCCGCACCGGTCTCCATCACAAACACGCCATCGGCACCCGAGCTCTGGATCTGTGCCAGGTAGGGGCTAAAGTCCGCGGTGTTCAGGGGATGCCAGAACTGCTGCACCACCGTGCCACCCAATTCAGTAAAGGTCTGCGAGAAGCCACCACACTGCTCATGGCCGAAGGTGTAATCCTGAGAGATGGTGACAATCTTGCGGGCGCCACGCTTATAAGCAAACTCGGCCAACGGACGGGGCATCTGGCTTGCCGAGTAGCCCGCCACACGCACGACGTTAGGGATGCGCTTACGCTGGGTGAGGTCATCGGCTGCCACGACCGAAATGAAATACGGAACGCCATTGCCTTTGACATATTCGGCAACCGCAAGTCCGGTGTTCGCAAGAATGTTACCGACCAGGAAGTGGGCGTTACGCTGCTCGACCAGACGGCGGGCCTTCTGCAGGGCCGTATCCGGGTTAGAGGCATCGTCTTCCACGATGATTTCAATCTGACGGCCCGCAACGGTAGTACCGTTTTGCTTCCAGAAGAGTTCAAAGCCCTCGACGAGCTCCTTGCCACCTGCTGCCAACACGCCTGTTAGCGGTGCCAGCAGACCAATACGAATCGGCCCGCTGGACTGCGCGCTGGCCGTGCGGGCCAGAGAACCTGCTGATACCGCAGTCGCGGCAGCACCTATTGTTTTTACAAAACTGCGACGATCCATAACTGCCTCCTGTGTAGATCCAAAAAAGTTTTACTGCTGCCCTTCACTGCCCTGCGGAGCCCGCACGATATCGGGCCGCCAAAGATTTCACTGCACCCACGATGCCCTGGGGTGCAAACAACATCGTGATGATGAACATAAAGCCCAGCACCATTAGCCAACGCTCGGTATAGAGGCTCACTGCGTTTTCTAAAGAGATCACGAGCGCCGAGCCAATAATGGAACCCAGAAGCGACCCTGCGCCGCCAACAATTGCCATCAGCAGGCCCTCGACAGACTGGGCAAGCGCCACGGTCGATGGGCTGACAAAGCTATTAAAGAACGCATACAGTGCGCCGGCCACACCTGCGAAAAATCCCGACACAGTAAAGCCGATAAAGAGATGCGTGGACACATCGTAGCCCAGGGTTCGCATCCGAGACTCACTTTCCCGAATGCCTTTTAAGGTGAGGCCAAACGGTGAGTTCACAAAACGCCACATGCCATAGGTCAGGATCACAAAGCAGACCGCCACAAAGTAATAAAGACTCACCTGATCTGACAGCCAGTCCGGCCGCACCGTGCCGCGAATGCCGTTCTCACCACCAGTAACAGAAGTCCAGCGCAGGCAAACACCCCAGACCACCATGCCCAAGGCAAGGGTGAGCAAAATGAAATACACGCCAGAGGTTCGAATTGCCAGAAGCGCAAAGATCACCGCGACCAGCACACCGGCCAGAATACCCAGAAGTGAGCCGACCCAGACCGAGCCGCCTGCAACCGTGACGTAATAGAGCACCACATAGGTGGCCACACCAAAAATTGCGCCATGGCATAAGGGTGTGCGGCCCGAGTGACCCGCAAGAATATCGATCGACATGGCGAGCACCGCAAAAATCATGATCTCGGTGGCGATGCTGGTTTTGTAGCCAGGAAAAAGAAATGGCAGCACCACCAGAAACACCAGGCCCAGGCCATTCCACAATAGCCGAGAATTTTTCGTAAGCATCAGGCTGCCCTTCCAAAAAGCCCTAAGGGCCTAAACGCCAACAGAATGGCCATCGGGCCAAAGATCACAAAGTACGCAAGCTCCGGAAACCAGACCTGGCCAAAGGTGGCCAGCATGCCCACCAACAAGCTGCCCACTGCAGCACCGGGCAGACTGCCGCGGCCACCAATAATCACCACCGCCATGCTGTAGACCAGAATCTCGGAGTCTGCTGTCGGGTAAAGCGTAAGAAATGCGCCGCCCATGGCACCACCAAGCCCAGCGAGTGCGGAGCCCAGCATAAAGGTATAGATAAAGATGCGTTTGATATCGACACCCATGGCCTCGACGGTCTCGGCATCATCGACACCTGCACGAATCAGCGCCCCTAGGCGTGTTTTGTGCAGCAGCAGCCACAGTCCAATAAAAATCAGCACACCCATCAGGAGCACAAAGAGCCGGTACTTCGGATAGACCAGGCCGGCAAAATTCGATGGGCCCTGCAGGATTGCAGGCACTGGCACACTAAACGTGTCGCCACCCCAGATCACCAGGGCGATGTCATTGAGCACAAAGGCCACGCCCAAGGTGAGCAACACCTGTCGCAGTTCCGTGGTCTTGATAAAACGCAGCAGGCCAATATCGATAATAAAACCCATCACCGCAATCGCTAACGCGGCAATCAAGGCCGATAAGAAGAAATTCCCGGTCGCAGCGCCAACGCTGTAACCGATATAGCCGCCCATGAGATAAAGCGCGCCGTGGGCCAGATTGACAATCCGCATCAAGCCAAAGATCAAGGTAAAGCCGCTGGCCACAACAAACAACAGCGCCGCAAATGTGGCGCCGTTGAGCAGCTGAAATACGGTCATCGACAAGGTCGTGTCTTCCTTTTATGCACCAGCAAGCGCATCCGGACGCTGCTGAAGATACCAATCAAAAATCTGCTCTCCGGTCCAGAACAGTACATCGGGATAGGAGCGGATCTCTTCCAAAACGCGCTTGTAGTATTTCAAACGATGCGGCGCCCCCATGATGTAGGGGTGAACCACTAAGGCCATCACCCGGGCCGAGTCCTTCGAGTCCGCATACAGCTGGTCAAACTGATCCCGCGCACGCTGATAGTACTCAATCCCCTGGTGGTGCTGGATCAGCATCATCGCGACATCGTTACACTCTTGTGTGTAAGGCACGTTGACAATCGGCCGAGTCCGGGTCTTGAGCACCACGGGCTGGTCATCCAGCACCCAGTCACAGACGTAGTCATAGCCGGCCTCGACCAGTAGATCCGGCGTCTCCCAGGTCTCGGTTAGGCCCGGCCCCAGCCAGCCGCGTGGCCGCTTGCCGGTGTAGCGCAGGATCGCCTCGGTGGTCTTGGCAATGTCTTCCTGCTCATTGGCGACCTTCTGCATATTTTTTTGGGTGTAGCCATGGCCCATGAACTCCCAGCCACGGGCATGGGCCGCCTGGGCAATCGGCTCATAGGCATTGATCGCAGAACCATTGATCGCGAGTACCGCCTTAATCTTGAGCGCATCAAGCACATCGAGCATGCGCCAAAAGCCAACCCGGTTGCCGTATTCATGCCAGGCCCAGTTCGGAATATCCGGCATGGGTGATCCACCCGCAGGTGGTGTCAGCACGGTACGCGGCATGGTCTGATCAATATCCCACTCTTCTACGTTCACGATGGTCCAGACCACCATGCGGGCGCCATTGGGCAGACGCAGCGGGGGGCGTTGTGAAATGGGAGAAAACGAAATCCGCTCAAGAGGCTTCATCGGTCTGTCCTTTGGTGTCGATCAACCGATTCGAATGGTCAGACGGGGCAGTCCCGCGACCTCGGCCACCAGCGTGTCGCCTGGCGATACCGCCGAGACGCCTGCAGGCGTGCCGGTGTAAATCAGATCACCGGGCATTAATCGGTATTGGTGAGAAAGATTGCTGATGATCTCGGGTACCTTCCAGATCAGGCGATCGACATCAGAGTCCTGACGGATCTCGCCATTGACTGAAAGACTGATTCTTCCGCTTGCGATATGGCCACACTGGGCAACCGGCACAATTTCCGAGCAGGGTGCCGAATGATCAAAGGCCTTGCCGACCTCCCAGGGAATGCCGCGCTTGATGCATTCTTTTTGACGTTCACGCCGTGTCATATCCAGGCCCACGCCATAGCCAAAAATATGACGCGGGGCCTGCTCTTGGGCAATCGCTGCACCGCCTTCGCCGATCGCGACCACGAGTTCGGCTTCGTATTGGAGATCCTCGGTCACCGGTGGATAGGGCACGGTGCCGCCGTTTTCCACAATCGCATCGCGCGGCTTTTGAAAAAAGAAAGGCGGATCACGCTCATCCGACTCTTTCATCTCGCGAATATGCTCGACATAGTTGCGGCCCACACAGTAAATACGGCGCACTGGAAAACGACCACCCCCCACGACAGCCACCGAGACGATCTCGGGTGGCGCAATCAGCATCTGCATTAGGCGGCCTTTCGGGCTTTGAGATACCAGTCCATGATCTGCTCGCCATTCCAATGCATCACACCAGGAAACTTGGCGATGTGGTCATAGATTGCTTCCAGATACTTAATCCGGAACGGCTGACCAGAGATGTAAGGATGAATCGCAATGGCCATCACACGCGGACGCTCGGCGCCCTCTTGGTAGAGCCGATCAAAATAATCCGTGCATTTCTGTGTCCAGTAAGAACCCTCGTGGTGCTGAACCGCCATCACCGGAATATCGTTGTTCTCGACTGTGTAGGGAATCGTGATCAGCAGACCATTGGTGGTTTTAATTTCGGTGGGCTCATCGTCATACACCCAGTCACCAATGTATTTCACGCCTGCCTGGGCAAGATAGTCAGGCGTGTCATAGGTCTGGGTCAGGCCAGGCCCAAGCCAACCAACAGGCCGCTTGCCCGTAAACTTTTCAATGACATCCATGGTGCGCTTGATCATCGCCGGCTGATCCTCTTCAAGATGGATCGGCCCCTGCTGATAGCTGTGGCCCATAAACTCCCAGCCTGAATCAAGACATGCCTTTGCCACACGCGGATAGTCTTCGCAGACACGTGCATTAATCGACAGCGTAGGCCGAATGCCCAGACGCTCATAGAGCGCATGAAAACGCCAGAATCCAACCCGCATGCCGTACTCGTGCCAGCTCCAGTTGGGCACATCGGGCAGAAGACTTGCACCGGTCGGCGCAGGAATCACCTGGCGGGCCATCGGCTTGGCAATATCCCAAACTTCCAGGTTAACGATGGTCCAGACAATGATGCGGCCATCGTTCGGAAGCTTCAGCACCGGCCGATCGACAATTGCACTGTAGGGCACACGTTCGCGGGGAATCATTGCCATGATGAAAGTCCTTTTTTTAGCGGGTCAATGCGGCGAGATCACCCACCAGCTTGCCAAAGGCAGGCCGAATGAGCCACTCGAGGGGATGATAGATAAATGTTGCGCCCTTGCCGATCCACTCATCGAGATGCTCTGAGCGCACGGGAAGACCGAATGCACAGCCCTTGGACCGCAGACGGGCGGCGACATCATCAAGGGTGGCCTTTAGTTCAGGCCGAGTCAGGTCACCTGCAAATCCCATACTGTGCGAAAGATCGTTCGGGCCAATTAAAAATAAATCAATGCCAGCAACGGAGGAGATCGCGTCCATATGGCGCACGCCCTCGGCGGATTCAATCTGGGCAATCACAATTTTGTCGTCTGCCTGCTTGCCGCAGACATAGCGGACTGTCTCAACCAGCATAGTGGCCTGCGCTGCAGACTCCACCTTGGGCAAAACGATACCATCGATTTTGCGGTCCAGATAACGGATCAGATCTTCCTGCTGCGCGGAATGGCTGCGCACAATCGCTGCGGTGCCATGCATCTGTGCGGCACGCGCCATAGGCCCAACCGACTCAAGCCCGATACCGGTGCGCTCACAATCAATAAATAAAATATCTAAATTTAATACACCCAGAAGCTCGGCCATATCTAACGCAACACCACCGGGGTTCATCGCAATCACTGGCTCGCGGGCAACGATCTTATCTTTAGCCTTGGTGCGCATGGAGCTGTCTCGATTCAGTTAACGTTAAGCCAAGTGAAACCTGGTTATACCTGCTTACGCCTGCATAAGCTCAGGCAGGGCCATGACTTCGGCCGAGGTCATCACAAATCCCAATGCGGTGCGAATACACAGCAGTGCCGCATCGTGCAGACCCGGATCATCCATGGTGTCCACGCAGTCACTAGGCACAATCACCGCATAGTCACGCGAACAGGCTGCCGCTACCGTAGACAACACACAGCTATTGGTATTCACACCGGTGATGATCAGCGTGTTGATACCGTGTGCACGCAGCGTGAAATCCAGATCCGTGCCGATAAAACAGTCATAGCGTTTCTTAGTGTTGACGATCCAGTCGCCATCGGCATAGACCTGGGGCATGATGGTGCAGCCTAGGGATCCCTGCAGGTTATGGCGCTCGACATTTTTGCGTGTGGCATTGGGGTCGTCTGCCCGCGTGCGCCAGAAAGGGTTGGATCGGATTTCAGCGACATCGCGATAGGTGGTCACCAGATGCACGACCGGCACATGGTGGCCGCGGCACCATGAAAATAGCCCTGCCGCATGGCCCAGCACACGGTCGGCCTGGGCCTGGCTTTTCACCGGCATGGTGGCCACCGACAGATCCATATGGCCACGATGAAAGTCAATCGCGATTGCCGCAGCGCGGACTTGATCAACACCAAAACGCTTCATAAATTACAAACCTATAGCAAAGGATTAACCGAGGTCTTTAAGAGCTCGCGCTGATTGATGCCAAAGCGATCAGCAAGCCAGTCGGCAAGAATCTCTTGGCCAATGGTGGGATTGTCATGCTGGCAATGTTCGGCGCCTGTCTCTTCTTCTGACAAAAGCCGCAGGGTGACATCGACACCTTTGGACTTCGCATAGTCGTAGACCTTCTGCGCCTGAGATACGGTGAGCACATCGTGGCCGCCATGCATGACCAGGAACGGGCATTTCATATGATCCAGATGGCCATCAAGCGTGAAGTCTTTGGCCTTTTCCATGGCCGCCTTCATGCTGGGCTTTCCAAATACCCAGCGAATGTGTTCGGCAAGGCCATGATTGTCATCGGCATTGCCCCAGAGATCCGTGATTGCCCAGATCGCGCCATGGGCGATGCAGGCGGCGAGCCGATGCTCGTAACAACCTGCCCGCGCAGCGTAATAGCCCCCCAGGCTTGAACCACACACCGCAATACGCGAGGCATCCACATCATCTCGGGCGACCAGCCAATCGATACATTTTCCGATCGGTACTTCTGTATCCACACGATTGACCACGCCATGCCGACGCAGTGTTCCGCCCTGACCCGGACCATCGATCATCAATACCGAAATGCCTCGCTGCAATGCCCCGTGGGCCTGCATAAACCACATCTCATCTTTGATGGAATCCAGTCCACCCATACAGATCAAGACGGGAAGTTTCTTCTGTGGATACGGTGCACGCACGTAATAGGCGCAGAGCGACACACCGTTTTCATAAGGAATCTCGACTGCCTGGCCTGCCGGATGCAGGTAGGAGATGAATTTCTTACTGCAGGCCTCCATCTGCTCAAAGGTCGGCAGACGACGGGGATCATTGGGCGCAAGAAAAAACTCGGCCTGACGGTAATAGTCGGCAGCCCGAAGAAAACAGTTCATCGCGGTACGAATATGGCCGGCCTTCTCTTCGGCAAGACCCCGCTGCCAGTTGCGATCTCCGATCCGCTTCCACTCGGTGTGCCAGCTCTCCTTGTCACCGGGGATCATGCGGCTAGCGGCCTGAAAGACCTCGCTTACTGCACCGCCGCCCTCTTGGGTCTCGCCCAGGCCGCGACGAAACTGGTACGCCAGCCACGGATGCTCAGGCCAGTGATGCCAGCCATAGGGTTCGTAATGCGGAAGGCGATTCTCGGTAATCGTGTCGATCAGGTTGTCTTGGCTCATGGGGAGGGTTCTCTGTGCGCATCTTGGTGTGCGGCCTTCAAATTGACGCTTCCGTCAATTCGAGTCAAGACCGGATTTTCACTAGGCTACCGCTTAGTAGCCAATCGCAGCCCCATTGGATCTTGGGTCGTAGCCACCTTCAAGCACGCCATTGGCGTGCCGAATGATCATGCCTGCGTGGCCCACAGATTCATCCCAGTCAGCGAGCATCTCGATCTCATGGCCACGGCCTCTCAATTCGGTAACCACTGCCGCAGGAAAGCGAGATTCAAGCTTTAGGGTATCCGAGGGCACTCCCCATGTACGGCCTAAGAGCCAGCGTGGCCGCTCAATGGCGCGCTGAGGGTGATCTGCAAAATTCACCGCCCGCGTGAAGATGGTGGCCTGGGTCTGGGGCTGGCCATCGCCCCCCATGGTGCCGTAGACCATGCTGCGGCCGTCACTGATCTGCGCAAGGCCTGCATTAAGCGTGTGAAAGGGTTTCTTACCCGGCTCAAGGCAATTGATATGCGCGGGATCCAAAGAGAAACTGCAGCCGCGGTTTTGCCAGTTCACACCCGACTCTGGCAGCACCACGCCAGAGCCAAACTCGTGATAAATGCTCTGAATAAACGACACGGCAAGCCCGTTTGAATCCACCACGCCCATCCAGATCGTGTCACCCGGTGTGAGCTTCTGGCCCCATGGGGCCGCCTTGCGCATATCAATCCGTGCTGCAAGCTCATCTAAGTGGCGAGACTCAAGTAACGCTGCGGGTCTCACCTTCATGAAGTCACGATCGGTGATGTTGCGATCACGAATCGCAAAGGCAAGCTTGGTAGCCTCGACCTGTGCATGCAGAAAATCTGGCCCCTCCGGATCCAAGCCCATCGACTTCAGCCGATTCATGATCCCAAGAATCATGAGCGAGATGATCCCCTGCGAAGGCGGCACCATGTTAAATAAATCAGCGCCAAGGGTGTGGCCCCGACAGCTCGGGCGAACCGCGATGTGCAGCGGATCCACCAAGCTTGCATCAAAACGCTTTAGATCTGTGTGCGCAAGCGGACTGCCCACTGCAGCGAGTTCTTTCGATAACAGTTTGGATAGTCCACCGCGATAAAAGGTATTGCTGCCCTCTTTACCAATTCGCTGGATGGTCTTTGCAAGCCTTGGCTGCTTAAACAGACTGCCTATTTCTGGCGCAGCACCCTTGACCAGAAATGTCTCTGCAAATCCCGGGCGGTCTTTTAACTCGGCAAGTTTCTGCGCCGTGCTGTGATGCTGAGACGCAGTAACGGGAATGCCATGTTCAGCGAAATGAACGGCATCGGACAAAAGCCGCGACATGGACATGCGTCCGCCCAAGTTACGCCGTGAGAGTTCAAATGCCCTGCCCCATCCCGCCACAGTTCCGGCAACGGTGAGTGCAGCCACGCCGCCACGAAAAGGAATTTTGTCAGTGATGCCCTGGTCGGCATACCAGTCGCGTGTGGCCCGGGCAGCGCTCGGCCCGCTGGCATCGATCCCACCCGGAACACCCTTGGGACCACGAATCACCCAGAACCCATCACCACCGATTGAGTTCATATGCGGATAGACCACCGCAATGGTGGCAGCGGCTGCGATCATCGCCTCCAGGGCATTGCCGCCCTCACGCAGCACATCGATTGCCGACTCGGCCGCAAGGTTATGCGGCGCCACCGCCATGCCCCGGATGCCCAGACTTGAATTGGCCATCGTTTACTCCAATTTCTCGTTTACAGTGGCATTACATTACAGCATGACCGAGATCCCTTTGGTCGTTTCTTGAAAGCGATTAAAAACTCTGATGACCAATGCACAGAGGAAGCGAAATCTAATCGTGATGCTGGGCGATCAACTGGATCTCCACGCATCGGGGCTGGATGGCTTTGATCCCCAGCAAGACCAGATCTGGATGGCCGAGGTTCGCGAGGAATCCACCCACATCCCATCATCAAAGCAGCGCATCACGCTTTTTCTTTCGGCGATGCGGCACTTTGCCGTAGAGCTTAAGAAAAAATCACTGCCACTTTCATACACGCGGCTCGATGATCCAGAGAATACTGGCAGTCTCGCCAAAGAACTCGCACGCGCTATCAACCAAGTAAAGCCCCAACGTCTGGTCATGACCGCACCGGGTGACTGGCGGGTGCTGGAGGCAATCAAAGCTACTGCAGCATCGCATTCGCTTGCGCTTGATATTCGCGAAGACCGCCACTTTTTTTCCACGATTCGTGACTTTGCAGCCCATACCAAGGGGCGCAAACAGCTACGACTTGAATACTGGTACCGCGAACTTCGGCAACAACACCGGATTCTGATGCAGGGCGATAAACCGATTGGCGGTCAATGGAACTTTGATGAAGATAACCGGGCTGCCTTTGGCAAAGAGGGACCAGGCAAGGTGCCCGCCCCCACGCGCTTTGCACCCGACGCCATCACCCAGGATGTCATCAGGTTAGTGAATCAAGAGTTCGCCAAACACCCGGGTGTCGTGTCGGCCTCAAAGGAAGGCTTTGGCTGGCCGGTGACCCGTGCACAGGCACTCACCGTACTGAAAGACTTTATCGATCATCGACTGCCCAACTTCGGTCGCACCCAAGACGCCATGTGGTTATCTGAGCCATGGCTTTATCACGCCCATCTTGCAAGCGCTTTGAATCTCAAACTGCTTTCCGCCCGCGAGGTGGTCCAGGCCGCTGAATCCGCCTATCAGGCAGGCCAGGCGCCGATTGCATCGGTGGAAGGATTCATTCGCCAAATCCTTGGCTGGCGTGAGTATGTGCGTGGCATTTACTGGTTGAATATGCCGAGCTATCTGGAGCGCAATGCCTTAGAAGCCAAAAACCCTTTGCCTGAATTTTTCTGGACTGCAGATACCGAGATGGCCTGCATGCGCGAAGTCATTGGTCAGACCCTTCAGACAGGCTACGCACATCATATTCAGCGGCTGATGGTCACCGGGCTATATGCACTGCTTGCGGGAATCAACCCCAAAGCGGTGCATGAGTGGTATCTGAGCGTCTATGTTGATGCGGTCGAGTGGGTGGAGCTTCCCAACACCTTGGGCATGAGCCAATATGCAGATGGCGGACTGATGGCCAGTAAGCCCTATGCAGCGAGCGGCAAATACATCGACCGCATGAGCAACTACTGTGCGCAATGCCGGTTTAACCCCGCAAAATCAACCGGTGCTGATGCCTGTCCCTTCACCACCTTGTACTGGGATTTTCTGCTCCGGCATGAGTCGATGCTGGCAAAAAATCCCCGCATGGTCATGCAGGTCCGCAACTTGAGCCGGCTTAGCCCAGAAAATCGCGCAGAGATCCACAAAACCGCTTCCAAGTTGGGCATTTCCGGGCGCTCTTGATACGATTGTCGGCCCGATCAGGAGGTCGACATGCCCACATTTAAAGCCATCATCTGCAACAAGACCGAGTCTGCCTACACCGCAGAAATCCAGACCGTGGATGACCAGTCACTGGTCACCACCGGGGATAAAGATGTGCTTGTGAAGGTGGCCTATTCGACCATCAACTTTAAAGATGGTCTTGCCATCACCGGACGCTCACCGATTATTCGAAAGTTCCCCATGGCGCCCGGCATCGACTTTGTCGGAACGGTGGAAGAAAGCCAGGACCCACTCTTTAAAAAAGGGGATCCTGTTGTGCTGACCGGCTGGGGCGTGGGTGAGACCCATCCCGGAGGGCTTGCGCAATACGCGAAGGTCAAAGGCGATTGGCTAGTCGCCAAGCCCGCAGGACTCACCATGAAACAAACCATGGCCGTTGGCACGGCAGGCTACACCGCCATGCTCTGCGTATTAGCAATTGAAAAACATGGCACCAAGCCAAGCGATGGTGAAGTGCTCGTCACCGGTGCCGCAGGCGGCGTGGGATCGATTGCCGTTGCCGTACTGGCGAAGCTTGGCTATACGGTGGTTGCATCCACAGGCCGTGTCAATGAATCGGATTACCTGAAGTCGATTGGCGCGAAAGAGATCATGGATCGCAAAGAGCTTGCGGCGCCCGGTAAGCCACTGGGTAAAGAGCGCTGGGCTGCTGTCGTTGATACGGTGGGCAGCCACACCCTTGCCAATGCCTGCGCAACAACCCGCTGGGATGGTGCCGTTGCCGCATGCGGCTTAGCACAGGGCATGGACTTTCCTGCAACCGTAGCGCCATTTATTCTGCGCGGCGTAACGCTTTATGGCATTAACAGTGTGTCCACGCCGCGCCCAAAGCGCGAGGCCGTGTGGCAGCGGCTTGCCACTGATCTCAGCTTAGAAAAACTCGATGCCATGACCCAAGAGATCAGCCTATCGCGCGCCATCAGCATTGCGCCTGAGATTCTTGCAGGCAAGGTCCGTGGCCGGCTTGTGGTCGATGTCAACACAATCTAAAACGCCATCAACGCCCGCACCCATAGAGCCAACACCCCCAAAACCAGCAACCTTTTTGAATGAACAACATTCTTAATATCTCTGCCTATAAGTTCGTGCCCTTGCATGATCTCGCAGCACTGCAGGAGCAGCTGCGCAGCCAGACCCAGTCGCGGCAGATTAAAGGCACGATTCTGATTGCTGAAGAGGGCATCAATCTATTTCTGGCCGCGCCTAAAGAAGCCATTCACAGTTTTATTGACTGGCTAAGACAAGACGCCCGCTTTGCCGATCTCGCACCCAAGGAGAGCTGGTCGGACCATCAACCGTTTAAAAAAATGCTGGTCAAGATCAAGTCGGAAATCATTCGAATGAACCACCCCACGATCCGGCCGCATACGGGCCGCGCGCCTGCAGTCACGCCGGAAGTGCTCAACCGCTGGCTGGATCAGGGCCATGATGACAACGGCCGCCCCGTGGTGGTCTTAGACACCCGCAATGCCTTTGAGGTGGACTACGGCAGCTTTGATCATGCCATCGACTATCGGATCAGCAAGTTCACCGAGTTCCCGCAGGCGATTGCCGCCCACAAAGAGACACTGAAAGACAAAACCATCGTGAGCTTTTGTACCGGTGGCATCCGCTGTGAAAAGGCTGCGATTTACATGCGTGAGATTGGACTAGAACACACCTATCAATTAGACGGCGGCATCCTGAAATACTTCGAAGAGACCGATGCACGGCACTTTCATGGTGACTGCTTTGTCTTCGATGAGCGCGAAGCGCTCGACCCCCGGCTCTCCAGCCATCCCCGAACCTAACTGGACACCTATGGGCCAGCCCTCTGAACAGATCCTTCGGGATGACATCCGATTTCTTGGCGCGATTCTTGGTGACACCATCCGCGAGCAAGAAGGCCAGGATACTTTTGATCTGATTGAAAACATCCGCCGCCTGAGTGTTCAATATCACCGCAATGCGGATGCGCAGGCTGGAAAATCCTTAGCCAAGATTCTGAAGGGCCTCACCCCCGATAAAGCTGTAAGCGTAATTCGAGGCTTTACCTATTTCTCACACCTTGCCAATATTGCCGAAGACCAGTTCGCACTGCGGGCACTCGCGGCTGAAGATCCCAGTACCACCGACGGAAGCCTTGCCAATACCTTTCGCAAACTCAAAGCTGCGAAAACACCCGCAAAAAAGATCCAAGACACGCTGCGCTCGGCATTGATTTCACCGGTGCTGACTGCCCATCCGACCGAGGTCCAGCGCAGAAGTATTCTGGATGCCAAGCGGGCCATCAGTGAGCTGCTTGCCCGTTACCGCCAAGATCACTCCCCAGCACAACAAGATGAGATCGAATCCCTCTTGCGTGCGCGCGTGGCGCAGCTCTGGCAGACTCGACTGATTCGTTTATCCAAACTCTCGGTAGAAGACGAAATCGAAAACGCGGTTTCTTACTATCAGAGCACCTTTTTGCAAGAAATCCCAAGGCTCTATCAACGCATTGAGCACGAGGCCAAAGACAACTGGATCGCGCCGATTTTCCGCATGGGCAATTGGATTGGCGGTGATCGAGATGGCAATCCGAATGTCGTGCAAGAGACACTCCGGCAGACCGTGAGCCGCCATAGCGAAGTCGTGTTGCGCTACTACCTGACCCAGGTCCATGAGCTGGGCAGTGAACTCTCGATCTGCGAGTCCCTCGCTGGCTGCTCAGACGAACTGCGGGCCCTATCCGAGCGCTCAGGCGATCAGAACTCACATCGCCAGGATGAGCCCTATCGTCGTGCACTCATTGGAATCTACGCCCAGCTTGCTGCAACACTGGAGACACTGACCGGCACCGAGGCACTCCGGCATGCCGTTGAGCCCGCCGATCCCTATTCGCGCAGCGAAGAGTTTCAGCAAGACTTGGCGATTATTTATGACTCGCTGATTGCCCATCATGGCCAGGCACTAACCCGCGCTCGACTGCTGCCCTTAATCCGGGCCACTCAGGTGTTTGGCTTTCATATGGCCACCACCGATCTGCGGCAGAACTCCAGTGTTCATGAGCACGTGGTGGCTGAGCTTTTGCGCGGCGCCAATATTGAAAGCGGCTATGAACATCTAGAAGAAAACAGCAAGATTGAGCTGCTGCTGATCCTTTTAGATGATGCGCGCAGTCTGCGCTCCCGGCATGTGAGCTATACCGAAATTGCCGAGCAGGAGCTGGCGATCTTTGAGGCTGCCTTCGAGATGAACCAGCGCTTTGGCAGCGAGACCATTCGGCACGCCATCATTAGCCACACCGAAAGCGTGAGCGATCTGCTGGAGGTGCTGCTGATTCAAAAAGAATGTGGACTCATGGCAGGCACCTTGAATCGCGATGGCTTTGCCAGCCTAATCGTGGTGCCGCTATTTGAAACCATTGAAGACCTGCGCTATGCCGCACCAATCATGGAGGCATTTTTCAATCTTCCTGGCGTTGCCGATCTTATCCGGCGCTCGGGCGGCGAGCAGGAAATCATGCTGGGCTACTCGGACAGCAATAAAGATGGCGGGTTTTTCACGAGCAACTGGGAGCTTTATAAGGCTTCGACCGAGCTCACTGAGTTATTTAAAAACCTGCCCGGCATCACGCTGCGGCTTTTCCACGGCCGCGGCGGCACCGTTGGGCGTGGCGGTGGGCCGAGTTATCAGGCGATTCTTGCCCAACCCGCTGGCAGTGTGAATGGCCAGCTGCGGCTCACCGAGCAGGGCGAGATCATTGCCAACAAATACGCGCATCCCACTATCGGTGCAAAAAATCTGGAGACCCTGGTCTCTGCCGTGCTCGAGGCCACCCTGCTTTCCGGCAAACACAGCGCTGTGCCCCAAGAGTTTCTGAAGGCTGCCGAGCAGTGCTCAGAGCTCAGCATGCAGGCCTATCGGGAACTCGTTTATGAGACCGATGGCTTTGAGGATTATTTTTTTGAAGCCACACCGATTAGTGAAATCGCCCAGCTCAACATCGGCTCGCGGCCTGCATCGCGCAAGGCATCCCGCGCCATCGCTGATCTGCGCGCTATTCCCTGGGGGTTCTCGTGGGGCCAGAGCCGCGTCAATCTGCCCGGATGGTATGGCTTTGGATCGGCGGTGGAGACATTCATTAAGACATCTCCGAAAAAACATACTGCGCTTTTAAAGCAGATGTTTCAGGACTGGCCGTTTTTCTCCACCCTGCTATCGAATATGGACATGGTGATTGCAAAGGCCAATCTGGGTGTGGCCAGACGCTACGCAGAGTTGGTTCAGAACCGCGCTCTTGCCAAATCGATCATGAGCAGTATCGAAGAGGAGTGGTCAAAAACGATCAAGGCCCTAGAAACCATTACCGGTAACAAAACAAGGCTCACCACAAATCCGGCCCTGGCATCACTGATCACCCATCGGATTCCGTATCTCGATCCACTTAATCATTTACAGATCGAACTCATCCGCCGCTGGCGCGACGGTCAGAAGGATGAACGCACCCAGATCGGCATTCATCTCTCGATTAACGGCATTGCTGCAGCCCTGCGCAATACGGGCTAGTCGGCAAACCCTGCAGCACAGGCCTCTGCCAGGCTCGCATAAAACCGATCCTTACCCACCCGCTCCATAAAACCAGAGCGTTCCATGAGCGATAAAGGCTGGCCCGTTACACCAGCAATCCGCAGCTCCGCACCGTGATCGGCCAGCCGATGCTGCAGTTCGGATAGGGCCTCAAGCCCTGTGGCGTCGAGCTGAATCAGCGCCGAAAGATCCATCACCATGGCCTTGGTAGATCCATGGCCATGCGTGAGACCTTCAAGCTTGGTAATCGCGCCAAAAAACAAACTTCCCACCACCCGCACCACTTCAATATCGCCGCGCGTCACCCCCAACGCGCTTCGCTCCTGAGCGGTTAAGGGCTCCACGCGCGTGAGCGCAGACATCCGGGTGATATAGAAAATACAGGCAAGAAAAAGTCCCACCTCAACCGCTACTGTGACATCGGTTACCACCGTCAGCACAAAGGTCGACAGCAGGATGATTCGATAGGCATAAGAAAAATTCCGCAGCCGAGAAAATTCCTTCCACTCACCCATATTCCAGGCCACAAACATCAGAATCCCCGCCAAGGTTGCCAGCGGCACATTCTCCGCAAGTGGTGCTGCGCCCAGCATGATCACCAATAGCGTAGCCGCATGGACAATGCCTGCAATTGGGCTGCGGCCGCCTGCGCGGATATTGGTCACAGTTCGGGCAACCGTGCCCGTTGCACAAAACCCGCCAAACAATGGCGAAACAATATTTGCGATCCCCTGGCCCATCAGTTCCTGATTCGGATCATGCTTAGATCGGGTCATCGAATCCGCAACACGGGCACAGAGTAAGGACTCCACCGCACCCAGAAATGCAATGGTCAGTATCGGCGCAAAAAGATAGCGGACCGTATCCCAATCAAACTCCGGCAGACTAAATGCAGGTAGCCCCTGCGGAATCTCTCCAAATGCCGTGCCAATGGTGGCCACGGGAAGCTCCAGCACACTGACCGCAAGCGTGCCCAGAACTAAGGCCACCAGTGTTCCGGGCAGTCGGGCAATCAGCCGCCCAAACAATGAACTGTGGGCGCTATAGCTCTTCGGCCATAGCACCACGGTTGCAAGTGCGACTAAAGAGAGTGCAATCGCGGCCGGATTGGCTGTGGGCAGTGCACCCACAATCGTGGCCATCTTGGCAAAAAACTCTGCTGGCATGCTCTGGACCTGCAGGCCCAGAAAATCTTTAATTTGAGACAGCCCAATCAGCACCGCAATGCCATTGGTAAACCCAATCAGAATCGAGACCGGAATCAATCGCACCAGACCACCCCAGCGCAACAGACCAATCGCAATCATCAGCATGCCCGCACAGATCGTGGCAATCATCAGATTGGCAATACCGTAGCGCTCGACAATGCTGTAGACCACCACGATGAATGCACCCGCAGGGCCGCCGATCTGTACCGACGATCCACCCAGGGCAGAGATCAGAAAGCCTGCCACGATGGCCGTAATCAGACCCGCTTGCGGCGGCAGACCAGAGGCGATCGCAAATGCCATCGCAAGTGGCAGCGCAACAATGCCCACCGTAATGCCTGCGGAGATATCGTGGCCAAGGTCCTGCTGGCGATAGCTCGATAAGTGATCGAGAAGCCTGGGACGGAAGCGAAAACTGATGTTCATCAAACCGCGCACGATCAGAGAAGTGTAGCATTCGTGTTTATACGCATAAAAGCATATGGGAGGCGTAATGGACCGTCGCGGCTTTCTCAAGCGTTCATGGAGGACTGGCCTGGGTATCGGCCTTGGCGCCACGTCACTTGGCCTGGTGCCAGAGGTTCGGCTGTTTGCGCAGGCGGTAGACGACTTTCTGCGCGGCCCACCCGTTAAAGACATTAAACCCAAACAGATCTCAAAGCGTGTCTGGCTGATTTATTCACCGGATAGTTTTCCCACCCCAGAAAACCGCGGCATGATGGCCAATATCACCTTCGTGGTGACCCAGAAGGGTGTGCTGATTCTGGACTCTGGTGCATCGGTGCAGATTGGCGAGATGGCCATTCGTATGATCAAGACCGTAACCGATAAGCCCGTGATCGGTGTCTTTAATTCCCACTACCACGGTGATCACTGGCTGGGCAATCACGCCTTTGCAGCGGCCTATCCCAATCTTCCCATCTACGCGCTTGCAGAGAACATCAAACAGATCAAAGGCACCGAGGGCAATCTCTGGCGTGGACTCATGGAGCGCTGGACGAATCAGGCGACCGCAGGCACCAAGATCGTTGCGCCCAACACCGAAGTGCGAAACGGTCAGGTGCTCGACTTTGGTGACACGCGGCTCAAGATGCATTTCTATGGCACGGCGCACACGCCTTGCGATCTATCGGTGGAGGTGGTCGAAGATCAGATCACCCATATCGGTGATATCGCAATGGAAAATCGAATTGCCAATATCGATGATGGTTCTTATCCAGGCACATTTAAGTACTACGATGCGCTCCAAAAAACTGCTGGAAATCAGACATGGCTACCTGGTCATGGCAATCCAAGCAAAGGCCTAATCGCCGACTATCGCGAACTGATGGCAGGCATCTGGGAGCCTTGCCTTCAGGCCGTCAAAGACAACAAGGATCTATCAGCAGCAAAAGATCTGGTGCTCAAAGACCCACGTGTTGCCTCGCGGGCCAAACGCACCGCTGGATTTGAGGCCAATATCGGCAAATACACCAGCCTTGCGTTTCTGGAAGCGGAAAAAGAGGCGTTCTAGGCTCTTCGAAGCGTTCGCTTTAAGAGACGGCGATACGCACTCGTTTCAAGGACTGAGCTTGTAATCCATTGGCGGCATCGAGCATCCCGCCATCTGCGCAAGCGGCGTCGGCATCGCCACTGCAATCCTCACGCCGGTCTGCCTGAGCCGCTCGCGATCCTTGGGCGCGGCATACACCCACCACCAGCCGTTTCCAAGCTGATCGAGCACCAGCGGACTTGCCGTCATCACCGCCGCATCTGACACATCACCGGCCCAGACTAGAGTCGGCAAGGGATCTGTACGCGATGCCTGTACACCAATCCAAATCCCGATCACCACGACTGCACTGCCGATCAGCAGCAGTGCACCACCGAGATGAGTGTTAATCCGAACCATGCACGACCCCACCAGAATTCAAAACGACAGGCCGATACCGAATGCCTAAAATGCTCAGGCTGCCTGCGGCTTGGCGGCCCAGAGCTGCTCACGGATCGGCATATGCAATAGCGCCGCAATCACCGCCAGCACCACACCGCCCCACCAGATCGGCAGATAGCTGCCCGTCGATGCAAAGATTGCACCACCCAACCAGACGCCGATAAACGCGCCGATTTGATGCGATAAAAATACAAATCCAAAGAGCATCGACAGATAGCGATTACCAAACATCACACCCACCAGTTGTGCAGTAGGTGGCACGGTCGATAGCCAGAGAAATCCCATCGCCGCGCCAAAAATCAGCACCGATGCAGTTGAGATTGGCACCAACAGAAATACCGTGATCACAGCAGCGCGGGCAAGATAAATCCACGACAGCAACACCTTGCGTGACAGCCACACGCCGAGTGGGCCACTGAGATAACTGCCCACCACATTAAATAGGCCAATCATGGCCAGGCCCCAGCTTGCGGTCTTAGCCGACACACCCATATCCGCGAGATAGGGCGGAAAGTGCACGGTGATAAACGCAAGCTGAAACCCGCAGACAAAAAATCCACCGATCAACAACCAGTAGCTGCGATGGCCAAAGGCCTGACGCAGAGACTCACGAAATGAATTCGCGGTTGCAGTAAGCGGTGCATTTGCATTCTGCACAGCACCCTGTCCCTTTGGCCGCAAGGAGAGCGCCAAGGCAGGTGTGGTCAACATTGCAAAGGCCATGATCATGAGCGTGGCGCCCCAGCCATAGGCCTCGATAAAGGCCTGTCCCAACGGCACTACCATGAACTGCCCAAGGCTTGCCATCGCCGTGGCCAGCCCCAGGGCCCAGGGCCTGCGGTCCACTGGCATCAGCTGCGCAAAGGCAGCCAGCACGGTGTTATGTCCCGCACCACTCATGCCCAGGCCAATCAGAATGCCGCCGGTGATGCTAAACGTGACGGGGTCACTCGAAATCGTCATTAACGCCAGGCCAGCCGCAAAAATCAGTCCGCCACCCGCCAGCACCCGCCAGGGGCCGAAGCGATCAGCCAGGGCGCCCGCAATGGGCTGCCCTATGCCCCAGAACAGATTCTGAATCGCCATGGCAAACGCATAGGTCTCCCGGCCAAACTGGAAGCCCTCTTTGCCAGAAATCGGGTCAACAAAAAGACCAAACGAAGAACGGATTCCAAACGAGATCAGCCCAATCAGACAGCCGCAGACCAGCATCATCCAGAGGGCAAAGGTCATGGGGTTTTGCTTAATTTTTTCTGAGACAGAAGTCATTGGGGGCCGCTTTTATAAGGAAGGCTAAGTATCCCTACTAACCAATCTTTCAGCAAGCTGACCTACAATTTCAGGCTATGAATCGACCCACCTCTTTGCTGCTCAATGCCGCCCACGCGCTCGACCATCTGGTCCTGCTCGTCTTTGCCTCTGCAGTGGCCACGATTGCCATTGAATTCGGTATTGATCGCTGGGAAGACCTGATGCCCTACACCGCAGGAGCATTCATCATGTTTGGTCTAGGTTCAGTGCCCTCGGGCCGCCTGGGCGATCTCTGGGGTCGAAGAAAAATGATGCTGGTGTTTTTTGCAGGCACAGCGGTCTCCTGCATTGCTGTGGCACTTGCCCAGAACCCCATTCAGATTGCAATTGCGCTCACCATCATGGGCGCCTTCGCATCGATCTATCACCCGGTGGGTATTCCCATGCTGTTAAGCGCCACCAAGACCCCAGGCATGACCATTGGTGTGAACAATCTTGCCGGCAATATGGGCTTGGCGATCGCTGCGATTCTGACTGGCTTTATGGTGAAGTATTTCGGCTGGCGTGCCGCATTTATTCTGCCTGCGGTACTCTCGGCATTCATGGGGCTACTCTTTGCCCGTGTTGCACCAGAAGAACTGCATGCACCAGGCAAGAAAAAATCGAACACTCAGCCCATGCCAAGGCAGATCACCATGCGTGCCTTAACAGTGACGACCATTGCCTCGACTTCAGGTGCGCTACTTTTTAACTTCACCACCAACGGCAACACCGAGCTTTTTCGTGAACGATTCGCGGGCGTGATCAGCGATCCAGCAACCTTGGGGATGCTACTGGCCTGTGTGTATGCAGTTGCTGCCTTCAGTCAGGTGATTGTCGGCAGACTCATTGACCGTATCGCGATGAAGCCACTTTATCTGGGCGTGGTGCTCTCTCAAATTCTGTTGTTTGTAATCGCTGCCCAGTCATCAGGCTGGGTACTCTTTTTCTGCGCCCTTGGCTTTATGGCGTCGGTCTTTGGCGCGATTCCGTTTCTCGATGCCGTGGTCGTCCGCTATGTCGATGACCGCATGCGCAGCCGTGTGGCCGGTATTCGGATTGCGATCTCATTTGGCGTGAGTGGCGTTGCGGTCTATCTGCTTGGGCCGATTGTTAAGGCGTCGAGTTTTGAGACACTCTTTTTTGCAATGGCGGTGATCGCCTGCTGTACAGCATTCACGGTGACATGGCTGCCCTCTGAGCGTCGGATCAAGGATGCCCTCCTTGCCCAGCAATGAGCGGGTCTCCTTACGCAATCGGCCTGGATAAGGGCCCTGCCAACTTCACTGCCCAAAGCCCAATTCAGTTCATCACCCGCGCTGCGCGGGCCTATCCAAGAAAAACCGCAGTTATTCACGGCAGCCTTAAACGCAGCTGGGCAGAGACCTATGCCCGTTGCCGACAGCTTGCCGCAGCGCTTGCTGCACTTGGCATCAGGCGTGGCGAAACGGTGGCAGTAATGCTGCCCAACACGCCGCCGATGGTAGAGGCCCATTTTGGAATTGCTATGTCGGGCGCGGTGCTCTGCGCATTAAATACACGCCAAGATTCAGCAGCGCTTGCCTATATGCTGGAGCACAGCGAATCCAAGGTGCTAATGGTCGACCAAGAGTTTGCCGCAGTGATACAGGCCGCACTACAGATGCTTGCGGATAAAAAACTGGCACTGCCGATCGTGATTGATGTCGATGACCCCATCTATACCGGACCGAGACAGCCTTTAGGCAAGATCGAATACGAGGCCTTTATCGCAGGCGCCGATCCCAAGTTCGAGGTGATCTGGCCCGAAGATGAATGGGATCCGATTTGTCTTAACTACACCTCTGGCACAACGGGCAATCCCAAAGGCGTGGTCTATTCCCATCGCGGTGCCTATACCAATGGCATCTCCAATGTGTTGGAGTGGGGCATGCAGCGCCACCCTGTGTATCTCTGGGTGCTGCCCATGTTTCACTGCAATGGCTGGTGCTTTCCCTGGACAGTGGCCGCCATGGCAGGCACCAATGTCTGTTTGAGAAGAATCGATGCCCAGCCGATTTTTGATGCGATCCGGGAGCATCGGGTGACCCACTACTGTGGCGCACCGATTGTGCAGAACATGCTGATTAATGCGCCGGATCATCTTAAGGCCGGCATTCACCACAAGGTGCAGACCATGGTGGGCGGTGCAGCGCCACCGGCTGCCATGATCGAAGGCATGGAAAAGATGGGCTTTGAGATTCTGCATGCCTATGGACTCACGGAGACCTATGGGCCTGTGCTGATCAGTGTGCAGCAGGATGAGTGGGCAAGTTTTTCGCTTGAAGAACGGGCAGAACTAAACTCCCGACAAGGGGTATGTAAGCAGCTGGAATACGCAGTGGCGGTATTAGATCCCGAGACCATGGAACCTGTACCCGCAGATGGCGAGACCATCGGCGAGATCATGATCCGCGGCAATGTGGTGATGCGCGGTTATCTGAAAAACCCGGAAGCGAGCGCTCAGGCGCTTAAAGGCGGCTGGTTTCACTCAGGCGATCTGGCGGTGGTCTATCCCGATGGCTATATGAAGATCAAAGACCGCAGCAAAGACATCATTATTTCGGGCGGCGAGAATATCTCCAGTATCGAAGTCGAAGATGCGCTTTACCGCCATCCCGCAGTGATGGCTGCGGCCGTGGTCGCTAAGCCCGATGCCAAATGGGGAGAGACCCCCTGCGCGTTTATTGAACTTAAGCCTGGCGCAACCGCCACCGAGGCCGATATCGTTGAGCACTGCCGAAAGATGCTGGCGGGATTTAAGATTCCTAAGACGGTGATTTTTCGCGAACTGCCCAAGACCGCCACTGGCAAGATCCAGAAGTTTGAACTTCGTAACTCTTTTAAAGCATAAGGCCCTGCCATGACATCTGCGATTAGCCCTGCCGCAGGACTTGCCGGCAAAACTATTCTGGTCACTGGCGCCTCAAGCGGACTGGGTCAGCACTTCTGTGCCATGCTGAAAGCCCAAGGCGCACGCGTTATCGGCCTTGCCCGGCGTGACCTGGCAGGAGCGCCGAATATCGATCTTGCGATTCAGGCCGATGTTGCCGATCCACAATCAGTCAACGCAGCGATTGAAAAAACACTCGGCAGCCCGGGCTCTAAAGAAACGCTCTATGGACTGATCAATAACGCTGGGATTGCGGTCACCGCGGGGCTGCACGAGACGAGCCCAGAAGATGAGCAGCGTGTACTGCTCACCAATCTATCGGGCATTACCAATATGACCCGCGCCCTTGTGCCGCATTTAAAATCAGCAGGTGGCGGTGTGATCGTAAACATCGCTTCTGTTCTAGGCATACGACCACTTAAAAAAGTGGCGATCTACTCTGCGACCAAGGCTGCGGTAATTCAGATGACCCGCTCGGGTGCGATTGAACTCGCCCGCGACAATATCCGTGTCAACGCGCTCGCACCGGGCTATGTGCGCACCAATCTCAATGCAGAACTGCTTGATGGCCCCGCAGGTGATGCGTTAAAGAAAAAAATTCCGCTGGGGCGCTTTGCCCAGCTTCAAGAGCTTGATGCACCCCTGACCTGCCTGCTTGACCCTGCCAATAGTTACATGACCGGCTCGGTACTCCTGGTCGATGGCGGCATGAGCGCTGGCCTATAGGACTTCAATACGATGGATTTTGATATCTCCCCTGAACACCGAGCACTCATGGCCAAGGTCGATGGCTTTGTCCAGGATCGACTCATTCCGCTTGAGCAAGACCCCAAGAGTTTCGATGAGCACGAGAATGTCCGAGAGGACCTGTTGCAGACCCTGCGTGCGGAAGTCAAGGCGATGGGCCTGTTTTCGCCACAAATGCCTAAAGAACGTGGTGGCCTGGGGCTCACGCCTGTCGGTCAGGCGCTGCTCTATGAGCGGATGAACCGATCTATTTTCGGCCCGGTATGTTTTAACTGTGCGGCACCAGACGACGGCAATATGACGGTGCTCTCTAAAGTGGCGACCAAGGCCCAGCAGGATAAGTGGCTTGATCCGATTGTGGATGGCCGTGTGCGCTCGGCCTTTGTTATGACCGAGCCCCATCCGGGCGGCGGCTCTGATCCCGGAATGATCCACACTCGAGCCGAGAAAAAAGGAGACCGCTGGGTGGTGAATGGCCATAAATGGTTTATCACCGGTGCAGGTGTCGCCAGCCACTTTATTCTGATTGCCAAGACAGGCGAAGGCGCTAAGGACGGACTCACCGCGTTTGCGTTTCACCGTGATGATTCAGGCTGGGAAATCATCCGCAGGATTCCGATCATGGGTCCGGAAGAACATGGCGGCCACTGCGAATTGAAATTCGATGGCTTGGAAATCCCCGATGAACATCGGCTCATGGGCATTGGCCAGGGTTTAAAGCTCACCCAGATTCGGCTGGGCTTGGCGCGACTCACCCACTGTATGCGTTGGCTGGGTTTGGCCCAGCGATGCATGGAGATCGCAGGCAGCTATGTCAGTGAGCGCCAGGGATTTGGTATCAAGCTTGCTGATCGCGAGAGCGTACAGATGCAGCTTGGCCGTGTCGCGATGGCGATCGACACCGGACGACTGCTCACCATGCGGGCGGCATGGCGGCTCACCCAAGGCCAAAAGGCTCGGCCCGACATCTCCATGGCCAAAATTCAAGTCGCCGATACCCTGCACCTTGCAGCAGATACGGCGATTCAGCTCTGCGGTGCTCGTGGCTACAGTAAAGACACGATTCTTGAGTGGATCTATCGCTATGCCCGCCAGGCCCGACTGGTGGATGGCGCAAGCGAAGTCCATCAGATGGTGATTAGCCGCGCCTATCGCGAGCAAGGCCGGAATTTCTTTGCGTGGGGCCCGGGCAGTGACTGACCCGACCCAGGACATCCGCCCGATTATTGAAGAGGCCGCAGAACGTGTTGGCCTGAAAGCGAGCATCAAAGAGATGCGCCGGCTCTCAGGCGGAGCAATTAATCAGAATTTTCTGGCTGAGCTCACCGATGGCTCTGACCAGACTCACCGCTGGGTGCTACGTCGCGGCCAGAGCCTACCCATTCCGGGAAGCTTAAATCGCGCCGCCGAGTTTGCCGTGGTTTCACACGCCGAAAAGATGGGCGTGGCAGTTGCAAAACCCATTACATTAATTGAGCACGAGAGTAACTCAGCCAGTGTATTTCAGTGGTGTTCTGGTCAGACCGATGGCCGCGCTATTCTCTCTTGGCTGAGCAAAAGCGATCAACACGCAAATGCAGAAAAAACAAAGCGCCTGACCCAGTCTTTAGGTGTGCAGCTCGCCCGACTCCACAGCACACAATCCGCAGAGACGGCAGCCAAAACGCTTACGACTCATCTTGGGCCACGGCCCGATGACGGATTTGCAGCCAGCATCGACCTCCTAAAAAGAAGCTTTTCCAAAGTGAAAGCACCAAAGAGTTATCTGATCGCAGCCTACGAGGCTTGCCTGAACGAGGCAGAAACGATTCAGCGCGCACGCGGACAGACAAAAGCGCCTGCATGCATTGCGCATAATGATTTTCGACTGGGTAATCTGATGATTGATCCCAGCACATCACAACTGACTGCGGTGCTTGACTGGGAGTTCACCGCCTGGGGCGATCCGATGGCCGATATCGGCTGGGTCTCTGCCCCATGCTGGCGCTTTGGTGGCAGCGGGCCTGTTGCCGGCTTTGGAGCGGTGGACGATCTTCTCACTGGCTACGCAAGCGCTTGCGCCGATGCGCAGGCCATCGTCCAAATGAAAGCACGTGTGGCTGGTGAACTCGGGTTTTGGCAACGCTATGCCCATTTACGTTGGGCCGTAATCGCGGCACAGCAGGGTGAGCGGGCGATCAGTGGCGATGTAGAGGCTTTAGAACTCCTGCTCACTGGTGCCATGGTCGCTAGCATTCTGGAACCAACACTGGCGCATTACTGGGGATCGCTACCCACGATAGCGCTTGGCGAGCGTGATGCACCTGAGCCCGCTCACGCAGCACTTGACCAGCTACTTGCCGAGGCAGCCCACCATTTAAAAAGCTATCTTGGCGCGCAGCTATCCGGATCGCAGCGCTATAGCGCACTGATGTCTGCCAATGCGATTCGACTCGCTCGCGGCGGTCTTCGTTTAAAGAAAAATGCTTCCGTACATTCCAATGCTACTGACCAAGCCAGACATGAACTCGCCGCAGACCTTGCGGTCTGGAGTTTTCGTGGCTAGTTTTTGGCGCGGATTTTCTGAATCGTAGTTCTGCTGGTGATCTGCTCAGGATCAACTACTAGTTCAATAATCGCAGGCTTTTGACTATCGATTGCACGCGTTAGCGCAGGCAAAAACTCTGTAATCTCCTTCACAGTCTCGCCATGGCCGCCATAGGCGCGGGCCAAGGCCGCAAAGTCTGGATTCACCAGATCAGTACCCCAGACGCGGTTGGGGTACTCACGCTCCTGATGCATTCGGATCGTGCCGTACATGCCGTTATTAACCACAAAAATCAGGACATTGGCTCGGTATTGAACGGCGGTTGCGAATTCCTGACCAGTCATCAGAAAACATCCATCGCCTGCAAAGCAGATGACATTGCGATCCGGGTACTCAAGCTTTGCCGCAATCGCGGCTGGCACACCATAGCCCATCGCACCGCTGGTGGGTGCGAGCTGCGTACGAAAGCCGCCGTAGCGCCAATAGCGATGCACCCAGCCGGTGTAGTTACCCGCACCATTGGTGACAATGGTCTGATCGCTGAATTGGGACTGAAGCAAGTTGATCACCGCTGCGAGATCCAGAGATGGTGCAGATGCGGCTACAGGCCGAGTGTCTGCCTCAAAATGCGACCGGCCCTGTCGCGCCCAGCTCTGATCGCTTGAACGTCTCGACACCACGGGTATGTCCGCCAGCATTTTTGCAAACTCTGGCACGCCACTATTGATCATGAGATCTGCCTGATACACCCGGCCCAGTTCCTCTGCGCCGGCGTGTACATGAATTAATCGCTGATCAGGCTTCGGCGCACGGATCAATGCATAGCCGCCAGTCGTCATTTCGCCAAGACGCGGGCCAATCGCAATCAACGGATCCGCCTGTCGAATCATGTCGGCAAGACCGGAGGCAATTCCGATTCCCGCATGTCCCACATAAAGCGGATGCTGATTATTCACTAGGTCTTGGCATCGAAATGATGTGCACAACGGGATATCGTTTTTCTCTGCCCAGGTAAGAATGTCACTGCAGGCTTGTTCCGTCCAGCCACCTCCACCCAGCATCGCCAAAGGCCGCGTGCCATTAGCGATGAGTTCTTGAAATTGGGCGAGCTGGGCCGCTGATGGCGAAGCAGCTACGCGCTGATAGCGCGATAGATGGATCGGCGCTGCCTGCGCGACCAGCATATCTTCAGGAAGTGCAAGCACTACAGGCCCGGGCCTGCCCGAGGTCGCCAGATGAAAGGCATGGCTCATCATCTCTTCGACACGATCCGCACGATCAATTTGGGCTACCCATTTCGCGCTCTGCCCAAACATGCGGCGATAGTCGACCTCTTGAAATGCCTCACGCTCGACAAAATCCGAGCCCACCTGGCCGATCAGCAGGATCATGGGGGTGGAGTCCTGATAAGCGGTGTGCAGACCGATGGCAGCGTTCGAGGCCCCCGGCCCGCGGGTGACCATGCAAATGCCTGGCTCTCCAGTTAACTTGCCGAAGGCCTCGGCCATATTGGCCGCCCCGCCCTCCTGTCGGCAGACCACCAGCCGAATCTGCTCGCGCGCCTCATACAGAGCATCCAGAACGGGCAGATAGCTTTCCCCGGGCACACAGTAGACCGTCCTGGCGCCGTGGGTGAGCAGGGCTCTCACGACCAGCTGGCCGCCTGTTTCAAGGTTACTTTTTGGAGACATATCTTGGTTTTACGCGAATTTTTGGAAGTTTGTCAGTTTTCGCAGAGTGTCAAAAACCCATCTTAGTATTACACTTGTTATAACTTCTGAAACCGCTTAATGCCATGACCACTCTCAAAATCACCCAAATCGGCAACTCGCTTGGTCTGATTCTGCCCAAGGACGTTCTTGCCAAACTGCGTGTTGAAAAAGGCGATGAGGTCTACCTCTCGGAGACTCCCGAGGGCGTAAGAATCACTGCCCACAACCCCGA